>ERZ501041.129-NODE-129-length-15586-cov-10.630996_pt1 | contig 15586 bp, 12 predicted proteins | sample MGYA00248848_ERZ501041 | MGnify/ENA primary metagenome ERZ501041 (study PRJEB25958, sample SAMN03398573) | human skin metagenome | study: EMG produced TPA metagenomics assembly of the Human Skin Microbiome Metagenome (human skin metagenome) data set.
TCAAATCCATCGTCACCTCGGCATTCAGCACCTTGCTGACCGGGCAGCCGACCTTCGCCGCTTCTGCCGCCTGGCGGATCGCCGCCTCGTCGCCTTGGCCCGACACCTTCGTCGTCAGGTGGACCTTCTTGATCGTGAAGCCCTCGCCGTCCTTCTCGATCGACACGGCCGAGCTGGTCTCGATCCGGGCGTCCGTCACGCCCGCCTTCTCAAGCTGCCCCGACAGCGCCATGCTGAAGCACGCGGCGTGGGCGGCGCCGATCAGTTCCTCGGGGTTGGTGCCCTTCTCGTCGCCGAAGCGGGTGCCGAATCCATAGGGGGAGTTCAGGACGCCGCTTTCGGTCGAGACCGTGCCCTTGCCGTCCTTGATGCCGCCTTGCCACTGGGCCGAACCGGTTCTGGTGCTCATCGCATGTTTCCTCGTCTGGGTGTGGCCGGTGAACGCGCGAGCGTGGCGCATGGTTCAGGGCGCGCGTGCCCGGGCCAAAAGCTGGCCGACACTACGGACCGAAAACCGGTTTGGCGTTGCGGGACGCAGGGACTATAGTCCCGCAGCTTTTCAAAAGGGTCCCGCATGCTGGGCAGAATCTATCATTACATCCTGTTCACCATCGGGCGCGCGATCGTCTCGGCGCAGTCCTTCGTCGCGTGGTGGCGCACCCGCGACATGCCGACCGTCGTCCATGTCGAGGCGCCGTATGACGGGCGCCCGATCATGCTGCTGGCGCTGTTCCAGAAGGGGCTGCTGCGCCCCGACGTCGTGAGGATGCTGGAACACGCGCGCCGCGCCGGCTTTTACGTCGTGGGCGTGAACACGCTCAAGCTGCGCGACCCGGCCGGCATCGCGGGGCTGATCGACTGCTACATGGAGCGTCCGAACTACGGCCGCGACTTCGGCAGCTACAAGGCGGGCTTCCTGCACATCTACGCCCGCGGCATGGACCAGACCTGCCAGCGGCTCCTGATGGTGAACGACAGCGTCTATTTCTCGAGCGGGCAGATGGCCAAGTTCCTCACCGACATCATGGTCGGGTCGCAGGTCCTGGGCGCGACCGAAAACCACGAGATCGACCACCACCTGGGATCGTTCTGCATCTCGATGGCGGGCGGGGTGCTGCGCGCGCCTGCGGTGCGCGCCTACTGGGAAGCCTACAAGCTGACCGACGTGCGGCCGCGCGTCATCAAGACGGGCGAGATGCGTCTGTCGCGAACGCTGAAGGGGGCGGTGATGTCGCCGCGCGAGTTCGTCGCGCTTTACAGTGCGACGCGGTTCGCCGCGCAGGTCGAACATGACGACGCGCTCTTGCATTTCGCGATGCGGAACGGGCGGTCGGCCAACATCAACCACTGGAAGCGCATCACGCCCAAGGCCGCGCTCGACTATCTGTCGACGCGCTTCCTCGTGCCGTTCAACCCGGCCGCCAGCTTCGAGCAGCCGAAGCCGAAGCAGTTCCGCAAACCCGAGGGGATGCCGCAGGCGAGCCTGGCCGAAAGCGCCTTCGTGGCCGACTACGACGACTTCGTGAAGTTCGTCCACAACCGCGTGGGTGAAGCGGGCAACATCAACGAGACCGCGCTGCGGTCGATGACCGCCGCCTACGCCGCCGAGGTGTTCATGGAGGGCAGCCAGATCCACCAGAACGCCGCGATCCTGCTGGCGATGGGATTGCCGATCATCAAGCTGGACGGGCTTTACCGGGGCATGTTCAACCTGGCCGACGTGCGGACGCTGACCGATCAGCTGCCCACCGACGAAGCCGAGGAACTGCGCGCCCTGCTGATGGAACGCCCCTTCGGCGGCGACACGCTGGTCGGCTGGAAACGCGCGACCTTCATGCGAGGCTACATCTGATGGCCGTGCACCACGCCGACCGCGGCGCCGCCCGCCCTGCGGCCCTGCGCGCCGTCCGGTCCGCGTGACGGACGCCGGCTGATGGCCCGCCTCGTCATCCATATCGGCACGCACAAGACGGGAACCACGTTCCTGCAGCACAAGCTGGCCCTTGCCCGGCCGTGGCTGGAAGAGCGGGGCTTCGTCTATCCCGACCTCGGCCGGCCGGCGCATCATCCGCTGATCGCGCACTGGGTCGGGCTCAAGCGCGAGCTGGAGTTCTGCCCCGACCCGGTGCCCGTGTGGCAGGCCATCGCCGCCGCCCATGTCGACAGCGACCGCACCGTCGTCCTGAGCAGCGAGGAGTTCTCGCGCGTCACCGTCAACCGCCCCGACTTCCGGGCGATCCGGGAATGGTTCCAGGGGTACGAGTCGGTCCGGCTGATCTGCTACATCCGCGACCAGCTGTCCTACCTGCAGTCGATCTATACCGAGGTGTCAAAGGTCATCAATCCGACCGCGCCGCACGCCATGGTGGAAGAGGCGATCCGCACCGGCACCTACACGGGCGTTGCGATCGGCTACAACCTTCTGGCCGACATCCTTGCCCAGCAGATGCCGCTGGAGGACGTGACCTTCTGCAGCTACGGCGACGCCTGCCACAGCGAGGGCGGGATCCTTGGCCATTTCCTGCGCCAGCTGGGGATCGAGGACCTGCCGCCGCCGACGCCGGTGCAGCGCCACAACGAAAGCCGGGCGGCGCTGGCGGTGTGGATCGCCAACATGATCTCGGCCCCCGCCATCTCGCCCGCGCCGCTGGTCGAGAAGGTCACGCAGGTCCTGGCCGAACATGTCCCCGATTACCGCCGCGCGATGATCTTCACCCCCGACGAGGTGGCGCAGCTTCAGGCGCGGTTCGAGGGCGCGAACCGCTATTTCGAGGTGCGGGCGCAGCCGTCCAGCCCCGGTTTCACGATCCCGCCGCTTACGGGTTTCGACGGGCGTCCGTCGCGCGAGGATATCGGCACGGCGGTCTGGGACGCGGTGGTCAAGGGACTGTAGGCACGCAGATCGTCCGCGCCGTCTTGCGGTGGTTCAGCGCGCCAGCCGTTCGCATTCGCTGATCGCGAAGCGGTCGGTCATTCCGGCCACGTAGTCCAGCACCAGCCGCGCCCGCGCCGTCTCGTCGCGCGCCGCCAGCGCCTCGGCCTGCCAGTCGGCGGGCAGGAGCGTCGGGTCGTTCATCAGAAGCGGGAACAGGTGCTGCAGGATGTCGGTCACGCGCGCCCGCTCCTCCATCACCGAGGGGGCGCGGTACATGCGGGTGAACAGGAATGCCTTGATCGCGCGCAGGTTCTGAAACAGCGGCTTGGAAAAGCGGATGATCGGGCCGTCCATGTTGCGGATGTCGTCGGCATGGGCGGGCTGCAGCGCCGCCAGCCGGTTTTCGGCGACCGCGATCACGTCCTCGACCATGTCGCCGAACACCCGGCGCAGCGCCTCGTGCCGGCGGCGCATGGGGGCGAGGCCGGGGTGCAGGCGGTCCACCGTGGCGAAGGCCGGGCCGATCAGCGGCAGTTCGGCCAGATCGGCCTCGGTGAACAGGCCCGCGCGCAGGCCGTCGTGCAGGTCGTGGTGGTTGTAGGCCACATCGTCGGCCACGGCGGCCACCTGCGCCTCGGCGCTGGCGTGGGTGTGCAGCGCCAAATCCCATTCGGCGTTCACCTCGGCCAGCGCGTAGGGCAGGGGGTTTGCTGCCGGGCCTGCCGTGGGGCCTGCCCCGACGGCTGGACCTACCGTCGGATTTGCCCGGACGACGGGGCCGTTATGCTTGGCGATCCCTTCCAGCGTCTCCCACGTCAGGTTCAGCCCGTCGAACCCGGCGTAGTGGCGTTCCAGCCGCGTCACGATCCGCAGCGCCTGCGCGTTGTGGTCGAACCCGCCCCAGGGCGCCATCAGCGCGGCCAGCGCGTCCTCTCCGGTATGGCCGAAGGGCGGGTGGCCCAGGTCGTGGGCCAGGGCCACGGCTTCCGCCAGGTCGGTGTTCAGCCCCAGCGCGCCGGCGATGGTGCGGGCGACCTGCGCGACCTCGATCGTGTGGGTCAGGCGGGTGCGGTAATAGTCGCCGCGATAATCCTCGCCGTCCTGCTCGACGAAAACCTGCGTCTTGTGCTTGAGGCGGCGGAAGGCGCTGGAATGGATGATGCGGTCACGGTCGCGCTGCCACGGGCTGCGAAAGGTGGACAGATCCTCGTCGTGCAGCCGCCCGCGGCTGCTGGCCGGCTGGCAGGCGTAGGGGGCGGTCATGCGGGTTCCCTTCCCGTGCGCTCGCCCGCCGGTCGTGTCGCGGTTTCCTTGCAAGCAGCGGTTTCCTTGCGAGCGGCCAAGCCGCCGCCTATATTCGCAGCCTATATTCACCGCCACAGCATCGAAACGGGAACGCCCCATGAACCTGCCTCCCACGGTCACCCCCCGCGCATTCGCGCGGCTGGCCGAGATCAATGACGGTTCCGGGGATCAGGCGCTTCGCGTCGCCGTCGAGGGCGGGGGCTGCTCGGGCTTTCAGTACGACATCCGGCTGGACGCGGCGGCCGACGACGACATCGTCATCGAAGGCCAGGGCCCCAATCGCGGCCAGCGCGTGCTGGTCGACCCGGTGTCGCTGCCGTTTCTGAGCGGCGCGGTCATCGACTGGTCGGACGAGCTGATCGGCGCGCGCTTCGTGATCGAAAACCCGAACGCCAGTTCATCCTGCGGCTGCGGCACCTCGTTCTCGATCTGACCCGATGCTTCTTGAAATCCTGTTCGTCCTCGTCCTGACCGTCGTCAACGGCCTGTTGGCCATGTCCGAGCTTGCGGTGGTATCGTCACGCCCCGCCCGCCTGCAAAGCATGGCCGAAAAGGGCGATCGCAGCGCGCAGGTCGCGCTTGAGCTGCTGTCCGAGCCGGGCAAGTTCCTGTCCGCCGTGCAGGTGGGGATCACGCTCGTCGGCGTCCTGACCGGTGCCGTGTCGGGTGCGACGCTGGGCACCCGCGCGGCGGACGCGCTTGCCGCGGCCGGCGTGCCCGTGTCGGTCGCCCAGCCGGTGGGCGTGTTCCTGGTCGTCGCCGCCATCACCGCGCTGTCGGTGATCGTGGGCGAGCTGGTCCCCAAGCAGATTGCCATGTCGAACCCCGAGGCCATCGCCGCGCGCGTGGCCCCGTGGATGCGCCGTCTGGCCAAGGTGGCGACGCCGCTGGTCTGGTTTCTCGACTTCGCGGGGCGCGGGCTGCTGCGCCTGCTGGGCATCCGCAGCTCGTCCGATCGCGCCATCACCGACGAAGAAGTCCGCATGACCATCGCCGAAGCGACGCAGGCGGGCGTCCTGATGGAGGGCGAGCGCGGCATGATCGCGGGCGTGATGCGCGTGGCCGACCGCACCGCGCGGGCGATGATGACGCCGCGCCGCGACGTCGACATGATCGACGTGAGCGACCCGCCCGAGACGGTGATCGAAAAGGCCCGTTCGGCCAAGTTCTCGCGCATGCCGGTGACGGACGGCAGTTCCGACGAGATCCTGGGCGTCGTCGCGCTGCGCGACCTGATCGGCGTCGAACGGCCCGACGTCCGCGCCCTGATCCGCGAGGCGCCGACCGTCCTCGACGCCGCCGACGCGCTGTCTGTGGTCGAGGTGCTGCGCGCGACGCCGTCGCGGATGCTGCTCGTCTATGACGAATACGGCCATTTCCAGGGCATCATCACCGCGATGGACCTGCTGGAAGCGATCACCGGCGATTTCGTGGACCCGCACGGGGACGAACCCGACATCGTCCGCCGTGCCGACGGGTCGTGGCTGGTCGCGGGCAGCGAAAGCGCCGACGAGTTCGCCAACGAGACCGGCTTTCCGGTGCCCGAGGGGGATTTCAGCACCGTTGCGGGCATGGTGCTGGCGCTCATCAACCGCATCCCGCGCACGGGCGACGTGTTCAGCCACGACGGCTGGGTGGTCGAGATCGCGGACATGGACGCGATGCGGATCGACCGCCTGATCGTGACCGCGCCCGCCACCGCAGGTTAGGGCGCCCGACCTCAGTATTCCGCCCTCAGCGCTTCGGGATCATCCCCATGATGCGCCGGGTTTCCTCGACGATCGGGGCCGAGATCGCGTCGGCGCGTTCGGCGCCCGCGCGCAGGATCCGGTCCAGTTCGCCTGGGTCGCGCATCAGGTCGTTCATGCGGCCCGTGATCGGCCCCAGAACCGCCACCGCCGCGTCCGCCAGCGCGGGCTTGAACGCGCCGAAGCCCTGCCCCTCGAACCGGGCGCAGATCGCGTCTGCGGTTTCGTCCGTCAGCGCCGCGAAGATGTTGACGAGGTTTCTCGCCTCCGCCCGGTCCTTCAGCCCCTCCATCGAGCCGGGCAGGGGATCGGCGTCGGTGCGGGCCTTGCGGATCTTCTGGGCGATGGTGTCGGCGTCGTCAGACAGGTTGATGCGGCTAGCGTCCGAGGGATCGGACTTCGACATCTTCTTCGTGCCGTCGCGCAAGGACATCACCCGGGTCGCCGGGCCTTCGATCACCGGCTCGGTCATGGGGAAGAAGTCCACGCCGTAGTCATGGTTGAACTTGGCCGCGATGTCGCGGGTCAGCTCCACATGCTGCTTCTGGTCCTCGCCGACCGGCACGTGGGTCGCGTGATAGGCGAGGATGTCGGCCGCCATCAGTGCCGGATAGGCGTAAAGGCCAAGGCTCACGGCCTCGGCGTTCTTGCCGGCCTTGTCCTTGAACTGCGTCATCCGGTTCATCCACCCCATCCGCGCGACGCACATCAGAAGCCAGCCAAGCTCGGCATGGGCCGGAACCTGGCTTTGCGCGAACAGGATCGACGCGTCGGGATCGACGCCCGAGGCGATGAACCCGGCCGCCGCCTCGCGCGTCTGGCGGTTCAGCGCCTCCGGCTCCTGCCAGACGGTGATCGCGTGCAGGTCCACGAGGCAGTAGATCGTTTCCCGCTGTCCCTGCTGCGCCGCAAATCGTTTCAGCGCCCCCAGGTAATTGCCGAGCGTCAGCCCGCCAGACGGCTGGATGCCGGAAAAGACGCGCGGGGCGAACGCGCCTTTGGAGGCGTCCGGGTTGGCGTCCGGTTGGGCGTCCGGTTGGGGTGCGAGGGACATCGGCGCTGCCTGCTTGGAAAACTGTCCCCGGCGGATTACCCCTGACCCCGAACGGGCGCAACCGCCCCGCGACCGCCCCGCACCCGCCCCGCACCCCGACGAAGGACCAGACCATGCGCGCAGGCTACGACGAGAACCCGCTGAACCCCGTGCCGCCGGTGGTGTGGCTGATCGCCCTGCCGGTGATCCTGTCCGAGGCGGCGTTCGGGCTGGCGCAGGCGGGGTTCATCGGCGGCGGCCAGTATTCCGGCGGCGTGCTGCGCCAGCTTTGGGTCGAGCGCACGGCGCTGGCGCCCGAGGCGCTGCTGCGGATGTGGCAGTGGGGCGAGCCGGGCGCGCAGCTTTACCGGCTGCTGAGCTATCCGTTCGTCCATTATTCGTTCACCCACGCGGTGTTCGTGACGGTGTTCCTGCTGGCGCTGGGCAACATGGTCGCGCGGCAGATCCGCCCGCTGGCCGTCCTTTGCATCTTCTTCGGCGCCACGATCGCGGGCGCGGCCGTCTATACGCTGGGGGCGGCGCTGCTGCCGACGGCGGGGTTCGGGCTGCTGGTCGGCGGGTATCCGGGCGTCTACGGCCTTCTTGGCGCCTTCACCTTCCTGCTGTGGACGCGGCTGGGGCAGGAAAACGCGAACCGGCTGCGCGCGTTCTCGCTGGTGGGGCTGCTGCTCGCGTTCCAGCTGGTGTTCGGGCTGCTGTTCGGGAACGCGGGCTACGCCTGGGTGGCCGAGATCGCGGGCTTCGTCACCGGCTTCGCGCTGTCCTTCCTGCTGGTGCCGGGCGGCCTTGCCGACGTGAGGGCGCGCATCCGGCATCGGTGAGGGCGCGCGGGGCCTTCCCGCTCAGCGACGGCGGCGCAGCTGCCCGCGCAGATCGGCCACCCGCACCGCGCCGAATGCCAGCGCCGCCGCGCCGTAGACGGCCATGCCGCCGAAAACCAGCGCCGCCAGCGCCGCGTAGCGGTGGCCGGGCGATTGCAGCGCCGGTCCCAGCAGGCGCATCAGCCCCGCGACCGACGCCCCCATCACCGCCGACGCCGCCACGATCCGGGGCAGGGCGCGGCGCATCCGCGCGTCGAACTGCGCCGCCGGGCCGAAGGCGCGGCTGCCCCACCACAGCTGCGCGGCCATCGTCCAGCCCGCGACCGTGGTCCCCAGCGCGGCGGCCGCATAGCCGATCAGCGGCGACAGCCCGACCGCGATCACCGCGTTCACCGCCATCGACCACAGCGCATAGCGGAACGGGGTGCGGGTATCCTCGCGCGCGAAGAACAGCGGCTGCTGCACCTTTTGCAGGGTAAAGGCGGGCAGCCCCACCGCGTAGATCGCCAGCACCAGCGCCGTCGGCCCCACGTCGTCCTGGTCGAACGCGCCGCGTCCGAAGAGGACCGAGATCAGCGGATGGGCCGCAACCGCCAGCGCCACCGCGCAGGGGACCGTCAGCAGCAGCGCGAACTCCGTCGCGCGGTTATAGGCGTCGCGCCCGCCCTGTTCGTCCCCCGCCTTCAGGCGGCGCGAAATGTCGGGCAGCAGCACCACCCCGATGGCGATCGCAACCACCCCCAGCGGCAGCTGGTACAGGCGGTCGGCATAGGTGAGCCAGCCGATCGCCCCCTCGTAGAAAGACGCGACCTGCCGCCCGACCAGCAGGTTGACCTGCACCACGCCCCCCGCCAGCACGGCGGGCGCGGCGATCGCCAGAAGGCGGCGCAGGTCGGCCGTCATCCGCGGCAGGCGCAGCCGCAGCGGAAAGCCCATCCGGCGGGCCGCGAACCAGACCGTGCCCAGCTGCACCAGACCCGAGACCGGCGTGGACCACGCCATCGCCAGCCCCATGTCCCAGCCGAAGCGTTCGGCCATCAGCATCGCGGCGATCAGCACAACGTTCATCAGGACCGGCGCGGCGGCGGCCGCGACGAACCGCCCGCCCGCGTTCAGCAGCCCCGACAGCAGCGCCGTCAGCGACATGAACAGGATGTAGGGAAAGCAGATCCGGCCGTAGATCACGGCCAGTGGGAAGCGTTCGTCGCCCGCAAAGCCCGACGCCATCGCCAGGACCAGCCACGGCATCGCGATGGTGGCGATCACCGACACCAGCAGCACGACCCCGAACAGCCCGGCGAAGGCGTCCTCGGCGAACCGTTTCGGGTCGTCGCCGGATTCCAGCTTCTTGGCGAAGATCGGCACGAAGGCGGTGTTGAACGCCCCTTCGGCGAAGAAGCGGCGGAACATGTTGGGCAGCGAGAAGGCGACCAGATACGCCTCGGCCACCGGGCCGGTGCCCAGGAACGCGGCGATCAGGATGTCGCGGGCGAACCCCACCACGCGGCTGGCCAGCGTCCAGCTTCCGACGGTCAGGAAGCCCGAGATCAGGCGGATCGGTTTCATCGTGCCGGGGTCCTTCGCAGCGACGGCCGCATCACGCCCGCCGGTCGGTGAGGGGGATAGAAGCGGGCGCGGCGCGGGGCAAGGCCGCGCGCGCGGCGGTTGGCGCTTCTCAGCCCACGTCGCGCGCGCGTTCCGCTCCTTGGGCGATGGCGGCGCGCAGCTTGCGCTCGAGCGCGTCGCGCCGGGGCTGCTGGTGCAGCTTCAGCCCAAAGCTGTCCTTGACGTAGAAGCTGTCCACCACCTGCGCGCCGAAGGTCGCGATGACGGCGCTGGCGATGCGGATGTGGTTGGCGGCCAGCGTCCGCGTCAGGTCGTAAAGAAGGCCGGGCCGGTCGCGGGTATCGACCTCGATGATGGTGTAGATGTCGGACCCCTCGTTGTCGAAGGTGACGTGGGTCGGAAAGCGGAAGGCGCGGTCGCGTTTCTTCATCCGGTCGCGATCGGCGAACGCCTCGCGCGGGACGACCTCGCCCGCCAGCGTGCGGTCGATCATCTTCCTGAGCCGCGGCAGCCGGTCGGCGGCATAGGGGTGGCCCTGCTCGTCCTGCAGCCAGAACACCGCGGTCGCATAGCCGTCCCGCGTGGTATAGGTGCGCGCGTCCACGATGTTGGCCCCGACCAGCGCCAGAGCGCCCGCCAGCCGCGAGAAGATGCCGGGGTGGTCGGCCAGCACGAACGCGGCCCGCGTCGCGTCGCGGGCCGTGTCGGGGTGCAGGTCAATGCGGATGTCGTCGGGCCCCGCCTGGGCCAGCAGCGCCGCGAACACCGCCTGCGTGTCGGCGGGCAGGCCCTGCCAGTAGGTGTCGTAGTGGCGCGACAGCTCGGCCTTGATCGCGCGCCCGTCCCAGTCCTTGGCGACCAGCATGTGGCGCAGGCTGCGGCGCGATTCATCGACCTGCTGGCTGCGGTTCACCTCTTCCAGTCCGCTTTCCAGCGTCTGCGCGGTCGCGGTGTAGAGCGTGCGGATCAGGTCCGCCTTCCAGTTGTTCCACGTGCCCGGCCCAACCCCGCGGATGTCGCAGACGGTCAGGACCAGCAGCAGGTCCAGCCGCTTGCGGGTCTTTACCGCCTTGGCGAACCCCTTGAGCGTGCGCGGATCGCCGATGTCGCGCTTTTGCGCGGTGTCCGACATCAGCAGGTGATTGCGGACCAGCCATTCGATCGTCTCGACCTCGTCGGCGGGCAGCCTCAGCCGGGCGCAGACGCGCCGCGCCATCTGCGCGCCGATGATCGAATGATCCTCGGGCAGGCCCTTGCCGATGTCGTGCAGCAGCGTCGCAAGGTAGATGACGCGGCGGTTGATCTTGCCGCGCATCACCTCGGTCACGATCGGCAGGGTCTCGTCCTGTTTGCCATGCTCGATCGCGGCGAGGGCGGCGACGCACTGGATCAGGTGCTCGTCCACGGTGAAGTGGTGGTAGACGTTGAACTGCATCATCGCCACGATCCGCTCGAACTCGGGGATGAAGGCGCCCAGCACGTTCAACTCGTTCATGCGCCGCAGCGCGCGTTCGGGCTCGCCGTGGCGCAGCAGCACGTCAAGGAAGATGCGCACCGACTCGGGGTTCGAGCGCATGCGGTCGTCGATCAGGTCAAGGCTCGACGTCACCGCCCGCATCGCGTCGGGGTGGATCAGGATGCCGGTGCGGACCGCCTCTTCAAACAGGCGCAGGATGTTGAGCGGGTCGCGGCGGAACAGGTCGGGGTCGGCGATGGTCAGGCGGCCGTTCAGCTCCCTGAACCCCTCGCGCAGGTTGCGGCGCCGGCGCAGGAACCGCGACAGGGGCGCGCGGTAAAGGTGGCGGGTTTCCAGCGCGGTCAGGAACACCCGCGTCAGGTCGCCCACGCGCGTGGCGTGGCGGAAGTAATCCTGCATGAAGATTTCCACGGCCCGCCTGCCATGGCTGTCGTGGTAACCCATGCGGCGCGCCACCTCGACCTGCATGTCGAAGCTCAGCGCATCGACCGCGCGCCCCGCGATCAGGTGCAGGTGGCAGCGCACCGCCCACAGGAAATCCTCGGCGTTCCAGAAGGTCGCGTGTTCGTCGCGGGTGAAAAAGCCCAGGTCCACCAGCTCGACCGCGCGGTCCACGCGGTTGATGTACTTGGCGATCCAGTAGAGCGTCTGCAGGTCGCGCAGGCCGCCCTTGCCCTCTTTCACGTTGGGTTCCAGCACGTAGCGCTGCCCGCCCTGGCGCTGGTGGCGGGCGTCGCGCTCGGCCAGCTTCGCCTCGATGAACTGGGGCACGGTGCGCTCGAACAGTTCGGGGCCAAGGCGGTTTCGCAGCTCCTCGGCCGTCAGCGCGTCGCCGCAGACGAGGCGGTGTTCCAGCAGGCTGGTGCGGATGGTGATGTCGGCGGCGCCGAGTTGCAGGCATTCGTCCACCGACCGCGTCGCCTGCCCGACCTTCAGCTTCAGGTCCCACAGCATGTAAAGGATCGATTCGATCGCGCCCTCGGCCCAGCCCGATGGCCGCCACGGCGTCAGAAACAGCAGGTCCACGTCCGAATGGGGCGCCATCTCGGCCCGGCCGTAGCCGCCGACGGCCATGACGGCCAGCCGCTCGCTGGTGGTCTGGCTGTGCTGGGGGTGCAGGCAGGTTACGGCGACGTGGTGGACGGCGGCCACGACCGCGTCGGTCACGGCGGCGATGGCGCGCACCGTCTCGCGCGCGGCGCGGGGGTGGGCGGCGAAGCCCGCCAGCACGTCGGCCATCGCCTGCGCCCGCGCGGGCGCGATATGGGCCACGGTCGCGGCCCTGATCTCGCGCGGCTCGGTCAGGCCGTGCAGCGCCAGTTCGAGGGTCGGGATGAAGGTCGCGGGGTCGAACAACGGATGCGCCCCGGGCAATGCCGGGGCGCTTTGGGTCGGTTGGGGCAGGGGGCGGTCCGGCAACGTCAGAACCCGGCGCCGCCAAAGCTTTGCGGCGCGGGGTCGATGATCGTCAGCTGGTTGCCCCGGATCGTGGCGATCGACAGGCCGCGCTGGTTGGTCCCGTCGGGGCGCAGGCGGAAGACGCCGCTGATCCCCTGAAAGCCGTTCCCCGAGGTCAAACCGGCCGTCGTCAGCGCGTTCGCGCGTCCCGCCCGCACCAGGGACGCGATGGCCGACACCGCGTCGTAGCCCAGCGTGCCAAGCTCATGCGGGGCCTCGCCGTAGCTTTGCTGGTAGCGCTGCGAGAACTGCGCGATGCGGGGCAGGTCGGGCACGGCGAACCAGCCGCCCTGCACGCCCGGGAGCTGCAGCCGCGACGCCGGCACGTCCCAGCGGGTCAGCCCCATCAGCTGGATCGAGCTCGAGGTGACGCCGTTCCGCGCCAGCTCGTCGGTCAGGTAGGGCAGGACCGAGGGCGAGTTCGCGGTCATGAACACCGCGTCGGCCTGCTTGGCGTTGGCGATCGCGGCGACCTGCGGGACGATCCCGTCGATCCCCTGCTCGGACACCGGATGGACCGCCTTGCCGGCCAGCGTCGCGCGGTTGCGCGCGATCGCCGCCTCGATCGCGGCGGCGCCGATCTGGCCGGACACGTCGTCCTCGGCCACGACCAGCACCCGCCGCTTGCCCTGTTTGACGCCGTAGCCGATCAGCCGATCGGCGGTGTTGTAGAACGTGTTGCCCAGGACGAAGACGTTGCCGCCCGCGATGTCGCCGTTGTTGGAAAACGCGAGGACGTTGACCCGCCCCGCGACCGCCTGCCCGACCGCGTTCGCCGAATCGGCGTGCAGCGGGCCGACGATGATCTTTGCGCCGGCCGCCATCGCCTCGTTCGCGCGCGCGACCGCCAGGGCGGGATCCGACCCGGTCTCATAGACGCGCAGGTCGATCCGCGCGCCTTGCGCGTCGGCGGCGGCCATCTTGGCCGAGTTCACGATCGAGCGCGCGATCCGGTCCAGCTCGGCGCTTTCGCCGCCGCCGGGGACCAGCAGCGCGACCGGGACCGGCTGGCTGGGGTCGATCGTCGGGCCGGTCTGCGGACCCGTCGCGGTAGTCGTTCCGGTGGCGTCGCAGGCGGCGAGGAACGCGACGGAGACGAGCGCCGCAACCCGCATCAGCGGACGGGACAGGCGCGACAGGCCGCGACGGGGGGCAAGGGCGGTCATGGTGGGGTCCTGACATTCCTGGGGACGATTTTCCCGTGCAGGGTAGTCACAGACGGGGTTTGCTGGCAACCTGCCGCGCCGGTCGGGGTTCCCCGGAACGGCGCGCATGAAGGGGCAACAAAATGCAGGACGACGATCCATCCACGGTGGCGGGTCCCGGCACCCCCGCGCTGGCCCCCGGCCTGTACCTGGTGGCGACCCCGATCGGCAATGCCCGCGACATTACCCTGCGCGCGCTGGACATCCTCGCCGGGGCGGACCTGCTTGCGGCCGAGGACACGCGGACGCTGCGTCACCTGATGCAGATCCACGGCATCCCGCTGCGCGGCCGCCGCATCGTGGCCCATCACGACCACAATGCCGAAGCGAGCGCCCGGGGCATTCTCGCGGCGGTCCGCGACGGCGCGTCCGTCGCCTACGCGTCCGACGCCGGCACGCCGCTGATCGCCGATCCGGGGTTCGAGCTGTCGCGCATGGCCGCGGCCGAAGGCCTGGCCGTGCAGACTGCGCCCGGCGCGTCCGCCCTGCTCGCCGCGCTCACGCTGGCCGGGCTGCCGACGGACCGCTTTATGTTCGCGGGGTTCGTGCCGTCGGCCAGGGGCGCGCGCCGAAGCTGGCTTGCCGAGGTGGCGGCGGTGCGCGCGACCGTCGTCATGTTCGACAGCCCCAGGCGCGTTAAGCAAACATTGGAAGAGTTGTGCGAGATTGATGCGAATCGATCTACGGTGGTGTGCAGGGAGCTGACGAAGAAGTTCGAAGAGGTGCTGCGGGGCACCGCCGCCGAACTGGCGGAACGGATCCCCGACGAAGGACTGCGCGGCGAAGTCGTGATCCTGCTTGCGCCACCCGCGCAGTTGGCGGTGGACGACGACGTGCTGCGGGCGGCGCTTGCGGACCGCCTGGGTCGGATGTCGGTCCGGGACGCGGCATCCGAAGTGGCGGCCGAACACGGCGTGGCAAGGAAGCTTGCCTACGCGCTGGCGGTGGAAATGGGTCGGTCCGACACGGACGCGACCGGGGGGTGACGGATGGGGCAGCTTCATTTCGCAGGCATCGACGGGGCGCGGTCCCAGCGCAGCCGGTCCGGCCGGGTCGTGCGCGGGCTGTCGGCCCAGGCCTCCGGCGCGGCTGCCGAGCGGCTGGTCGAGGATCGGTACGCAGCACTGGGCTGTGACGTTCTCGCCCGGCGCTGGCGGGGGCCGTCGGGCGAGATCGACCTGATCCTGCGCGACGGCGCCTGCGTCATCTTCGTCGAGGTCAAGAAATCCGCGACCGTCGACATGGCCGCCGAACGGCTTGGGCGGCGGCAGATGGACCGCATCTGCAACGCCGCGCTCGAGTTCTGCGAGGCGCTGCCGACCGGATCGCTGACGGAAATGCGCTTCGACGCGGCGCTGGTCGACGCCACGGGCAAGGTCGAGATCGTCGAGAACGCGTTCGGGCAGCACTGAGCGTCGCCGCTTGCATCGGTGCGGCGCGCAGGCAACAACCGCGCTGACGAGCAAGGAGTGTCGCGGATGAGCCTGTACGTTGCCCTGCAGATGGACCCGGTCGAGAACGTCTCGATCACGGCGGATTCGACCTTCCGGATCGGGCTCGAGGCGCAGGCGCGCGGGCACAGGCTGTTCCAGTACACCGTCGACCGCCTTTATTTCGACGAGGGCAAGGTGCGCGCCGTAGGCCGTCCGGTCGAGTTGCGGGCCGAGGCGGGGCGCCACGTCGAGTTCGGCGACTGGGCCGACGTCGATCTGACAGATTTCGACGTGGTCTGGCTGCGGCAGGATCCGCCGTTCGACATGGCCTATGTCACCTCGACCCATCTTCTGGACCGCATCCACGGCGAGACGCTGGTCGTGAACGACCCGTTCTGGGTCCGCAACCATCCCGAAAAGCTGCTGGTGCTCGACTTTCCCGACCTCACGCCGCCGACGATGATCGCCCGCGACCCGGCGGCGATCCGCGCCTTTCGCGAACGCCACGGCGACATCATCCTGAAGCCGCTTTACGGCAACGGCGGCGCGGGCGTCTTTCACCTTCGGCCAGGCGACCCGAACCTGTCGTCGCTGCTGGAAACCTTTGCCGGCATCAACCGCGAGCCGATGATCGCGCAGAAATA
>ERZ501041.131-NODE-131-length-15133-cov-9.564730_pt1 | contig 15133 bp, 13 predicted proteins | sample MGYA00248848_ERZ501041 | MGnify/ENA primary metagenome ERZ501041 (study PRJEB25958, sample SAMN03398573) | human skin metagenome | study: EMG produced TPA metagenomics assembly of the Human Skin Microbiome Metagenome (human skin metagenome) data set.
GCGAGCCGCCGCCCGCCGCTGCCGGTGCCGCGCCGATGCCTGAGGCTGACGCGGCTGCCGGTCTGCCGGGCGGTTCGGATGCGCCGGTGGCAAGCCCCGGGGCACCCCCACCTGCCACCCCGCCCGAGCCTCAATCCGCGCCCGCCGCACCACCACCCGCACCCCCGGTGCCGCCTTCCCCTGCCCAACCCCAGCCGCCGGAGCCCAAGCCATGATCCGCGCCATCCTCACCGGCGTCGCGCTGGCCGTCATGGCCGCGCTGCCCGCCCGCGCCATCGACATCCAGGACGTGCAGTCGCCCGGCGGCCTCACCGCATGGCTGGTCGAGGATCACTCGATCCCGTTCGTCTCGGTCACGATCCTGTTCAGGGGCGGGGCTTCGGTCGATGCGCCGGGTAAGCGCGGTGCGGTCAACCTGATGACCGCTACGCTGGAGGAAGGCGCGGGCGACATGGACGCCAGCGCCTTTGCCGAAGCCGTGCAGGAACAGGCCGCCAGCATCGGCTTTGATGCGGGCGACGACGCGGTGTCGGTGTCGGCCCGGATGCTGTCCGAGAACCGCGACGCCTCGGCCGACCTGATCCGCGCGGCGCTGGTCCAGCCCCGTTTCGACGCGGACGCGGTCGAGCGGGTGCGCGCGCAGGTGCAGGCCGTGATCCGGGCCGAGGATACCGACCCGAACGCCATTGCGGCCAAGACCCTCGCGCGCGAGACTTGGGGCGACCACCCCTATGGCAGCTCGATCAACGGCACGGCGGACAGCGTGGCGGCGCTGACGGCGGACGACCTGCGCGCGGCCAAGGACCGGGTGATGGCGCGCGACCGGGTGCTGGTCGCCGCCGCGGGCGACATCACCCCCAACCAGCTTGGCGCATTGATGGACCGGGTGCTGGGCGACCTGCCCGCGACCGCGACGGCGCCGCTGCCGCCCGAAGCGCCGCTGGCGCTGACCGGCGGCACCACGGTCGTCGACTGGGACAGCCCGCAGACGGTCGTGGCCTTTGCCCAGCAGGGCCTGCCGATGGACGATCCCGACTACTTCGCGGCCTTCGTCTTGAACCACATCCTGGGCGGCGGCGGGTTCTCGTCGCGGCTGATGGACGAGATCCGGGAAAAGCGCGGCCTGACCTACGGCGTCGGCACCGACCTGTCGAACAAGGTCTTGGGCGACACCTGGGCGGGCGGGATGGCCACGGCCAACGCATCGACCGCGCAGGCGACGCAGATCCTGCGCGAGGTCTGGGACGGCATGGCCGCGGGCGTGAGCGAACAGGAACTGACGGACGCCAAGACCTACCTGACCGGCGAATACCCGCTGCGCTTCGACGGGAACGGGCGGATCGCGGGGATCCTGGCGGGGATGCAGCTTGTCGGGCTGCCGCGCGATTACGTCAACACGCGCAACGCGCGGGTCGAGGCGGTGACGGCCGAGGACGTGAAGCGGGTCGCGGGCGAGTTGCTGGACGCGGGCAAGCTGCGCGTCGTGCTGGTGGGCCGGCCCGAGGGGATCGACGGGGCCACGCCCGACTCGGCGCCGAAGGGCTGAGTGATTGTTGGACAAGGAAAGGCCGCGCCATCCGTTGGGATGCGCGGCCTTTCTGTTCTGCGCGGCGCCGGGGGTGGTTTCCCGCGCCTCGCCGCTGGATCAGGGGTTGACCTGGACCGCGCCGGTGGCGCCGGCGAGCCCGCCGGCCGCGGCGCCCACCGGGCCCGCCACGACCGCGCCGGTCGTCGCGCCAGTCACGGCCCGCTCGGTCGGGTTCTGGCCGCACGCCGCGACGCCGAACACCAGCCCGCAGGCCATCACAACACCAAGTTTCTTCATCGCTCATTCTCCCGTTTACGAAAATCCGGTGGCCCTGCGGCCTGTGATAAGTAGCGCGCGAGGCACTGTTTTTGTTCCCGGAAAGTTGAGCGGGGGCTGCGGGGTGAACGCCGGGACTGACGCGGCCGTCAGCGCCAGACCGCGCGAATCTCTAGCGAGACTACAATCCGCCATGCTACATGTTGCGGCATGACCCGCCATGACCCCCATATCCGCCCGGTCATCCGCCAGCTGGACGAGGCTGCCGCCAACCGCATCGCGGCGGGCGAGGTGGTCGAGCGTCCGTCGTCGGCGGTCAAGGAACTGGTGGAAAACGCGCTTGACGCGGGCGCGCGCCGCATCGAGGTGGCGATCGCAGGCGGTGGCAAGCGGCTGATCCGGGTGACCGACGATGGCTGCGGCATGACGCCCGCCGACCTGCCGCTGGCGCTGTCGCGGCACGCGACGTCCAAGATCGACGGATCTGACCTTCTGGACATCCGCAGCTTCGGGTTTCGGGGCGAGGCGCTGCCGAGCCTGGGCGCGGTCGGCCGGCTGACCATCACCAGCCGGGTCGCGGGCGGCGACGCCGCGCAGATCACCGTCACCGGCGGCCGCCAGTCCGAGGTGCGCCCCGCCGCCGGCAATCGCGGCACCGTGGTCGAACTGCGCGACCTGTTCTTCGCGACGCCCGCCCGCCTGCGCTTCCTGCGCGGCGACCGGGCCGAAACCCAGGCCATCGCCGAGGTCGTACGCCGCCTGTCCATGGCCGAGCCGCTGGTGACCTTTGCCCTGATCGACGAGGATGACGGCCGCACCCTGTTCCGCGCCGACGCCGAAAGCGGCGCGGGTGACGGCGGGACCGCAATGAACGCCCGCATCGCGCGGGTGATGGGGCGCGAGTTCGCCGAGAACGCGATCGCCATCGACGCCGCGCGCGACGGGCTGCGGCTGACCGGCCTTGCCGCGCTGCCGACCTATTCGCGCGGCGCGGCGGTGGCGCAGCATCTTTTCGTCAACGGCCGCCCGGTGCGCGACAAGCTTCTGACCGGCGCGCTGCGGGCGGGGTATTTCGACGTCCTCGCCTCGGGCCGGCATCCGGCGGCGGTGCTGTTTCTCGCCTGCGATCCGCATGGCGTGGACGTGAACGTCCACCCCGCCAAGGCCGAGGTGCGGTTCCGCGAACCCGACGCCGCGCGCGGGCTGGTGGTGTCGGCGCTGCGGCATGCGCTGGCGGCGGCGGGGCCCCGCGCCGCGACCACCGGCGGCACGGCGACGCTGGCCGCGTTCCGTCCCGAGGCGCCGTCGCGGGCGTCGTTATGGGCGCCGTCACAGGGGGCGGTGCAGGCCGCTTGGACGATGCAGGCACCGCTGGCGGCAGCCGACGAGGGGCGCGGCTTCTTCGAGGCGAGCGGCCGTATCGAGCCGCCGGGACCCGAGGCGGCCACCCCGACCAACACGCCCGCCGACGCCCCACTCGGTGCGGCGCGGGCGCAGCTGCACGAGAACTGGATCGTCGCGCAGACCGCCGACGGGATCGTCATCGTGGACCAGCACGCCGCCCACGAGCGGCTGGTCTACGAGCGGCTGAAGGCGCAGGCGTCGCAGGCCCGCGTTCCCGCGCAGGCGCTGCTGGTGCCGGAAATCGTCGATCTGGGGGACGCGGCGGCGGCGCTGCTGGCGCTGGCGGGCGATCTGGACCGGCTTGGGCTGGTGGTGGAACCGTTCGGTCCGGGCTGCGTCGCGGTGCGCGAGGTTCCGGCGGCGCTGGGGCGCTGCGACGTGGCGGCGCTGGTCCGCGATATCGCCGACGATCTGGCCGACGGCGACGGCACCGACCGGCTGCAGGGGCGGCTCGACGCGGTGCTGTCGTCGATGGCCTGCCACGGGTCGGTCCGGTCGGGGCGTCGGATGTCGGGGGACGAGATGAACGCGCTGCTGCGCGAGATGGAGCGGACCCCGCGGTCCGGCCAGTGCAACCACGGCCGGCCGACCTGGGTGGAGCTGAAGCTGTCGGACATCGAGCGGCTGTTCGGGCGGTAGCATGGCGCTGGCGGTCGGCTGCGGTATGCTGAAGGAAACGGCCTTCAAGGCCGTTTCCGGGCGATTCATACAGGCCAGCACTCCGGAGGGACGCGTCCGCACGGGTGGGTGCGAACGCACCCGCCAAGGGGCGGGCGGGCGCGTCCCGGTCCGCTTTGGGCGGACCGGGGGGTGCATCGAAGGATCGGAGCTAAGGAACAGATCCTGTGGGCCGCACGTCGGACAATTCCACGCGCTGCCCGCCAATCCCCGAATCCATGGTCAAGTATGAACTGATTCGGCTACGCAGCTTTGCTGCAGGCAATCGGTCACGCACGACCGTAGATGGGTGCGAGACACGCCCGCTGGTGGGCGGGCGCGCGCGTCTTGCCCCGCATCCGCGGAACGGGCGAAAACGGCAGCGTTGCCTCCAAAGGTCCCCGCGGATCACTCCGCCCGCGTCACCCGCACCATCTGCCCGTTGTCGGCGTCGGTCAGCAGCATCAGCGACCCGTCGGCCGCCACCGCCACGTCGCGGACCCGGCCGATCCCTTCCAGGTAGCGCGCCTCGCCCGCGACTCGGTCGCCGTCTAGGTCCAGCCGCACCAGCGCCTGCGCGGCCAGGCCGCCGACGAGGATGTCGCCGTTCCATTCCGGGAACATCGCCCCGTCATAGATCGCAAGGCCCGAAGGCGCGATCACCGGGTCCCAGTAATAGACCGGCTGCTCCAGCCCGTCCTGCGCGGTGATGCCTTCGCCGATCGGGGTGCCGTCGTAATCCTCGCCATAGGTGATGATCGGCCAGCCGTAGTTCAGGCCCTTCTGCGGCTGGTTCAGCTCGTCGCCCCCCTGCGGTCCCATCTCGACGGTCCACAGCCGCCCCTCGCCGTCCAGCGCCGCGGCCTGCACGTTGCGGTGGCCCTTGGACCAGACGTCGGGCAGCCAGCCGGCGGTTCCCGCGCCCGCGGGCTTTCCGTCGGGCGAGATGCGGACCAGCTTGCCGATTTGGTTGTCGTCGTTTTGCGCGGTGGCGCGCGGTTCGGGGTCGGACCGTTCGCCCATCGTCACGAACAGCATGCCCTCGCGGTCCAGCACCAGCCGCGACCCGAAGTGCTTGTCGCTGGCCCAGGCCGGCTGCTGGCGGAAGATCTCGGTCACGCCATCCAGTGTGCGGCCGTCCTGCGACAGCGTGGCCGTGGCGACCCCGGTCGAGTTCTTGCCCGGCTCGGTCGCGGAACGGGCGGCATAGCTCAGCCAGATGCGGCGCGACTGGGCGAAGTCCGGCGCGACCAGCACGTCCAGCAGCCCGCCCTGGCCGCGCGCGTCCACCTGCGGCAGGCCCGCGATCGGCTCGGACAGCGTGCCGTCGGCAGCGACCATCCGCAGCGCACCCGACCGTTCGGTCACGAGCCAGCTTCCGTCGGGCAGCGGGTCCATGCCCCACGGGTGGTCCAGCCCGTCCGCCACCACGGCGGTGTCCAGCTGGACTGACCCCTGCGCCTCGGGCGCGCGGGTCTGGCCCTGGAAGGCGGACGTCTGGCCGTCGGCGTTCGCGCCCTCGTCGTTCCAGTCCTGGGCGCAGGCGGGGGTCGCCAGCAGCACCGACGCGGCGAAAAGGGCGGCGGTGCGCCCGCGTGACGGGACCGGGGGGTCGGGTTGGGGTGTCATGGTGATCTCCTCCTCCTGTCAGGGCGAACGCCTGCGACAGGGCGGCGTTCCGGGCGCGCACGCGGGCTTGATCGCGGGCGAGCGGGCGGGGAGGAGCGTTGGCGACAGGGGCGGGGCGAGGGGTGCCCGGTCAGCGGCTTTCCGGGCGGATGGCCTGCGGGGTCTCGTCCATGTGGTTCACCTTTGCCATGTGGTCGGCCACGTGCCCGACCTCGGCCAGCCATTCGCCGACCATCAGGGGATCGTCGGGGGCGGCGTGCACGCCTGGGGAAAAGGCGCCGCCATCCACCGCCGCCGCCGCCAGCGCGACCGGGTTCGACACCAGCCGCGCCATCGCCGACCCCGTCTGCGCCCCCGTGAGAGGGCCATTCCCCGGCCCCGTGCCCAACCCCGTGCCCGAACCCTGCGCGTCCAGCACCCATTCCTTGTCGAACACCGCAGCGCCGTCCCGTTCGGCCCGCAGCCGCACGAACAGGACGACGCGGTCGGGTTCCTGCGGGTCATAGGCGTGGCTGGCCCACAGCTCGTCCGCCATCTGCTGCAGGCGCACGTCGCCTTCGGGGCCGGTCAGCCCCTCGACCTCGGCGAAGATGTCGGCCCATGCCTCGGACCAGCCCTTCAGGCGGATGGTGCCGCGGACGAAATCGTGCAGCGTCCATCGGGGATCGAAGCCGTAGTGGTCGATGAACTCGGTCGAGTCGCGGTTGGGATAGATCTCGAAGCGCTCGGGCGTGGGCAGGGGCGCGTCGTAGGGTTCGATCGCGTGCCATGGACGTTCGACCACGCGGTCCGCGCCGCCCCGGATCGACCGCGAGGGGGCGCGCAGCGCGCGCAGCACGCCCAAGGGCGACCAGCTGAACTTGTAGCGGAACGGGTTGGGATGGCGCGGGATGCCGCCGCAATAGCTGGTAAAGCTGACCACATCGCCCGGCTGCGCGATCTGGCGGTAGTCTGCGACCAGGTCATGGGCCATCAGGTGGTCGATGCCGGGATCCAGCCCGACCTCGTTCACCAGCGCGACGCCTGCGTCGCGCGCGCGCGCGTCCATCGCCGCCATCGCGGGCGAGATGTAGGACGAGCTGACGAAGTTCGCGCCCGCGTCCAGGCACAGCTCGGCGATGCCGGGGTGCAGGTCGGCGGGCAGCATCGACACGACCGTGTCGCCGGGCCGGACGGCGGCGCGGATGTCGTCCAGCGAAAAGCCGTGGATGTCGTCGGTGAGGTCGCCCACCGCCGCCTGCGCCACGTCCAGTTCCCGGTTCCAGACCGTGACCCTGCGCCCCTCGGCCAGAAGCCTCCGCAGGCCGGGGACCGACGACAGCCCGGTGCCTATCCAGTGGATCGTCATGCGGGAACCCCCTTCAGCGTGGTGTCGAAGATGTCGGCCGCGCGGCCCCACGGCCCTGTGTCCAGCCGGTCAAGCTGGCGCAGCACCGGCAGCAGCTGCTGGGAATAATCAAGGCTCGATTCGCGCGGCAGCAGCGACGGCAGGTTGTCGATCGCCATCACGTCGAGCGGCGGGTGGTCGGCCACCCGCACGGCGGGCGCGATCCAGTTCGTGATCCGGTCATAGACCGGCACCGGGTTGTAGGGCCCGTCGGGGTCGCAGGCCACGTCGCCGATCACCGTCAGGCGGCGCGGGCCGCCGAGCGCGGCGTGCGGGACGAAAACCGGGCTGCCGGGGCGGGCGAAGATGCAGTTGAGAAACAGGTCGTGGGCCATGATTTCCGGGAACGGCCCGCCGTGGCTCGTATCCGCCGATCCCCAGCGGGTGACGGGCAGGCCCATTTCCGTCAGCAGGTCCGACGCGCCGGTGCCGACCCGCCCGCGCGCCCCGACGACGATCGCGGTGGGTCGCGCCTGCCCGGTCGCGTCGATTTCGGCCCGCAGCGCATCGGTCAGCGCGTGGCGGTCGGGATAGGGATCGACCGGGCCGCAGATCTCGCCCCGCTGCTGGGCCGCCCAGCATTTCAGGCTGACCGCCGCGCCCGCGAACCCGGCCCAATAGCCGAACGCGGCCAGCCTGCGCCCGCTTTCGTCCACCAGGTATTCCAGATCGTAAAGCCGCCCCCCGCCGGCGCGGAACCGCCTGAGCAGCGTCTCGGCCGAGCGCTGGCCCTTGAAGGCGTGGCCGAACATGATGTGGCGGTGTGGCAGGACGGAATTGTCCTCGGGCAGTTCCTTGAGGCCGAAGACGATGGCGTCGGGCGGGGCCGCGGTCCACGATCCTTCGGGGGCGATCCGCGCGCCCGCGGCCGCGTAGCCGTCGATCGGCAGGATGCGGCGGGCGCTGTCCTCGACCGTGACGGTGAAGCCCTGGGCGATCAGGTCGGCCACGCCGTCGGGGGTGATCCCGACCCTGTCCTCGTTCCGCCGGCTTTCGGCGCGGACCCACAGATGCGTCATGCGGCGATCCTTTTCATCGAGATCCGTCAGGGAAACTGGTGCGCCGGGGTGGCCGTGGGCCGCCGCGCGCCCCGGAACGGCCCGTCGCCCGCCGCGTCGATGCGGGCGATGGCGGCGGCGATATCCTCGGTCACGACCGACATGGTAAAGGCGGTCGCGTGGACCATGGTCGAGCCGTCCAGCGCCATGGCGACGTGGCCGGGCCAGAACAGCAGGTCGCCGCGCCGGATGTCGGCGGTTTGCGGGAACGCCTGCATCTGCAGGTCGCTGTCGCCGGGGCAGGCGATGGCGCAGGCGTGAAGCGACGCCTGCGCCAGACCCGAGCAGTCGATCCCCGCGCGGCTGTTTCCGCCCCAGAGATAGGGCGTGCCCAGCAGCGACAGCGCCACGGCGGCGGGATCGGCGGCGGGTTCGGCGGCGATGTGCTGGACCGGGACGTAAAGCCCGTCGGTCAGGCGGGCGAACCTGCCCTCGACCCCCGCGACCGACAGCCGCGCGCCAAGGGACAGGCCGATCCGCTCGCCCTGCTTGAAGTCGGGATGGGGATACAGATGCGTCGCGGGCGCGCTGACGCGGTGGGTGATCGGCGTCGGGTCGTCGGTCAGGTGGCTCGACACCACCCAGCCGCAATAGCCGTCGGCTGCCGCCTGCACAAAGGACCAGCCGTCGCGATCTTCGATCACCGTCACGTCGGCGCCCAGCAGCAGCTGCCGGTCGCGGGCGCCCTGCGGCGCGCGGCGCAGGTCCGACAGCGCGGCGGCGATCCGCATCGGGCGGCCGTCGGTCATCGTCTCGCGCGCGATGCCCGCGCCGCGAAGCGCGGTGCGGTCGGTCGCGGGGGTCAGGCGGCGATCCATCAGGCGATGCCCGGCAGCGCGTGCAGGATCGCGCGCATCCCCTGGCCCACGCCGCCCTTGGCGCGTCCGGGCGCAGGCGAAGGCTGCCAGCCGTAGATGTCGAAATGGGCGTAGGCGGCCGCGCCTTCGGTGAAGCGGCGCAGGAACAGCGCGGCGGTGATCGCGCCCGCGAAGCCGCCGCCCGGCGCGTTGTCGAGATCGGCGATGGCAGGCTCGATCAGCGCCTCGTAGGGTTCCCAGAACGGCATCCGCCAGATCGGGTCGGCGTTGTCGCGGCCCGCGTGGTAAAGCGCGTCCGCGATCCGCTCGTCGTCGCAGAAGAACGGCGGCAGGTCCGGCCCCAGCGCCACCCGCGCCGCCCCCGTCAGCGTCGCCATGCTGACGAGCAGCGCCGGTTTATCCTCGGCCGCGAGCGCCAGCGCGTCGGCCAGCACCAGCCGCCCCTCGGCGTCGGTGTTGTTGACCTCGACCGTTAGCCCCTTGCGGCTGGTCAGCACGTCGCCGGGCCGGAAGGCGTTGCCCGCGATCGCGTTTTCCACCGCCGGGATCAGCACCCGCAACCCGCCCGCGCGCCCCAGCCGGGCTAGCGTCTCGGCGAGGCCAAGCACGTTCGCGGCCCCGCCCATGTCCTTTTTCATCAGCAGCATCGAGGCGGCGGGCTTGATGTCCAGCCCGCCGGTGTCGAAGCAGACGCCCTTGCCGACCAGCGTGACCGCCGGGCCGTTGCCCGGAAAGCGGATTTCGATCAGCCGCGGCGCTTGCGCGGCCGCGCGCCCGACCGCGTGGATCATGGGAAAGTTCCGCGCCAGCAGGTCGTCGCCCGCGATGACCGTGATCCCGGCGCCGTGGCGTTCCGCCAGCGCGCGGGCCGCCGCTTCCAGCGCGTCCGGCCCCATGTCCGAGGCGGGGGTGTTGATGAGATCGCGGGCAAGGTATTCGCCCGCCGCCTGCGCCAGCACCAGATCGGCGTCCACGCCCGGCGGGCAGACCAGCCGCGCGCGGGCCGGTTCGCCCTTCTTGTAGCGGTCGAAGCGGTATTCCGCGAACAGCCAGCCGAGCGCGCCGTGGGCGAGATCGTAGTTTTCGGGCGCCCCCTCGATCCGCCAGCTTCCCGCAGGCAAGGCGTCGGCCGCGCGGGCCAGGGTGAAGCGTTCGCGCGCGGGCCGGTCGGCGGGCGTCGCGGGCGTGCCGATGCCGAACAGCGCGCCGCGAAGGCCGCCGTCGCCCGGCAGCAGGCAGACCTGCCCGGGCTTGCCCGTGAACCCCGTCGCCGCTGGCCACGCCGGATCGACGCCGCCGGGCAGCATTGGCCCGTCCGCGCCCTGCGGCACCAGCCACAGGGGGCGGCTGTCTGCGTCGGCGGCGGCAAAGGCGGGCGGGGTCATCGGCGGGCTCCTGCTGGCAGTGGAATGGTTGTCTGCGCAATCATGGCACAATGGAAGCCTCGCGGGCATCCTGCCAGCGCCCGGCTTCAATCCGCCAGCCCGCAGGTGCGCGGCCCACGCACCGTAAATCCTGCGCGCCCTTCACTTTTCCCGGCGTTTCCGCTAACCGCGCACGTCTGCACCTGAAAGGAACGTCGATGGGCTACAAGGTCGTCGTCGCTGGCGCCACGGGCAACGTGGGCCGCGAAATGCTGAACATCCTCGCCGAGCGGGAGTTTCCAACGGACGAGGTCGTGGCGCTCGCCTCGCGCCGCAGCCTCGGGACCGAGGTCAGCTTCGGCGACAAGACCCTCAAGACCCGCGACATCGAGGGCTTCGACTTCACCGGCTACGACATCGCGCTGTTCGCGATCGGGTCCGAGGCGACGAAGCAGTATGCCCCCATCGCCGCCAGGGCGGGCTGCGTCGTGATCGACAACTCCAGCCTTTATCGCTACGACCCCGACGTGCCGCTGATCGTGCCCGAGGTGAACGCCGACGCGATCACGGGCTATGCCAAGCGCAACATCATCGCCAACCCCAACTGCTCAACCGCGCAGATGGTCGTGGCGCTGAAGCCCTTGCACGACCGCGCCCGGATCAAGCGCGTCGTCGTCGCCACCTACCAGTCGGTCAGCGGCGCGGGCAAGGACGGCATGGACGAGCTGTGGTCACAGACCAAGGGCATGTACGTGCCGGGGCAGGAGGTCGCGCCGAAGAAGTTCCAGAAACAGATCGCCTTCAACGTGATCCCGCAGATCGACGTGTTCCTGGATTCCGGCGACACCAAGGAAGAATGGAAGATGGTCGCCGAGACCAAGAAGATCCTCGACACGAAGGTGAAGGTCACGGCGACCTGCGTCCGGGTGCCGGTGTTCGTCGGCCACTCCGAGGCGATCAACGTCGAGTTCGAGGACTTCCTGGACGAGGACGAGGCCCGCGACATCCTGCGCGAGGCGCCCGGCGTCCTGGTGATCGACAAGCGCGAGCCGGGCGGCTACGCGACCCCGGTCGAATGCGTGGGCGACTACGCGACGTTCGTGTCGCGGATCCGGCAGGATTCCACGGTGGAGAACGGCCTGAACCTGTGGTGCGTCAGCGACAACCTGCGCAAGGGCGCGGCGCTGAACGCGGTGCAGATCGCGGAACTGCTGGGGAATCGGGTGCTCAAGAAGGGGTGAGGGGCGGCTGCAAACAGTCCAGTGGACTGTTTGCAGCCCCGAACGCCCGGAGCGCTAGCGAAGGGCCGGAGGAGCCGGATCAGGAAAGGGTCCAGTGGACCCTTTCCCCGGCGAACGCCCGCAGCGCGAGCGAAGGGTCGGAGGAGGGGCGGTAAGAAAGACAGGGAGGATCGTTGTGCGTCGACTGCTTGTTTTCATCCGCGGATGCTTAAAGGCGAGCCTTGCTGCAACACTCACCGTGGCTGTCGTGGCGTGCTGCTCGCGCGTGGAAACCGATCCACATTATCTTTCGTTGAAGTCCAGCCCCCCCGACAGAGATTCCAACGAGGCATCTGGCGAAGCTGCGGCGGGGGATCACGTCGTGCGATGTGTTTGAAAGGCCCGGGTCAGGGCGATACACGACCTGCTGGTGGCCATCTTCTGGCTCAGACCCTGCTGTGGCTCAACTGACCTACTATCGTGGCGCGATCCTCTCGGCAGAGTCGTACAGCCTATCCGTACCTGGCGGTGAACCGTTGTCAGACTTCCTCGCCATCAACTGAGAAGCACTAATCGGCGGGTTGCTGCCCCGAATGCCTATGGCAAAGCCAAGGTGCCGCAGGTCCACCCCAGCCCCCTCCACGAAAAAGGGCGCCCCACCGGCGCCCTTCCTCGTTCAGATCACGTGAAACCCGCCGTCGTCCAGCTGCCACAGCCGTCCGTCGCCGATGTCGTGGACAAGGCCGTGCAGGGTCATCTCGCCCGCCTCGACCTTGGCCGCGACGAACGGGAAGGTCATCAGGTTTTCCAGCGACACGACCACCGCCTGCCGTTCCAGTTCACCGATTTGCTCGGGCTCGGGCAGGTCCTTCACCCGCTCGTAGCCGGGGCGCAGGATGTCCATCCAGCGGCCGACGAAGCTGGTCTTTTCCTCAAGCTCGGGCGCGTGGCCCGAACACATCGCAAGGCAGCCCGCGACGCCGCCGCAATTCGTGTGCCCCACGACGATCAGGTGCGCGACCCGCAGCGTCTGGACCGCGTATTCCACCGCGGCCGAGGTGCCGTGCTGTTCGCCGTCGGGCGCATAGGCCGGCACCAGGTTCGCGATGTTGCGGTGGATGAAGAACTCGCCGTTGTCGGCCCCGAAGATCGAGGTGACGTGGACCCGCGAATCGCAGCAGGAAATCACCATCGCACGGGGCCGCTGGCCATCCTCGGCGAGCCTGCGGTACCAGGCGCGGTTTTCGGTGAACGCTGTCGCCTTCCAGCCGTGATAGCGCTGGACGAGATAGCTCGGCAGGGCCGTGACGTTCCGCATGGCGCACCCCTCGGGTTGTTTCGCGCCCGAGTCTTAGAAGCGAAAAGCCTAAAGTTCGAGAGGCTTATCCGGGCCCGTGTAAGCTTTTCTTGACCCCGACGTGACAATGTTCCTGCGACCCAAGAGGAAGCGACAGGATCGACATGGCGACGTTGGCCAGGCTGGACATCACCGAGGACGTGCGCTTCGACGGGCGCAGGCTGGGCGCGATCATGGACGAGCTGGGCGAAAGCACGGCCGAAAGCGTCATCTGCGCCGCGCTGGAACAGCTGGCGAACGGGCTGTCGGCGACCCGCCGCTCGGCCCTGGCGGGGGATCGCGCGGGCACGGTGGCGCAGGCGGAGTCGGTGGCGCGGCTTGCGTGGCAGCTTGGCCTCGTGTCGCTGGCGGGCGTTGCCGTGGACGTGGGGCGCTGCGCCGATCACCGCGACCAGGCGGCGCTGTCGGCGACGATGGCGCGGATGATGCGCGTCGGCCGCCGGTCGCTGACCGAGATCTGGGACGGGGTGGATATCGTCGCCTGACGGGGTCGGCGCAGCCCGTTTCAGTTGAGATGCAGGCGAGGGTCCGACAGCGCGCGCGCGCGGACCCAGCCCGCCTCGGCGTCGAAGTCATGGGGCACGTCCGCCGCGGTGCGCCGCCCCGACAGCGACTGCGAGGCGAAGAAGTCGAAGCCGTAAAGGTCAAGCCGCGCCAGCCCCGACCGCAGGCACAGGTCGATCATCATCGCCCCGGTGGTGGGCGGCGCGGCCAGCCGCGACTTGAGCGCGCGATAGTCGCTCAGCGGGTGCAGGTAGAAGCCGGGCGCGCGCGCCGTGCGCCAGTCCAGCCGCTTGCGCTTGGGCGACATCCACAGGACCCGCCCCGGCGCGATCCGGTCGCGGTCTGCGCCCGGCAGGCTAGTCGCCAGCGCCAGCCAGTCGGTGCGGACCCCGTGGCTTGCCCGCGCGGGCATCGGCGCGCGGTTGATGCGGATCACCAGGTCGGCCGCGTCGATCGCCGCGCCGTGGCGCGCGGCCGCAAGCGCGCGGCCGTTGCCCACCAGCGCGACCCGGCGGCCGTCCAGTGCCGCCAGCAGATCGCGCTGCGGCACCGACAGCGCCGCCAGCGCGGCTTCGTCGCGCAGGGTCCGCGCAAGCAGGAAACGCCAGCGCGTCACGTGAGAAGCTTCAGGTAGATGTCCACGATCGCCCGCGCCTCGACCTCGATCGCGTGGTGGTGGACCACGTGGCGGCGCGCGACCTCGCCCGCCCGCGCGCGCGCCGCGTCGTCGCCCAGCCAGCGGTCCAGCGCCCGGGCCAGCGCGTCCGCGTCGTCGCGTGGGACCAGCGTGCCGGTGTCGCCGTCGCGGATCAGCGCCTCGTACGCGCCGGCGCGGCTGGCGATGACGGGAACCCCGCAGGCCATCGCTTCAAGCGGGGTCAGGCCGAACCCTTCCCACCGCGCGGGTGCGGCGAACAGGTCCAGCGCCTGGTAGTGGCGGACGACCTGTTCCCACGGGATCTCGCCCAGGAAGCGGACGCGGTCGCCAATCCCGGCGGCGCGGGCGCGGGCCATCAGGTCGTCGGCGAAGGCGCGGTTGTCGGGGGTGATGCGGCCGGTGAAGATCAGCTGCGCGCGGGGGTGGCGCGGAAAGACGCGGATCGCCGCCTCGACCAGCAGGTCCACGCCCTTTTGCGCCCGGACCCGCCCGAAGCAGCCGACCAGCACCGCGTCCGGGTCAAGGCCAAGGTCGCGGCGCAGCGCCGCCCGGTCGGGCGCGGGGCGGAACACGTCCGTATCGACCCCGTGCAGGATCACCGTCGCCCGCCGTTCCAGAAAGCCCGCGGCCTGCGGCGAGGTCGCGATCACCGCGTCCTGCCGCCGGATCAGCCAGCGGGTGAAGCCGGTATGCGCCCGCTGCGCCGCGCTGGTGAAGAGCAGCCGGTAGCGCCGCCGCAGCAGGTGGCGCAGGAGCAGCCCCAGCAGCATTTCGGTGTTCCGCCGCGCGTGCCAGACCCGCCAGCGGTCGCGCGGCAGGGTCGCCGCGCGGGCAAGGGAGACGTGGGGCAGGTCGTCCGGCAGCCCCGGCCCCGTGGTCACGATCCCGATCATCCGCGCCTGCACCGGCACCAGCCGCACCACGGTCGCGGTCACGCCCGACAGGCGGCGCTTGAGGTTCGGGGCCACGACTTCGATCAGGCTGCTGCGGGGGGCGGGCGTGGGCATCGGCGGACCATCGGACAAGGGGCGACCTGCCAACCCATACACGGGAAGCGGCCGGGTTCGCCACTGCCGGGCGGCGGGGCGCGGGTGGCGCTGCGTTCGCGTGCGTCCTTAGTTCGCCACCAGCTGCGCGCCGGCCGCCGACCGGAACCAGTCGCGCAGCACGGCGCGTTCGGGGGGCTCGATGTAGCTGACGTTGGCCGGCGGCATCGCATCGGTCAGCCCGGCCTGAAGATAGATGTCGCGGGCCGCGCGGGCGATCTGGGCGT
>ERZ501041.132-NODE-132-length-15090-cov-10.096043_pt1 | contig 15090 bp, 13 predicted proteins | sample MGYA00248848_ERZ501041 | MGnify/ENA primary metagenome ERZ501041 (study PRJEB25958, sample SAMN03398573) | human skin metagenome | study: EMG produced TPA metagenomics assembly of the Human Skin Microbiome Metagenome (human skin metagenome) data set.
AGCCGTCAGCACCTCCGACCGGCCGCCCCACTGCTGGCGCAGGTAGTTCACCAACTCGGCCAGCTGCTGGTCGTTCAGCTGCGCGGCGTAGCCGGGCATGCGCTGCATCCGCTCGCCGTGGGCCAGCTCCTGCGGGGCGATGCCTTCGCGGATCACCCGGACCAGGTTCAGCGGATCGTCCATCATGGCGGTGGTGTTGGTCGCAAGCGGCACCGACGAGTGGGGCTGCCCCTCGCCATTCGTCCCGTGGCAGCCCGCGCAAAGGCCGAGGTAATGCAGCCGCCCCGCCGGATCGGGCGAGACCGCCGCCGGCAGCGCGGCGGCCGCCCGGCCCTGACCGCCAAGCAGGTAGGTCGAGATGGCGGTCAGCGACGCGTCGTCCATGTGGCTGGTCGAATGCTGCAGGACCGGCAGCATCGTGAGCGTGGGCACGCCCTGCGGCGACACGCCGCGATGCAGGAAGGCGATCAGGTCGTCGGGGTTCCAGCCGCGCCGGACCATGGAATCCTGCTGCAGGTCGGGCGCATAGGCGCCTTCCAGCACCTGGCCGCCAAGGGCCGGCTCGGTCATAGCGAAGGCGAGGTTCCGGGGCGTGTGGCATTCGCCGCAGTGGCCCAGCACATCGACCAGATAGCGGCCGCGGGCGCGGTCGGGCGCCTCTCCCTCGGCCGGGGCGAAGGGCTGCGCGTCGGGCCGGAACAGCGCGTTCCACAAGGACAGCGCCGGCCGCACGTTGAAGGGGAACATCAGGTCGGGGCGGCGGCTCGGTTTCTCGACCGGGCGCTGCGCCATCAGCCATGCGTAAAGCGCGTCGGAATCCGCGCGGGTGATCGCGTGGTAGCTGACATAGGGCATCGCCGGGTAAAGGTTCCGGCCCCCCGGCGCCACGCCCCAGGCGACCGCGCGGTACAGGTCGTCCGCGCTCCACTCGCCGATGCCGTGTTCGCGCGAGGGCGAGATGTTGGTGCCGTACAGCGTTCCCATCGGCAGGTGCATGGGATAGCCGCCGCCCAGCTCCGATCCGCCTTCGGGATCGAGGTGGCAGGCCACGCAGTCGGCATCGCGCGCGACCTCGGCCCCACGCGCCACCAGCGCGGCACGTTCGGGGGCCGCGAGGGCGGCGAAATCGACGGTTGCGGGCGGCAGCGGGGCCAGCCGGGTGCCCTTCCAGTAAAGCAGGCCGGTGACGACCAATGCCAGCAGAACGGCAACGGCGAGGTAGCGCAGCAGACGGACCATCAGCCACGCCCCCCGGCTGCCGGGCCCGCGGCCGCGGTGACCGCGGGCTCAGGATCGCCGGTGGTGAGGCCGGGCGTGTTCAACACCACGTCGCGCACCGCGCCGAGATAGCGGACATAGCCGGTGCAGCGGCAGATGTTCTCGTTCATCGCGGCAAGCACCGTATCCTCGACCTGGTCACGCGGGACCGGCGCCCGTTCAAGCCGTTCGACCAGCGCCTGCGCCGAGATGACGAAGCCGGGCGTGCAGAAGCTGCACTGGAACGAGAAATGATCCAGGAACGCCTGCTGGATGGCCGAGGGCACGGGATTGCCCTGCCCGTCATCGACCGCCATCCCTTCGATCGTGCGGATGGACTTGCCGCTGGCGTAGGCCGCGCCGGTCACGCAGGCCGGCAGCGGCGTCAGCGCGGCGGCGCTGCCGGCCACGCCGTCGTCGATCAGCACCGAACAGGCACGGCACACCCCCTGCCCGCAGGCGACGCGGGTGCCGGTGAGGCCGAGGTATTCGTGCAGAAGCTCGGTCAGCATCAGGTCGGCCGGGATGTCCAGCGGCCCGACCTTCTGCCCGTTGACGGTCGCCTCGAATGTGATCCGGTCGGCCATCACAGCAACTCCCTGATGCGCTCGGGTGTGAAGGGGGTGCGGTAAAGCCGCTTGCCCGTGGCGTGGGCGATGGCATTGCCGCAGGCGGCGACGACGGGGATCATCACCACCTCGGCCATGCCCTTGGGTGGATCCTGCTCGGACAGCGCCGGCAGGACGTGGCCGGTCTGCGTCCACACGGCGACATCCGCCGCGCGCGGCAGGCGGTAGCGGCTGAGGCCCCACTTGCCGTTCCCCGGCCCTTCGGGGCCGAGCGGCAGATCCTCGTAAAGCGCGTGGCCGATGCCCATCGCGATGCCCCCCTGCATCTGGCCCGAAACGAGTTCCGGCACGATCTGGGTGCCGCATTCCAGCCATGACTTGTGCGACAGCAGCCGCGCCTCGCCCGATCCGGTGGCGACCGCCATCTCGACCATCGTCGCGCAGGGGGCGTAGTAGACGGTGCCCGCGTTGTTGCGCTGGACCGGCGGATACAGCACCCGCAGCCGCGGGATGAACGCATAGCCGCCGGCGGTCATCGCGGCCTTGCGATCAGGCGGCGCGCCGTCGCCATAGCGCACCGACAGCGCGTCGACGGGCGCGCGGAAGGTCTGGCCGTTGACGGTGAAGTCCGCCTCGGCCCAGGCCCAGCGGTTGAAGGTATGGACGCAGACACCGGTGACGAGGCCCATCTGGTGCGCGCGCTCGGCCAGCCGTTCCAGCGACAACGGCTCCATCGAGCGGGCGGTCAGCCGCCCCTCGAACCAGCGCGCGTCAGACAGCTGCAGCGGCTCGGCCAGCGCCTGGCCGCCGTCGCTGCCGCCGGACCAGATCGACAGCGCCGCATCCCACAGCCCCAGCCGCAGCAGCAACTGCGCCGCCTGCTGGGTGGCGTGGGTGAAGTAATAGGCCGAGTTCGACGCCGACCGTGGCGAGGTGATCCGGGGCACCCATGCGGGGTCCTGCGCCAGCCGGTTTTCCTCTTCCTGCGGGGTGGAATAGGGCTGGTCCTGGGTGTGGACGGGCATCTGCGGCCAGTGCATGACCGAAAACTCGACATCGTCCGCAGGCCGCCCCAGCCACGGCTGGACGACCAGCAGCTGCGCGGTGGTGGACCCGCAGCCGATCTCGGCCGAGACGTGGCGCATCTGCAACCGGCCCTGCGGCGTGATCTCGATCTGCACGATCGCCGCCTCGGCGCCGGTGCCGAAGTCCTTCTGCACCGCCGCGAAGCCCACGCCGTACAGCGTGCCCGGATTGGCCGCCTCATATTCGGCCTTGCGAGCCGCGCGGTTCGTCCACAGGGGGTCGTTTTCGGCCAGCGCCAGGATCTCATCGATGCGCAAGTAACCCGAAGGGACCGCGCCTTGCGTGTTCTTCATCCCCGATTTCAGGACGTTGATGCGGCGCAGCGCGATGGCGTCGCGGCCCGTCTCGGTGGCGATCTCGTCCACCAGCATCTCGGTCGCGGCCATCGACTGCAACGTGCCGTAGCCGCGCATCGACCCGGCGGTGACGTTGACCGAGGGGCGCACCTCGCATTTCAGGTCGCTTTTCGGGAAGTAATAGATCGACTGCGCCGCCGTTACCGCGACCGTTCCGACCGAGGGGCTGAAGTTCATCACCCCGCCGCCGTCGCCGATCATCTCGCAGGCGAAGCCCTGGAACACACCGTCCGCATCGACCGAGATCGTCATGTCCGTCTCGAACGGGTGGCGCTTCAGCGCGAACTGGAAATGCTGCCAGCGGTCCAGCACCAGCCGCACCGGATTGCCCTGCGCGTAAAGCCCGGCAACCGCGACGTAATAGGGGAAGGGCTGGTGTTCCTTCTGCCCGTAGCCGACCGTGTAGCCGGTCACGAAATCAAGCTTGTTCAGCGCGAACCGGCTGGCCTTGACCATCGCCAGCAGATGTTCGGCGACGGTATAGGGCGCCTGGGTGGCGCCGATGACGTTCAGCGCACCGGCCGCGGGGTCGTACCAGGCGAGGCCGTTTTCCGGCTCCATCGCCGCGGGATCGACCGACTGGGACGAGTAGTGGCGGGCAAAGACCTGCATGCCGGCCGGCGGTGCCGCGAACTCGGCGTGCAGCTGGGCCGCATGCCGCCGCGCCTGGCCGAACACGGGGTGGTCGTCATCGGGCCACTTGATGTCCCTGTCGGTTTCCTCGGGCCAGATGATGTAATTCTTCATCGGCGAGAACTCGTCCGCGCCGCGCGGGTCGGGACCGGCGATCCGCACGAACTGCGCCCCGCCATATGACTTGCGCGGCGGCTGCGGCGCCTCGTCGCCCCATACCCAGATCGCGTCGTTGAACTGCAGCAGCTTCCGTGCCGCGCGGAAGCGTTCGTAGTCGTGCCAGATCGCCAGCGCGGCGGGCTGGCCCATCATGCCCGGAACCTGCCCGCGAACCGCGAAGAAGCGGCCGTAGAAGTCCGCTTCCTGCATCTCGATCCCGTCAGCGGCGAGACGGGCGTCGTCGATCAGCACGTCGGGTTGCAGCGCGTCGCCCAGCACGGACAGGTCCAGCGCCTGCCACACGCGGTCCGCGCGCGGCAGGTGCAGCGTCATCGCGTGGGATTGCCGGTCGGGCCAGCCCTCGACGTCGCGGGCCCGCATGTCGAGCGAGAACACCTTGGACCCGGTGACCTTTGCCATCCCGTCGCGGCGGTAGCGCAGCCGGCCACCCTGGAACCACTGCGGATCGCGCCCCACCGCCGACGGCATCATCGCGGCCTGGGCAGGCGCCAGCGGTCGCACGACGGCAATCACCCCAAGCGCCGCGGCGGTCCCCAGGAACTGGCGGCGCGAAATGTCTTTGGCTGGCATGGAACCCCCGTCCCGGCTTGCAACATGCATCATCGTTAACGTGGACCGCAGGTGGCTGCAACGCGCCGCAACGGAGTTCGTGACCCGGCCCCGAGACCGGCCGCGAGACCGGCCGCGACGGGCAACCGGGACGTGACCAACGCGGGCGATGCAACGCGATTGCCGCGCCTGCACAATTTCCTTGCCCGATCGCGCGCCATCCCCGATAAGCCGCCTACGGACTGGACAGGAGAGTCGGGCTTCGCGCCCGCGCCGACGGAGCAACGCCCCGGAATCTCTCAGGCAAAAAGACTGCCAGCCCGATACTCTGGAGAGAGATGCGCCAGCATCCGCCGAAGGAGAAAGCCGTTCGCGGCGATGCTCTCAGGCAAAAGGACAGAGGGGGAATGCGTCCGATCGGGCGTGTTCTAACCTTTGGAACCGGAGCGCAGCATGCATTCCATCGCCGTCATCGGCGCCGGCATTACCGGCGTGACCACCGCCTACGAACTCGCCACGCGCGGCTTCGACGTGACCGTCTACGACCGCAACCGCTATCCGGCGATGGAAACCAGCTTCGCCAATGGCGGCCAGCTGTCCGCGTCGAACGCCGAGGTCTGGAACCACAGCAGCACCGTGCTGAAGGGCCTGGGCTGGATGCTGCGGGCCGACGCGCCCCTGTCGCTCAGCCTGCGGCCGACCTGGCACAAGTACAGCTGGCTGGCCGAGTTCCTGGGCAACATCCCGAACTATCGCAGCAACACCGCCAAGACGGCGGCGCTCGCGGTCGCGGCCCGGCAGCGGATGCGCGACATCGCGGCGCAGGAAGGCATCGACTTCGACCGCGACGACGCGGGGATCCTGCATTTCTATGGGACCGAGGCGCAGATGGCCCATGCCCGCCGCGTGTCCGAACTGCTGGCCGAAGGCGGGGTCGAGCGGGTCGAGCTTGACGCGGACGGCGTCCGGCGGCTGGAACCGCGGCTGCGCGGCGACTTCGTCGGCGGCTTTCACACGCCGGGCGACGCGACCGGCGACATCCACCTGTACACCACGGGCCTTGCCCGGGCCTGCACGCGGCTGGGCGTCCGGTTCGAGATGGAATCCGAAGTGCTGGCAGTAGAGAGCGGGGCCGACGGACGCCTGCTGCGGTTCCGCGACGGCGAGGGGCGCGTGCGCGACGCGCGGCACGCGGCGATCGTGGTCTGCGCCGGGATCGGCAGCCGCAAGCTGGCCCGTTCGCTGGGCGACCGTCTGAACGTCTATCCGGTTAAGGGCTACTCGATCACCGTCAACCTGCAGGACGCCGCCTCGCAGGAAGGCGCGCCGCGCATCAGCCTTCTGGACGACGCGACCAAGATCGTGACGAGCCGGCTTGGCGAGAACCGCTTCCGCGTCGCGGGCACGGCCGAGTTCGCGGGCGAGAACCGCGACATCCGCGACTGTCGGGTGCAGCCGCTGGTGGCGTGGGTGCGCCGCCACTTCCCCGATGTCTCGACCCGGCATTGCGTCCCGTGGGCGGGCCTTCGGCCGATGCTGCCGTCGATGATGCCGAAGGTCGGCCCGGGCAGGAACCCGGGCGTGTTTTACAACACCGGCCACGGGCACCTGGGCTGGACGCTGTCGTCGGCCACCGCCGAGCTGGTCGCGCAGGCCGTCGAGGCCCAGCTTGGCCGGCGCACCCGCCCGGACCTGCGCGCGGCCGCCTGAGACGGTCGCACCGACCGGCATCCCCGGCCATGAACCGGCGCATCCCCGGCCGCGGGGGTGCGCCAGTCGCGTGTCAGCGGGTCCGCGTATCGACCGGATAGACGGACGTGAACTTCGTACGTTCCATCGCGAAATGCGAGGTCAGGTTCTTGATCGGCACCGCGTCGGTCAGCCGCTTGTAGAGCGCGTCGAACGACGCCATGTCCGCGACCGCGACCCGCAGCAGATAGTCCATCTCGCCAGCCATGCGGTGAACCTCCATAATCTCGGGGATGGCGTCGGTGGCGGCGACAAAGGCCTGGCGCCATTCGGCCGAATGGTCCACCGCCTCGATTCCCACGAACACGGTCAGCCCGAACCCCAGCCGGGCCGGATCGGCCAGCGCCACGCGGCCGATCAGCACGCCGCTGTCCTGAAGCTTCTGGATCCGCTTCCAGCAGGGCGTCTGCGACAGTCCGACCCGCTCGGCGATCTGCGCCACCGGGATCGTCGCATCGCGCATCAGCTCTGCCACGATCTTGCGGTCGATGAGATCGAGTTCGTCCATTCCGCCCCTGCCCGCCCCTGTTGCCGCACGCCTACATACGGGCGGGGACACGGCGCCAGAACATGACAGAGACACAAAAATTGTCTATGTCGTTGATCGTCTATTTACCACTTTGACAACACGAGAACTTTCAAGGACTTGTCCGCCGCCGCATGCGCGACGGGCACGGTTCCGCCGATGACATTGTTGATTCGCCCAGGTCCGTCTGTTTAGGTTTCGCCCATGATTACCCAGAAGATGAAGTACGCGCTCAAGGCCCTGCTGGCACTTGCGGACGAAGCCGCGCGCGAGCAGCCGCGCGCGCTGACGATCGAGGAGATCGCGGCGCGGTCCGGCGCCCCCAAGCGGTTTCTGGAACATATCCTGCTCGAGGTTCGCAACGCCGGTGTGATCGCGTCGATGCGGGGGCGGTCGGGCGGCTACCGGCTGGCGAAGGCGCCGTCCGAGGTGTCGATCTCGGACCTGCTGCGCCGCATCGACGGGCCGATCGCGCCGCTGCCCTGCCTGTCGCGCAGCGCCTATCAACGCTGCGACGACTGCCGGGACGAGGCGACTTGCCGCATCCGCCGCACCTTCGGCGAGGTGTTCTGGAGCTATCTGCTCATCATCGAGTCGCTGACGCTCGAGGACATGCTGCGGTCGGACACCAAGGTCGAACAGATCTTTGGGACCTGAAGCGCGTGCCGCCGTACCGTGCAGCGGCTGGCCCGCAAACGGTTTCAGCGCCGATTTTCCGCGCTGCAAGCCGTAGAATAATCTTCCATATACACGAGCAACTTTGGCGAGATTAGTTCTTGCTAAACTCGACCTGCGCTGTCGTTATTAAGCCAACGAGCGGCATCCGTCGCCTCGAACGACAACCGGAGGCCGGGAATGAGCTACGCGAACCAGGCTCAGTTCGTCTCGAACCGACTGCCGCTCGGCCACGAGAGCTCGCGGGTGGCGAACGGCGAGGCGATCGCCGACGACGCCGCCCCTCACGGCCGTCTCTGCGCCGTCCACCTGATCGACCGGCGCACGGGCGCCGCGCACCGGATCAACGGCACCCCGCTCATCATCTTCACCCACGATCCGCATGCCGCCCAAGCCGAGCTTCTGGCCGGGCGCGACCCCGCCCTGTGGGACACGCTGATCGAGGCGCTGCCGGCGGCGGTCCGCCCCGCATCTGCCGGCGGGTCCCGCAACCCCAACCAGAAAGCGCGCGCATGACCGGCCAGATGATGCGGAACCAGCCGATGACGATCATGGGGATGGGCCCGGTCCTGCCCCGCCTGATGACGAACGACAAAAGACCCGCCGACGACGCCACGCGGCGCCCGGCACGACAGGAGAACTTCATGCTGCCCACGACGACCCCTGCCCGCACCCCCCGGCAGGCCGCTGAAGCCGCCGCCGCCCCCCGCAACGGCTGGGCCCTGCCCCGCATCCTGCGCGACGCGCTGCCGGTGCTGGCGCTTGGCCTGATGGCGCTCGGCGCGCCCAAGGCGCAGGCGGAAACGCTGCTCAACGTCAGCTACGACCCGACCCGCGAATTCTACCGCGAGTACAACGAGATCTTCGCCAAACACTGGCAAGGTCTCGGCCACGACGCGCCGCAGATCGAAACCAGCCACGGCGGCTCGGGCAGCCAGGCGCGCGCGGTGATCGACGGGCTCCAGGCGCAGGTGGTGACGCTGGCGCTCGCGGGCGACATCGACAAGATCGCGGCGGCCGGCAAGCTGCCCGCCGACTGGCAGTCGAAGCTGCCGCACAACTCGTCCCCCTATACCTCGACGATCGTGTTCCTGGTGCGCGAGGGCAATCCCAAGGGGATCAACGACTGGGGCGACCTGGTCCAGGACGGGATCGAGGTCATCACGCCCAATCCGAAGACCTCGGGCGGGGCGCGCTGGAACTACCTCGCCGCCTGGGCCTGGGCGCAGAAGAACGGGCAGGACCCGAAAGAGTTCGTGACCAAGCTGTTCAAGAACGTGCCGGTGCTCGACTCGGGCGCGCGCGGGGCCACGACGACCTTCGCCCAACGCGGCATCGGCGACGTGCTGCTGGCCTGGGAAAACGAGGCGTACCTGGCGCTGAACGAACTGGGCGAGGATGAGTTCGACATCGTCGCGCCGACGATCTCGATCCGCGCCGAGCCGCCGGTCGCGCTGGTCGAAGGCAACGCCACGACCCCGGAATCGCGCGAGCTGGCGCAGGCATATCTCGATTTCCTTTACACCCCCGAAGCGCAGGCGCTGGCGTTCAAGCACTTCTATCGCGGCTGGGACACGTCGGCGGCGAACCCCGAGGATGTCGCGCGCTTCCCGCAGATGCAGCTGGTCGGGATCGAGGATTTCGGCGGCTGGGGCAAGGCGCAGCCCGAGCATTTCGGCGACGGCGGCATCTTCGACCAGATCTACGTCCCCAAGTGACGCGATCGGGCCGACACCACGACACCAGCACGAGGTAGCGCAAGCCGACATGGGCAAGCCACTGATCCACAGATCCCCGATGCCGGGCTTCGGCCTGTCGGCGGGGATCACCCTGACGATGCTTTCCATCATCGTGCTGCTGCCGATCGGCGCCCTTCTTGCAAAGGGCGCCGGCTTCGGCATCGTCAACATTTGGGAAACGGTGAACCGCGAACGGGTCTGGGCCGCGCTGTTCCTGTCGTTCCGGCTGTCGCTGTTCGCGGCGCTGTTCAACCTGGTCTTCGGCGTCGTGCTGGCCTGGGTGCTGGTGCGCTATCGCTTTCCCGGCCGCCGGATCATCGACGCCGCGGTCGATCTGCCCTTCGCCCTGCCGACCGCCGTCGCAGGCATCGCGCTGACCGCGCTTTACGCGCCGAACGGGGCGTTCGGGTCGCTGTTCAAGGAACTGGGCGTCCGCATCGCCTATACCCAGTGGGGCATCCTGATCGCGCTGATCTTTGTGGGGCTGCCGTTCGTGACCCGCACGGTCCAGCCGGTGGTCGAGGAAATCGAGCGCGAGGTCGAAGAGGCGTCGGCGACGCTGGGCGCGAGCCGCGCCTACACGCTGCGCCACGTCGTCCTGCCGATGCTCGCGCCGGCCGCGCTGACCGGCTTCGCGCTCGCGCTCGCGCGCGCGGTGGGCGAATACGGGTCGGTGATCTTCATCGCCGGCAACCGGCCGCTGCAGACCGAGATCGCGCCCCTGCTGATCGTGATCCAGCTGGAAGAGTTCAACTACGAGGCCGCGGCGGCCATCGGGATCGCGATGCTGCTCATCAGCTTCGCGCTGCTGCTGGTCATCAACCTGATCCAGGTCTGGAGCCGTCGGAGGATCGGATATGTCTGACGCAACCCTGGGCCGCGCGCCCGCGGCCGCCCGCGCCTTCCGCCCCGCGACGCAGGAAACCCCGTGGGTCCGCTGGACCCTCATCGTGATCGCGGTCGCGGGCCTTGGGATCCTCGTCGCCGCGCCGCTGATCGTCGTCTTCGCCGAGGCGCTTGGCGAAGGCTGGGCGGCGGTGATCGAAAGCCTTGGCCACCGCGACGCGCGCTCGGCCATCCGGCTGACCCTGACCATCGCGGCGATCGCGGTGCCGCTGAACGCGATCTTCGGGATCGCCGCCGCCTGGCTCATCACCAAGTTCGATTTCAGGGGAAAGGCGTTCCTCATCACCCTGATCGACCTGCCGTTTTCCGTAAGCCCCGTCGTCGCGGGCCTGTGCATCGTCCTGATGTTCGGCGCCAACTCGTTCGCCGGCGGGTGGCTGATCGCGAACGGCATGCCGATCGTCTTTGCGGTGCCCGGCATCGTTCTGGCCACGCTGTTCGTGACCTTTCCCTTCGTCGCCCGCGAGCTCATCCCCGTGATGATCGAGCAGGGGCGCGCCGAGGAAGAGGCGGCGCTGACCCTTGGCGCGTCGGGGTGGCGGGTGTTTCGCACCGTGACCCTGCCCAACATCCGCTGGGCGCTGCTTTACGGCGTTTTGCTGAGCAACGCCCGCGCGATGGGCGAGTTCGGGGCGGTCGCCGTGGTGTCGGGCAAGATCCGGGGCCAGACCGCCACGATGCCGATCACCATTGAGATGCTTTACAACGAATACCTGTCCGTCGCCGCGTTCGGCATGGCCGCCCTGCTGACGCTTCTCGCCCTCGTCACCCTGCTGCTGAAGGCCGGTCTGGAAATCCGCCACGCCGACCAGCTCGCCGCCTTCCGCCGCCTGTGAGGAAAACGCCCATGCATATCGAGATCGACGAAATCGCCAAGATCTTCGGCGCCACCACGGCGTTGCAGCCGGTGTCGCTGGCCATCCCCTCGGGCGCGCTGGTCGCGCTGCTGGGCCCGTCGGGGTCGGGCAAGACGACGCTGCTGCGGATCCTCGGCGGGCTGGAATACCCGTCGTCGGGCCGGGTGCTGTTCGACGGGCAGGACGCGACCGGGCTTACGGTGCAGGAACGCCGCGCGGGCTTCGTGTTCCAGTCCTACGCGCTGTTCCGGCACATGACGGTGTTCGACAACGTGGCCTACGGGCTGAACGCCCGCCCCCGCGCGACCCGCCCGCCACGGGCCGAGATCGCGCGCCGGGTGACCAAGCTTCTGGACCTGATCCAGCTGCCCGACATCGGCAAGCGCTACCCGAGCCAGCTTTCCGGCGGCCAGCGGCAGCGCGTGGCGCTGGCGCGCGCGCTCGCGATCGAGCCGCGGATGCTGCTGCTGGACGAGCCGTTCGGGGCGCTGGACGCGAAGGTCCGCAAGGAACTGCGCCAGGGCCTGCGCCACATCCACGACGAGACCGGCCTGACCACCGTGTTCGTCACCCACGACCAGGAAGAGGCGATGGAGCTTGCCGACCTGGTCGTCGTGATGTCGATGGGCCGGATCGAACAGATCGGCAAACCGTCCGACATCCGCGCGCGCCCCGCCACCCCCTTCGTGCGCGAGTTCATCACCGCCTGATCTGCAGGTGCCCGCATGCGCCCACAAGCGCCCGGCCGCTACCCCCGCAGCGCGTCGGGCACGTGGATGCTGACGACGACCGACAGGCCCGGCAGCAGCAGCTCGGACATCTCCTGCCCGGGGTCGATCACGATCCGAAGCGGGACCCGCCGGGTGACCTTGGTGAAGTTTCCGGTCGCGTTGCTGGCGGGCAAAAGGCTGAACTCGGATCCCGCCGCGGGGGAATAGGATTCGACAACCCCCGTGAACTCCCTCCCGCCCATCGCATCGACGGTGAAGGTCGCGGGCTGGCCGGTGCGGACTCCATGCAGGTCGGTTTCCTTGAAGTTCGCCACGATCCAGACATCGGGCGCGACCAGCTGCGCCAGCGCGGTGCCGGCGGTGACGTACTGCCCCAGCCGCGCGCCGATCTGGCCCATCCGCCCGTCCTCGGGCGCATGCACGACCGTGTTGTCCAGATCGACCCGCGCCAGGTCCACCGCCGCCTCGGCCGCCGCCACGTCCGCGCGCCGCGCCTCGATCGAGACCTCGGCGCTTTTCACGTCCTGGGCGCCGGTTTCCAGCGCCGCGCGCGCGGCCGCCACGTCGGCCTGCGCCTGCGCCAGCGCCGCGCCCGAGCTTTCGACGGCGCTTTCGGACGCGACCCCACGCTCGCGCAGTTCCGACGACCGCGAGGCGGCGGATTGCGACGCGGCAAGCGCCGCCTCGGCCGACTGCACGCCCGCCTCGCGCGACTGGACCAGCGCGCGGGCGGAATTGATCGACTGCTCGGCGATCGCGACGCTCGCGCGCGCCCCTTCCAGCGCCGCCTCGGCCTGTTCAAGCCGGTGCGTCGCCTGCCGGTCGTCCAGCCGCACGATCACGTCGCCGCGCTTCACCGGCTGGAAGTCCTGCACCTCGACCGACACGACGTAGCCCGCGACCTGCGGCGCAAGCGTGGTCACGCGGCCCCGGACGGCCGCGTTCTCGGTCATCGGCAGGCGCGGGGTGAAGGGGGGCAGCTGCCAGGCGTAAAGGATCGTCAGCACGCCGATCGCCCCCAGCACGAGGACGACGAGGGTCGAGATTGTCTTGCGTGTCATGGGGTGACCTGTGGCGGGTTGGAGCTGGCAGGGGGCGCGATCGCCGGGGCGGCGGCGCCCGCCATCCGGTCGCGCAGCATGTGCAGGACAAGGATGATTGCGGCGCCCGCCGCCGCCAGTGCGGTCAGCAGGAAGGCGTCGTTATAGGCAAGGACAAAGGCCTGCGCCCCCGCCTCGTCGGCGATCTGCGACACGGCCTTCGCCTGTCGCAGCAGCGGATCGGTCAGCACCCCCGACATGCCGCCGGTCAGCGCCGCCACCTGCCCCGACACGATCTGCGACGTGACTGGCAGGTTGTTCGCCAGTTCGGCCAGGTGGACCGCCTGCCGTTCGTTGATGAAGGTCGTGAACAGCCCGCTGCCCAGCGTCCCCCCGATCGCCTGCGTGGTCAGGAACACGATCACGAACGACAGGATATAAGCCGGTCCTTTGGCCAGCGCCTGCAACAGCCCGCTCATCATCGCAGGCGGCAGGAACATCGCGGCGGCGAAGGCGATCATCGACTGGCTGGCCAGCATCTGCGCGGGCCGGGTGTCGATGGTGGACCGGCTGTCGAGCCACGCCCCCAGCGCGATCAGCAGCAGCGCGAAAAGATGGATGCGCGACTCGCGCCCCGGCTTCATCACCGCGGCGCAGACGATCCCGCCCGCGATGGACGCCGCGGCGATGGCGCCGAACAGGCCGGTCAGCTGGTCGGGTCCAAGCCCCAGCGCCATGAACATCCGCGGCGCGCCCGCCGCCTGCTCGGACAGGATCAACCGCAAAAGCAGCAGGACACCGGCAAGATGCAGGATCGGGCCGCTGGTGATCCAGTGCACGTCGATCAGCGGAACCTTGCGGTGCAGCTCGATCACGACCGCGATCGCCATCGCGGCGAAGGACAAGGCCAGCGTCCAGCCGAGCCACGGCACGGCGGTCCACCACAGCGTCGGCCCCATCGAGAACACCGCCGTCAGGCCGCCCAGCGCCGTGGCGATCAGCGCGAAGCTTGCGACATCCATGGGCGCGATGACCTTGGCCCGCGGCATCGCCTTCAGGGGCAACAGGAACACCAGCGCCAGGCTGACGAGCGCCATCCCCAGCACCAGCAGATGCAGCACCTGCCAGCTGCCGTCCCCCATCAGGGGCGGCGCCACCACCCGCGCCAGCGGACTGCCGAGCGACAGGAAGGTCAGCGCCAGCGGCAGCCCCAGCCGCATCTTCAGCGCGGGCGCCAGCCCCTCGAGCATGTAAAGGAACGCAAGCGTCGACAGCGACGCCGACGACAGGCCCGACAGGAACTGGACCGCCACCGTCGCCCGCAGGTCGGATTCGAAGAGCGCCAGCGCCGACACGAGGACGAAGCTGCTGACGCCCACCTCGGTGAAAAGGCGCAGCCCGAACTGGGTGCGGATCTTGATGAGCAGCAGCGGCACCGCCGTCTTGGGGACCATGAAGGCCACGACAAGCCACGTCGCCTCGGTCGTGGTCGCGCCGATCTGGCCCGCGATCTGCGGCAGGACGGCGGGCACCAGCCCCTGGGCGAAGCCCTGCGTCAGCGCGATGAAGATCGAGGTGGCGACATAGGCGAGGATGCGCGGCAGCGGCACCGGCACGAAGGCCGCCTGCGCGGCGGCGGCCGCGGCCGCCGGGGGAATGGTGCCGTCGTCCCGTTCGGCGATGGCCGGGTCGGGCGCGCGGGGCATGTCGGTCGCTGCCGCGCTCATGGCCGAAGCGCGCCTTGCAGGTTCTGGATCATGCGGTCGATCACGCGCATGACGACGCGCAGGTCATCGGGGTCGATCCCGTCTGTCAGCGCTGTCTCCAGCTCGCCCGGCAGGCCGGTCGCGTCGGCGCCCCGGCCCTTGGGCGTCAGGCTGACCACGACCTTGCGGCGGTCCTGCGTGTCGCGCGCCCGGACCAGCAGCCCCGCAAGCTCCAGCCCGTCCAGGTGACGCTGGACCGTGGGGGCCGTGACGTGAAGCCGCTCGGCGATCTCGACCTGCGTCATCCCCGGGGCGGTGGAAAGCAGCGCCACGATCCGCGCGCGGGCAAGCGTCAGCCCGCTGCGCGCGCCGCTGGATTTCGCGGCGGCGCGAAGCAGGCGCGTCAGCTGGGTCAGGCGGGATACGAACATGTCTTCAGATTAATTAGCAAGCTTACGAAGTGCAAGACGTGGCTGTCGTCCTGCCCCGGAACTCCGCCGTGGTCTGCGCCGTTCCGGCCCGATGCGACCC
>ERZ501041.133-NODE-133-length-15036-cov-10.450571_pt1 | contig 15036 bp, 16 predicted proteins | sample MGYA00248848_ERZ501041 | MGnify/ENA primary metagenome ERZ501041 (study PRJEB25958, sample SAMN03398573) | human skin metagenome | study: EMG produced TPA metagenomics assembly of the Human Skin Microbiome Metagenome (human skin metagenome) data set.
GCTGGGCGCTGGCGTGGACCGGATCGCTGGCGCCGTTGCAGGCGCTCGGCCGCGCCCCGCGGTTCGAGCGCACGGCAAAGTTCGCCGCCGCCGCGCCCGCCCCGTTCGCCCCCGCGACCCTGCACGGCGTGGTCGTGCCGGTTCCGCTGAACGCGCCCCTGATCCTAGGCGCCGCACTATTCGCCGCAGCCCTGTTGCAGCGCGCCCCGGCCCTTGCCTGCGGGGCCGCGCTGGTCGCGCTGATCGCCCCCGCCACCCGCGCGCTGGAACGCGAGATCGCCCGCCACGCCGCCGCCAGACGAGAAGGCCCATGCACGCAGCCGTCGTGATCCCCACGCTGAACCGCCCGGCCCAGACCCGCGGCGCCGTCCGCGCCGCGCTGGACCAAAGCCACCCCGACCTGTCGGTGGTGGTGGTGGACGACGGCTCGACCGACGACACGGTGGCGGCGCTGGGGCCGCTCAGGGACGATCCGCGGCTGACGGTGATCGCGCTGGCGCGGAACATGGGCACGGCGCAGGCCAAGAACGCGGCGCTGGCGCTGTTTCCCGCCGACGCCTACAGCTTTCACGACAGCGATGACCGCCCCGACCCCGACAAGATCCTGCGGCAGGTGCGGCGGCTGGCGCGCGCCGTGGACCCCGATCCGGGGCTGGACTGGGGCCTGACCCCGCATCGCGCGGGCACGCCGGCCGAGGTCGCTGTGGCGCTGACCGCGCACCGCTTCATCCGCGCGGACGGGTCGGTCATGGTCGTGGACCGGGCGCTGAGCCTGATCGACGACTTCTTTCCGCATCTGCAGGTCGATGACAGCGCGCCGGGCGACTGGATCCTCGTGAACTCCGCCCTGTTCCGCGCCCGGCTGTTCGCCGATCACGGCGGCTTCCACCCGGGCGTCGAGGAGGACCGCGAGATCCGCAACCGCCTCATCATGGCGGGCGAGATCATGTCGCTGATCCGCGCGCCGCTGCTGACCAAGATCGAATGCGCCGACAGCCTGACGGTCAGGGCGGGCAGCGGCTACGCCAGCGCCGCCCGCGCCGCCGACCGGGCCGAGGTGCAGGCGCGGCTTGCCCGCTGGCGCCGCACGGGCGAGGTCGCGCGCCAGCCGATCGACCTGGCCGATCTTGCGCTTGCCCCCGGCACCGATGCCGGGCGCCTGCACGTGACCGGCGCGCTGATGACCGACGCCACGCGGGCGCATCTGGGCCGCCTTGTCCGATGAGGCTGCGGCTGATCGACGCCCACTGCCCCTGGCCCTACGCGCCGGGCGACCTTCTGACCCGCGCGATGGGCGGCACCGAGGCGAGCGTCCTGCACCTGGCCGAGGGGCTGGCCGGGCGCGGGGTCGAGGTGATCGTCCACCAGCACAACCGCACGGCCGTCGCGCGGCAAGGCGCGACCTATGCGCCGCTGGGCGATCCGGGCGCGGTCGCGGATGCCGATCCGCAGGCGCGGGTGATCGTGGTGAACGCGGCCAAGATCGCGCTTTTGTGGGCGCGCAGGCAGCCTTGCGCGCGGGTGCTGCTGTGGCGGCACAACTTCGTCGGCGCGCGCACGGCGGCGCTGGGACCCGCGCTTTCGCAGGCGGGGGTGCGGATCGTGTGCGTGTCGTGCTTTCACGCGGACCACACGGCCGGGCGGATGCGCGCGAAGCACGCGGCGCTGCCCGCGATCGGGGTGATCGCGAACCCGGTCGTGACCTACGATCCCGGCCCGGTGGCGGTGGACCCGGACCGGCTGATCTTCGCAAGCTCGCCGCACAAGCGGCTGGCGGACTGCCTCGCGCGGTTCCGGGCCGTGCGGCGGATCGTTCCGGGACTGCGGCTGTCGGTCTGCAACCCCGGCTACAAGCCCGACGCGGCCGCGGGCGACGACGGGGTGGACAGCTTGGGCGCGCTGGCCCGCCCGGCGCTGCACCGCCATCTCGCGGGCGCGCTGGCGCTGTTTCACGCCCAGGACTTCCCCGAGACGTTCGGGCTGGTCTTTGCCGAATCAATGGCCTTGGGAACCCCGGTGCTGGCCCCGCCCGTGGCTGCCGCGCCCGAGGTCATCGGCGACCCGCGCCAATGCGCGCCGATCGACCCCGTCGACGCACTGGCCGCGCGGATCGAGGCCTGGCGCGCGGGCGGCCGTCCTCGCCCCGTGGCCAACCCCGACTTCGCGCTGCCCGCCGTGCTGTCGCGCTGGCAGGCGGCGCTGGACGCCCCCGGTTCCGGGGACGCCCCGGCGGACGCTCAGCCGAAGATCTTGGCCGCGACCTCGGCCACCCGGCGGCCCTGGTAGCGGGCGCCGCCCAGTTCATCCTCGGACGGCATCCGGCTGCCGTCGCTGTCGGTCACGGTCGATGCGCCATAGGGCGAGCCGCCGCGCACCGTGTCCACGCCCGACTGCCCGGCATAGCCGTAGTCGAGACCGACGATGGTCAGGCCGAAATGCATCAGGTTGTGGATCATCGACATGATCGTCAGCTCGTTTCCGCCGTGCTGCGTCGCGGTCGAGCTGAAAGCGCCGCCCACCTTGCCGTTCAGCGCGCCCGTGGCCCACAGGCCGCCCGCCATGTCCCAGAACGCCGCCATCTGCGACGGCAGGCGGCCGAAGCGGGTTCCCGCGCCGACGATGATCGCGTCGTAGTCCTTCAGCTCGTCCACCGTGGCGACCGGGGCCTGCTGGTCCATCTTGTAGCCCGACTTGCGGGCAAGGTCCTCGGGCACGGTCTCGGGCACGCGGCGGATGTCCACGGTCGCGCCGGCGCTGCGCGCGCCTTCGGCCACGGCCTCGGCCATCGCTTCGATATGTCCGTAGGTGGAGTGATACAGAACCAGGACCTTGGCCATGGGGCTTCCTTTCGTGGGGTAGATAGGGATTTAACGTCCGGTACTGATCTAGCGGTTCCGGGCCCTTCGCATAACTGCTGCGGAATGAATGCAGATGTTCAGCTTTGTCGAACGGTCGTGACGGCTGGCCCGGCGCGCCGAAGCGTTGCATGATCGACGCAAGCCCCCATGCAGGAACGCCCATGCCCCGCCAGATCCTCGTCCTGAACGGTCCCAACCTGAACCTGCTGGGCCAGCGCCAGCCCGAGGTCTATGGCCGAGAGACGCTGGCCGATGTCGAACGCGCCTGCACCGCGCTGGCGGACGAGCTGGGCGTCGCGGTCGAGTTCCGGCAGTCGAACCACGAGGGGCAGCTGATCGACTGGATCCACGCGGCGCGGGGGACGGCCGCCGGCATCGTCATCAACCCGGCCGCCTACACCCACACCTCTGTCGCGCTACTTGACGCGCTGACGGCCTTTGACGGCCCGGTGATCGAGGTCCACATCTCGAACGTCCACAAACGCGAGGATTTCCGCCGCCATTCCTTCGTCAGCCTGCGCGCGGACGGGGTGATCGCGGGCTGCGGGACCGAAGGCTACCTGCTGGCGCTGCGGCGGGTCGCGTCGCTGACGCGCGAATGAGGTCGCGTCGCTGACGGGTGGGTGAAGGGGAAGGCGATGACAGACGAAGCCGTGAAAGGCCCGGCGTCCTACTTTCCGGCGATCGAGAAAAAATACGGCCGCCCGATCGCGGAATGGCAGCAGGTCGTGCGGGACCGGATGCCCGCTCGGCACATGGATCTGGTGGCGATGCTGAAGGACGAGCACGGCATGGGCCACGGTCACGCCAACGCGGTGGTGGCGCATGTGCTGAAAGCCGACGGCACGTAGCGCGGCGGCTTACAGCCCCGCTTCCGCCGCCACATCGGCGCGCGACTTGCGGCCGCGCTCGGTCGCCGACTTCAGCTGGCCGCAGGCGGCCATGATGTCCTCGCCCCGCGGCGTGCGGATCGGGGATGCGTAGCCCGCCTTGTAGATGATGTCGGCGAACTGCTCGATCCGGTCCCAGCTGGACCGGCGATAAGGCGCGCCGGGCCATTCGTTGAACGGGATCAGGTTGATCTTGGCGGGGATGCCGCGGATCAGCTTCACCAGCCGCCGCGCGTCGTCGTCGCTGTCGTTCACGCCGTCCAGCATGACGTATTCAAAGGTGATCCGCTCGCTGTTGGACAAGCGCGGATACTCCCGCAGCGCGTCCAGAAGCGCGGCGAGGTTCCATTTCTTGTTAATCGGGACAAGCCTGTCGCGCACCTCGTCGGTGGTCGCGTGGAAGCTGATCGCGAGCTGGCAGCCGATTTCCTCGGCGGTGCGGGCGATTTCCGGCACGACGCCGCTGGTCGACAGCGTGATCCGGCGCCGCGACAGGGTCAGCCCCTCGTGGTCCATCACCACCTTCATCGCGTCGCGGACATTGTCGAAGTTGTAAAGCGGCTCGCCCATGCCCATCAGGACAAGGTTGCTGACCAGCCGGGTTTCGTCCTTGGGCGCGCCCTGTTCGGGCCATTCGCCAAGGTCGTCGCGCGCGACGAGCAACTGCCCCACGATCTCGCCCGCGGTCAGGTTGCGGACCAGCTTCTGGGTGCCGGTGTGGCAGAAGGTGCAGGTGAGCGTGCAGCCGACCTGCGAACTGACGCACAGCGTGCCGCGCCCTTCCTCGGGGATGTAGACGGTTTCGACCTCGTGCCCGCCAGCGATCCGCAGCAGGTACTTGCGGGTCCCGTCCTCGCTGACCTGGCGAGTCACGATCTCGGGCAGGGCAATCTCGAACCGCTCGGCCAGCGTCGCGCGGTAGTCCTTGGCGAGGTTGGTCATCTGCGCGAAGTCGCGCACGCCCCAGTGATAGACCCAGCTCCAGACCTGGCCCACGCGCATCCTGGCCTGCTTTTCGGGCGTTCCCGCCGCGATCAGCGCGTCGCGCAACTGCTCGCGCGTCAGGCCGACGATGTTGACCTTGTCCGACGCGGGCAGCTTGCGCGGGATCGTCAGCACGTCCTGCACGACCGGCGCCTGCCCGGCGGGGGCGGTGGCGAGAGGCGCGGAGGGCGCGGGGGCGATCCGATCGGGGCTGTCAAAGGCGTTCATGGGCGCGGTCCGGGTCGATTGCGGGCGATCCGTGCGCTTGCGGGCGCATCGGGGCAGGCTGGGGCAGAACGGTGAAAGCCGCCCTAATATGGGGCGGCTTTGCACGGATCAACAGGAAAAACCGGAAAATCGGGCGTAAGCGGGCCCGAAGGCGAGCGCGAGGCCGCCCCTGACCCGTCCGGCCCGCCTTACTTGCAGGTATCGCGCGCCTTGTTCGTGGCGGCGGTCACGCCCGACAGCGAGAAGGTGTCGGAGGTGTTGGTGCCGCGCGCCGAACGCCCGGTCACCACCGCGCTCGACCCGCCGCGCAGGGCGGCGACAAGGCGGCTGTCTTCCTCGGGCGAGCCGGCCCAGGCGTTCTCGCCCTCGGTGAACAGTCGGAACTTGGTGCCGCCGACGTCAACCTCGACCGTGCTGTCGGGGGCGAAGGGATAGCCGCCCTGGAACGAGACCTCGCCGTTCTGGCCGGGGCGATAGGCGATATACAGGCGGATGTCGCTGCGCGTGACCTCGACTTCCTTGCCGTCCTGGGTGTTCTTGGTCGACTTGGGCGGCGACACCGCCCAGCATTCCTTGGGGTCGTCACCGCCGAAGGCCGACCAGTCGCCCTCGCTTCCCAGCAGCCGCGATTCGGCCGCGAAGGCGGGCGCGGCAAGCGCCGCCATCAGGGCGGCCACTGCGACGCCGCGGATCGAAAGGATGGTCATGCTCGAGCCTCCTGCTTGGTCCCCGTTTCGGGGTTGTCCGATTGAATGGTGTAAGTCACACCGGCAGCGGAAAGATAACCAAAAACCCCGCGCGGCGAAAACCCCGTGCAGGAACAATCGCGCAATTGTCAAAGGAGCCGCCGATGGCGACCGTGGACCTGATCGAGCTGTGGCGTGGCGGGATGCTGGAAAGCGTCCATCGCGGGCATGCCGTCGTCTGGGACGCGGGCGGGATGGTGGCGTCGTGGGGCGACCCGGACGCGGTGATCTTTCCGCGCTCGTCGTGCAAGATGATCCAGGCCCTGCCGCTGATCGAAAGCGGGGCGGCCGACGCGGCGCGGCTGGGGACCGAGCATCTGGCGCTCGCCTGCGCGTCCCACAGCGGGGCCGCGATCCACGTGACGCGGGTCGAGGCGTGGCTGAAGGGGCTGGGGATGTCGGATGACGACCTGCGCTGCGGCGTCCACATGCCGCAGGACAAGGACGAACATGCCCGCCTGACCTGTTCCGGCACCGCGCCCTGCCAGGTCCACAACAACTGCTCGGGCAAGCACGCGGGGTTCCTTACGCTGAACCGGCACATGGGGGGCGATGCGGAATACGTGCTGCCCGACCACCCGCTGCAACGCGCCATCCGTCAGGCGTTCGAGGAGGTGACGGACGAACCCTCGCCCGGTTACGGGATCGACGGCTGCTCGGCCCCGAACTTCGCCACCTCGGTCAAGGGGCTGGCGCGGGCCATGGCCGCGTTCGCCAACCCGCAGGGCGGCGCGCGGGGCGACGCGATGCGGCGGCTGGTCGCGGCGATGGTGGCGCATCCGGACCTGGTCGCGGGCGAGACGCGGGCCTGCACTGACCTGATGCGGGCGATGGGCGGGCGGGTCGCGGTCAAGACCGGGGCCGAGGCGGTGTTCGTGGCGATCGCGCCGGAACGGGGCCTGGGCATCGCGCTGAAGATCGCGGACGGCGGCACCCGCGCGTCCGAGGCGGCGATCACCGCGCTTCTGATCGACGCGGGCCTTCTGGATGCCGACCACCCGGTCGCGCGCCGCCTGCTGACCGCGCCGCTGACGAACTGGCGCGGGCTGGAAGTGGCCGAGCTTCGGACCGCCGCCGGGTTTCCGGTCTGAGACAAGGGACAGCGCAGGGCAGGGTAGGGCGCGGCCCTGCCTATGCCCGCCGTATCACATCATCTGCCACAAAAGCCGCAGTGCGAGCGCGGTCGAGGTCACGACCAGCAGCGGCTTGATGACGCGCGCGCCGACCCGCATCGCCATCCGCGATCCCAGCGCCGCGCCCAACATCTGCCCAGGAACCATCGCCAGCCCGACCAGCCACAAGGGATGCCCGCTCAGCGCGAATACGCAAAGCCCGCCCAGGTTCGACGAAAAGTTCAGAAGCTTGGTGTGCGCGGTCGCCTTGAGGATCCCGTACCCCGCCAGCATCACGAACCCCAGCATGTAGAACGCGCCCGCGCCCGGTCCGATCAGCCCGTCATAGAAGCCCACGGCGGGCACCAGCGTCAGCGCGAAGATCGCGTGGCGCATCCGCCGCGCCCGGTCGGCGTCGTCCAAGCCTTTGCGGAACGCGAAGAAGGCGGCGATTCCCAGCAGGATCACCGGCAGCACCACCCGCAGCGCCTGGGTGGGCAGCCACGTGACCAGCGCGGCGCCCGCAGCGCCCGCGGCAAAGGCGATCAGCGCCGTGCCCCATTGCTGGCGCAGGTCCACCAGCCCGCTGCGGGCATAGGACACCGCCGCCGTGCCCGCGCCGAAACTGCCCTGCACCTTGTTGGTGGCCAGCGCCTGGTCGGGCGGCAGCCCCGCCAGCATCAGCGCGGGCACGGTGATCAGCCCGCCGCCGCCGGCGATGGCGTCGATGAAGCCGGCCGCAAACGCGGTCGCGGCAAGGACGGCGACGACCTCGACGCCAAGTTCGACGACGCCAGGTTCGATCATGGGAAAACCGGAAGGAAGGGGATCAATTCAGGCCGTGCTGGGGCGGGTAGCGGCCGTCCTGGAACTCGCCGAAGATCTCGATCAGCTCGGGGTGTTCCAGCGGCTCGCCCGACGGGTCGGGGACGAGGTTCTGTTCCGAGACGTAGGCCACGTAATAGCTGACCTCGGTTTCGGCATAGAGATGATAATAGGGCTGGTCCTTTGACGGGCGCACATCCTCGGGGATGGACTGGTACCATTCCTCGGTGTTGCCGAACTCGGCATCGACGTCGAAGACCACGCCCCGGAACGGATGGTTCCGGTGCCGGACGACCTGGCCGATGTTGTACTTCGCGCAGCGCATTCAGGATTTCCGTCTGACCACGTCGGGGATGTAACGGCCGCACCCCGAAAAGTCTATCGCCGGAGCGCCCGACGCGGGCCAAGTTGACCGGAGTTTGATCAAAACATGACGGGTCGGCGACCGCCGTCCTGCCGCTCTGCACCCGTTCCGCCCCGGCCGCCCGCCCCGGCCGCCCGCCTCAGTCCCCCTCCTCAGTCGTGCCGGAAGAACCCGTGCCGGCGGTTGTCGCGCATGAACACGACCGCGATCAGGCACACCACCGCCATGCCGGTCACATAGACGGGGAACCACCCCTCGTGCCCGCGATCCTTCAGCGACAGGGCCACGAACTCGGCGCTGCCGCCGAACAGCGCGTTGCCGATGGCGTAGATGAACCCGGTGGCGAGCGCGCGCACCTCGGTCGGGAACATCTCGGCCTTCAGGACGCCCGCGATCGAGGTGTAGAACGACAGGATCATCATCACCCCGGTCAGGCACAGCATCGCCATCTGCGGTGACTGGTTCGCGCCGAGGAACCGGTAGGCGGGGACGATGACCAGCATCATCCCGATCGAAAAGATGAACATCGACGCCTTGCGCCCGATCCGGTCCGACAGCGCCCCGACGACGGGCTGCGCGCACATGAAGATCAGCAGGCACACCGTCATGATGTTCGACGCCGTGGCCTTGGTCATCCCCGCCGTGTTGATGAGGTATTTCTGCATGTAGGTCGTGAACGAATAGAACACGAGCGATCCGAAGCAGGTGATCCCCAGCACCACCAGCACCGACCGCTTGTGCCGCAAAACGCCCCGCAGCGTGCCCGCGTGTTCGGCGGTTTTCGCGGCGTCCGGCTGGGTTTCCGTCAGCGACCGGCGCAGCCACAGCGAGATCAGCCCCAGCGCCGCGCCGATGACGAAGGCATAGCGCCAGCCGCCAGCCGTCAGCTGCTCGGACGTCATGAACAGCTGCATCACCGTCGCCAGCAGCGACGCGAGCAGCTGCCCGCCGATCAGCGTGACGTACTGGAACGAGGAATAGAAACCCCGCCGCCCGCGCTGCGCCACCTCGGACATGTAGGTGGCGGTGGCGCCGTATTCGCCGCCGACCGAAAACGCCTGCAGGCAGCGCACCAGCAGCATCAGCACCGGCGCGACCGCCCCCACCTGGGCCGAGGTCGGCAGCACCGCCATCAAGAGCGACCCGATCGACATCAGCGTGACCGACGTCACCATCGAGGTCTTGCGCCCGTAGCGGTCCGCAAGCCGTCCGAAGACATAGCCGCCCAGGGGCCGCATCAGGAACGACAGCAGGATCACGCCCGCGGCGCCCAGGAACGCCTGCGTCTGGTCGCCGCCGAAGAACTGCTGCGCGAAATAGACCGAGAAGAAGGCATACAGGTAGAAGTCGAACCACTCGACCAGGTTGCCGCTGGACGCGATGAGGATCTTCCTGACCGTCTCGCCGGTGGTGGGGTTGTGGTCCGGGTGGTCGGGATGATCCGCAGCGACAGCCATTTTCGCGCCCTTGTTGTTGCGCGCGGAACTTGATCCCGCGCCGCGCCTTTGTCGAGGGGCGTCGGGCGCGCGCGCTCGGCCGCCCGTTTTCAGGCGCCCGCCTGCCAGTGCCGGATCACGTCAAGCGGCGCGGTCACCATCAGCACGCTGAGCAAAAGCCCGTCCCGCGCCATCCACAGCGTCAGCGCCTCGACCGCGACGAACAGCGCGGCGCTGCCCCAGACCGGCAGGGTCGCGGCAAGGGCAAAGCCCGCCAGCGCCGCCAGCGTGTCGCCAAGCGCGTTCAGCACCGAATCGCCGGTGTAGTTCACGGACACGGTCACGTCGCGGTAACGGTCGATCAGGAACGGGGTGTTCTCGCCGATCTCCCACCCGGCGGCGATCATCGCCGTGACGACAAGGCGCTTTCGCAGCGACCATTCGGGCAGCAGCATCCGCATTCCGCCATAGACCAGCATCCCGAACAGCAGGTGCGAGAACGAATACCAGTCCAGCAAATGCTGGGAGTTCTGGGCCGTCATGACCTCGCCGTACCACAGCCGGACCTGCCCGCAGGGGCAGATGAAGCTGTGGCCCATTGCGCGCAGGACCAGCGCGGTGACGGCGAGAATGAGCAGCACCAGCGCAAGCGCGCGGCCCGGCGTCCGGCTGAGACGTTCAAGCATTCTTCGGCGGCGCCACGGGCTTGGGGCCTTTGTCGGTCAGAAGCCAGACCCCGTCCTCGTCCAGCCGAACCGCGCTGACCGGACCGCCATGCGCGGCCCCGGTGTCGATGTCGAGCCGGTTGCCCTTATGCTGGATTTTCTTCACCGGCGTATGCCCGTGGACGACCAGCACGCCGTGATCGCTCGTGTCGTCGAGAAAGGGTTTGCGCAGCCACAGCAGGTCGTCCTCGACCTGCGCGCGCAGATCGACGCCCGGGCGGATGCCGGCGTGGACGAACAGCGCGCGGGGCGTCAGGTGCCAGATCGGCAGCCCGTCCAGCCAGCGTGCGTGATCGGCCGGAACCTTCGCCATCGCCTCGGCGTGAACCTCGTCCATGGGCCGGGTCTCGGCGTCCTCGATCCCGTAGGACGCCAGCGCCGCGCCCGCGCCCACGTCGCGCCGCGTCCACGGCTTGCGGTCGGCCGCGCGCGGATCGACCCAGTGCGGATCGCGCAGAAAGTTCGGCAGCGCCCGGTCGTGGTTGCCCTTGACGACCACCCAGTCGCGGCCCGCGGCCTGCCCTTCCATGAGGAAGCGCACCACGCCCGCGCTGTCGGGCCCGCGGTCGATCAGGTCGCCCACGTGGACGACCTGCGCGTCCGCGCCGCCGTCACGCTCGATCAGGTCGTGGACGCCCCGCAGCATGTCGAGCTGCCCGTGCACGTCCCCGATCGCATAGATCCGCATCTGCCCCGCCCGTCCTTCGCCGCCTGTCCTTGACACCCGGCCTTCGCCGTCCGCCCCGGCCAACGGATCGGCCCGGGCGGGGGTTCCTTGGGGACGCGCGGCCCTCAGACCTCGAAATGCAGCGCGCGCACCTGCTCGAACTTGCCGGTGGCGAGCAGCGCCTGGCGCACGTCCTCGCGCAGCGGCTCGTCCAGATAGGTGATGGCGATGGCGTCGCCGCCGCCCTCGACCCGGCCCAGCGTGAAGTTGGCCATGTTGACGCCCATGCCCCCCAGCGTCACGCCAAGCGTGCCGATCACGCCCGGCACGTCGCGGTTTCGGGTGTACATCATGTGGTTGCCGATCTCGGCATCGACGTTGATCCCGCGGATCTGGATGAAGCGCGGCTTGTGGTCGCTGAAGACCGTGCCCGCGATCGCGCGTTCCCGGTCGCCCGATACCATCGTGACCTTGATGTAGCCGTCATAGACCCCGGCCTTGTCCTGGGTCGTGGTCGCGATCTGGATGCCGCGTTCCCTGGCCACGACCGGGGCCGACACCATGTTCACGTCGGGGTTCGCGGCCTTCATCACGCCCGCGATCACCGCCGCGTTGAGCGCGTTCAGGTTCATCCCCGCCGCGACCCCGTCGTACAGGATGTTGATGGCCTTGATCGGTTCTTCCGTGGTCTGGCCGACGAAGGCGCCCAGATGCGCGGCAAGCTTGATCCACGGCCCCATCACGGCCGCTTCCTCGGCGGTGACGGACGGCATGTTCAGCGCGTTCTGCACCGCCCCGGTCAGCAGATAGTCGGCCATCTGCTCGGCCACCTGCAGCGCCACGTTCTCCTGCGCCTCGGTCGTGGACGCGCCCAGATGCGGCGTCACGACGACGTTGGGCAGGTTGAAGAGCGGGCTGTCGGTCGCGGGCTCGGTCGCGAAGACATCGAGCGCGGCGCCCGCCACGTGGCCGGACTTGAGCGCGGCGGCCAGTGCCTCCTCGTCGATCAGCCCGCCGCGGGCGGCGTTGACGATGCGGACGCCGGGCTTGGTCTTGGCCAGGTTTTCCGCCGACAGGATGTTGCGGGTCTTGTCGGTCAGGGGCACGTGCAGGCTGATGAAGTCGGCGCGCCGCAGCAGCTCGTCCAGTTCGACCTTGGTCACGCCGATCTTCTCGGCCCGTTCCTCGGACAGGAACGGGTCGTAGGCCACGATCTTCATCCGCAGCCCCAGCGCCCGGTCGGCCACGATCGAGCCGATGTTGCCCGCCCCGATCAGCCCCAGCGTCTTGTTGAAAAGCTCGACCCCCATGAAGCGGTTCTTTTCCCACTTGCCGGCATGGGTGGACACCGACGCCTCGGGCAGCTGCCGCGCGACCGCGAACATCAGCGCGATGGCGTGTTCGGCGGTGGTGACGCTGTTGCCGAAGGGCGTGTTCATCACGATCACGCCCTTGCGCGATGCGGCCGGAATATCGACGTTGTCCACCCCGATCCCGGCCCGCGCCACGACCTTCAGCCGGGCGGCGCCGTCGAGCAGTTTTTCGGTGACCTTGGTCGCCGACCGGATCGCGAGCCCGTCATAGCCGCCGATGATCTCGGCCAGCTTCTCCTTGTCCTTGCCCAGATCGGGCATGTAATCGACCTCGATCCCCCGGTCGCGGAAGATCTGGACGGCGGTCTCGCTCAGCGCGTCGGAAACGAGGACCCTGGGTGCGGTGGTCTGTTGTGCCATGTGTGTTCTCCTGAGCCGGGCAGGGCGCTGCGGCGCTCACCTGCGGCTATCTTCTGTCTGGAAATATCCCGGGCTGGCGAGCGCCCGGGAAAAGGTCCGGTGGACCTTTTTCAGCGAGGCAGGGGCCGGCAGGCCCAGAGGGGGCTGGCCCCCGCTCCGCAGTCAGCCCTGGGCGGCGATTTCCGCCTCGAACGCCCACTCGATCCACGGCATCAGCGCGGCCACGTCGGCGGCCTCGACCGTCGATCCGCACCAGATCCGCAAGCCCGCGGGCGCGTCGCGATAGGCGCCGATGTCGAAGGCCACGCCTTCCTTTTCCAGCCGCTTGGCCACGGCCTTGGCGAACGCCTCGCCGTCCCTGATCCGGGCGTCGGTGAAGCGCAGGCAGACCGAGGTCGTGGACGCCGTTGCCGGATCGACCGCGAGGTTCGCGATCCAGTCGCGGCCATTGACGAAATCGGCCACCGCCTTGGCGTTCGCGTCCGCCCGCGCGATCAGGGCGGGAAGGCCGCCGATCGACTTTGCCCATTCCAGCGCGACGATGTAGTCTTCCACGCACAGCATCGACGGCGTGTTGATCGTCTCGCCCTTGAAGATGCCCTCGATCAGCTTGCCGCCCTTGGTCATGCGGAAGATCTTGGGCAGGGGGCGGTCGGGGGTGAATGTCTCCAGCCGCTCGACGGCGCGCGGCGACAGGATCAGGACGCCGTGCGCGCCCTCGCCGCCCAGCACCTTCTGCCAGCTGAACGTCACCACATCCAGCTTGTCCCACGGCAGGTCCATCGCGAATGCCGCGCTGGTCGCGTCGCAGATCGTCAGGCCCGCGCGGTCGGCGGGGATCGCGTCGCCGTCAGGCACCCGCACGCCCGAGGTCGTGCCGTTCCAGGTGAAGACCACGTCGCGGTCGAAATCGACCTCGGCCAGATCCACGATCTGCCCATAGTCGGCCGTGCGGACGGTCGCGTCCAGCTTCAGCTGCTTGACCGCGTCCGTGACCCAGCCCTCGCCGAAGCTTTCCCAGGCGAGCATTTCAACCGGGCGCGCGCCCAGCATGGTCCACATCGCCATCTCGACCGCGCCGGTGTCCGAACCCGGCACGATGCCGATGCGGTAGTCGGCGGGCACGCCCAGCACCTCGCGCGTCAGGTCGATCGCCTGCGCCAGCTTGGTCTTGCCGACGGCATGGCGATGCGAGCGGCCGAGCGGCGCGCCTGCAAGCATGTCCAGCGAAAAATGGGGGATCTTGGCGCAAGGGCCAGAGGAAAAACGCGGATTGACCGGCCGCGTTGCCGGAGTCGTCGCATCGAGCATGGTTAGCCTTCCAGCTAAAAAGCCCCTCGTTGGGGAGGGGTGTCCCACTGACGTGGATACGCAACGGGCGCGGCTGGCGCAAGCGGGGAAATGGCCCTAAGCCCGGCGCAAAAGATCGAATGCGAGGGACTTCGATGTTCACCGTCTGCATGCTTGCCGCGCCCGACCGCGCCGACCTGACCGACGACGCCGTGACGGCGCTGAAGTCGCGCTGGGACGGCGGTCACGCGCTGTGGCTGTCGCACGGGGTCGCGGCCGAGTTTCCCGTGGACGCGGTGCCCGCCGACTTCGACCGGGTCTGGGCGGACTGGCAGGAAAGTGGTCTCGACCTCGCCGTCGTGCCGACCGCGGGGCGGCGCAAGTCGGTGCTGCTGGCGGACATGGATTCGACCATGATCGAGCAGGAATGCCTGGACGAACTCGCCGATGTCGCCGGCTTCGGCGAGCCGGTGGCGGCGATCACCGCCCGGGCGATGAACGGCGAACTCGACTTCGACGCGGCCCTGGTCGCGCGCGTGGCGCTGCTGGAAGGGCTGCCGGACGCGGTCATCCCCGACGTGCTGGCCAGCCGCATCACCATGGCGCGTGGCGCGCGGACGCTGGTCGCCACGATGCGCGCGCAAGGGGCGTGGACCGCGCTGGTGTCGGGCGGGTTCACCGATTTCACCGGCCCGGTCGCCGACATGCTGGGCTTTGACGAGCAGCGCGCGAACGTGCTGCTGGCGGAAAACGGCAAGCTCACCGGCCGCGTCGCGCTGCCGATCCTGGGGCGCGCGGCGAAGGTCGAGGCGCTGGACGCCATCACCGCCGCGCGCGGCGTGACGCCCGCCGACGCGATCACCGTGGGGGACGGGGCGAACGACCTGGGGATGCTCGCCGCCGCCGGGATGGGCGTCGCCCTGCATGCAAAACCGGTGGTCGCCGCGCAGGCGCCGCTGCGGATCAACTTCGGCGACCTGACGTCGCTCCTGTTCCTGCAGGGTTACGGCGAGGACGAGTTCGTCCGGGTCTGAGGGGTTCGGGCGGGGTCGGCTGGCGCGGCTTTCCGCAGGGCTGCTTTGACGGAAATGCAGGCCGGATCGCAGCGGCACTTGCGCCCGGGCCGTCGCTCTCAGGCCGCGCCCGCCGCCAGGCGCGCGACCGTCTCGGCCGCGGGG
>ERZ501041.137-NODE-137-length-14461-cov-9.610232_pt1 | contig 14461 bp, 12 predicted proteins | sample MGYA00248848_ERZ501041 | MGnify/ENA primary metagenome ERZ501041 (study PRJEB25958, sample SAMN03398573) | human skin metagenome | study: EMG produced TPA metagenomics assembly of the Human Skin Microbiome Metagenome (human skin metagenome) data set.
GGGGGGAGACGGGGCGGCGCATGTGCAGCCAGGTGCGGACCATGTCGTAGCCGTTACCGCCGAGCAGGGCGGCGCGGTCGGCGTCCAGCACCTTGCGCCCGATCTCGGTCCGCAGCCGCGCGGCATCCTCGTCGCCCAGCACGCCGCGCGCGCGGTCGCGACCCACCTCGCGCAGCTGGTCGCGATAGACCTGCAGGTCGTAGGCGGCGGCGGGGCGGCGCTCGCCCCGGCCGCGCAGCAGCGGCAGCGCGATCGCCCCGCCCACCACCGCAATCATTGCCGCCACGACGATCCAGAACATCCGCGCCCTCCGAAGTCGGGGGACAGATAGGCGCTTTGGCGGTCGAACGAAAGCGGGCGGGGCCATGTGTCGCGCCCATGGCCAGCGGCGCCGCGACGCGGCAAGCTGGGCCTGAACCCACAGCCGAAGGACATGCCCGATGACCCGCGATCCCGATCTGGAAGGCTGGATGCTGGGCGAACTGACCGGCGTGCCGGGGATCAGCACCCGGCCCATGTTCGGGGGCCTGGGCATCATGCGGGGCGGCAACCTGATCGCCGGGGTCCGCGCGGGCCGGCTGATGCTGCGGCTGGGGCCCGAGGGCGCGGACGAGGCGCTGGCGCTGGCGGGCGTCACGCCGATGGTCCACGGCGGCCGCCGGATGCGCGGCTATGTGTTCGTCGAACTGGACGCGGCGGACGAGGAGACGCGGGACCGGCTGGTCGCGCGGGCGATCATGTTCAGCGAGACGCTTCCCGACAAGGTGGACAAGCCCATCGGCGCGGGATCACGCGCTGGCGGAAAGCCCCGCAAGGCCGGGCCGCGCGCGGGCAGGACGGGCGGCTGAGCGCCTCAGCCCTGGGTCGCGGCCCGCACCTCTTGCACGACCGACGCCAGCCCCTGGGGTGGCGCGCCGCGCAGCATCTCGCCGCCGATGATGAAGGTCGGCGTGCCCATGACCCGCATCCGCTCGGCCAGCTGCGCGTTCGACCGAATCTCAGCGCTCACGTCTTCGGTGTTCATACGGTTTATCAGCGGCTCGGGCTCAAGCCCCATGTCCCGGGCAAGCGCGGAGAGCGATTCGATCGTGACCGCGCCGCGCATCGCGATCAGGCGGTCGTGGGCGTCCTTGTAGACGTCGTCGCCCTGCGTCTGCTTGACCGCGATAGCGAAGCGCGAAGCGAGGTCGCTTTCCTGCCCGAGGATCGGAAACTCCTTCAGGATCAGACGGATGTTGCCGTCGTCCTTGACGGTCTTTTCCATGTCTTCCGACACCCGGCGGCAGACGCCGCAGCGGTAGTCCACGAACTCGACCATGGTCAGGTCGCCGTCGGGGTTGCCGCCGACCCAGCTGTGCCCGTCGTCGAAGATCGCGGCCTCGTTGGCCTGGACCAGCAGGCGGTCGTTCTTGACCTCGTCGGCCATGCGCTTGGCTTCCAGCCCGTTCACCGCCTCGATCAGGACCTCGGGATTGGCCATGATATAGTCGCGCACGGCGTCCCCGAACGCAGCCTTTTCGGCATCCGACATCGCGGCCGGATCGAACGCCGCGGCGGGCAGGGCGGTCAGCGGCAGGGCGGTTGCGGCCAGCAGCGCGGCCGCCTTGAGCAGTCGGGTCATGGTCGGTCCTTTCACGAGCTTGTGCAGATTTGGCGCGGGACCGCCCCGCACGCAACCCAACGCTTGCGTGAACTTGACCCGCGCGGGCGGGACGGTCCACAAGCGGCACCGCAAGGGCGGCGGTCGGGGTCGAGAGCCGGGACCGAGGGGCAGGGGGCAGTCGATGCGCAACTCCGTCAGGGGACAGGTCGATGCGTTCATCGTGATGGACGTGATGGAGGCCGCGCGGGCCGCCGAAGCCGCAGGCCGCCACATCATCCACATGGAAGTGGGCCAGCCTTCGGTCGGGGCGCCGGCGGGCGCGCGCGCGGCGCTGGCGGCGGCGCTGTCGTCGCCCCTGGGCTATACCGTCGCGCTGGGGTTGCCCGAACTGCGTCAGGGGATCGCGGCGCTGTACCGGCGCTGGTACGGCGTGGACCTTGATCCCGCGCGGGTGGTGGTCACGGCGGGATCTTCGGGGGCGTTCATCCTTGCGTTCTCGGCCCTATTCGACGCGGGCGACCGCGTCGCGCTGGGTGAGCCGGGGTATCCGAGCTATCGCCAGATCCTCAGGGCCATGTCGGTCGAGCCGGTGGGGATGCCCACGCTGGCCGAAAACCGCTTCCAGCCGGTGCCGGCCGACATTCCCGAGGGCGTGCGCGGCGTGATCCTCGCCTCGCCCGGGAACCCGTCGGGCACGATGCTGGGGCGGGCCGAGCTTGCCGCGCTCGCGCGCGCCACGGCCGCGCGGGGCGCGGCGCTGGTCTCGGACGAGATCTACCACGGGCTCAGCTACGGCGACCGCGCGGTCAGCGCGCTCGAGGTCACGGACGACGTGGTGGTGGTCAACAGCTTCTCGAAGTACTTCGGCATGACCGGCTGGCGGATCGGCTGGATGGTGGTGCCGCCCGACATGGTCCGCACCGTCGAGCGGCTGGCGCAGAACCTGTTCATCTGCCCCCCGCACGCAAGCCAGGTCGCCGCGCTGGCGGCGCTCGACTGCATCGACGAGGCCGAGGCGAACCTGGCCGTCTATGCCCGCAACCGGGCGATGATGCTGGACCGGCTGCCCGCGATCGGCTTCGACCGCATCGCGCCGCCGGACGGGGCCTTTTACGTCTATGCCGACGTGAGCCACCTGACCCGCGACAGCCGCGCGCTGGCGGCCGAGATCCTCGACCGTGCGGGCGTCGCGGTGACGCCGGGGCTGGACTTCGACCCGGTGCGCGGGGGGCGGACGCTGCGGTTTTCATACGCGCGGGGCAGCGCCGACATCGCCGAGGGGCTGGACCGGCTGGCGCGCTTCATGGCGTCGCGGTGACGGGGTTCCGCCTGATCGCTGTGGCGGCCGCCCTGTGCTGCGCGGCCGTGCCGGCGGGGTCGCAGACCGGCGCGGACACCGCGCCGCCCGCGCAAATCGCGGCTGCGCGCGAGACCCGGTTCGACCCCGCCGCCTCGTCCATCACCGCCCAAGGGCGGGACCGGGGCGATCCCCGCCCGCTGCAACTGTCGCTCGCGGTCGGGAACCGCGCACCGTTCCGCGTCTATCTGCTGGACGCGCCGCCCCGGCTGGTGGTCGAGATGAAGGGGCTGTCGCTGCCCACCGGCCCGTCGCCCGTGACGGGCGCCGAGCTGCTGGCGGGCCTCCGCTGGGGGCCCGGCCTGCCCGGCTGGGGCCGGATCATCGCCGAATTGCCCGCGCCCTATGCGGTCGATCGGGCCACGATCCTGGGCCCGGATGCGGGCGCGGGCGCGGCCATCCGCCTGTCGCTGGTCCCGGTGGAGGCCGAGGACTACGCGCCCCGAACCGACGTGATGACTGCGCTGAAGGGCCTGCCCGAGCCCGCCGCGCAGACCACTTCGTCAGCAACGGGGGCCCCTGCCGGGCCCGGCGACGGGCGGCTGCGGGTGATCGTGGACCCGGGTCATGGCGGCATCGACCCCGGCGCGCAGGTGGACGGCGTGTCCGAGGCGGCTTTGATGCTTCAGTTCGCGACCGAGCTTGCGGCGGCGTTGGAGCACGCGGGCATCGAAGCGCGGCTCACGCGGGGCGACGACCGCTTCATCGCGCTGGAACGCCGCACCACGGCTGCACGCGGCGCGCGCGCGGACCTGTTCGTGTCGCTTCACGCCGACATGCTGCCTAAGGCGCAGGCGGCGGGGGCCACGATCTATGTCTGGAACCCCGCATCCAACGACCGCGCCGCGCAGGACCTCGCCGCCCGCCACGACCGCGACGACATGCTGGCGGGCGTGGACCTGGACGGCACCGACGACCGCGTGGCGCGCGCGCTGATGGACCTGGCCCGCACCCGCACCCAGCCCGCGAGCGAGGCGTTCGCAAGCCACCTGTCCAGCGAACTAGCGCTGTCCGACATCGGGATGCACCGCCGCCCGGTGCAGGGGGCCGCGTTCTCGGTCCTGAAATCGCCCGACATTCCGTCGGTGCTGGTCGAGATGGGGTTCCTGTCGGACCCGGTGGACCGCGCCAACCTTCTCAACCCCGCGTGGCGGGGGCAGATGGCGCAGGCGATCACCCGCGCGGTGACGAACTGGCGCGCCGACCGGGCGGCCGTGTCGAGCCTGCGCGGCGTCGCGATCCCGGCAGCGAAGCCGTGATCCCGACTGCCCGTCCCGCGATCACGCGCGCACACGAAGCTGACATAACGTTGTTTTGACGCCCCCCGGACCGGGGTCTATAGAGAGCCCCTGTCCGCCCGGCCAAAGGGGTCCTCGTGGTTCGTCTTCTTTTGTCCTTCATCGGCGGCATCTTTTCCTGGTTCGTGACCGGGCTTCTGTTCGCTGCGCTGCTGATGGGGTGCGTGTTCTGGATGTACGGCCAGGACCTGCCCAGCCACGAAGAGGTCGCCGCCTATTCGCCCAAGACCATCAGCCGGGTCTATTCGGGCGAGGGACGGCTGATCGATGAATTCGCGCGCGAACGCCGCCTGTTCCAGCCGGTGTCCGAGATCCCCGAGCTGGTGAAGCACGCCTTCATCAGCGCCGAGGACAAGAACTTCTACATCCACCACGGCTTTGATCCGGTCGGCATGGCGGGCGCGGCGTGGCAGGCGGTGGTGTCGGGCGGGACGAACGTGCGCGGCGCGTCCACCATCCCGCAGCAGGTGGTCAAGAACATCCTGCTGTCCTCGGACCGCAACCTTGAACGCAAGGTCAAGGAACTGATCCTCGCGGTGCGGGTCGAACAGACCCTGTCCAAGGACAAGATCCTCGAACTCTACCTCAACGAGATCTTTCTCGGCCAGAACAGCTACGGGGTCGCGGCGGCCGCGCAGACCTATTTCAACAAGCAGCTGGACCAGCTTGCCCCGCACGAGGCGGCGATGCTGGCCGCGATGCCGCAGTCGCCGTCGCGTTCGCCCGTGACCAACAAGGACCGGATCACCGAACGGCGCAACTACGTCCTGCGCGAGATGTGGCAGAACGGCTATCTCGACGAGGCGACGTTCCGGCGCGAAGAGGCGCTGCCGCTCAAGACCGTGCAGAACGGCGACTTCCCGTCGTTCCGCAGGCAGCTGCCGCCGCGCGACTACTTCACCGACGAAATCCGCCGCCAGCTGAGCCGCGAGTTCGGCGAGGAGGAGTTCTTTACCGACGGCCTCGCCATCCGCGCCACGGTCGAGCCGCAGCTGCAGCAGATCGCCGCCAAGGCGCTGCAGGACGCGCTTGAGAAATACGACCGCGGGATCGGCATCTGGCGCGGCACCGGCGTCACCATCCCGGCAGAGGATCTGGGGTCCGAGCAGTCGTGGCGCGCCGCGCTCTCGAAGGCCGAGGTGCCGCGCGACATCGCCGGCTGGTTTCCGGCCGTCGTCTTGGAAATCGGCAAGACCGACGCCCGGATCGGAATCGAGCGGGTCGCCGAGGACGCCGAGGAAGCAGGCGAGGACGGTCACCGGATCGTGGCCGAGGACGTGACCTGGGCGCGCAAGCTGATGCCGGGCCGCGAGCGGGCGCCGCAGGCCAAGAAGGCGGGCGACCTGCTGTCCGTGGGCGACGTGGTGCTGGTCCGGCGGATGACGCGCGACGAGGATGGCGGGTTCATCCGCTGGACCCTGCGCCAGGTTCCCTCGATCGAAGGCGGGTTCATGGCGATGGACGTGAACACCGGTCGCGTGATCGCCATGCAGGGCGGGTTTTCCTACCAGTCCTCTGTGTTCAACCGCGCGACGCAGGCGATGCGCCAGCCGGGATCGTCCTTCAAGCCGTTCGTCTATGCCGCCGCGCTCGACAACAACTACACCCCCGCCACCATCGTCGCGGACGAGCCGATCACCGTGAACACGCCGCAGGGGCTGTGGACGCCCAAGAACTCGGGCGGCGGGTTCTATGGACCCGTGCCGCTGCGGACCGGGATCGAGCAGTCGCGCAACCTGATGACGATCCGCATCGCCCAGGACATCGGCATGGACACGGTCGCCAAATACGCCGAGCGGTTCGGCGTCTACGACCACCTGTCGCCCTATCTCGCCAACAGCCTGGGCGCGCAGGAAACCACGCTGTTCAAGATGGTCGCGGCCTACGCGATGTTCGCCAACGGCGGCGAGCGGGTGGAACCGACGCTGGTGGACCGCGTGCAGGACCGCTTCGGGCGCACGATCTATCGCCACGACCGCCGCGTGTGCGAGACCTGCGGCCAGTCCGCGCTGCCCGCGAGCCTTGGACCCCGCATCTCGTCGGACCGCGAGCGGGTGATGGACGCGGTCACCGCCTACCAGCTGACCTCGATGATGGAAGGCGTGGTCAAGCGCGGCTCGGGCAAGGGCGTGAACCTGCCGGTGCCGATCGCCGGCAAGACCGGGACCACGAACGACGCCAAGGACGTCTGGTTCATCGGCTTCAGCTCGAACCTGGTGGCGGGCTGCTATCTTGGTTACGACACGCCGCGCACGCTGGGCGAGGACGCGTTCGGCGGCACGCTGTGCGTGCCGGTGTTCAACGCCTTCATGCGCCAGGCCGTCAAGGAATACGGCGGGACCGAGTTCAAGGTGCCGCCCGGCGGCTTCTTCCGCGACGTGCCCTACGGCAAGGGCGTGATCGCCGAGTATTTCCGCAACGGCACCGGCCCGGGCACCGGCGGCCCGGTCATGGTCGTCGATGGCGGGTTCGGCCGGGTCGATCCCGACAAGCTGCCGCGCGTGGTGACGGGGCGCGAGGCGGCGCAGACCGTGACGACCGCGAGCGGCCGCAAGAAGGTCATCCCGAAGAAGGCCGACACCTCGACCATCTCGTCGGGCGGTCTTTACTGAGGCGACCTCACGGGCGGCTCCCCCCCAGGCTTATCCCGCTTCCCGACCCCCGCTGGCCCTACCCCCCGCTTGCCTCCGCGCAGGCGTGGCTGTATCAGCGCTGACTTGTTGCCGGTCGCCCGTCCGTGGCGTCCGCATGCCGACCGAGGAACCCCACCCATGCGCGCCGAGACCCAGAACACCGTCGATGCCATCCGCAAGTCGCTGCGCCTGCTTGCGCAGCGGATGGACTGGGAAACCGCGCCGCACCGGCTGGAAGAAATGAACGCGATGATCGAGGACGGCGACCTGTGGTCCGACCCGGCCCGCGCGCAGAAGCTGATGCGGGACCGGCAGGTGCTGTCGGACGCGGTCGAAACCTACAAGCGGTTGTCGAACGACCTCGACGCCAACGCCGAGATGGTCGAACTGGCCGACGCCGAAGGCGACGCCGATCTGGTGGCCGAGGCCGAAGCGAACCTCAAGGCGATCGCCGCCGAGGCCGCGCAGAAGGAGCTTGAGGCGCTGCTGAACGGCGAGGCGGACGGCAACGACACCTTCCTGGAAATCAACGCGGGCGCGGGCGGCACCGAAAGCTGCGACTGGGCGTCGATGCTGGCCCGGATGTACACCCGCTGGGCCGAGAAGAAAGGCTACACGGTCGAGCTGCAGTCGGAAACCGACGGCGACGAGGCGGGGATCCGCAGCGCCGCCTACAAGATCAGCGGCCCGAACGCCTATGGCTGGCTGAAGTCGGAATCCGGCGTCCACCGCCTGGTCCGCATCAGCCCCTACGATTCGGCGGCGCGGCGGCACACCTCGTTCTCGTCGGTGTGGGTCTATCCGGTCGTGGACGACAACATCGAGATCGACATCCCCGACCGCGATATTCGCATCGACACCTACCGCTCGTCGGGCGCGGGCGGGCAGCACGTCAACACCACCGACTCGGCCGTGCGGATCACCCACCTGCCGACGAACATCGTTGTGACCAGCTCGATGAAGTCGCAGCACCAGAACCGCGAGGTGGCGATGAACGCGCTGCGGTCGCGGCTGTACCAGCTGGAACTGGACAAGCGGAACGCGGCCATCAACGCCGCCCACGACGCCAAGGGCGACGCGGGCTGGGGCAACCAGATCCGCAGCTACGTCCTTCAGCCCTACCAGATGGTCAAGGACCTGCGGACCGGCGTGGAAACCAGCGACACCGGCGGCGTGCTGGACGGCGATCTGGATGCGTTCATGGCGGCGACGCTGGCGATGGACGTGGCCGGGAAAAGCCGGGCCGAGGCGAACGTCGAGGACTGAGCGGACCCTAGACCGCCCAGAACGCCACCGCCTGCGGGCCTATTGTTTCTAGCACGCGATCGAAATCGCGCGCCCGCACCGTCGCGCGGATGCCGGTCAGCACATCCTCCAGCAGCGAGGGCGGGCAGAAGTTGTGGTCGGCGCGCAGCGCCAGCATCTCGGCCCGCACCGTCTCGCGCTCGCCCCACGGCAGGCGGGGGGCGGCAAGGTCCCAGCGCCAGACCAGGATCGCGCGCAGCACCGACGGCAGTTCGTCCCCCAGCCGCAGCACGTCCTGCGGTTCGGCCCGGGCGCGAAAGCTGCGGAACACGGCCTCGGTCCCGGTGTAGATCACGTTGTCCGACGCGATGAGCGAGCGTTCCCGCATGTCGCGCAGGTAGGCGCGGAACTCGTCCGTCGCGTGGCGATAGGTGAATGGCATGGGCATGGGTGCCTCCCTGGTCAGCGCCGCGCCTCGGTCGCCATCCTGACCGCGAGCGCCGCCAGCACCGATCCCATCATCCAGCGCTGGACCGCCGCCCAGCCCGGGCGGCGCGCGAGAAAGCGCGCCACCGCGCCCGCACCGACGACGAGGCAGCCGTTCACCGCAAGGCTGATCGCGATCTGCACGGTTCCGAGCGCGAGCGTCTGCCCCAGCACGGAGCCGTGCGCCGGATCGACGAACTGGGGCAGCAGCGACAGATACATCACCACGATCTTGGGGTTCAGCAGGTTGGTGAAAAGCCCCATCAGGAACAGCCGCCGCGGCCCGTCCCGGGGCAGGTCGCGCACGGCGAAGGCCGAGCTCCCGCCCGGCCGCACCGCACCCCAGGCAAGCCACAGCAGGTAGGCCGCGCCCGCGAACCTGAGCGCGTCATAGGCAAATGGCACCGCCATCACGATCGCCGTTATTCCCAGCGCGGCGCACAGCATGTAGATCACGAAACCCGCCGCGACCCCGCAAAGCGAGATCAGCCCCGCGCGCGGACCCTGCGAAATCGAGCGCGAGACCAGGTAGATCATGTTGGGGCCGGGCGTCAGCACCATTCCCAGCGCGATCATGGCAAACACGGCAAGGTTGGCGGTATCCGGCATCGGCGTTGATCCCCTGCGGCGCGGCGGCTTTTGCGACACAAGCATTCCCGCCGCGGCGGCGCAATGTTATCCGGGGCCACGATCCCGCACCGCGCCCGCAGCGGCCTAAGCCCGCACAGTCCCGAACGGAGAGCGCCGATGACCCGCAACGTCAACCTCGCGCTTCAGGGCGGCGGCGCGCACGGCGCCTTCGCCTGGGGCGTTCTCGACCGCCTGCTGGAAGGTGACGAGATCGAGATCGCCGCGATCAGCGGCACCTCGGCCGGGGCGCTGAACGGGGCGGCGCTGCGGTCGGGGCTCGCCACCGCGCCCGGACGGCCGGGGCGCGAGGCGGCGCGCGCGAACCTGCGTCACGTCTGGTCCGAAGTCGCGCGGTATTCCGACAACAGCATGGTCCGCTGGATGACGAGCTTCCTGCCGGTGCCGACACGGATGCAGCGGTTGGCCGAGATGATGTCGCCGATGGCGTGGCTGGAAGGCGTGACGCGGGTCTTCAGCCCCTACGACTACGGCCCGTTCTATCACAACCCGCTGGGCCCGATCATCCGCCGGATGCCGCACCCGCGGCTGGATACGGACGCCGGGCCGCGCCTGTTCGTGACCGCGACCAACGTCCGCACGGGCCGGGTCCGCATCTTTTCGGGGGCCGAGGTCACGGCGGACGCGGTGATGGCGTCGGCCTGCCTGCCCACGCTGTTTCGCGCGGTTGAGATTACCGACCCCGCGACCGGCCGGCGCGAGGCGTTCTGGGACGGCGGCTATTCCGGCAATCCGGCGATCTTTCCGCTGTTCGGCGCGGACCTGCCGCGCGACGTGATCGTCATCGCCGTGAACCCGATGGAACGCGACCACCTGCCGCGCAGCCCGGTCGAGATCCAGGACCGGATCAACGAGATCAGCTTCAACTCGTCGCTTCTGCGCGAACTGCGCGCGATCCAGTTCGTGAAGCGGCTGTCGTCCGAAGGGCGGCTGACCGGCCGCAACATGAAGGAGCCGCTGCTGCACATGATCTTCGACGACGAGCTGATGACCTCGCTCGGGTCGCGCAGCAAGGTGATGCCCGCGCCGGGGTTGGTGGCGCAGATGTTCGATGCCGGCCGCAGCGCGGCGCAGGGCTTCGTGGATGCGCATCTCGACCATATCGGCGCGCGCGACACGGTGGACCTGCCGCCGCTTTACGGCTGAGGGCCCGCCGCTCGGGGATCAGGCCCCGGCGGCGGCGATCCGGGCGGCAAGGCGGGCGTTGTTGAGGACCAGCGCCGTGTTGGCGACGAGCGAGCGCCCCTCGGTCAGCGCGTAGATGCGGTCCAGCAGGAACGGCGTCACGTCCTTGGCGGCGATCCCCTGCGCGGCCGCGTCGGCCAGCGCCTGTTCGACCACCGGCATGATCTCGGCTCGCGCGATCTCGGCGTCCTCGGGGATCGGGTTCACGACCAGCTGTCCCCCGGGCAGGCCCATCGCGCGGCGCATCCGCGCCGAGGCTGCGATCTGCGCGGGATCGTCCATCCGCAGGGGCGCGGGCAGACCGGAATCGCGGCTCCAGAACGCGGGCAGGGCGTCCTGTCCCACGGCTATCACGGGGACGCCCAGCGTTTCCAGCACTTCCAGCGTCCGGGGCAGGTCCAGGATCGCCTTTGCCCCCGCCGACACGACCGTCACCGCGGTCTGCGCCAGTTCGTGCAGGTCGGCCGATACGTCCATCGTGTCCTCGACCCCGCGATGGACGCCGCCGATCCCGCCGGTGGCAAAGACGCGGATGCCCGCGAGCGCCGCGCAGATCATGGTCGCGGCGACGGTCGTGGCCCCGGTGCGCCCCGTGGCCACGCAGGCGGCGAGGTCGGCGCGGCTGAGCTTCATCACCGTGCCCTCGGGCGACTGGGCAAAGCGTTCCAGCGCGGCGTCGTCCAGGCCGATGCGGATGGTGCCGTCGATCACGGCGATGGTGGCCGGGACCGCGCCGCCCGCGCGGATCTCGGCTTCGACGTCGCGGGCCATTTCCAGGTTCTGCGGGAACGGCATCCCGTGGGTGATGATCGTGGATTCCAGCGCGACGACCGGGCGGCCCTGATCCAGCGCGGCGCGGACTTCGGCGGTGAAGCTGATGGGAAGGTCGGTCATGCGAAGGCTCCTGAGACGTGGGCTGCGGCGGCGGCGACGGCGGCTTCCAGGGCGCGGGGGGGGTCGGCGCCGCTTCGTTCGGCCACCAGGTGGGCGGCCATGAAGCAGTCGCCCGCGCCGGTCACGCGGGCAATGGTGACGGCGGGGGGCAGGGCGGTCAGCGCGGTGCCGTCCGCGCCGGCAAGCGCCACTGCGCGCGCGCCGTCGGTAACCAGCACGCGCCGCGCGCCGCGCGCGACGACAAGCGCGGCGGCCTCGGCCGCGCCCGTGCAAGGACGACCGGCAAGCGTCTGCGCCTCGGCGAGGTTCAGATACAGCGTCGCGTGCCCGGTGGTGATAAGGGGGGACAGCCGTTCCGCCTTGCCCGGGCTCGCCGGGATCACCCGCAGGTCGGCCGCCCGCAGCGCCGGGTCGTCCGCGATCGTGGCGAGCAGGTCCTGCGTCAGGTTCCCGTCCAGCACCACCGGCGCGGTCCACGGGTCATCCACCGACCCCAGCCGACCGTCCCGAAGGGGTGCAAGAACGCGCTCGCCCGCCGCTTCCAGCGAATGCGCGTCGGCGATGGCGGCGATCAGGCCGCCCGCATCCTCGATCGCCATGTAGATGTCGGTGGGCATGCCGTGGTCGCGCACCAGCCAGTCGGGCATGATGCTAAGCGCGCTGATCTCGGCCACCAGCGCACAGCCGTCGGGCTCGTCCCCGACCGCGCCCAGCACGGCCGGGCGCATCCCGCGCCGCGCAAGCTCGGCGGCCGCGTTCAGCGCGACGCCGCCGGGGATGTGGGCGATGCGGCCGGGCACGTCGTCGCCCGCCTGCATGTGGCGCGTGGTGCGGCCGATCACGTCCCACAGCACCGCGCCGATGCAAAGCACGTCGGGGCGGGCGGCGTCAGCCAAGGCGCAGCATCCGGTGCTTCTTGCGCCCGATCGAGACCTTGATGCCCGCGTCCAGCTGGTCGGCGCTGAGCGTCGCCTGCGGGTCGGTCACCGGCTCGTTGTCGAGCCGCAGCCCGCCCTCGGCGATCAGGCGCTTGGCCTCCTTGCCCGAGGCGGTCAGCCCCGCCTGCACCAGCACCTGCTGCACGCTGAGCGCGCCGCCGTCGAAGGCCGAGCGGGGCAGGGTCGCCGTTTCCAGATCGCCGCCCGCTCCGCCCTGCTCGAACACCTCGCGCGCGGTCGCCTCGGCCCGCGCGGCGGCGTCGGCGCCGTGCAGCAGCGTCGTCACCTCGTTGGCGAGGATCACCTTGGCCTCGTTGATCTCGGATCCCGACAGCGCGCCCAGGCGGTCGCATTCCTCGACCGGAAGCTCGGTATAGAGTTTCAGAAACCGGCCCACGTCGGCGTCGGTGCTGTTGCGCCAGAACTGCCAGAACTCGTAAGGGCTCAGCATCTCGGCCGACAGCCACACCGCGCCGCCCTGGCTTTTGCCCATCTTGCGCCCGTCGCTGGTCGTGAGCAGCGGCGAGGTCAGACCGAACACCTGCGTGTCCAGCACCCGGCGGGTCAGGTCGATCCCGTTGATGATGTTGCCCCACTGGTCCGACCCGCCCATCTGCAGCGTGCAGCCGTAGCGGCGGTTCAGCTCAAGAAAGTCGTAGGCCTGCAGGATCATGTAGTTGAATTCGAGGAAGCTCAGCGACTGTTCCCGGTCCAGCCGCGACTTGACGCTTTCGAACGACAGCATCCGGTTGATGCTGAAGTGCCGCCCGATGTCGCGCAGGAAATCGAGGTAGTTGAGGCTATCGAGCCATTCGGCGTTGTTCAGCATCACGGCGCGCCCGTCGCCGTAGTCGAGATACTGCGCGAACACCCGCTGCATGCCGTCGATGTTCGTCTGGATCTGCTCGGGGCCGAGCAGCGGGCGTTCGTCTGACCTGAAGCTGGGATCGCCCACCTTGGTCGTGCCGCCGCCCATCAGCGTGATCGGCTTGTGCCCGGATTTCTGCAGCCATCGCAGCATCATGATGTTGAGAAGATGGCCCACGTGCAGCGACGCGGCGGTCGCGTCATAGCCGATATACGCCGTGACCGGGCCTGCGATCATCGCGTCGTCCAGGCCCTGCAGGTCGGTGCAGTCGGCCAGGTAGCCGCGCCGGATCATCGTGTCCAGGAACTCGGATCGGGGCTTCAGGGTCATCGGCGTTTTCCTTCTGTCTCGCCCGGCTATACAGAGCGTCACGGGCAAGGAAAAGCGGGACGGACCCGGCGGAATGGGTGGGACATGCTGGCGCTTGGGATGATGTCGGGCACCTCGCTCGACGGGGTGGACGCGGGCCTGATCGACACCGACGGCGAGACGATCGCGGGCTTCGGGCGGTCCGCCTATCGCGCCTATGCCGGGAACGAGGCCGGGGTGCTGCACGGGGCGCTGGGGCGCTGGCCCGGCGATCCCGGCGTGGACGAGGCGGCGGCGCTGTCGGTGGCGGCGCACGCGGCGCTGGCGGTCGAGTTTCCCGAGGCGCAGGTGATCGGCTTTCACGGCCAGACACTGGCGCATGATCCGGGCGGGCGCGGCACCCATCAGGCGGGGCAGGGGTGGGATCTGGCGCGCCGTACCGGCCGCCGCGTCGTGTGGGATTTCCGCACCGAGGACGTGCGCCGGGGCGGGCAGGGCGCGCCGCTGGCGCCGTTCTTCCACCACGCGCTCGCCCGCTGGTCGGTTGCTCAGCAGCGGATGGAGGCCGCGCCGGTCGCGTTCCTGAACCTCGGCGGGGTCGGCAACCTGACCTGGACCGATCCCCGGGTCACGCAGCCCGAGGATGCCTGCATCGCCTTCGATACCGGCCCCGCCAACGCGCCGGTGAACGACTTTATGCGCGCGCGGCGGGGGGTAGCGCGCGACGATGGCGGCGCGCTGGCGGCGGCGGGAACGCCCGACGAAGCCCTGATCGCGCGTTTCCTGGAGCATCCGTTCTTCGCCCGAAGGCCCCCCAAGTCGCTCGACCGCGACAGCTTCGCGGGGCTGCTGCCTGCGGTCGGGAAAGCGTCCGACGCCGATGCGGCGGCGACGCTCGACCTGATGATGGCGAGCGGCATCGCCACGGTGATGGGGAATTGCGAGGAGAGCCTGGCCGCCGGCGGCGCCGATTGCGGCTGCGGCTTCGCGGCGGGCA
>ERZ501041.139-NODE-139-length-14302-cov-8.956973_pt1 | contig 14302 bp, 14 predicted proteins | sample MGYA00248848_ERZ501041 | MGnify/ENA primary metagenome ERZ501041 (study PRJEB25958, sample SAMN03398573) | human skin metagenome | study: EMG produced TPA metagenomics assembly of the Human Skin Microbiome Metagenome (human skin metagenome) data set.
ACCCCCGCGCCGGACGATGAGCCGCCCGCCCCGGCCAGCCCGCCCGCGCGCGGCCTGCTGGGCCGGGTCCTCAAGGGGCGCGGCAAATCGTGAGCCTGCGCGCATGACCACACCCCCGCCCACGCTTCCCCGCCTCGCCCCCATCCCGGCGGGCCTGCCCGATGCCGTCCCCTTCGTCGGGCCGGAAACGCTGGAACGCCGCCGTGGCGCGCCCTTCCGCGCAAGGCTCGGCGCGAACGAGAACGGCTTCGGCCCGTCGCCCGCCGCCGTGCAGGCGATGCGGGACGCGGCGGCGGAGGCGTGGAAATACGGCGACCCGACCAGCCACGACCTGCGCGCGGCGCTGGCGCAAAGGCACGGCGTGACCCCCGACCACATCGTGGTGGGTGAGGGGATCGACGCGCTGCTGGGCCTGACCGCGCGGCTGTTCGTGGGCCCGGGCGATACCGTCGTGACCTCGGCCGGCGGCTATCCGACCTTCGATTTCCACGTCACCGGCTTCGGCGGCGTGCTGGACCGCGTGCCCTACCGGGACGACCGGCAGGACGCGGCGGGGCTGGTCGCGCGCGCCGCGCAGGCGGGGGCGCGGCTGATCTATCTGTGCAACCCCGACAACCCGATGGGCGGCTTTCTGGAGCCGTCGGTGATAACGGCCGCCGTCGCCCGCCTGCCCGCGGACGCCGTCCTGCTGCTGGACGAGGCTTACGGCGAGTTCGCCCCGGCCCTGCCCGCCATCGACCCGGACGATCCGCGCGTCATCCGCTTTCGCACCTTTTCCAAAGCCTACGGCATGGCGGGGGCGCGGGTCGGATACGCGATCGCCGCGCCGCAGCTGATCCGCGCCTATGACCGGGTGCGGAACCATTTCGGCGTCAATTCGATGGGGCAGGCGGGCGCGCTGGCCGCGCTTGGCGACGGCGCGTGGCTTGACCGGGTTCGGGCGCAGGTCGCGGCGGCGCGGGACCGGATCGCGCAGGTCGCGCGCGAAAACGGGCTGTCGCCGCTGCCGTCGGCCACCAACTTCGTCACCATCGACTGCGGCCGGGACGGCGATTTCGCCCGCGCGGTTCTGGCGGCGCTGGCCCATCGCGGCGTGTTCGTGCGGATGCCGTGGGTCGCGCCGCAGGACCGCTGCATCCGCGTCAGCTGCGGACCAAAGGCGGAACTGGACGCCTTTGCCGAGGCGCTGCCGCAGGCGCTGGCCGCCGTGCGCGGCTAGTGCGGCGAGGTCTGCGAGAACAGGTTGATGACCAGCACGCCCGCGATGATCAGCCCGATGCCGATCACGGCGGCGGCGTCCGGGACCTGCCGGAACACGAACATCCCGATCCCGGCGGTCAGGACGATGCCGAGCCCGCTCCACAGCGCATAGGCGATGCCCAGCTGCAGTTCCCGCAGCGACAGGGACAGAAGATAGAACGAGGCGAGGTAGCAGACCGCCATGATGAGCGTCGGCACCAGCTTCGCGAACTGCTGCGAGGACGCGAGAAACGAGGTGCCGACGACCTCGAGCATGATCGCGACGAGAAGGTAGGCGTGCGCCGTTCCCATCCCCCGCCCCTTGGTCAGATCAGCCCGGCGTGGGCCAGGCCCGCGTCGATCCGCTCGCGCGTGGCGGGCATCAGCGGCGTCAGCGGCAGGCGCACGCGCTCGTTGCACATCCCCAGCCGCGACAGCGCGTATTTCACCCCGACAAGGCCCGGTTCGATGAAGATCGCGGCGTGCAGCGGCATCAGCAGGTCCTGCAGCCGCAGCGCCTCGGCGTAATCGCCGGCGAGCGTCGCCGCCTGCATCTGCGCGCACAGCTTCGGCGCGACGTTACCGGTGACCGAGATGCAGCCGACCCCGCCCTGCGCGTTGAAGCCGTGCGCGGTCGCGTCCTCGCCCGACAGCTGGACGAAGTCGGTGCCGCAGCAGATCCGCTGCAGGCACACCCGTTCCAGCTTGCCGGTGGCGTCCTTGACGCCCGCGATGCGCGGCAGGCGCGCCAGCTCTCCCATCGTTTCGGGCAGCATGTCGATGACCGAGCGCGGCGGGATGTTGTAGATGTAGATCGGCAGGTCCGACGCGTCGTGGATTGCGGTGTAATGCGCGATCAGCCCGGCCTGGGTGGGCTTGTTGTAATAGGGCGTGACGACCAGCGCGGCGTCCGCGCCCACCTCTTGCGCGAACTGGACCAGCCCGATCGCCTCGCGCGTGGAATTGGACCCGGCGCCCGCCATGACGGGGATCCGGCCCGCCAAGATCTCGACCACGCGCTGGACGACCAGCCGGTGTTCCTCGTGCGTTAGGGTCGGGCTTTCGCCGGTGGTCCCCACCGGCACCAGCCCGTCGCTGCCCTGTTCCAGGTGCCATTCCACCAGCCGCTCGAGCGCGGGCAGGTCAAGCTCTCCATCCGCGGTGAACGGGGTGACGAGCGCGGGCAGCGAGCCTTTGAACATGAGAATATCCTGACGTGGTCTTGCGCGTGGCCTTACATCCCCCCCGGCCGGTTGCCAAGGTTGTGAGTTGCAGGGCGGCGGGGCTGCACTCACATTGCCGGCATGACCCGACCGACCCGGAGACGGCTGGCCGCGCTGGCGCTTGGCATCGCCACGGCGCTTGGCTGCGGCGTGGGGGAAAGCTTCGGTTTCGGGACCGATCCGGCGCGGGCCGAGGACGCGGCGGCGCTGTCGCAGGCGTGGCGGCTGGCCGGGGCCAAGGACTGGGCCGGGGCCGACGCGGCGGCGCGGGCGTCGGGGCCGGTCGCAATCGATCTGGTGACCTGGCAGCGGCTGCGCGCGGGGCAGGGGACCTGGGCCGATTACCGCGACTTCGCCGCCCGCAACGCCGACTGGCCGGGGATGGACCTGCTCTTTGCGCGCGGCGACGCGACGCTGCGCCCCGGCCTGCCCGCGCCCGAGGTGATCGCCTGGTTCGGCGCGCGCCGGCCCGCGACGCTTGCCGCCGAACGCGCGTTCCTCGCCGCGCTGGATGCGACCGACCGCGACGCGGCGGCGGCCGAGGCGGTGCGGTTCTGGACCGAAACGCCGCTCGACCCCGCCGATCAGGCGGCGTTCCTGGCGCCCCGCGCCGCCGCGCTGGCCCCCCATCACGAGGCGCGGCTGGCGCGGTTGCTGGACCTGAAGGAATGGCGGGCGGCCGAGGCGATGGTGCGGCCCGGCGCCGATGCGCCCGCGCTGGTCACGGGCCCTGCCGCCGATCTGGCCCGCGCGCGGATCGCGGTGCAGGCCGGGCGGCCGGGGGTGGACCCGATCGTCAAGGCGTTGCCCGACGCGCTGCGGAACGACGCAGGCCTGGCGATGGACCGCTTCGACTGGCGCGTCAGGGCAAAGCAGAACGATCTTGCCCGCGCGCTGCTTCTGGAACGCTCGACCTCGGCCGAGGCGCTGCGCGACCCCGCCCGCTGGGCCGGTTTCCGCGTCGATCATGCCCGCGCGGCCTTGCGCGCGGGCGACTGGGCGCTGGCCGAGCGGCTGGCCCGGAACCACTTCCTGACCGATCAGGACGGCGTCTATGCCGATCTGGAATGGCTCGCGGGCTATGCGGCGCTGCGCGCGGGCGCGCCGGACCGGGCGCTGGCGCGGTTCCAGCACCTGCAAACGGTCGTGGGCAGCCCGATCTCCAAAGCCCGCGCGCTTTACTGGCAAGGCCGCGCGATGGAGGCGGAGGGCGACGCCCAGGGCTCCACCGCCGCCTACGCGCAGGCCGCGCGCCACCAGTCGGCGTTCTACGGCCAGCTCGCGGCGGAAAAGCTGGGCCTGCCGATGGACCCGGCGCTGGCCCTGCCCGGCGCCGCGATCGACAGCCTGCCCGACTGGCGGGGCGCCGCGCTGCGCGACGACGGCGTGTGGCAGGCGGCGCTGTGGCTGGTGGCGGCGGGCGATCCCGTGACGGCGCAGCGGTTTTTGCTGCACAAGGGCGAGACGGCGGCGGTGGACGACATCGGCCGCATGGCGCGGCTGATGCTGGAACTGGGCCGCCCGTGGGACGCGCTGCGGCTGGCCAAGCAGGCGGCGGGCAAGGGCGGCGTGTTCCCGGCCGCCTATTATCCGCTGACGGGCCTGGAAACGCACGAGCTTGGCCTGCCGGCCGAGCTGGTGCTGGCGATCGCGCGGCAGGAAAGCGAATTCAACCACGCCGCGCTCAGCCATGTCGGCGCGCGCGGGCTGATGCAGGTGATGCCCGACACCGCCCGTGACATGGCCCGCCGCTTGGGCGAGCCGTTCGAGCTTGCGCGCCTGACGGTGGACGGCACCTACAACGCGCGGCTGGGGGCGGCCTATCTGGACGGGCTGCGCGATCGCTTCGGGCCGTCGATCGCGCTGGTGGCTGCGGGCTACAACGCGGGGCCGGGGCGGTCGTCGCGCTGGCTGCGCGATTTCGGCGACCTGCGGGTGCCGGGGGCGGAAGGGACGGACCCGGTCGACTGGGTCGAGATGATTCCCTTCGACGAGACCCGCAACTACGTCATGCGGGTGGGCGAGGCGCTGCCGATCTATCGCGCGCGGATAGCGGGCAAGCCGGTGCCGTTCGTGCCGACATGGGACCTGCGCGGCGGCGGCATCCGCCCGGTCGCGCCGGTGTCGCCGCTGCGGCTGGCGATCTCGAACCGCCCGCCGTCACGTCCGGCCGTGCCGGCGGATGAGATGGCGGCGGCTTTGCCTGGCATGGACGCGCCCGCGATCGCCTATGGCGGCGGAGCGCCCGCGACCGTGGCGCCGTCCGTCGGCTATCCGGCCCACGCGCGCCCGGACCTTGGCGCGGGCCTGCGGCGGCTCGATCCGCCCATCATTGCGGCCGGGACTGCGCCCCCTGCGGGGCCTGCGCCCGCCGCGCCCGCCACCAGGTGAACAGCCCGGCCGAGACGATGATCGCGCCGCCGATGACGACGTTCGGCCCGACCCGCTCGCCGAACACCACCATGCCGACGATGCTGACCCACACCAGCTGGGTATAGGCGAAGGGCTGCAGGCTGGACGCCTCGGCCATCTCGTAGGCGCGGATCAGCAGGAAGTGCCCGGCGATCGCGGTCAGGCACAGGCAGGCCATCCACGGCCAGTCGCCCCTCGCCATCGGCTCCATGTTCGGGATGCCGACGATGGTGATGCCGACGGCGCCCGCGATCCCGGTCCAGAAGAAGCTGACCTGCGCGCTGTCCTCGCGCGCGACCAGCCGGGTGAGAAGGCCGTAGACCGCGAACATCAGCGCCGCCGCCAGCGGCAGCACGGCCAGCGGGCTGAACACCCCGCGCCCCGGCTGCAGGATGATGAGGATGCCCGCGAACCCCGCCGCCACGGCGGCCCAGCGGCGCCAGCCGATCCGCTCGCCCAGGATCGGACCGGACAGCGCGACGACGAGCAGCGGATAGGCGGTGAAGAGCGCGTGCGTGCCGACCAGCCCCAGCCGGACGAAGGCGATCTGCATGACGACGACCTCGGCCACCAGCAGCAGCCCGCGCGCGATCTGGATGAACGGCCGCCGCGACCGCGACACGGCGGCAAGCCCGCCGGGCGCGCGCGCCGCCATCGCCACGACGAATGCGGCGAAGAACCAGTAGCGCAGCATGACGACGAAATAGGTCGAATAGTTCGACCCGAGATGGCGCGACAACGCGTCCTGGATCGCGAAGATGAAGCTGACCGCGCACATCAGGACGATGGCGCGGCCCTGCCGGTCGGCCGTGGCGGGGGCAACGTCGGTCGGCGTGTCCGTGGTGATCGCGGCGGCGGGTGTCAGCGGGGTGGACGCGGCCAGCGCGGCGGGGACCGCCAGCGCCTCGGCCTCGGCGGGCGCAGGGGTGGGTTCGGACGGGGTGGTAGCGGTCATGAAGCGGTCATGCGGGCGCGCTGGCTGGGGTCAGCCCGACCTCGGCCGCCCGCGCGGGGGAAGTCAACCCCGGCGGGCGGCAAAGCCGCCCCCGCGGCAGGGTCAGTGCCGCTCAGCCCTGCCGGATGGTCTTGGCGAAGCCGTCGAACAGCTGCGCGTTGGCGCAGATGATGGCGCCGGAATCGACCGCGGATGCGCCGGGCTCCAGCGCCTCGACGAAACCGCCCGCTTCCTTCACCAGCAGGATCCCCGCCGCCACGTCCCACGCCTTGATCCGGCGTTCCCAGTAGCCGTCGAAGCGCCCTGCGGCGACATAGGCCATGTCGAGCGCCGCCGACCCCCAGCGCCGCACGCCCGCCGTCTGCGGCATCAGCCGGGCAAGGTCCTGCAGCGTGGCGGGCAGTTCGCGCGCGCCGCCGAAGGGCACGCCGGTCGCGAAGATCGATTCGATCATGTTGCGCCGCCCCGACACCCGCAGGCGCGAGTTGTTCAGGAACGCGCCGTCGCCCTTTTCGGCGGTGAACATCTCGTCCTTGGCGGGGTCGAAGACCACGGCCGCGACCATCTCGCCCTTGTGTTCCAGCCCGATGCTGACCGCCCAGTGCGGCAGGCCGTGCAGGAAGTTTGTGGTCCCGTCCAGCGGATCGACGATCCAGCGCCGGGTCGGGTCCTCGCCCGCCTCGGCGCCGGTTTCCTCGCCGACCCAGCCGTAGTTCGGGCGCGCGCCGCGCAGTTCGTCCTTGATGATCTGTTCGGCCGCGGTGTCGGCGCGGCTGACGAAGTCGCCCGCGCCCTTGACGCTGACCTGCAGGTTCTCGACCTCGCGGAAGTCCTTGACGAGGCTCCGGCCCGCCTTGCGCGCCGCGTTGATCATGATGTTGAGGTTGGCGCTGGCCATGGCGGGTCCTTTCGGTTGCGGCCGGAATAGGCGGAACCGGGCCGAAAGGGAAGCGGCGGGGGTGGGGCGGGTTCGCCCGGACCCGCTTCGTTGCGATGCGGACGTGGGAACCCGTATCCGGCAGCGGGCGGCGGTGCTGCTCAAGGAAACAGGCTGCGGGCCTGTTTCCGGGCGGTCGATTGAAGCCAGCACTCCGGAGGGACGCGCCTGCCCGGTGGGTGCGAACGCACCTGCCAGGGGCGGGCGGGCGCGTCCCGGCCAGCTTTGGGCGGACCGGGGGTGGGTCGCAGGACCGGAAAAAAAGCCGGACTTGGCTGCCGTGAGCTATCGGCTGAGACCGCCCTGCTCAAGGAAACAGGACGCCAGCCTGTTGCCGTGCGGCGCTTGACGCCAGCGCTTCAAAAGGGCGCGCGCGCCGTGGTGCGGGCGGGCGCGGCCTGTTCCGCTTCGGCGGAGGGGGGTTCGTATTACCGGCCTCTTGTACTCCGGCTGGGTCCACCCTCAGATCGCGTCCCGGCGCACCCCCGCCATGATCGCGGCGGCGCCCGCGATCACGATGGCGTCCTCGACCAGGCCGGTGGGGGTCTGGCCGTACTCCTCCATCGCGGTGATGCGGGCGTACCAGCCGGGGTAGGACGCGGCGACCGCCGTCGTCGCGCCGACCGCCGCGCCCTTCCAGAACTGCCCGCGCGGGGCAAGCGAGCCGCAGGCGAAGCCGGCCATGATCATCCGCGCGGCAAGGCCCAGCGGCACGATCCGGTCGGGCGCGGTTTTCATCTTGTCGCCGCCCAGCTCCGCCAGCGCCAGCGTCACCGCCCCGGCGGCGATCACGGGGTTGCGGATGAAGTCGGGGGCGGCGCGGTCGCGGGGCAGGTGGCCGCCCGCGGCGGCGACCGCGACGGCGGCAAGGGGGGTCATCGAGCGCTGGCCCCCGACAAGGCCCATGAGGATCGAGGCGAGCATGGCGGTCTCCGCTTGAGGTTCGGCATCGGAACGCGCCCGCCCGGTCGCGGGGTCCGTGCCGCCGACGCCACGTCAGGCCGGGCCGCGACCCGCCTGCCGCATCATCGCCCCGTCCAGCGCCCCGTCCAGCGCCCCGTCAGCGCCCCGTCACCGTCCCGTCAGCGCGCCGCGCGGGCAAGCCGCAGCATGTCGGCCATGAAGGGCTGGTCGCGGTCGGTCTCGCGCATCGCCGCGTAAAGGCGGCGCGTCACCGGCGGGTCGCCCAGCGGCATCGCAGTGACGGCGGGGTTCGCGGCCTCGCGTTCCACCACCCAGTCGGGCAGCACCGCGACCCCGCGCCCCGACGCGATCAGCAGGATCGCGACGTCTGTCAGCTCGATCTCGCGGGTGCCGGCCGGGATTACCCCGGCGGGGTCGAGGAAATGGCTGAACACGTCCAGCCGCGCCCGGTCCATCGGATAGGTGATGAGCGTTTCCGGCGCGAGGTCTGCCGGTTCCGCATGGTCGCGCCCGGCCAGCCGGTGACGCGCGGGGACCACCAGCATGGGACGATAGTCGAACAGCTCCTCGAACACGACGCCGGGAAGGTCTTCGGGGTCGGACGACACCACCAGGTCGGCCTCGCCCCGCACCAGCGCGGGCAGCGCGGTAAAGGCGAGGCCCGCGCGGATGTCGATGTCCACCTGCGGCCAGTCGCGGCGGAACGCATCGAGCGCGGGCAGCAGCCAGTTGAAGCAGGCGTGGCATTCGATGGCGATGTGCATCCGCCCGCCACGGCTGGCGGCGGGGCCGCGAAACTCTGCCTCGACCGTCTCGACCTGCGGCAGGACCGCCTGGGCAAGGCGCAGCAGCCGCATGCCCGCGGGCGCAAGGCGCAGTGGCCGCGTCTGGCGCAGGAACAGCGGCACGCCCGCCTGATCCTCGAGCGCGCGGATCTGGTGGGACAGCGCCGACTGGGTGATGTTGAGCACCTCGGCCGCGCGGCCCAGGCCGCCCTTGTCGTGGATCGCGCGGATCGTGCGCAGGTGGCGCAGTTCAAGGTGCATGAGTGTCTCTCATGATCGAGTTGCGGAATATGAGTTTGTCTCACGCAAGCTCTCATGCCACAAGGGCGGACCGAAAGGACGCACCATGACCGCTTTGCCGCCCCGCCCCGCCGTGAGCTTCGAGTTCTTCCCGCCGAAGTCGCTCGACCAGTCGTTCAAGCTGTGGGAAACGGCCCGGACCCTAGCGCCGCTGGGATCGGACTTCGTGTCGGTGACCTATGGCGCGGGCGGCACCACGCGGCAGCTCACGCACGAGGCGGTGGTGGCGCTGTCCAACCACTATCACCTGAACGTGGCCGCGCACCTGACCTGCGTCGATGCGACCCGCGACGAGACGATGCGGATCGTCGAGGATTACGCGGCCGCCGGCGTGCGCGAGATCGTGGCGCTGCGCGGCGACGCGCCGCAGGGGCAGGCGCAGTTCGCCCCCCACCCGCAGGGCTTCGCCGATGCGGTCGAGCTGATCGAGGCTATTTCCGCGCGCGGCGGCTTCACCATCCGTTGCGGCGCCTATCCCGAACCCCATCCCGACAGCCCCGACGGCGCGGCCGACGTGGCATGGCTCAAGCGCAAGGTCGATGCGGGCGCGTCGTCGGCGATCACCCAGTTCTTCTTCGACGCCGACACCTTCTTCCGTTTCCGCGACGCCTGCGCGGCGGCCGGGATCGACGCGCCGATCATCCCCGGCATCCTGCCGATCCAGTCCTGGGCGGGCGCGAAGCGGTTCGCCGCGCGCTGCGGCACCACCGTCCCGCAATGGGCCGAGGACGCCTTCGCCGCCGCGGGGCGCGACGGCGAGCGGGCGCTGGCGACCGATCTTGCGGCCGGGCTTTGCCGCGATCTGGTCGAGGGCGGGGTGGACCGGCTGCACTTCTATACGCTGAACCGCCCCGACCTGGTCGCCGACGTCTGCGCGGCGATCGGGGTGACGGCGCCCGAGGGGGCACGACAGGCGGTCGCCTGACCGATCAGAACGCGATGAAGCGCCCGGCGATTATGGCGGAGGTCCAGATCGCCAGCGAGATCGCGGCCGACAGCCGCAGCCCCGCGTCGATCCCGCCACGGCCGTGGGCCAGGTCGCGCCAACCGCCGGTGAAATGCACCGCGATCGCGTGGGCGGCCCCGATCAGCACCAGCGCCAGCTTTATCAAGAACGCGCGGTTCGCGGCGTAGTCGGCGGGTTCCACGCTGAACAGCGCGGCCCCGCTGAGGATCGCGACGACCAGCCCGACGGCGGCGACCCGCGGCAACGCTGTCGCCAGCGCCCGCGCGGGGACCGTGCGAAACGCCCCCAGCAGCCGCAGATCAAGCGTCACGATCGACCCGAACAGCGCCGCCAGCCCCATGATGTGGACGGCGTTCACCACCGGGTAGGCATAGCGCGACGACTTCAGCGCCGCCGCGACCGGCGAGGCCGCGATCCAAGCCAGCGCGGTTTCCAGCACCTCAGCCGCCGGGTTGCAGCGAATGTTCGCGGCCGGGATAGACGTCGTAGGTCTTGCCGCCGACGGTAATCGTCTCGGCCTTGAAGCGCATGTCGCCCGGATCCTTGGACCGGTGGCCGGTCATCTCGACCGCGTCGCCGGGCTTGGCCACGCCGTCCACGAATCCCGCCGCCGCGTTGGCCGACGGGGGCGCAAGGTCCACGTCCCAGACGCCGTCATCGGTCTCGAGCGTCAGATGGCCATGCGGGTTGCCGAAGCTGATCTCACGGATGGTGCCGGACAGCCGCGTTTCCTCGTCGGCGGTCCAGTTCCAGCCGTGATGCGCCAGCGCCGCCGTCGGCAGCGCAAGCAGGCCGGCGATCAGCGCGGCTTTGGTATACCCCCAGGTCATGTCGCAATCTCCCGATCACCCGCTTCAGTCACCCTGACGAACGCGCCAGCGCGCCGTCCGGTTGTGGCGGCGGCGATCACAAATCAGTCGAAGCCCATCACCGTCAGCTGGCGCAGCTCGCCGAAGCCGTTGAAGCGGGTGTTGGTCACGACCGAATAGGCGCCCGCGCCGTGGAAGATGACGTAGTCGCCTTCCTGGATGTCGTCGGGCAGCGACAGCTCGCCCGGCAGCCGGTCCACCGAATCGCAGGTCGGGCCGAACACCACGCGGCCGTGGCCGTTCTCGCCGCGCAGCTTGCCCTCGGGCGTCAGCACCTCGAGCCGGCCGAGATTGCCGATCACCGGCAGTTCGTTCATGCCGCCATAGACGCCGTCGTTCAGGAACACGCTGGTCCCGTCGCGCACGGCCTTGACCCGGGTGATGATGGCGAATGCGTCCGCGCACAGGCCGCGCCCCGGCTCGCACACCAGTTCCGGCGCGTCGTCGCCGAAGGCTTCCTTCGCGGTGCGGCCGATCAGGTCGAAGATCGCGGCAAGGTCGGGTTCCACCCCGTGGACGCGCCAGGACGGGAAGCCGCCGCCGACGTTCAGGCGCTTCGGGCGCACGCCCGCCATGTCCGCGATCTCGGCCGCGGTGCGGATGTATTGTTCCCACGCGGCCGGATCGGTGCACTGCGTGCCGGGGTGGAACGTCAGCGAGGCGATGTAGCCGCGATCCGCCACCTGCCGCAGCAGGTCCGCCGCAAGCTCGGGCGAGGCGCCGAACTTGGACCCGAAGTCATAGGCCGCGCCCAGCACCGGCAGCTTGAAGCGGGGCGAAATCTCGCAGTCGTCGGCCGGCACCTGCTCGAACAGCTTCTGAAGCTCGCTGTTGCTGTCCACCGACCACGCCTTGATGCCCGCGCCGACCGCATGCGCGATCTCGGACCGCGAGCGCACCGGGTTGTGGTAATGGCGCGCGGCCATCGGGCCCATGCGGCCGATCAGGTCGATCTCGTAGGGGGAGGCCACGTCGAAGCCCCTGATCCCGGCGGCGACGAGGTTCTGGATCACCGCCTCGTCCGGGTTCGACTTGACAGCGTAAGTCACGAGGCCCGGAAAGCCCGCCAGAAACTCCTTGGCGCGGGCTTGCAGGATCGTGGGGGCGAACACCATGACCGGGTTTTCCGGCGCCAGCGCGCGAATGATCTCGGCGGGGTTTTCCCAGACGGTCTTCGCCTGATGGCCTTCGGTCAGTCCCATGCGTGGTGTTCCTTTGCGGGTCGGTCGGATGTCCGGTCAGGGCCGGTCTGGTCAGGGGATGGCGCGTCCGCGTCCGCGGCGATGCTGCGGGCGCTTGGCCGGGGTCGAACGCAGGATCGCGCATATGGGATGCAGGCGGAACGATGGAAAGGGTGGAAATGCGCCGGGCGGGCGTTATTCTGCCGATCGGGGTGGCAAAATGCCGTCGCGGCGCGGATTGCGGCCGAAGGGGACGGCAGGATGACGGGAATGGACGACTTGGACCGCAGCATCATCGGCCAGCTGTCGCAGGACGCGCGGATGTCGGTGGCGGTGCTGGCGCGGCGGCTGAAGGTCGCGCGGTCCACCGTGCAGGCCCGGCTGGAGCGGCTGGAGACGACCGGCGCCATCGCCGGCTACACCCTGCGCGTGGGCGAGGCCGCGCGCCAGGGCCGCATCCGCGCGACATGCCTGCTGACGATCGAGCCCCGCGCCCAAGCCGCCATCGTCTCGCGCCTGCGCGCCATGCCGGCGGTGGAACGGGTCCACACCACCAGCGGCCGGGTGGACCTGCTGATCCAGCTGGGCTGCGCGTCCACGACCGAACTCGACGGCGTCCTGGACGCGATCGGCGCGCTGACGGGGGTGCGGACGTCGGAAAGCCTGGTGCATCTGGCGACCCGCTTCGACCGGGCGGTTTGATGATGGCGGGGAGAGACGGGTGTTGGGATGTCGCCGAGGCTGTGTGCTCACCAGCCCCGCCGATTTGGCCGTAGACAGGCGACCCCTTGTGACTTCGCGAAACGGCGGCTTTCCGCCGCACGTCACGAAACTGACGTACCGGCGCCTCATCCTGGCGTAGAAAGTTTCGGATGATATTCATTTATGGACTTACCGATGACCCAGATTGAACGCGCACCGGAAGGACAGCCAAGCACCATTCCATTCGATCGTCCCCGCTTCATCGACGGTCCCGCGCAGGCCGGTGCGCTTGTGCGCGAAATGCTCTGGACCGAGGCCGGTAGGGGGGTCCTTGCGACGACCTCTTCGCGCGTGGGTAACGGCGATCAACCGCAGGCGCTCACGGGTGCCGCGATAGTAGCGGCCCCAGCGGCGCGTGGCCTCGCCGAGGGCGTCGGCGAAGCGCTGGCCGCGCGCCTCGGCGTGGTTGCGGGTGCCGGCATGGGCGTCGTCGGCGGTGCGGTCCTTGCGATCGTCATTCCGACGAACAGGGCCGGGCCCAACAATCACGACCTCGCTCCGAACCTGCGCGCCGCGTTCCCCTATGATTCGACGGTAGGCGAGGTGGAGATCAAGGTCGATGGTAAGTGGACCCCAAGCGGGGTCGCGATCGCCATGACCGGGGAAGGTCTCGCGTTCGATTTCGACGCTCTGGAGGCGAAAGCTGGCGAGCTTGACGCCGGTTTGCTGAACGATCCGCGCTACATCAACGAACGCACAAGTGAGATCGACGGCAAGCTGAGCGCGAGCAGCGCAACGGCCCGCAAGGCGGTCGATGCGGCATCGAAACCCGGAAACTGGCAGGCGCACCATCTGATCCCGTTTGAAGTCATGGCATCGATGAGCCCGGAACTGCAGCGCAGGGTGGTGGCTGCCGGCTGGCAGATGAACTCGGCGGAGAACGTGATGGCGCTGCCGGGGGATGACGCGACGTTCAATTTAATGGCGGGAGCGTTGCCGATCCATCAGGGATCGCACCGGGGCTACAGCAATGATGTCAGAAATATGATGAGGTCACTTGAGATTGCTCACGGTACGATGTCGGATAAGGAGTTGAGGGGTGCGCTGGCAGGGATTGAAGGCGAAATGTATCGTCGGCTTGTTGACAGTGAATATCACAAATATGTTCGCTGAACCTGCAGCGACACAGGACGCTTCAGCGCCCTATTGGCGACTAAACAGTTCGCGTGAGAGCAATAGCCAGTATTTCGAGGGTGCAAAAAAGGACCGCCTCGCAATCAGCATCGTTAACTTCGAAGAGGCGCATATTCTGCTCCGCGAACACAAGCGGGGTTCATTTATGGACAGAAGAATTGCAGTAATCCCACCCGAACGCCAGATCCCCATCGAACTCCAGATCACCGCGCCCGGCTTCGCGCCGGACTACTTCTTCGAGACCGGCTTTTCCTTCGTCTCGGCCCGCTTCCGCGAGGTCGCGGATCTGCCCCTCGACAAGGTCCAGTACCTCGACGCCCCGTGCAACATCTGCACGCCCGAGGCGAAGGCCAAGGACTACAAGGTGCTGTGGGTCCATCACTTCGAGGACGTGCTGGACCCCGCTCGCACGATCATCCGCGACGCGACGCGCCTGACCCCGGAACAGCTGATGACCACGCGCGACACCTATGTCTACCGCGACGGCCATCAGGTCGGCAGCCCGGTATTCCACCTTTCCGACCGTGGCTTCATCATGGTGACCGACGCGCTTGCCCGAAGGCTGGCGCGCGCGAAGCTGGACGGGGTCGCGCTCGAGGATCTGACCTCGCTCA
>ERZ501041.140-NODE-140-length-14267-cov-5.131509_pt1 | contig 14267 bp, 15 predicted proteins | sample MGYA00248848_ERZ501041 | MGnify/ENA primary metagenome ERZ501041 (study PRJEB25958, sample SAMN03398573) | human skin metagenome | study: EMG produced TPA metagenomics assembly of the Human Skin Microbiome Metagenome (human skin metagenome) data set.
CGAGGCCGGCGCCGATCCCGATCCCGGCACGGGCGGCGAGGTGTCGTTCCTGCGTGCGCGGATGGCCAATGAGGTGCTGAAGGCGCAGACCGCCAAGGTCAAGCTCGCCAGGATGAAGGGCGAGTTGGTCGACCGGGCGCGTACCACCACCATGGTCTTCGATCTGGCCCGGCGCGAACGCGACGCCTGGCAGAACTGGCCGGCCCGCGTGGCCGCCAACATGGCCGCCGATCTGGGCGTCGATGCCCATCGGATGGAACAGGTTCTGGACACTTATTTGCGCCAGCACTTGGCCGATCTTGCGGAGGTGAAGATTGACTTACGATGAATGGCGCGCCGAGGCGCGGCGCTGGCAGGCGTTCGGCCTGCTGATCGACAGGACAATGATGCGGCTCAGGGCGAGGAAGGCCCGCGCGCAACGGGATGCGGATGAGGAAGGGGCCGGGGCGGTTCTCTGCGCGATCCGGCAGGCGCGATGGGAGATGATCCGTGGCGCTGGCTGATTTCGAGGGCGCCGAGGATATCCGCAATGCCTGGCTGGCTGGTCTGGCGCCGGACCCGGCGCTGACGGTCAGCCAATGGGCGGATCGGCACCGGATCCTGTCCTCGCGCGCGGCAAGCGAGGCCGGCCCCTATCGCACCGCCCGCACGCCCTTCATGCGGGCGATCATGGATGCGCTGTCGCCCAGCCACCCGGCGCAGCGCATCAGCTTCATGAAGGCCGCGCAGGTGGGTGCGACCGAGGCCGGCAACAACTGGATCGGCTTCGTGATCCATCAGGCGCCGGGACCGATGCTGGCGGTCCAGCCGACGGTGGAACTGGCCAAGCGGAACTCACGCCAGCGGATCGACCCGCTGATCGACGAAAGCCCGGAACTTCGGGAGCGGGTCAAACCGGCCCGGTCCCGCGACGCGGGCAACACGATGCTGTCGAAGGAATTCGCCGGTGGCATCCTGATCATGACGGGAGCCAACTCGGCGGTCGGGCTGCGCTCAACCCCAGTGCGCTACATCTTCCTCGACGAGGTCGACGCCTATCCGGCCTCGGCCGACGAGGAAGGCGATCCGGTCACGCTGGCCGAGGCGCGCTCGCTGACCTTCGCGCACCGGCGAAAGGTGTTCGTGGTCTCAACGCCGACCATCCGGGGGCTGAGCCGGATCGAGCGGGAATACGAGGCCAGTGACCAGCGCCGGTTCTTCGTGCCGTGCCCGCACTGCGGAGCTATGCAGTGGCTGAAGTTCGACCGGCTGCGCTGGCAGAAGGGCCGCCCGGAGACGGCCGAGTATCACTGCGAGGGCTGCGAGACGCCGATCGCCGAACACCACAAGACGGCGATGCTCGAGGCCGGCGAATGGCGGGCGACTACCACGGCCGCCGATCCGACCACGGTCGGGTATCACCTCTCGGCGCTCTATTCGCCGATCGGCTGGCTGAGCTGGGAGCGGATCGTGCGGTCATGGGAGGCGGCGCAGGGGTCGGACGAGGCGATCAAGGCGTTCCGCAACACCATTCTCGGCGAGACATGGGTCGAGACCGGCAAGCCCCGGACTGGCAGCGGCTCTATGATCGTCGCGAGGCGTGGAAGCCGGGCACCGTCCCTGCGGGCGGGCTGTTCCTGACGGCCGGGGCCGATGTCCAGAAGGACCGCATCGAGGTCGATGTCTGGGCCTGGGGCCGCGGTCTGGAAAGCTGGCTGGTCGATCACCTCGTGATCGAGGGCGGGCCCGGCGATCCCGCCTGCTGGCAGGAGCTGACCGACCTGCTCGGGCGGACATGGGAACACGCCTCCGGCCAGCCGATGACGCTGGCGCGGCTCGCGATCGACTCGGGCTTCGAGACCAGCGCCGTCTATGCCTGGGCGCGCAAGGTCGGCTTCGCGCAGGTGGCGCCGGTGAAAGGCGTCGAGGGCTTCGCCCGGACGAGCCCGGTGACGGGGCCAAGCTATGTCGATGCGACCGTTGCGGGCAAGCGGCTCCGGCGCGGGGCGCGGCTCTGGACCGTCGCCACCTCGACCTTCAAGGCCGAGACCTACCGCTTCCTGCGGCAGGAGCGGCCGACGGCAGAGGAACGGACCGAGGGCGCGGTCTTTCCGCCCGGCACGATCCACCTGCCGGACTGGGCGGACAGCGAATGGCTGAAGCAGTTGACCGCCGAGCAGCTGGTGACGGTCCGCACAAGACGCGGCTTCTCCAGGCTCGAATGGCAGAAGCTGCGCGAGCGCAACGAGGCGCTCGACACCCGCGTCTACGCCCGCGCGGCGGCGTGGATCCTCGGTGCGGATCGCTGGCCCGAGGCGCGCTGGGCCGATCTGGAAGGGCAGCTCGGTGTGGCAGCGAACGGCAACCCGGATGTGGGAACCGCGACAACAGGACCAAAAGCGAGCCGACCTGCACCGCGGCGACGGACCGTGCACTCCAGCTACATGAGGTGATCCCATGGCCACGGCCACAGAGCTCCGCGCCCGCCGCGAGGCACTGGCCGCGCAGCGCGCCTCGGGCGTGGCGCGGGTGAGCTATGACGGCAAGACGGTGGACTATCGCAGCGTCGCCGAGATCGACCGGGCCATCGAGGCCCTCGACCGCGAGATCGCGGCGGCAGAGGGGCGCCGCATCGTGCGGCAGGTCCGCGTGACGACGACGAAGGGGCTCTGAACGCCATGGGCCTCTTCGACCGCTTCCGCCGTCCATCGCCGGGCAGCGGCGGCCCAGCCGCCGTGCGCGCCCGCCTCGAAGGTTCGATGGCGAAGCGCCGCCTGCGCGGCTGGAACCCGCCGCTCGAGAACATCAACACGCTGGTCGCCTCGGGCGGCCCGCGGCTGCTGGCGCGGTCCCGCGAGCTTGTGGTCACCAACGGCTATGCCGCCAACGCCTGCGAGGCCTTCGCCGCGAACCTCGTGGGCGACGGGATCAAGCCGTCTTCGCTGATGGGGGATGCAGACCTGCGGGACCGGGTCCAGCGGCTCTGGCTCGCCTGGACCGACGAGGCCGATGCCGACGGGCTGACCGACTTCTACGGGCTGCAGGCCATGGTCGCGCGGGAGATGTTCGTGGCCGGCGAGTGCTTCGTCCGGCTGCGCCCGCGCCGGGCCGAGGACGGGCTGCTGGTCCCGCTGCAACTGCAGCTGCTACAGTCGGAGATGCTGCCCTTCGAGAAGACCGAGGTGCTGCCCTCCGGCAACCGCATCCGCTGCGGGATCGAGTTCGATGCGATCGGCCGGCGCGTGGCCTATCACTTCCGCCGCCGCCATCCCGGCGACAGCACCGACCAGGGGGCGGTGATCCCGGAGACCGTGCGCATGCCCGCTGCGGACGTCCTGCACATCTACCGGCCCATCGACGCGGGCCAGATCCGGGGCCTGCCGCACATCGCGCCGGCGATGGTGCGGCTGTTCCTGCTCGACCAGTACGACGACGCCGAGCTCGACCGGAAGAAGACCGCGGCGATGTTCGCGGGCTTCATCACCAAGACCGCCCCGGAAGAGCCGATGCTGGGCGAGGTCGAGGCGGACCTCAATGGAACGGCCATCGCCAGCCTCGAGCCCGGCACCATGCAGGTGCTGCTGCCCGGCGAGGACGTGAAGTTCTCCGCGCCCGCCGACGTGGGTGGCGGCTACGAAGCGTTCCAGTACCGCACGCTGCTCGCCGTCTCCGCCTCGCTGGGGCTGCCCTATCATCTGGTGACCGGCGACGTCCGGCAGGCGAACTATTCGAGCCTGCGGGCAGAACTGGTCGAGTTCCGGCGCCGCATCGGCCAGCTGCAGCATGGCGTCCTGGTGCACCAGCTCTGCCGGGCGGTCTGGCCGCGCTGGCTCGACACCGCGGTGCTGTCGGGCGCGCTCGATGCCGATCCGGTCGCCGCGCGGCCGGTGCAGTGGATCCCGCCGCGCTGGGACTGGGTCGATCCGCTGAAGGACATCCAGGCGCAGGTGCTGGCGATGGGCGCCGGCATCACCTCGCGGCGCAAGGTGGTCGAGGCCACCGGCTACGACATCGAGGAAGTGGACCGCGAGAACGCGGCCGACGCCGAGCGCACGAAGCGTCTCGGCCTCAGCTACCGCACGAGTCCGGGCGAGACGCAGGGAGCGCGGGCGACCCCGGCGCAGTTGCCGGACGCAGGCGGTGACGCGGGCAGCAACGGGGGTGCCCGCGCTGACCCGGGCACCGGTGGCACATCTGAACAGGAGTGAGAGCATGGCCAGCTGGTATGCGATCCGCGCCCGGGCCACCGGCGCGGAAGTGGCGATCTATGACGAGATTGGGGCCTACGGGGTCTCGGCCAAGGGCTTCCTCGCCGAGCTTGGCGCGTTGCCCGAGGGCACGCCGATCGATCTGCGGCTGAACAGCCCGGGCGGCTCGGTCTTCGACGCGGTGGCAATCTTCAACGCGCTGAAGCGGCACGCCGCCACGGTCACCGTCTGGATCGACGGCATCGCCGCCTCGGCCGCCTCCTATGTGGCGATGGCGGGCGATGAGATCGTCATGCCGGAAAATGCCTTCCTGATGATCCACGACCCCGCCGGCCTCGTGATGGGCACGGCCGCCGACATGCGGGCCATGGCCGAGGCGCTGGACAAGGTGGGTGGCAGCCTCGCTGCCGGCTATGCCGCCAAATCCGGCCGCTCGATCGACGAGATTGCGGCGCTGATGGCCGCCGAGACCTGGCTGGATGCGCGCGAGGCGCTGGCGCTCGGCTTTGCCGACCGGCTTGCCGAACCGGTGCGGATCGCTGCGCGCTTCGATTTCGCGCGCTTCCGCAACGCGCCGCCGGCGCTGGCAGAAGCGGTCGCGGCTGCAACCGACAGCGGCGGCGACGACGGTGACGACAACGACGGCGCCGGCGCCGATGCCGACGAGGCCACAGGCGCGGCCGCGGAGAGCGATGAGGCTTCTGGCGCCGGCGAAGACGAGATCGCCGGGACGAACGCCCAACACCCGCCGGCCGAGACGCCACCGTCCGGCGGCGCACCGCCCGATCCCGCGGCGATCCGCGCCGAGGCCATCACGCACGCCCGCGCCGTCGTCGATCTCTGCCGGCTGGCCGGACAGCCGCAGATGGCCGGGCGTTTTCTGGAAAGCGATGCGGACCTCGATCACGTCCGCGCCGCACTGCTCGCAGCGAAAGCCGAGGCTGAGCCCGAGATTGCCGGCCATCACGCGCAACCGGGGCGCCCAACGGGAACCCGCCCCTGGGGCGAGATCGTCGCCCGCACCTTCAGGCTGAAAGGATGACCCATGACCACGCTCACCGAGACCACGCACGCGGGCGGCTTCCTCGTCTGGGAGGCGTTCCGCGACTACACCCGCGAGACCATCACGGTTGCAACCGGCACGCTCGAGCCCGGCACCGTGCTGGGCAGGATCACCGCCTCCGGCAAATACGCCGCCCACGATCCCGCGGCCGTCGACGGCACCGAGACCGCCGGCGCGGTGCTCTGGGGCAAGGCCGACGCGTCGGGCGGCGATACGCTCGCCGTCGCCGTGGTCCGCGGACCCGCGATCGTCAACCGCCACGATCTCGTCTTCGCCGGCACGCCCAGCGAGGCCGAGATCGCCGCCGCCCACGCTGCCCTTCTGGGCGCAGGCATCCTCGTCCGCTGAGCCCGACCCCCGCAGGAGGCATTCCCATGGCCACCATGGACATCTTCGAAGGCGATGCCTTCACCATCATCGAACTGACCCGTGCGCTGGAAAACATCCCCTTCAGGCCCGCGATCCTGTCCGGCGCCGGCCTGTTCTCGCCGCGGGGGGTGCGGTCCCGCACCGTCGTGATCGAGAGCCGCGACGGCACGCTGTCGCTGATCCCGTTCTCCGAACGCGGCTCGGCCTACGAGAGCCAGGTGCCCGAGCGGCGCGAGATGCGCGCCTTCGTGTGCCGCCAGTTCAAGAAGCAGGACGTGCTCTGGGCCTCGGAAATCCAGGGCATCCGCGACTTCGGCTCGGAAACTGCGGCCCAGCAGGTGCAGAGCGAGGTCGCGCGCAAGCTCGGCCGCCTGCGCCAGGATGCCGAGGCCACCTTCGAGTACCACCTGCTGAACGGCATTCAGGGCATCGTGAAGGACCCGAAGGACGGCGCGACCGTGGTCAGCTACTTCACCGAGTTCGGCATCACGCCCGCCGCCGAGATCGACTTCGACCTCGACAATGCCTCGCCCGCCTCGGGTGCGCTCCGGAAGCGCTGCCAGGCGCTGATCGAAGACGTCGAGGCGTCGATGGGCGGCCTGGCTGCAGGCGCGATCCAGGTGCGGGCGGAATGCGGCTCGGCCTTCTTCGCCGATCTGGTGGCGCACAAGGAGGTGCGCGAGACCTACCTCAACACCGCCGCGGCGGCCGATCTGCGCGGCCGGGTGGCCGACGAGGTCAGCTTCGGCGGCATCACCTTCCGGCGCTACCGGGGTGGCGCGGGCTTCGGCGTGCCGACCGACAGAGCCTTCTTCTATCCCGAAGGCGTCGAGGGGCTCTTCGAGATCTATCACGCTCCCGCCGACACCTTCGAGACGGTGAACACGCTGGGTCTGCCGCTCTACGCCCGCACCATCCCGGACCGGGACCGCGACGAATGGGTCAGGCTCGAGATCGAGAGCAATCCGCTGCCGATCTGCACGCGGCCGCAGGTGCTGCGCTCGGCGCGGCGGACCTGATGTCCGCCTTTGCCGCCGCCGTCGACACGCTCTTCGCGGATCCGAACATCGGCCGGGATGCTGTCTATATCGCCGACGGCGGCGCGCCCGTTCTGGTGCGCGCCGTCGCCCGGCGTGCCGATGCGGTCACCGAGTTCGGTGACGCGCGGCTCTGGTCGGAAACCACGCGGATCGATCTGCGCGTTTCCGAAGTGGCGAACCCGCGCCCCGGCGACCGCATCGAGATCGACGGCGAGGCTTTCCTCGTCCAGGGCGAGCCCCTCCGCGACCGTGAGCGGCTCGTCTGGACGGTCGAACTGAGGCCTGCATGAAACTCGGCGTCGACATCGTCGGCGATATCGCCCGGATCATGGAGGCGGAAACGCTGGCCGGGGAGAAGGCGGTGACCGCCGCAATGCGCGAGGCCAGCACAGGGCTGAAGACCGCCTGGCGCGCCCAGATCACCGGCGCGGGGCTGGGGGCGCGGCTCGCCCGCACCATCCGGTCCGAGCAGTTCCCGAAAGGCCGGGCCAGCCTGAACGCCGCCGCGCTGGTCTGGTCGAAGGCCCCGGTCATCGTCGGCGCTCACGACACGGGGCCGCTGATCCGCTCGAAGGACGGTTTCTGGCTGGCGATCCCCGCGGCCGCGGCCGGCAAGTCCCTCCGCGGCGGCCGGATCACCCCCGGCGAATGGGAGCGCCGCACCGGATTGCGCCTGCGCTTCGTCTATCGGCGCAGGGGCCCGAGCCTGCTGGTTGCCGAGGGCCGGCTGAACACCAAGGGTCGCGCGGTGGCGTCGCGCTCGAAGACCGGCCGGGGGCTCACCACCGTGCCGGTCTTCCTGCTTGTCCCGCAGGTCAGGCTGAAGAAGCGGCTGGACCTCGCGCGGGACGCGGAGCAGGCGCGCGATGCGGTGCCGGGACTGATCGTGGCGAACTGGGTGGAGGGGCGCGTTTGAGAGAGTTGATCAGTCAGTCCATCAGCCGCAGCATCCCTTGCCTGCCTGGATCGGAGGACAGGGGACGGTGCCCCAAGAGCAATAGACACAGCAATCGCCGGGCTTCGGCTTCAGCAGCTTACCGCAACCCGCGCACTCATAGAACCACTGGCATGCCTCTGTCGGCATGGTCTCGCTTTTCGAGTAACCGCAGTCCGGACACGCGATGGTACTGATGAGAATCGGTTGTTGATCGGTCATTGCATTGCTTCTGGCGAGGGGTTCCGCTCGATTTCCCAACATAGCTTGCTTATCTTTCGGGCAGAAGACGCGGCACCGCCTTGAGGTACACCAGCACGCCCAACAGTTCGACGAGTGACTGAAACACGATGACCACGATGGCCAGCCGCCACTCCGGCGGCAGGGCCAGCGCCAGCGGCAGCACGACGAAGGAATTGCGTGTGCCAAGGCTGAACACCAGCGCGCGTCCTGATCGCGCCGGGAGATCTAGCGCCCGTGTTATCGCAAGTCCTGCGAACAGGGCGAGCACGAGGAAGCCGACGAACACGCCCGTCACCTGCGGCAAGACCGGAAGGGAGGCGGTCACCGATTGCACCTGGCTTGCTGCGATCAGAAAGACGACCAGCGCAAGCAGCGGTACCGGGAACCAGGCAAGACGCTCGATCAGCGCGTCCCGGCCGGATCGGGCCTCGGCCCATCGCTCGAGGGCCCATGCCGCCACCAGCGGCGCCACGATCAGCGTCAGGAAAACGGTCACGATGGGTCCGACCGCGAAGATCTCCAGGAAGGCCGTGCCCATGAACAACCACAGGTAGACGGGCAGCAATGCCATCTGCACGATCAGGTTCACCGGCGTGGCGGCGATCGCACGGCCGGCATCGCCCCCCGCCAGATGAGTGAAGGTGATGTACCAGTCCGTGCAGGGGACGAGCAGCACGAGGAGAACACCCAGCCGGACCGCCGGATCCTGGGGCAGGAACAACAGCAGCCCCGCCACAATCAGCGGAACGATCACGAAGTTGCCCGCGAGCATCGCCCCCATGAAGCGCCGGTCGCGGAACGCCTCCGGCAGATGGATCAGCGGCACCTGCGTGAAGGTCACGAAAATCAGGATGCCGAGAAGCGGCCAGAGCGCCGCCTCGAGATGTGCGGCGGCCCCCGGCAGCACCAGACCCAAGCCCAGCCCTGCCAGGATGGCGGCAAGATAGATCCAGACCTGTTGCCGCTCAAGATCGAGGCGCGTCATTCAGAAATCCTGTCGGTTCGCATCGGTTGAACCGTCGGGCGGGTCGCGAATACGGAGAGATGAAGGTGTTGTCGTGATGATCGGCGATCCTGCGAGACAGTACAACAGCTTGGCTGGCTCGGCGGGGTCAGAACGTAAGAGGGATTGGAATGCCTACCGCCCGCGAGACCATCCTCGCCGCACTGCATGTGCGGCTCTCGGCGTTGCCCCCCACCGCCCTGCGCGGCGAGGTGCTGCCCGAGCGCGTCCCGGCCGAAGGGCTGCTGATCCTGCGCGACGGTGATCCCGGCGAGCCCGAGGTGACGCTGTCGCCCCTGCGCTACCACTACCAGCACCGGGCCGAGATCGAGGCGGTCGTACAAGGCGCCGATCGTGACGCCACCTTCGACGCCCTCTGCGCCAGCATCGGCACGGCGCTCGCAGCCGACCGCACACTCGGCGGCCTCTGCGACTGGGTCGAGGCCGAAGCCCCGCAGGCGGTCGATCTGCCGGTCGATGGCGCGGCCAGCCTGAAGGCGGCCGTCATCCCGGTGGTGCTGCACTATTCGACGGCCGACCAACTGGCCTGACCCAACCGACAACAGGAGACGAACATGGCACGCGCGCAAGGGGCGCGGGCGCGGATGGCGCTCGCGTTCGAGACGACCTACGGCACGCCGCCGGCCAGCGGTTTCACCCGGATGCCCTTCGCCAGCACGACGCTCGGGGCGGAGCAGCCGCTGCTGAACTCGGAATTGCTCGGCTACGGTCGCGATCCGCTGGCGCCGATCAAAGACGCGGTCACGGCCGACGGCGACGTCGTGGTGCCGATCGACGCCGAGGCCTTCGGCTTCTGGCTGAAGGCGGCCTTCGGTGCGCCGACCACCACCGGAAGCTCGCCCGGTCCATATACCCATACCTTCCAGTCCGGCAGCTGGGCGCTGCCCAGCCTGGCGATCGAGACCGCCATGCCCGAGGTGCCGCGCTATGCGATGTATTCCGGCGTGGTGCTGGACCAGCTCAGCTGGCAGATGCAGCGCTCGGGATTGCTCACCGCCACCGCGCGGCTGGTAGCGCAAGGCGAGACGGTCGCCACGACCAGCGGCGCGGGAACGCCGGCCGAGATCGATCTGACCCGTTTCGGTCACTTCAACGGCTCGATCAAACGCGACGGCAGCGCGCTCGGCAACGTGATCTCGACCGAGATCACCTATGCCAACAATCTCGACCGGATCGAGACCATCCGCGCGGACGGCATGATCGACGGCGCCGATCCCTCGATCGCCGCGCTCACCGGTCGCACCGAGGTGCGCTTCGCCGACAGCACGCTCGTCAGCCAGGCGATCAGCGGCACGCCCTGCGAGCTGGAGTTCTCCTGGACGCTCATTTCCGGCGAGAGCCTCACCCTCACCGTCCACGCCGTCTATCTGCCGCGCCCGCGCATCGAGATCGGCGGGCCGCAGGGCATTCAGGCCAGCTTCGACTGGCAGGCCGCACGCGACGCCACGCTGGGACGGATGTGCACCGTCACTCTCATCAACGACATCGAGGAATACTGACCATGATCCGTCTCGATCTTTCCAGCGAGCCGAAATGGCTCGACCTCGGCCATGGCCTGCGTCTGCACGTCCTGCCCATCACCACCGCGATCATGGTCGCCGCCCGCAACGATCCGGCAGTGGAAGCACTCCCCGAAGAGGCAAGCAGGGAGGAACAGGCACTGGTGATGGCGAAGGCCGTCGCTCGCCGCGTGGTCACCGGCTGGGAGGGCGTCGGTGATGCAAGCGGCAGTCCCGTCCCCGTCAGCCCCGAAGGCATCGACGCGCTTCTCGACATCTGGCCCATCTTCGAGGCCTTCCAAACCCGCTGCCTCGCACCGCATCTGATGCTGGAGCAGGAAAAAAACGCCTCCGCGCCCTCGCAGACTGGCACTTCGGCGGGGGCGACGCCTATTGCAAAGCCTGCGAGCCCTGCGAGGGCGGCGGGGCCTCGTGCCCGGACTGCCCGGCGCGCCTGAACCGGCCGCAAACCCTCGAAGGCTGGCAGGTCTGGGATCTGGCGCAGCGCCTGACCGGACAGCTTCGCATCGCGACCGGGGTGGGCGGCGCCACGGTGCTCGGCTGGGACATGACGGCGGCGCTCGCCGTGGCGCGGGCGCTCGGGGTCGATCCGCTGATCGCTGCCGAATGCCTGCCCGAGATCGAGGCCGTGATGGTCCGCAAGCTCAACGAACAGAGGGCGTCAGGCGACCGGTCCTCGCCGGGGCCGGAGCGATGAACCGGGCCCACAAGCCTCGTTCCCTTCGTCAGGAACACTGATCCATGGCTCAGAAGAAGGTCTCCGTCCGCCTCGTCGCCGAGGGCGGAAGGCAGGTGAAGGCCGAGTTCCAGGGCGTGGGCGATGCCGGCGAGGCGAGCTTCAGGCGCATCGAGCGGCAGGCCGACGTCACCGGCGCGGTGCTGCGCCGCCTGGCAGGGATCGTCGCCGGGGCACTGTCGGTTCGGCAGATCGTGGCCTATGCCGACAGCTGGACCGATCTGCGCTCGCGTGTCGATCTCGCCACCGGCTCGCAGGAGCGCGGGGCGGCGGTGATGGAGCGCCTCGCCGCCATGGCGCGGCGGACCTATTCCGGGATCGAGCAGACGACCGAGTCCTGGCTGGCCAACGCCACCGCACTGCGCGAACTCGGCCTTTCCACCCGCGAGAGCCTCGATTTCACCGAGGCGCTGAACAACGCCATGGTGGTCTCGGGCGCCAAGGGCGAGCGTGCCGTCTCGGTGCAGACCGCGCTGGCCCGCGCCATGGCTTTGGGGCAGCTTTCGGGCGACAACCTCAACACCGTGATCGCGCAGGGTGGCCGCGTCGCGCAGCTGCTCGCGGCGGACCTCGGCACCACCGTCACCGGGTTGCGCCAGGCGGGCGCCGAGGGCCGCATCACCGGCGCGGTGATCCAGACCGCCCTGATCGGCAATCTCGAGCGGCTGCGCGAGGAAGCCGATGGTATGCCCGCCACCATCGGCGACGCCTTCACCCTGATCGGCAACGCCGCGATGCTGCTGGTCGGGACGTGGGATCAGGTGTTCGGGGCCTCGTCGCTGGTCGCCACGGCGCTGATCGCGGTCGCCGACAACATGGAACGCCTCGCCGCCATCGGCATCGCCTTCGCCGGCTTCATGGCCGGGCGCTGGGTCGCGGCTTTCCTCGCTGCCCGTGTAGCCACGCTGACGCTTTCCGGCGCATTGACCGTGCTGCGCGGCGCCATCGTGCGCACCGGCATCGGCGCCCTGATCGTGCTCGCGGGCGAACTGATCTACCAGCTGATGACTGTCGTGCAGAAGGTCGGCGGGCTGGGCGAGGCCTTCCGCCTCGTCGCCGATCTGGCGGCGGAGGCATGGAACCGCATGGGGCTGCGACTCGACGCGGTGATGGCTAGCATCAGCGCCGCCTGGGAGGGGCTGAAGGCGACGATCTTCACCCTGCTCGACGACACCTTGACCGGGGTGGTCAGTTTCGGTGACCGCACCATCGCGGTGTTTCAGGGCGCCTATGACGGCGCGGTGGCGATCTGGGGGAGCCTGCCCGGCGCCATCGGCGACTTCGCCTTCCAGGCCGCGAACGGGTTGATCTCCGGGGTCGAGGCGATGCTGAACGGCGTCGTCACCCGGATCAACAGTTTCATCGGCGGGCTCAATGCCGCGTTGGAGCTGCTGCCCGACTGGGCGGTCGGCGACGGCGGGGTGCGGATCGGCACGCTCGACCCGGTGGCGCTGGGGCGGGTCGCGAATCCCTTCGAGGGGGCTGCGACGGCGGCCGGCACCGCTGCGGCCGATGCCTTCAACGCCGCCATGGGCAAGACCTATGTCACCGCTCCCGACACCGGCCTGGGGGCCATGGCCGAGGCCGCGCGCGGACGTGCCGAGGGCTACCGCGAAGCGGCCGGCATGCTGGCCGATGCCGCGTCGCGGCCGATGGCCAGCTGGCAGGCGCTGAAGGATGCGGTGACCGGCGTTGACGATGATGCCGGGGGTGCGCTCGATGATGCGGCGGGCGGCGCCCTCGAGTTGGGCCATGCGTTGGACGGCGCCACCGGTGCCGCGGGTCGCGCCGGCGCCGCCGGGCGCCAGGCCGGGGCGGAAGCGGCTGCGGGGGCGGAAACGGCCGTCACCGGCTGGGCCGCCGTCAGCGCCACGCTTGCCGATTACGCCGCCAAGGCGCGCGACATCGGCGGCGATATCGGCACTGCGCTGGTCGGAGCATTTCAGGGCGCCGAGAACGCCATCGGCGAGTTCGTGAAGACCGGCAAGCTGAGCTTCCGCGACCTTGTCACCTCGCTGATCGCCGATCTGGCGAAGCTCGCGGCGCGGCGCTTCATCCTCGGACCGATCGCCAATGCGCTCTCCGGCGCGCTCGGCGGCGCTGAGGGCATTTTTGCCGACGTCCTGCATGCCGGCGGGGTGGTCGGCGCACCGGGCCCCGGCCGCATGGTCCCGACGCTGGCCTTCGCCGGGGCGCCGCGCATGCACAATGGCGGTTGGGCAGGCCTCAGGCCCGACGAGGTTCCGGCAATCCTGCAGCGCGGCGAGCGCGTGCTCTCCCGTCGTGAGGCCGCCGGTTACGGCGGCGCAAGCGCGCCTACGGTCAATGTCACGATCAACGCGCGGGATGCCGAGAGCTTCCGCCAATCCCGCACACAGATCGCGGCCGATATCGCCCGCGCAGTTTCGCTCGGGCGAAGGGGCATGTGAGCCCGACGCCGCAGACAGGACTGCGCGGCACGTATCTCGGAGAGGATTGATGGCGTTTCACGAGGTCCGGTTTCCGGATGACATCAGCCGCGGTGCGCGCGGCGGACCGGAGCGGCGCACCCAAATCGTCGAGCTGGCCTCGGGCGACGAGGAGCGCAACGCCAGCTGGGCGAACTCCCGCCGACGCTACGATGTCGCCTACGGCATCCGCCGTGCTGACGATCTGGCGGCGGTCGTCGCCTTCTTCGAAGCCCGCAACGGGCGGCTTCATGGCTTCCGCTTCAAGGACTGGGCAGATCACAAATCCTGCCTGCCGTCCGCCACGCCGGGGCCGACGGACCAGGCGATCGGCACCGGCGACGGCATCACCACTGCGTTCCAGCTGGTGAAGCGCTACGCCTCAGGCAGTCAGACATGGGTGCGTGCGATCACCAAGCCGGTCGCCGGCACGGTCCGGATCGCCCTCGATGGCGCAGAGCAGCTCGGCGGCTGGTCCGTCGACACGACCACCGGCGTGGTGACCTTCGCCACTGCGCCAGCCGAGGGCGTCGCCATCACCGCGGGCTTCGCCTTCGACGTGCCGGTCCGCTTCGACACCGATGCGCTTGATGTAACGCTCGACCTCGAGCGGCTCGGCTCGATCACCTCCATTCCGCTGCTGGAACTGCGCCGATGAAGACCCTCGACCCCTCACTGCAGGCCCATCTCGACGAGGGCACGAG
>ERZ501041.141-NODE-141-length-14104-cov-9.512350_pt1 | contig 14104 bp, 13 predicted proteins | sample MGYA00248848_ERZ501041 | MGnify/ENA primary metagenome ERZ501041 (study PRJEB25958, sample SAMN03398573) | human skin metagenome | study: EMG produced TPA metagenomics assembly of the Human Skin Microbiome Metagenome (human skin metagenome) data set.
AATCACCGTTGACAACAAGGTAGGTCGGGTTGGGGTTGTCCTTGGGCACGAACGACCACTTCATGCCGGTCGGGAATCCAGCGCCACCACGGCCGCGCCCGCGACCGGCGGCAGGTAGAGGATCGGCCATTGCCCGGGCGATCCGGCGACGGCGCTCGCCGCCGCCGTGGCCAGCATCTGGACGAGGATCAGCGCCACGACCGCGCCGGTGACCTGCCGCCAGACCCCGAACCGCGAATAGCCGCCCAGCAGCAGGACGGCGAACCCCAGAAGCGCGCTCACCGGCGCCATGAAGGGCTTGGTGATCCGTTCGTGCGCCTCGGCCCGCGCCTCGGCGGGCGAGGCGCCGGTCGCGCGCAGAAGGTCCGCGTCGGGGGACAGCAGCCGCGCGGTCGAATAGCTGCGAAGGTCGCGTTCATCCTCGTCGGCGGGCATCAGGTTGCCCAGGTCGTAGGTCAGGTCCTCGAACCGGGTCACCGACAGCTGCCGCTGCTCGCCGTCGCGCATCAGCGACTGCACCATCCCCTGCAGCATGACGATGCGCGGCCCGGTGTCGGCGCGCACGACCAGCGCCTGCGAGGCGGTATAGTCGGTGATCCGCGCGGGATCGCGCGCGTCCTGCAGGAACACGTCCAGCAGCCGCCCGTCGTCGGCGATGTCGCGGATGAACACGGTGATGCCCGCGCCCGGATACTGGAACTGGCCCGCGCGCAGAAACCGCGCGGTGATGTCCTCGGCCACCTCGGCCTGGCGGTCGGCCAGGCGCGACCGCGCCATCGGCACCAGCCCGTGGACGAGGATCGCGACCATGACGCCCGCGACGATCCCGAAGACCAGGACCGGGCGCGCCAGCCGCCACGGCGACATGCCGGCCGCCTGCATCGCCGCCATCTCGGATTCCGAGGTCAGCCGGTTGGTCCCGAACGCCGCGGCCGCGAACGCCGCGACCGGCAGCACGACCGAGATCACCAGCGGCAGCGTCAGCGCCGTGAACTCCAGCACCACCAGCGCGGTCTGGCCGTCCTGGATCAGCTGCTCGAACAGGCTCACGGCGCGGTTGATCCAGTAGACCGATACCAGCACCAGCCCGAAGAAGCCGAACAGGCCCAGGAACTGCGACAGGATGTATTTGTCGATGCGCGTCATTGGCGCCCTTGTTCGGGCCCTGACCGGCCTCGTCCCCCGTTGACCCTGATTAGCCGCAGACGCGCGTTGGCGAAAGCCCGCCCGGGACCCCGGCGCGAGCTTCGCCGCCGACCGTGTCCCGGCTGCGCCGGTCGGGGCTTTTCCGCCGCGCCGAAGCGACCGCGGCCCGCGGCTCTGGCCATCCCGCGGCTCTGGCCATCCCCGGGCGGCGGGTCTAGGTTTCGCCCGGCTTGCCAGAAGGAATGCCCGACCATGTCCCAACCCGTCGAAATCCGCTTCGTCGCCGCCGCCGACGCGCCCGACCTGAAATCCGCGCGCGGCCGGATCGCGCTTCTGGTCGGCGATCAGGGACGCCCGCCCTCGGGCCTGCCCGCATCCGCCCGGCAGGCGCTGGCGCGGGCGATGGCGTCGGACGCCTGGCGCAAGGTGAAGCCGGGCGAGGCGATGGAGCTCGCCTTTCCCGCGGGGCTGGAAGCCGATGCGATCCAGCTCGTGAACCTGCCCCGGCGCGCGGACGCGCTGGTCGCGCGCAAGGCGGGGGCGGCGATCGGGGCGAAGATCGGCACCGGCGAGGTGACGGTCGTCGCGGCGAACCACCCCCAGGCGGCAGAGATCGCGCTGGGGCTGGCGCTGCGCGGCTATGACTTTTCCGTCCACAAGACGCGCAAGAAGGATGCGGCGGACGGCGTGGAAGATGTGGCGGACGGCTCGGCAGACGGCGCGGCGGACGCGCCGCTGAACCCGCCGCAGGGCGTCAGCCGCACCGGGTCCGGTGCCGACGCGCTGCTGGCCGACGCGACCGGCGGCGCTGGGGCTGCCGCCGCCCCCGATAACGACGCGGCCACACCCGCCCCCCAGCCCCGGCGCGCCAGCGTCACCATGATCGTGGCCGATGCCGAGGCGACTGCCCGGACCGCCCGCGACGGCGCGGCGGTGGCCGAGGGCGTGTTCTTCACCCGCGACCTCGTGAACGAACCCGCCAACATCCTGACCACCACCGACTTCGCCGACCGCCTGCTCGCCATGCGCGAACTGGGGCTCGAGGTCGAGGTGCTGGACGAGGACGAGCTTGCGCGCCTTGGCATGCGCGCGCTTCTGGCCGTGGGGCAGGGCAGCGAGGCGCCCAGCAAGGTCGTCGTGATGCGCTGGCAGAACGGCGGCGACGAGCCGCCCTTGGCGCTGGTCGGCAAGGGCGTGGTGTTCGACACCGGCGGCATCTCGATCAAGCCAGCGCAGGGCATGGAGGAGATGACGATGGACATGGGCGGCGCGGGCGTCGTCGCGGGCGTCATGCGGACGCTTGCGCTGCGCGGCGCGCGCGCCAACGTCGTGGGGCTGGTCGGACTGGTCGAGAACATGCCCGACGGCCGCGCGCAGCGCCCGGGCGACATCGTGCGTTCGATGAAGGGCGACACGATCGAGGTCATCAACACCGACGCCGAGGGGCGTTTGGTGCTGGCCGACGTGCTCTGGTACGCGCAGGACCGGTTCCAGCCGTCGGCGGTGATCGACCTCGCCACCTTGACCGGCGCGGTCATCGTCGCGCTGGGGCATGAACATGCGGGCGTGTTTTCCAACGACGACCGGCTTGCCGGGCAGGTCCTCGCCGCCGCCAAGGCCGAGGGCGAGGGCGCGTGGCGGCTGCCGCTGGGGCAGGTCTATGACGACCTGATCGATTCCCGGCTTGCCGACGTCAAGAACTCCGCCGGGCGTCCGGCCGGGTCGATCACGGCGGCGCAGTTCCTGCAGCGGTTCGTGCGCGAGGGCACGCCCTGGGCCCATATCGACATCGCCGGTGTCGCGCTGCCGCCGGGCGCCACGACGCTTGCGCCCAAGGGCGCGACCGGCTGGGGCGTGATGACGCTGGACCGGATGATCCGCGACGGGTTCGAGGCCGGGGCCGATACCCCCCGCAAGGGCTGAAGCGCAGGACCAAAGGCAGGACCGGAGGCAGGGGCGTGGGCGCCGCGATGTTCTATCACCTGACCCGCACGCCCGCCGAGGGGCTGGTGCCGACGCTGATCGGCAAGAGCCAGTCGGCGGGCTGGCGGATCGAGCTGCGCGGCACCGACGCCGACCGGATGGCGCGTCTGGACGAGCATCTATGGCAGGGCGACGGGTTCATGGCCCACGGCATCGCGGGCGGGCCGCACGACGCGCGTCAGCCGGTGCTGCTGACCGTCGCGGGCGGGGACGGCAAGACGGCGCCCGAGGCCGCCACGAACGATCCTCAGTGCGTCATCGCCGTGGACGGGGCGGCGGTCGAGGCGGCGGAATGCGACAGGCTCGCCCGCGTCTGCATCCTGTTCGACGGCAACGACGAGGCCGCGGTGACCCATGCCCGGGCGCAGTGGCGGGCGCTGACCGGCGCGGGCGTGGCGGCCGAATACTGGTCCGAGGGCGGCGGCAAGTGGGAACGCAAGGCCTGAGCGCCCGTGCGGGCCGCCTTCAGCGTTCCAGCACCAGCCTGTCGCCTTCGATCCCCACGCGGGCGAAGCGGCGCAGGTAGCTCATCCCCAGCAGCGACTGGTCCAGATCGCCGCCGATGACCACGGCGGGCACGTCGTCGTCCACGATGTCGCCGATCTTTATCCGGTCGATGACGACCGAGGCGGTTTTGACGCTGCCGTTCGCCGTCTGCGCCTCGCCCGCATAGACGAGCCCGTCGAGGTCGATCCCGATCCGCCGCGCGTCCTTCCGCCCCAACGCGATGGTCGAGGCGCCGGTATCGACGACGAAGCGCACCGTGGTGCCGTTCAGGTCCGCGTTCAGGTGATAATGCCCGTCGGCCGAGGCCGGGATCTCGATCCGGCCGTCGCCCGCGATCTCCTGCCGCGGGGCCACCCTGTCGCGCACGTCCCCCCACAGGCCCGCGGCCGCGATCACGGCCACGAAGATCAGCACCCAAGCCAGCGCCTGCCGGCTGGTCTGGCCGGGGCGGTTGCGGAAATCGGTGACGAGAAAGCCGCCAAGCGCCACCAGCAGGACCACGAGGTAGGCAAGGCGCATGTAGTCGTCGCCGATCATCGCGCGCGTCCGGCGGCAAGGGGCCGACTGCGCGACCCGGGCCCCGAGGGGCGCGGCGCGTGCGTGCAGGACGGGTGCGGGGCGGTGCGGGTCATGGAACGGTTATGCCCAATCCGCGCGCGTTGGCCAAGCGCACCTCACCGTGATGGGACTTTGCAAAGGCGTGTGGGGGGAATAGACATGACGCGACCCGTGGCCATCGTGGCCCGACGAAGGAGCTTGAGATGCTGAACAACATCGGCCTTCCCGGCCTCCTCCTCATCGCCGTCGTGGTCCTTGTCCTGTTCGGCCGGGGCAAGGTGTCGTCGCTGATGGGCGAGGTCGGCAAGGGGATCACCGCGTTCAAGCACGGCGTGAAGGACGGCGAGGAAGAGGTGCGTCGCGGCGCGGGCGACGCCCGCCTGAGCAACGACCGCCTGAGCAACGAACGGCCGCTGGACCGCCCCCTTGATCGGCCGCTGGATCGTGCGCTCGACCGCACCGCCGACGACGTGCAGGCCGCCGCCGACCGCGCCCGCGCCCGTGCCGACGAGCATCTGCGCGACGTGACCCCCCGGTCCGAGCCGCGCACGGAATCCGGCCTGGGCACCAACCCGCGCCACGACACCACCCCGCGCAGCTGAGCCGGACCGACCCATGTTCGACGTCGGCTGGAGCGAGCTGCTGCTGATCGGCATCGTCGCGCTGATCGTCATCGGCCCCGAGGACCTGCCGCGCATGTTCCGCGCCCTCGGCCGCATCACGGCCAAGGCGCGGGGGATGGCGCGGGAGTTCTCGATGGCGATGGATGACGCCGCCCGTTCGAGCGGGATCGAGGACGCGGCCAAGTCGCTGCGCGACGTCAAGTCGATGACGTCGAGCAAGGCGCTGGGCCTGGACGCGCTCGACCGCGCCGCCGAAAAGTTCGAGAAATGGGACCCCAAGCTGCCCCGCCGCACCGGCGGCGCGCTGCCCGACCCGTCCAGCCCCGCAGGTCCGGCGGACGCGCAAGGTGCGGCCGCGACCGCCATCCCCGCGCCCTATCCCGCCGCCCCGGCCGCGCCCGCGCCTGACACCGATTTCGGCGCCGACGACGACCACGCGACCGCCGCCCGCCGCCTCGTTCCGGGCAGCAGCCCCGCCACGCCGCCAGCCGCCGAGGCGCATGGCCGCCGCCGCCTGCACGCCGTCCGCCGCGCCGAACCGAAAGACAGCTGAGTGCCCGCCACCCCGACCCGCAAGAACGAGATCGAGGACAGCTCGGCCCCGCTGATCGAACACCTGCGCGAGCTTCGGACCCGGCTGATCTGGTCTGTGCTGGCCTTCGTCGTCGCGATGGTCGCCTGCTATTCCTTCGCCAACCCGATCCGCGACTTCATGACCCACCCGATCTGCGACGCGCTGGCGCGGCGCAACCAGGATTGCGGGCTGGTGCTGCTGAAGCCGCAGGAAGGGTTCTTCGTCGCGTTGCAGATCTCGTTCATGGGCGGCTTCGCGCTGGCGTTCCCGGTGATCGGGTTCCAGCTGTGGCGGTTCGTCGCGCCGGGGCTTTACCGGTCGGAAAAGAACGCGCTGCTGCCGTTCCTGCTGGCGTCGCCGCTGATGTTCATGCTGGGCGGGGCGTTCGCCTATTACGCGGTGCTGCCGCAGATGTTCGACTTTTTCCTTGGCTTCCAGACCGGGCCGATGGTGACCCCGGTGGCCGAGGTCGCGGCCGACGCCGCGCAGGCGACCGCAAAGGCCACGCCGGTGGGTCCGGCCGCCGGGATCGTGTTCCAGGGATCGCTTGGCGATTACCTGTCGCTCACCATCCGGCTCATCATGGCGTTCGGGATCTGCTTTCAGCTTCCGGTGCTGCTGACGCTGCTGGGCAAGGCCGGGATCGTGACGGCGGCGGGGCTGGCGGGCGTGCGAAAGTTCGCGCTGGTGGCGATGCTGGTCGTCGCGGCGGTCGTGACGCCCGGCCCCGACATGACCAGCCAGATCATCATGTTCATGGCGGTCTATCCGCTCTACGAAATCTCCATCCTGCTCGTGCGCCGGATCGAGCGGCGGCGCGAGGCGCGGCTGCGCGCCGAGGGGCTGTGGGTGGATGACTGACCTGCCCGCCGAACGTTCGGCTTACGGCGGAGACGGCGCGGCCCTGACCCGGATCGCCGCCGCGCTGGACCGGATGGCCCCGCCGCCGGTGCCCGCGCCCGACTTCACGCAGGCCGACGCCTATGTCTGGCACCCCGACCCCGACCGCCTGCAACCCGTGGCGCAGGTGTCGCGGGTGCCGCTGTCGGCGCTGGTGGGCATCGACCGCGCCCGCGACACGCTTCTGGCCAACACGCTGCAGTTCGCGCGCGGCCATGCGGCGAACAACGCGCTGTTGTGGGGCGCGCGGGGGATGGGCAAGTCGTCGCTCGTCAAGGCCGTTCACGCCGAGGTGCTGGCCCGCGGCCTGCCGCTCGCGCTGGTCGAGATCGCGCGCGAGGATCTCGGCTCGGTCGGGCGGCTCTTGGCGATGCTGGGCGGTGTGGACCGGCGGTTCGTCCTGTTCGCGGACGATCTGTCCTTCAGCCACGACGACACGCAGTACAAGTCGCTCAAGGCCGTGCTTGACGGCGGCATCGCCGGACGGCCTGCGAACGTGGTGCTGTACGCGACCTCGAACCGCCGCCACCTGATGCCCCGCGACATGATCGACAACGAGCGCGCGACCGCGATCATCCCCGGCGAGGCGGTCGAGGAAAAGGTCTCGCTGTCGGACCGTTTCGGGCTGTGGCTGGGGTTCCACGCCTGCGGGCAGGACGAGTATCTTTCGATGGTGCAGGGGTACTGCGCGGTCTACGGACTGGCCGTGGACCCCGATGTCCTGCGGGCCGAGGCGATCGAGTGGCAGGCCACGCGCGGCGCGCGGTCGGGGCGGGTGGCGTGGCAGTTCTTCACCGATCTTGCCGGGCGGCACGGGCTGTCGGCTTAGGGGCGGGCGGCTTGGGGGCTGGTGGCTGGCGGCTTGGCGGCTAACGGATTGGCAAGACTTGTCTGCGATGGTCCGGGGAACGGGACGATTCGGGACGGATCATGCAGGCCACGGCAGAGCGACGACCAGACGACCGCGCCGACGCGACCGCGCGCTCGCCCGGCAACGTGCTGCGGGGCATGCTGGTCAAACTGCGCCGCGACCCGGCGCCCGCGACGCCCGCGCCGGGGCCGCGCAATCCCGAACGGGTGATCGCGGCGGCCGTGTCGCGCGCGGCCGACCGGGTGCATCAGCTGCCGGTCTATTTCGACCGGGTGGAAACCTCGCTGGCGAGCCTGGCCGAGATCACCGAATGCCTGCCCGAACAGGCGCTTTTGTCGCTGATCGAGGGGCCGGGGGATGCGATCGGCGTGGTCTCGATCTCGCCCGCGCTTCTGGGGTCCCTGATCGAGATGCAGGCGATCGGGCGGGTGTCGTCGCGCGCCCCCGTCGCGCGCAGGCCCACCGCCACCGACGCCGCCGTGTGCGCCGACTTCGTGAACGCCTGCCTAGGGGAACTGGCGGCCGAGCTGTCCACGATGCCGGGGCACGAGGCGGTCGCGGGCTATCGCTACGCCAGTTTCCTGGGCGATCCCCGCCCGCTCGACCTGCTGCTCGAGGATGTGGTCTATCGCCGCCTTCACGTCGAGCTGCGCGCGGGCGGCGCGGGCCAGCGCGACGGCGCGCTGACGATCCTGCTGCCGGCGAGCGGCGGACACAGGGCGCTGCCCGACCTGACGGACCCCGCCGTCGTTGCGCCCTCACCTGAAGCCGCGCCGGGCGCGCCTGAATTGGCCGCCGATCTGAGCGCCGCCGTGGCCGCCGCCGGCGTGCGGCTGAACGCCGTCCTCGCGCGGCGCAAGCTGAGCCTGGGCGAGTTGAAGGCGCTGGCGCCCGGGCAGATGCTGACCCTGCCGCGCAGCTGCCTTGACGGCGCGACGCTGGAAACGGCGACGGGGCAGGTCATCGCCACCGGCAAGGCCGGCGAATCCGCAGGCTGCCACGCGCTTCGCCTGCACGCGGCGGGAGCTGCGTCCAGCAACGCCGCGGCGGACTGGACGCCGGGAGACGCGCGGGGCGTCGGCCATGAGCCGGCCGCGGCCATCGAAGGCGGGATGGCGGGGGCGGATGCGGCACCCCCAGCCGACCTCGACGTGCCGGACCCGTTCCGGGCGGAAGCGACGGGCGGGATGGGAGCAACGACCTTGGACACAGACCGCGTGCGGGTTGGCGCCGGGGGATAGGACCGGCTGAGCGAGCGGGCAGGAATGGCGCGGTCGAGCAGGCAGGATCAAGGGAGCCGTCTTCCCGCAACCCGCTTGGCTGCCGGCGCGCTCGCAAAAGGCTGCCGGTTCGTCTGTTGCGCGTTGGGTGCCGGAGCGGCGAGGATCTTCATCTCTCCCGCACCTCTGCGTTCCGTCGCGGGTCGCCAATCAGGCCCGTGCAGTCGCATACTCAGAATGCGCCGGTGAGCGCCTGAAAGGATACGGACGCAAGCGGGTTTGGCGGCAGGATCCGCCAGCCGTCCGCTGTCTGCCGACTGACAACAAACGCCAACAACTGCCTGTTGCGCGGCGGCCGTGGCATCTCAGGGGCTCTGGGGTGCGCGGCCGATCCTTCCCCTGCCACCGCAGGTCACGTCAATGCCACGCGCCCCCCGGGGACCCGGATCACGCGGCCGGCCAGTTCCAGGTTCAGGATCGCCGCGCCGACGGCGGCGGGGGTCAGGCCGAGGTCTCGGATCAGCAGGTTCTCGTCGGTGGGGCTGGGGCCGAGCAGGCCGAGGATCCGGGTTTCGACCGCGACCGGCCCGCCCGTTGCGGGCGATGGGCCGGGGCGCGTGGCGCGGGCGTGGTCGAGTGCTGCTTGGCGCAGGCGGGTCTGGTCGCTCGTGTCGTTGGGGTAGGAATGCGGGCCGCGCGCCGGGCCGCCGGGTTGGGGGCCGCGCTGCGCGTTCGGCGACGCGATCGGTCCAGTGCGGAGCGGGGCGGGCGCACCGGAGGCGCGATCCGTACCGTTCGCGGTGTGGGAGGGAGCTATGCCCGCACCGTGTTCCCCGGTCCCGCCGGTCACGTGGAAAGCGGTCCCGGACGCCGTTGAGCCCGTGCTCGCATCCGCAGACGTCACCCTCATCGGTCCGCCATCCTGGCCAACGACCGGCGCAGTCATCATGTGCGCCACCACCCGCGCCCCCGCCCGCGCCGCTGTCCGCGTCTCTGCCCGCGCCTCTGGCTCGTCCGGCACCGCATCTCCCCGGCCGTCCCCCAGCTCGCGCACCGGCGCGTTCTCCAGCGCCGCGATCACGTCGTCGGCGTTGCGCACCAGCGTCGCGCCGTCGCGGATCAGGGCGTTGCAACCCGAGGCGCGGGCGTCCATCGGGTGGCCCGGCACGGCCATGACCTCGCGCCCCTGATCCAACGCCTGCCGCGCCGTGATCAGGCTGCCCGACCGGTGCGCGGCCTCGACCACCACCACCCCGCCTGCGAGGCCCGAGATGATGCGGTTGCGCAGCGGAAAGTGGCGCGCCATCGGCTGGGTCCCCGGCGGCTGTTCGGACATCAGGGCGCCGGTCTCGCGGATGCGGTCCGCGAGCTTCGCGTTCTCGGCGGGGTAGATCACGTCGATGCCGCCCGCCATCACGGCGATCGTGCCGGGGGCGCAGGCCGCCTCGTGCGCGGCGGTGTCGATGCCCCGGGCAAGCCCCGCCGTCACGACCAGCCCCGTCTCGGCTAGCGCGCGCGACATGCCGGCCGCCATCCGCAGCCCCAGGGACGAGGCGTTCCGCGCCCCCACCAGCGCGATCCGCGGCCGGGCAAGGCAGCGCGGATCGCCGGAAACCCAGATCACGGGCGGAGCGTCGTCGATGTCGCGCAAGAGGTCGGGATAGTCCGCGTGGTCGCAGCGGATCGGGCGGGCGCCGGCACGTCGGCCGGCGCGCAACTCGGCCTCGGCCGCGGCCTGCGCACAGGGGGCGTAGTCGCGCACCCCGGTCGCGGCGGCGATGCGGGGCAGGGCGTCCAGCGCGGCGTCGGCGCTGCCATGTTCGGCCATCAGGCGGTGAAACGTCGCGGGTCCGACCCGGCGCGACCGGATCAGCCGCAGGAACGCGAGGTCGCGGACCTCGTCGTCGTCCGCGACCGGGCGCAACCGCTTGGGCCTGTCGAATGAAAGCAATCCGGTCAACATCGCGGCCCCCTCGCGTGGTCTGCCGGACCGTTCTGCCGCACGAGTCGTTAACGGCGGGTTAGCGCGCGACCCAACGACGGGACGCGGCGTCCGCGATCACGCCGCCGAGCCGCCCACCGTCAGCCCGCCGATGCGGATCGTCGGCAGCCCCACGCCCACGGGCACCCATTGCCCCTGCTTGCCGCAGTTGCCGATCCCCGGGTCCAGCTTCAGGTCGTTCCCGATCGCCCGCACGTGCTGCAAGGCGGTCGCGCCGTCGCCGATCAGGGTCGCGCCGCGAATCGGATCGCCGACCTGGCCGTTCTTCACCCGGTAGGCCTCGGTGCAGGAAAAGACGAACTTGCCCGAGGTGATGTCCACCTGGCCCCCGCCGAAGCCCACCGCGTGGATCCCGTCGTCCAGACCCGAAAGGATCGACGCCGGATCGTCGTCGCCCGCCAGCATGAAGGTGTTGGTCATCCGCGGCATCGGCGCGTGAGAGAAGCTTTCGCGTCGTCCGTTGCCGGTGGGCTCCACCCCCATCAGGCGCGCGTTCTGGCGGTCCTGCAGGTAGCCCAGCAGCACCCCGTCCTCGATCAGGACGTTGCGCGCGGGCGCGGTGCCCTCGTCGTCCACGGTGATCGAGCCGCGCCGGTCGGGGATGGTGCCGTCGTCGATGACGGTCACGCCCGGGGCCGCGACGCGGGTGCCGGTGAGGCCGGCGAAGGCCGAGGCGCCCTTGCGGTTGAAGTCGCCTTCCAGCCCGTGGCCCACCGCCTCGTGCAGCAGGATGCCGGGCCAGCCGGGGCCGAGCACCACGTCCATGACCCCGGCGGGCGCGGGCACCGCGCGCAGGTTCACCAGCGCGATCCGCAGCGCCTCGGCCACGCAGGCCTGCCAGTGGGCCGGGTCCATCAGCGACGACAGGCCGAAGCGCCCGCCGCCGCCCGCGCTGCCGCTTTCGCGCCGCGCGTTCGATTCCACGATCACCGACACGTTCAGCCGCGCCATCGGCCGGACGTCGGAGACGATCCCGCCTTCGGGGCGCAGGATGGCGATTTCCTGCAGCGACGACGCGATCGAGGCGGTCACCTGCACGACCCGCGGGTCGAGGTCGCGGGCGTATGCGTCAATATCGCGCAGGGTGGCGACGCGGGCCGCGAACTCGATCCCCTCGACCGGGTCGATCCCGCCGTAAAGCGCGGGTCCGGGACCTGCCGGCGCGGGCGCAAGGATGCCGCCGCCCGCGCCCACGGCCAGCCGCGCGGTGTCGGCGGCGTCGCGCAGCGCATCCTCGGCGATGCGGGTCGAATGGGCGTAGCCCGTGACCTCGCCGCGCACCGCACGCAGGCCAAAGCCCTGCGCCGCGCCGTAGCCCGCGTTGCGCAGGCGGCGGTCGTCGAAGACCAGCGACTCGGACCGGGTGCGTTCCAGGAAAAGCTCGCCGTCGTCGGCCCCGTCGGTTGCGCCGCGCAGGATGCGAAGCGCGCGGTCGGGGTCGATCAGGTGCTGAAAAGGCAGGAAACTGTCGGTCATGATCGCCGAGCGGTATGGGGTTTCAGGGGTCTTGTCGATAGGTTTGGCTTGTCGGGCGCATGCAAGTATGCTTTTCGAGGCGCTGAATCGCGCAGGCCCTTTCGCGGCGGCGCGACCCGGGACGACAGGACACGAGGACGACGATGGCAGGATGGGCAACGCGCCGTAAGGCGGCTTTCGGCGCGGTTTTGGGCGGGGTTCCGGGCCTGGCGATCGGGGCCGTGGCCGCGCTGCCCGCAGCGGCGCAGGACGTGCTGGGCGACCTGCCGGTTATCGGCAAGCCCGTCAACGGCGGCATGGGCTTCCAGCCCGCGGTCACGCCGCTTGCGGTCGAACAGCAGGCGCTGGACCACATGCTGCTGATCATCATCGCCGTGATCACTGCCTTCGTCTGCGCGCTGCTGCTGTGGAGCATCGTCCGCTTCAATCGCCGCATGAACCCGGTGCCCGCGCGCTTCACCCACAACACCCCGGTCGAGGTGCTGTGGACGCTGGTCCCGGTGCTGATCCTGATCGTGATCGGCGCCTATTCGCTGCCGGCGCTGTTCCGGTCGCAGGTCATGCCGAACAACCCCGACCTGGTCATCAAGGCGGTCGGGCACCAGTGGTACTGGTCCTACGAATACCCCAACGACGCGGTCGCGTTCGACGCGCTGCTGCTGGAACGCAAGGATCTGGCCGCCGCGGGCTACCAGGACGACGCCTATCTGCTGGCGACCGACAACGCGGTGGTGGTGCCGGTCGGCAAGACGGTCCTGCTGCAGGTGACCTCGGCCGACGTGATCCATTCCTGGGCGATGCCCGCGTTCGCCATCAAGCAGGACGGCGTTCCCGGCCGGATCGCGCAGGCGTGGTTCCGCGTCGATCAGCAGGGCGTCTATTTCGGCCAGTGTTCCGAGCTGTGCGGGATCAACCACGCCTACATGCCGATCACCGTCAAGGCGGTCAGCCAAGAGAAGTACGACGCCTGGATGGCGCAGGCCAAGACGACCTTCGCCGCCGACGCGGGCGACGTGATCGCGCCCGCCGCTGACGCGCCGCGCGTCAAGCTGGCGCTGGCGAACTGAGCCGAAAGGGACGAACGGGCGTGACCGACATCCGCGCATACGACGAAGGCGGCGATGCGGAGTTCCGCGACTATGTCGCGCTTCTCAAGCCGCGCGTCATGTCGCTGGTCGTGTTCACGGCCTTCGTCGGGCTGTGGATCGCGCCCATCCACGTGAACCCGTTCGTGGCCTTTTGCGCGGTCCTGTTCATCGCCCTGGGCGGCGGCGCGTCGGGCGCGCTGAACATGTGGTACGACGCCGACATCGACGCGGTGATGCGCCGCACGCAGGGCCGCCCGATCCCGTCGGGCCGGATCGCGGGACACGAGGCGCTGGGCGTGGGCCTGTTCCTGTCGGGCCTGTCGGTGATGATGCTGGGGCTTGCCGCGAACTGGTTCGCGGCCGCGTTCTTGGCCTTCACGATCTTCTTCTATGCCGTCGTCTATACGATGTGGCTCAAGCGCTGGACGCCGCAGAACATCGTCATCGGCGGCGCGGCGGGCGCGTTCCCGCCCATGATCGGCTGGGCCTGCGCGACCGGCGGCATCGGGATCGAGTCGCTGTTGATGTTCGCGCTGATCTTCTTCTGGACGCCGCCGCATTTCTGGGCGCTCGCGCTGTTCATGAAGGACGACTATTCGGACGCGGGCGTGCCGATGCTGACGGTGACCCACGGCCGCACCGTGACCCGCCGCCACATATTCGCCTATACGCTGGTGCTGGCGCCGTTCGCGCTGGCGCTGGGGCTGACCTCGGTCGGGGGGCCGATCTACCTGGCGGTGTCGGCGGTCCTGAACGTCTTGTTCATCGCCGGCGGCTGGCGCATCCTGCGCCGCGCTGAGGCGCAGGCGCAGGCCGACAACTATGCGGTCGAGCGGTGGTTCTTCAAGCTGTCGCTGTATTACACCTTCCTGCATTTCGCGGCGCTGCTGGCGCAGCATGCGGCGGGGGCGTGGTAATGGTGTTCCACCCCGAACACGACCTGCATCGCCGCCGCCGCGGCCGCAACATCGCCCTGGGCTTGGTGCTGGCGCTGTTCGTGGCGCTGGTGTTCGGCCTGTCGATCGCCAAGATCGAGAACGGCGACATGATGGAGGCGTTCGACCACACGCAGCGCAGTTCGGCCCTGCCGCTGGACCCCGACGCGGCGCTGCCCGCGCCGGGCCCGGCGCCCGCCGCCGCGACGCTTCCCGGCCCC
>ERZ501041.144-NODE-144-length-13882-cov-8.100745_pt1 | contig 13882 bp, 13 predicted proteins | sample MGYA00248848_ERZ501041 | MGnify/ENA primary metagenome ERZ501041 (study PRJEB25958, sample SAMN03398573) | human skin metagenome | study: EMG produced TPA metagenomics assembly of the Human Skin Microbiome Metagenome (human skin metagenome) data set.
GAGGGATCGCGATGCGCTCGGACAAGTACGCCCGGAACTATCACGCCGGGCTCAGCCTCGCCGCAACGCTCCACTGGCTAGCGACCATCCTTTAGCAACACGCCCTAGGGCGCGAGTCATTCTCGACCGCACTGATGATCCCGACGAGCCGCTGTACGTCTTCACCGATCCTGCGGGCCACCCATTCTGCATCTTCGTGGCGTGACAGGGTGTAAATCGCGGAGATAAATGTGCAGGGCCTCTCTCCGATCAGTGCCCATCCCCCAGCGCGTGGGAGGCGCACAAACGAAGGTTTGCGGCGGCTGCGCTCGCCCGCCTTACCCTCTCCGAGCGCCACTAACGGCGGGAGTGATGTGCGTGCCGACTACTGGCGCCCGCCGCCGAGGTCGACGAAGGCCTCGAACAACAGATCGGGCACTTTCTCACTGGCAAAGGACACGAGCTGTTCAAGGGGAACAGCAAGGGTGCTCTTATCGACGTCCAGGGTCGCCCTCCACGCCGCCGGGTGGTACCGCACCAGGTTCGACAGGCCATAGAGGACTAGCCACCATGTGACCAGCGGATCTTGCGCCGAGTCGTTCCCGCCGACGCCAGGAAGCACCTCTCCGTAGGGCGAACCAGAGGGGCCGTGCTCCGCGGAGACCACATCCAAAATGCTCCTCACCCACTGCGCCTGGGTGCCGGCCTTCCCATCACCGCTGACATCCCATGTGACCGTGATGGACGAGCTCCCGTATGGGTAGCTCCACGGCTCGCTCACATGCCGTGGAGTACCCAGCTTGGCGAGTGCGGGGTACGGCCGGAGCCATTCGCGGATCTCCTCCACACCGGGTGCGGCACCTGTCCGGCGACCGACCCCTGGGTATCCCACATCTACTTGTCCATCCCGGGTGGTCAGGTGGGCTGGCACGGGCGAGAGGGTGAGTTCTCCTGTCGCAGGTGAGGTGTGGGGGTTCCTCTGCGCCCCGCTCTCACCGCCCATGACCTCTAACCGATTCGTGTCGCCTGCAGAGGGAACCACAGTGGAGGCGAAGTAACCGAGGGCGCCGATCAGCCTCCCCAGCGAGACCGGTTCCTGGAGAAGAGGGGATTTGCGGATAGAGGCGACCTCCGTGGCCAGCCCTGCTCCATTTGGTGCGATCATGACCTCCCCCAAGTCCGCTTGTTCTCCATATAGGGGATCCACCATCTTGAAAGTGAGCCCGTGGCCTGCGCTGGGCTTGGTTGCGGCGGCGGCGCACAGCGCTTGTCCTGCCTGACCCAGACCATAGAAGAGTAGAAGTGGCCTCGTTTCCGGGCCGACCGAGTTTGCGGCCATCCAGAACTGTTCGGCCTGCTCTAGCCCCGCACTGAACAGCTCGCCCCGGGCCCCCCTCTTAGCCAGCGGAGGGCGATTGGCCCGCAAAGCACGCAGGGACGTAGGCCAGGCGTCTGAATGACCTCTCATTAAGAGGACACTACGTCATGCCCCGGGAGTCCGCCTGGGAGCGATTCAAGCGTTAGGTCATGTCCCGCTGGCGGGATGACGACGCACAGGCCCGGACCTTTTCGCCTCCGAGCCGGGTCGGCGCAATCGAAGGTTTACACCGGGGATACCGTCGCCTCTAAGGGAAGCTCCCAGCGGTCACCCTGACTCGAAGCGGCGCAACGAGGTGTACAGCGTCTGCCGGCTCACCCCGAACGTGCGCGCCACCTCAGCCTTCGGGATCCCCATCTCGATCTTCACCCGAGCCTGCTCCACGTCGGTGTCCGAGAGCTTCGGGGCCTGCACGTACTTGCCTCTCGCCTTGGCCAGGGCGATGCCCTCGGCCTGGCGCTCCTTGATCCTTCGACGCTCGAACTCAGCGAACGCCGCCAGGATGCCCAGCATCAGCCCGTCCACCGGGGAGGTGCCGGACTTGTTCACGGTGATCCGCTCGGACACGAACTGCACTGCACACCCCTTGGCGGTGAGCTCGTCCACGATGGCGTACAGGTCCCGCGTGTCCCGTCCCAGCCGGTCCATGGAGGCGACCTTCACCAGGTCCCCCTCGCGGACGTACTGCATCAGCTCCGCCAACCCGGTGCGCTTGGCGCGGGAGCTGCCCGAGATCTTGTCCTGGAAGATCCGGTCGCACTCCCCCACCGCCTCGAGTTGGCGATCCAGGTTCTGCTCCGCCGAGCTCACCCGCACGTACCCCACAGTCTGTCCAACCACGTCTTAGACCCTCCGACGCTTGTGTCCAACGGACCCGATTGGGACCGTCTCTGACGTGATGGTCTCGTGACTGAGCAGGATGTGTAAAGGGGTATACCCGGCTTGACGCCGGGATGGGGCAATGAACACCCAGCTGGATTGTGAGGCATCCCTCTGTCGGAGCGTTGACGTTTACTTTACTAACCTGTTAGTATAGTTTCGTTGATGCGACTACAGGCAGAGGACAGGGGTACAACAGTGAACGACGTTGGATCATCGCCGCGGCGGTGGTGGCTGCTCATGACCGTGGGGGCCGGCCTGCTACTCATCACCCTCGACAATTCGATCCTCTACACCGCCTTGCCTACGTTGACCGCAGACCTCGGCGCGTCCGGATCCTCGACACTGTGGATCATCAACGCCTACCCCCTGGTCATGGCTGGCCTCCTCTTGGGAGCAGGCACACTGGGCGATCGCATCGGCCACCGCCGAATGTTCGTCGTCGGCCTGTGGATCTTCGGTGCCGCATCACTGGCAGCGGCATTCTCGCCCAACCCTGCCTTCCTGATCGGCGCCAGGGCACTCCTCGCTGTGGGGGCCGCAGCGATGATGCCCGCCACGCTTGCTCTGATCCGCCTCGCGTTCGACGATCCTCGTGAGCGCAACATCGCCATCGCCATCTGGGGGAGCCTGTCGATCGCGGGGGCAGCGCTCGGACCCATTCTCGGCGGCGCCCTTCTCGAACGGTTCTGGTGGGGATCTGTTTTCCTCATCAATGTCCCCGTTGTTGCCATCGCACTTGTGGCGACCGCAATCATCGCGCCGCACAACCATCCCGATCCGTCGAAGAAGTGGGATCTCGTCTCATCCCTCTATGCGATGGTCGGGCTGGTGGGCACCGTGCTCGTCATCAAGGAACTGGCCCATATTCCACAGAACTGGGTTCTGATCGCAGGGGCGCTGGCGTCAGCAGTCATCGGGTTCGTCCTCTTCGTGCGACGCCAGGGCCGATTGGAAGAACCACTCATCGAGTTCTCCATCTTCCGCAACCGCGCCTTCGCTGGCGGCTCTCTGGCAGCCTTCTTCGCGATGTTCACCATCGCTGGCGCCCAGCTCGCGACCACACAGCGCTTCCAGCTCGTCGAGGGCTTCACCCCCCTGCAAGCAGGCCTGCTAGTCGCAGCCAGCGCGCTTGGCGCCCTGCCCTCAGGTGTCCTAGGGGCCGCGATCCTGCACATCGTGGGCCTGCGGATCATTATCTCCGGCAGCCTCGCCATCGCCGCCCTAGGACTAGCTCTCGCCGTGCTGGCCTCTGCGAACGGATCACTACCCCTGCTGGTCGTCAGCTTCATCGTGACCGGCTTCGGCCTGGGCGGCACCTTCGCCGTCGCTTCCGCCGCCATTATGGGCAACGCGCCTCCGCGAAAGGCCGGCATGGCGGCCTCGATCGAAGAAGTCTCCTATGAGATGGGCTCCCTCTCGGCTGTAGCACTCCTCGGGAGCCTCCTGACCTTCGTCTACGCCACAGTCGTCCGACTCCCGGATGGCACTCCCGCCGCAGCGGGGGAGAGCATTGCCGATGCCCTCGGGATCGCCGACGGAGATCTCGACGTGATCGCAGCCGCCACCTCCGCCTACGACACGGCCTATTTGGTCACGATGATCGTCCTCGCTGTCATGCTGGCTAGTGGAGCCGCTCTGACCAATCGGCTGCTCCGCGCTTACGGGCGCGGCAGCGAGGCAATGGAGTACGCCGAAAACCACTGAACCAATCGGAGGGGCGCATGATGGTGCGTGAGAGCAAGAAGACCATGATCCTCGACGCCGCGATCCAAGTGATCGAGGAAGACGGGATCACAGCAGTCACGTTTGACTCTGTCGCGGCCGCTGCAGGGATCACCAGGGCCGGGATCATCTACCACTTCCCGTCACGAGACGACTTGATCGCTGCGATCCACCAGAGACTCGCTGATCGCTGGGAGCGGCAGTTAGAGATCGCCTGTGGAAAGCCGACCGCTGAGGCAACGCCGATGGAGCGCCTGACCGCCTACATACTCACTTGTTCGACAGCCGCCTCCCGCGCCGAGTTCCAGATGATTCTCGACAGCCAGCACACCCAGCACAAGGCGATCTGGGAAGACCTCATCGACCGATGGACCGGACGTAGCGAACGAGACGAAGCTGAGCGCGACCAGATGACCTCGCTCGCCCTGCTCGCTGCTGACGGGCTCTGGGTCAACGACCTGATCGGAAGCAGGCCCATCTCACAGGACCACCGGAGTGAAACCGCAAAGCAGATCATCGCGCTACTCCAGAATGACGTCCATGAATCCGAGGCCAAGCCCAACGGGTAAGCGAGCCAGCGCGCGGTTGGAGAAGGCCGGATCGACGAATCCGTCGAGCGCGATGATGGGCAACCCTGTCAAGCAAGATCGCACCCTGGCACCTCTGTCCAGCAGCACCCAACTGGCTCTGACACATGCGCCTAGTGGGTATACCCGACTGGACGGTTTCTCAGACACACCCTAGCCGTGCGTGCGCCCGTAGGGGGCGCGCCAGGCCGATTCTTCTGCCCGAATGCGGGTGACCCACCCAGCGGGCACCCATGCCTGCAACCGTTCGGTGCTGGGCGCCTCCTCCCAGGCGATCAGCACATGGGTGCTCGACCAGCGGGCAGCCATCGCATCGACCCGTCCCCGGTCGGGGAGCATGACCCGCACGTAGGGGGCGTCCTGGTAGAGCGCGGAGTGGACCTCCTCGGGGCTGCGGAAGGCCGGCGGCTCGTAGACCGGGATCACGACGCCGCGCGCGGGCCGCGGGCGGCGTCGTGGCGGGCCTTGCGTGCCGCGCGCATGCTGGCCTTCTGGGCCGGCTGCTCGTAGAGGACGAAGGCGGCCTCCCAGAGCAGCTCGGCGACGTCGGCGATCTCCTCGGCGGCGTACTGCACGCCGACATGGATGCTGTCGTTGCCCACGAGGCGGGACTCGTGCAGGTCCTCCAGCAGCTCCGCGTCCAGCCGCGGGGTCAGGCTGTTGATCTTGGCCTTGAGGTCCCGGCCGGTGCCGCCCTGGTCCTTGACCATCTCCTCGGTGGCCGCGCGGTAGAGCACGCCGGCGGCGCGCAGTGCCCCGGCGTCCTCGCAGATGCTGGCCTCCTCGTAGATCGAGGCGACGCCCGCTGGGGCGGCCTCGGGAAGCTGCCGCGGGGGCTTGGCCGGCACGATCATCGTCCGGGACGTCCGTTCCTCAGCGGTCATCGTCCGGTCGTCGGCCTCACGCTCCCTCGAGTGCTCGAGGAGGACGATGGTGCGATCGCAGAACTGGCAGCTGTAGACAAGGACCAAGTCCCTGGCCTGGCGCATCCTCTCGAGGTACCCGGTCGCACCCCCCTGAGCCGGGTCTGGCACGGGCTGGCGCGCGTAGTACGGATCCCAGGTCGGGCTCACCTGCGCCTGGCCGACGAGGTGGGCTGCCACGTGGTGTCCGCAGTGGGGGCAGAGGCCGGTGCCGTCGGTGAAGTCCTCGCTCATGCCGGTCAGTCTAGGGGCGGGCTCCGCGCGTCTGGGCCTGCTCACGCTGGGCCACACGCGCGCTGTGCAGCGCTCCGGGGCGGGGGGAGGTCTCGTGCTTGAAGGCCAGGTAGTCGACGACGTCAGGCTCGCACCAGAGCCGGCCGCGGGTGACCGGCTCGGGGAACTGGCGGTCGCGCTGGCGCAGGGAGCGGGCCGAGCGCTCGGCCACGCCCAGCAGCTCGTTGACCCGCGGCTCGGCGATCAGGCCGATCACCCGCGGGTCCAGGCCCGCCTCGTGCAGCTCGGTGGCCGCACTGGCCGCGCGGTGGCGCACGGCGGTGGTGGCCGCCTCGTAGGAGTTGGCCCCGGCCGCGCGGGCGAGGATGTCCAGCAGTGCCGCGGGGGGCCGGTAGGGGCCCTGGTGGGCGTGGGGGTCCAGGGCCTCGTCCCACCGGCGTGCCGGCGGGGCCGGCTTCTCGTGCTGATTCATCCCCATCGGGTGCGTCCTCCTCGTCGTCCCCACCGGCGGGCGCCGGCCTCATCCTGGGCCACGCGTTCCTCCTTGGAGCGCACGGCGTTGAAGCTGGTCACGGACAGTCCCACCAGCTGGCCCTGCGTGACGGCGTCGCGGGCGTAGCGGTCGCCCATCTGGGAGGCGATCCATCCGCCCATGTCCCCGCCGTTGCGGTCGCGCACGTCGGAGACGACGTCGGCGGCCAGGTAGCCGCCCTTGGAGCCGACGTCGAAGGTGCGGGTGCGGCCGCCGCCGATGTCCACGGTGGCGCGGATGTGCACGCGCTTGTCCTGGTGGCGGGCGCCGCGGGCGACGTTGACGATGGACATGCGGGCCGCGTGCAGGCCGGCCCCGCGCTCGGGCGATCCGACGGTCTTGGGCAGCTGGATCCGCACGATCCGGTTGCCGTCGGGCAGGTGGGTGGTCGTGGTGGAGTGGCGGGTCAGGGAGGGCCCGCGCCGGGTGTCCTTGGGGACCACGGTGGGCTTCTTGGCACCTCGCTTGGCTCGCACGGGCACGATCTTGCCGGCGGCGTTGCGCCGACGTCGGGGTGCCTTGGAGACGGCGCCGGTCTCGTGTAGCTCGGTCAGCGCGTCCCGGTAGGACTCGCCCGAGGTCTCCCCGCGGGCGATCTTCTGCATCATGCGCGGGGAGCGGTTCATGGCCGCGCCGAGTTCGGCCCAGGTGAGTCCGTAGGCCGAGCGCACCCGGGTGACGAGCTCGGCGGGGCTCAGCTGTGCCGGGTCACTCACCGTCGGCCTCCTGCTCGTCGTCGCCGGGCAGGTAGTCCGTCCCGTCGACGGGGGCGGCCTGCATCTCGTATTCGGAGTAGGCGGCGTCCACGCCCAGGCGCGCGGCCTTGGCGCGCAGCCTGTTGCGGGCGGTCTCGTCGGCGGGAATCTTCAGCGGTCCGGGGACGTAGCCCTGGAGGCGCATGCGTCCCACCCGGCCGTCATCGCCGCCGCCACGCTCCTCGGTCAGGGACCAAGCGGGGACCTCGGTGGTGTAGATCGCGTCGCCGCGCACGCCCAGCAGGGTGTGGGCCGGCACGTGCAGGGCCCCGCCCTGGAAGCCACCGGCCATGGGTCCGGAGAGCATGCGCGCCCGGGCCCGGCCCCAGACCTGCACGGCGAACTCGGGGTGGTAGTAGCGCTGAGCCTGGCCGTCGAAGCGCGGCTTGGTGGTCCAGATGAAGGCCTTGCCGTGCTGCTTGACGTCGGGGGCGTTGGCCGGGACCTCCTTGGGGTCGAAGGTGATGTGGGTCTGCACGCGCCCGCGGGCCGCGAAGTTGCCGATCGTGTTGATCAGGATCGAGCGCAGTGCCGCGGAGACGGCGGTCTTGATGATCTCGTCCATCAGCGGGTCGCCGGCGACGGCGGCGCGAGCCTTGACCAGGTTGTCCTTCCAGGTGTCCAGCGGGCGTGCACGCACGCGCCGGTCGCGGTCGCGGGCGCCGGGGACATCGGTGGTGAACGCGACGGACTCGATGGGGTCCAGCTGCCAGCCGTGGCGGGCGGCGACGAAGAACTCGGCGGCGTCGATCCAGGCGCTCCCGGTGGCGCCGGGGCGGTTGGGCCAGTACCAGCCCTCGGAAGCCTTCTCGTGCTGGACGCCGATCAGGCCGATGTGGTCCCAGGTGTCGGGGACCTTGAACTGCACGTGCACGCGAGCGCGGGCGTAGGGGTTCTCCCGGAGCATGTCCGCGGTGTCGTCGCGGCGCAGCCGGTACCCGGGGCCGATGCCCAGCTCACTGCACATGGCTCCGTACATGAAGCGGCCGTCGACGTAGGCGAAGCCGTCGATCTTGGGGGTCTTCGCCGGGTCGTGCAGGGGGATGCAGTCCGGGTGAGTGTCCGAGGAGGATCCGGCCACGAGGTGCTCGACGTGGTGCTGGCCGGAGGTGCGGTGCAGCTCCTCGGCGATGTCCTCGGTCAGCGGGTACGGCTCGAGGTTCTTCGGCAGGGTCAGGGCCCAGAGGTTGGCGCCGGTGGCGGTGGGGCTGTCCATGAGCTTGGCTCCGCGGAAGTGCGCACCGATGATGCCTTCGGTGGCCTGCCAGGCCAGGCGGGCCTGATCCGGGCTCAGCGGGGCGTCGCCGAACCACCCGGAGACGAACTGCACCAGCATGCGCTTGCCGGTCTGGCGGTGCTCGAAACGGCCGGTGGCCGGGGAGCCGAGGTTGTGTCCTCCGTCGATCCAGCCGGGAGTCTGCACCAGCAGCCAGTGGCGCTTGCCCGGCGTGGCCACCGGGGTCTTGCCCGTGAAGAAGATCCGGTCCACACCGACGGCGGCCGCAGTGTCGAGCATGTCGGTGAGGTTCGGGTTCTTCCGACGCGGGCCGATCTTCGGCGGCACCGCCTGCCCGTTGTCCAACACGCCCCGGCCCGTGGTGTAGTCCGCCCACAGGTTCTTGCGGGCGGCGAGGTTGCGGTAGGCCACGGGGCGGAACGTGGTGGGGGTGTTGTCGCGCAGGCCAGCGCGCCCTCCGGGACGCTCGCGGTTGGAGTAGGCCATGGGGACCTCCGGTCGATCTGACAGTTAGGGCAACCCTACATTGCGCTAAGCCTCCTCGGTAGGGAGCAGGTCCAGCGCGTCGAGCTGGCCGGGCAGCACCGCGGGCGGGGACGTGTCGTGGAGATCGTCGGTGCCGGCCTCCGGGGTCGGCTGGCCGGCGTGGGCCAGCAGGGTGAGCTCGGCTGCCAGGGTGTGGGCACCGCCGTGGCGGCTGCGGTGGCGGGCCAGACGGCGACGGTCACCTGGCATGGGCCATCTCCGTCTCCAGGGAGCTGCGCCAGAGCGAGGTGTGCACCACGGTGGAGCCGGCGGCCATGGTCTGGCCCAGGTGGTGGGCGATGCCGCGGCAGGAGACGGACAGGTGGATGCCGACGGAGCGGCCCAGGCGGTGGATGCCCAGCAGGAGGTTCTCGGCGACGTCGGCCTCGTGCTCCCCGGCCGGGGCGAGGTCGGCCCAGCGCTGGCGCAGATGGGCGTAGCCGTCCAGGACGAGCACGATGGGCTGGAAGGGCTCGGGGCGCTCCTTGGCGAGGGAGGCGACCTCCACCAGGTGGTAGCGCTCGCGCATCAGCTCGCTGGCGGCACGGATGCGCTCGAGCTGGTCGCTGACGTCGGCGGTGACCACCTGCGCATACCGATGGTCCTCGACCTTGTCCAGCTCCCCGGGCAGGCCCAGGCCCCAGGCCTGCCAGCCCACGGAGACCGCGGTCTCCATGATCCCGCGCTGGATCACGCTCTTGCCGCTGTCGCGGTCGCCGATGATCAGCAGGTGACCCTGGCGGGGGTCCCAGAGCACGTGCTCGCCGGCCTCGACGGGGCCCACGTCGATCGTGGCCTGCACGTCGGCGGCCGGCGCGGCCTCCGGGGCCGGGGAGGCGTAGCGGTCGGGGAGGTAGCCGTGCCAGTGCTCCCCGGTGGCCTCGTCCACGGTGACCGGCGCGCTGGAGTAGCCCATCTTGCGCAGCTTCTCGACGGCCGCGGGGTCCTGGGAGACGTCGACGAGGGTGTGCGGGATCTTGTGGGCGCGCAGGTGGGCCTTCACGGTCATGCAGGGGCCGCAGCCGGGGCTGGTGTAGATCGTGTACATGGGTGCTCCTCGGTCGGAGATGGTCGGGGCCGTGGCCGGCCCTCACTTCCCATAAGGCCGGCATCCGGCGCTGATGTCCCTCCCCGTTCCGGGGTCAGATTTCATGCGCCGGGTGCAGCAGCAACGCGTCGGCGGGGATCGTCGAGGTGTGCTCGAGGTGCCCGACCTCGAGGCCGGCGGCCAGCAGGGCCTGGACCGCGGGATGGTCCTCGGCCAGGTCCTGGAGGAGGACCAGGGGGACGTGTCGCGGAGATGCGGCCGGCGCCGCTTCCTCGGCCGGCGCGGCCGGCAGCGGCGGCTCCGTCGCACCATCCGCGGCGAGGGTGCCTTCTGGCTCGGCTTCTGGCGTGGGTTGTGGCGTGGAGTCCAGGCCGGCCTTCCGTTGCAGGCGGGCGAGGTCGGCGTGGCGGGCCGGGGGCAGCTTGGCGGTCTCGAGCAGCTCGAGGGCGCTGGTGAGTCCGGTGTGGTCGCCGCTGGCGAGCCAGGTGGCCACGATCAGGCCCACGCGGCCGGCCTTGCCGGAGTCGTGGCCGGGGTCGCCGGGAACGGGGTGGGCCGCGGTGAGGTCGTCGAGCTGGGCGTGTTTGAGCCCGGCGGTGAGCAGGCCGGTCAGCGCACGGCGGTCGCGGGCGGAGAAGGTGCGGGGCACCTGGTCAGGATGCCAGGTAGCCCAGGACGGCGAGCAAGGCGAGCACGTGCCCGGCGACGAGGTACGGGGCCATGGGCACGCGGGTCTTGCGCTGGCCGCGCAGCAGGGCCGGGACCGCGCCGAACAGGGCGGCGAGCACGTAGCTGGCCAGGATGGCCAGCACCCAGGCACCGGGGCCGTGGGCGCCGATGGCCAGGGCGGCCACGGTGACGAGCTTGACGTCGCCCATGCCGGTGCCGCCGATCAGGTGCATCACCATCAGCACGACGGCGGCGATCACGGTGACCACCAGCCCCTGGAGGGCCCAGGCGCCGTATCCGGTGACCAGCAGCCCCACCGCGGCGCCGAGGTTGATGGCGCCCAGGGCGGCCACGGCCCAGTTCGGGATGAGCCGGTGGGCCCGGTCCACGCGCGCCATGTAGATGCCCAGGCAGGCCAGGGCGATCAGGGCGAGCGCGGCGTGGACCATGAGCACGGGCAGCCCGGCGACCGCGGCGCCGGCGATGCCCAGCAGGGCAGCCAGGGCCCCGCCGGGGCCGATCAGGGTGCGCACCGTCCGCGGCGGCACCGTGTAGGGCGCCGGCGCGGGGTCGGTGGCCGCGGGGGACGTGTCGTGGAGATCAGGCGACACGGTAGCCATGGGCCCGCAGCTCCTCGATCAGGGCGGTGGTCTCCACCTCGGGCTCGAGGTCCTCCTCGAAGGACTCCAGGTAGGAGTAGAGCTTCTCGATCAGGCGGGTGACCTCGGTGTGGTTGCCGGCGGCGGCCTCGGTGACCAGAGCGTCGCGCCAGGCGGCCTCGTTGGCGGGGTCGATCGCGCGGCCGACGCGGGCGGCCAGCTGGGCGTGCTCGCGGTGGCCGGCGGCCAGGGAGCGGGCCACGAGCTCGTGGGCGGCGTCGCAAATGGTCTGGACCATCTCCTGGACCAGGGTCTCGGTCCAGGCGACGTTGGAGGCCTTGGCGTGCTCGAAGGGCACTCCCCTCACCAGACGCATGGCGGCGACCAGGGCGGGGGTGGAGGCCTTCACGGGGTCATCGCCGATCAGGGACTGCACGACCTGCCAGTCGGTGAGCACGTCCTCGTGGACGCGGTAGCCCTCGCTGCCCACGGCGGGCAGGTAGGGGGTGCCGTCCGCGGCCTGGCCGAGCAGTCGGCGGGCCTGGCCGGTGAGCTTGTTGCGGTTGCTGGAGGCGGACTTGCCGTCGGAGCGCTGGGTGGGCCAGAACGCGGCGTGGACGGCCTCGGCGCTCGCGCCGGGGTGCAGGGCCAGGTAGGCGGCCAGGGCGACGCAGCGGGCGGTCTGGGTCGTCGAGACCTCGCCGGTGGCCGCGGTGACGGGGGCCTGGCCCTGGGCGCCGACGAGCTTGAGCTCGCCGAGCATCAGGATCATCGGGGCCTGGGTGGTGGCCTGCTCCAGCAGGTGTGCGGCGTCCAGGTCGATCTGCTTCTGCGGGTCGGTCGAGGCCAGCTGCTCGGGGGCGGCGTCCTTCTCGTCCTCGTCCTCGTCCTCCGCGGGGGACGTGTCGTGGAGATCGGTGGCCGCCTCCTGCTGCGCCGGCTCGGCGGTCGCGGCCGGCTCGGGCTCGGGCTCGGGCTCGGGCTCGGGCTCGGGCTCGGGCTCGGGCTCGGGGGCAGTCTCGGCGGGTCCCGCGGTCTCGGTGACTGCGACGACGGCCGGGGTCTGGTCCTGGGCCTCGGGGGTGATGTCCTCGGGCTCGGTCGGCACGGCGGCCGCCGCGGCCTGGTCCTGGCTCTCCTCGTCCTCGTCCTCGTCCTCGTCCATGGTGTCGTGCGGGGCGGGCGCAGGGGTCGGGGTGTGGCGGGCGGCCTGGGCGGCGAGCACGTCCTCCTCGTTCTCCTCGGCCGGATCGGTCTCGTCCTCGGCGGTCTCAGCGGCGGGGACCGCGGGCTCGGGGGTCAGGGGCAGGTCCTGGGTGTTCTCCTCCTCGTGGAGCATCTCCTCGAGATCGGCCACCGCGCTGAGGTGGGGGCGCTCGTCCAGGACGGTGTTGATGTCGATCGTGGCGGTCGTCCCACGGCCGGTGGAGCGGGGGTCCTCCAGGGCGGTGGCCAGCAGCTCCTTGATCCGCTCGCCCTCCTCGGGGGTGATCTTCTGCGGGCGCAGGTGCTGATTGACCGGGAGCAGGTCGGCGTGGTCCTCGTCCTCGAGGTTCAGGATCCAGTCGGAGGCCAGGGGGTTGGCGGTGGTGACCGCGGCGATGCCCAGCCGCGGGATGGCGCCGGCCAGGTCGGTGAGGCGACGAGCCTGGGCGGGGGTGGGCTCCAGGCCCAGCAGGACGATCTCGGGGCCGAAGGCCTCTTCCTGGTTGGCGGCGCGGGCCTGGTCGAGGGTGGCGGCGTCCTGCTCGTCGAGGGCGCGGCGGATGTCCTTGGCCTTGCCGTCGAGCTGGCCGATCAGCTGGTCCAGGTCGTCGATCTGGCGGACGCGGCCGTCGCTGACGACCTTGGCCAGGCCGTCGGCGACTCCGACGAGCGTGATGGTGACGTTCTCGGACCAGCTGGAGGTGGCCAGCTCCACGGCCATGGCATCGAGGACCTGGGTGGTCAGCTGGGGGTCGCCGTCGATGCCGAGGGTGCCCAGGCGCTCGAGGTCGAGCAGGACCTGGGAGCGAGTGTCGTCCTGGCCGACGGTGACCAGCGAGGGGTAGGGGGCGGCGGGCAGGTCGGGGTCGATGTCGATGGAGCCGGAGGCCAGCGTCCAGACGACGCCGTCGTCGGTCTCGGCCACGAAGGGCTCGGGCAGCTGCGCGGGGGCCATGAGGTAGAGGGCGATCTGCTCGGGCGAGACGCGCACGAGGAACAGCTCAGGCAGGTCCTGGCCGTTCTCGTGGGCCCAGCGGGCCAGCCAGCGCTGGACGACGTCGAGCTCCTCAGCCTGCTCGGGCTCGGCGACCACGCGCAGCTGGGTCTCCAGCTGCGCGGTCTGCTCCTCGGGCATGGGGACGGACTGGCCGGGCTGGCGGCGGCGGCGCTGGAGCTGGCGGCGCAGGCCGACGATGCCCAGCAGTCCGGCCGCGGCGAAGGCGCCGATGCCGCCGATGGTGGCCCATGCGGGGACCTCCTCCGGGGCAGCCTGCTCCTGGTGGGAGGACAGATCGGCGGGGGCCGGCGCGGTCTGCGTGAACGCGCCGCCGGGGACGGCGGAGGGGCCCTCCTGCTCGGCGGGGGCCGTGGAGGGTGCCGCAGACACGGCCTCGCCGGGCAGCGGGTGCTGGGCGTCCTGGGCCGGCGTGGAGTCCGAGGCGGCGCTCGGGGCGGCGGCCGCCTCGGGGGCCGCCGTGGCCGAGTCGTCGGCAGGGGCGGAGGGTTCGGCCGACGCCGATGCGGAGGGCGCCGCAGGAGCGGGGGCGGGCTGTTCGGCGGGCTGGCTCGGCGCCGCCGGTGCGGGGACCGGCCGGGCGGCCGTGGC
>ERZ501041.145-NODE-145-length-13861-cov-11.870853_pt1 | contig 13861 bp, 11 predicted proteins | sample MGYA00248848_ERZ501041 | MGnify/ENA primary metagenome ERZ501041 (study PRJEB25958, sample SAMN03398573) | human skin metagenome | study: EMG produced TPA metagenomics assembly of the Human Skin Microbiome Metagenome (human skin metagenome) data set.
GCCCGCTGACCGAGGCCGAGGCGAAGGTCGCGGCCGACCCTGCCGACCAGCAGGCCCGGCTGGACTACGCCACCGCGCTGCACGCCGCGGGCCAGGTCGAGGCCGCGATCGACCAGCTTCTCGAAGCTTTCCGGCGCGACCGCGACTGGAACGACGGCGCGGCCAAGGCGCAGCTCATCACCATCTTCGACGCGATGGGCCCGGCCGACCCGGTGGCGCAGAAGGGCCGGCGGCGGCTGTCGTCGCTGATCTTCGCCTGATGGCGATGCGCGGCTTCGACCTGCCAGCCACGATCCCGCTGTTCGCGCTGCCGGGCGCGGTGCTGATGCCGCGCGCCAGCCTGCCGCTGCACCTGTTCGAGCCGCGCTACCTGCAGATGCTGGACGACACGCTCAAGACCCCCGACCGGCTGATCGGGATGATCCAGCCGATGGGCGACGGGTTGGCCCGGATCGGCTGCGCGGGGCGGGTGGTGATGTTTTCGGAAACCGGCGACGGGCGGATGGACATCGTGCTGCGCGCGGTGTCGCGGTTCTCGCTCGGCGGCGTCGAGGACGGGTTCACCCCCTATCCGCGCGGGCGGATCGCCTGGACGGGCTTCGCGCCGGACCGCGACAGCACGTCTCCGACCGATCCCGGGCTGGACCGCGACGCGATGCTGGACCGGCTGAGCCGCTACATGCAGGCGCGCGAGCTTTCGACCGACTGGGAAGCCGCGCGCGAGGCCGACGACGAGATGCTGGTCAACAGCCTGTCGATGCTGCTGCCGTTCTCGCCCGAGGAAAAACAGGCGCTGCTGGAGGCGGAGACCCTGCCCGCGCGGCGCGAGATGCTGGACGGGCTGCTGGAATACGCGCTGCACGGCGGCGACGAAGAGGAGACGGTGCATTGACCGACGACACGATGGGGATGCCGCCCCAAGCCGAGCAGTCCGGGCAGTCCGAGCAGTCCGGGCAGGCAGGCCCGGCTGACCGCCCGGCCCGCGCCTTTGACCGGCACATGCTGGAATCGCTCGTCTGCCCGGTGACGCACGGGCGGCTCGACTACGACGCGGCGCGGCAGGAACTGGTGTCGCGGACGGTCGGCCTGGCCTTTCCGATCCGCGAGGGGATTCCGATCATGCTGGTGGGCGAGGCCCGCCAGATCAAGGCGGACTGATCCGCCGGGCGGCGGCCGGGCCTACAGCCCCGCCGCCTCGTCCGCGCCGATCATCAGGTTCAGGTTCTGCACCGCCGCGCCCGACGCGCCCTTGCCCAGGTTGTCCAGCACCGCGACCAGCACCGCCACGCCGTTGTCGTCGCTGCCGTGGACCGACAGCTCCATCAGGTTGGTGCCGTTCAGCGTGGTCGGCACCACGCGCGGCGCGGCGTCCACGACCTGCACGAACCGCGCACCGTCGTAGTGGGCGGCGAGCGCGTCGCGCAGGTCCGCGATCCGGCGGCCGTTCAGGTGCAGCGGGATCTGCACCGCCATGCCCTGCGCGAACCGCCCGACCGAGGGCGCGAAGACGGGGCGCGCCGACAGGCGGGCGTGGTGCATCACCTCGGGCAGGTGCTTGTGCGCCTGCGCCAGCCCATAGACGAAGAAGTCCGGCGCGGTGCCGTTGTCGTATTCGGCGATCAGTTCCTTGCCGCCGCCCGTATAGCCGCTGACGGCGTTGATGCTGAGCGGCTCGTCGCCCGCGATCAGCCCGGCGTTCACCAGCGGCGCGGCCAGCGCGATCGCGCCGGTCGCATAGCAGCCGGGGTTCGCGACCAGCCGGGCAGACGTCACCGCCTCGCGCGCCGCCGTGTTCAGTTCGGGAAAGCCGTAGGCCCAGCCGTCCGCCACGCGGTGCGCGGTCGAGGCGTCGATGATGCGGACCGGCAGCCCTTCGGCCAGCGCAACCGCCTCGCGCGCGGCGGCGTCGGGCAGGCACAGGATGGCGACATCCGCCGCCTCCATCGCCTCGCGGCGGGCGGCGGGGTCCTTGCGGCGCGCGGCATCGACCTGCACCAGCGTCACGTCGGACCGGTCCTGCAGCCGCTCGCGGATCTGCAGCCCGGTCGTGCCCGCCTCGCCGTCGATGAACACCTTGTGCGCCATGCCTCACCTCACCCCATGAAACCGCCGTCTTGATAGCGTCGCGGCGGCCCGGACGCAAAGCTTGATGAACGGCGTCCCGGCCAACAGGCAGCCGGAACGCGAAAGGGTCCCGGCTTTCACCGGGACCCTGACGCATAGGGGGGTAGAGAGAGACATGACCGCATCCCCGGTCACTGGGCTTCGGGGGGATAACCCGGGGGAAACCCCCAGGTTCCCGCGCGACCAAACCTTACGCCGCGTCACGCCACCAGCCGGTAGCCGCCGCTTTCGGTGACCAGCAGCCGCGCGTTCGAGGGATCGGGCTCGATCTTCTGGCGCAGGCGGTAGATGTGGGTTTCCAGCGTGTGGGTGGTGACGCCCGCGTTGTAGCCCCAGACCTCGTGCAGCAGGACGTCGCGCGGCACCACCCCGTCCTGCGCGCGATACAGGAACTTGAGGATGTTGGTTTCCTTTTCGGTCAGGCGGATCTTGCGATCCTTCTGGTCGATCAGCATCTTCATCGCCGGCTTGAAGGTATAAGGCCCCAGCTGGAAGATCGCGTCCTCGGACTGTTCGTGGGTGCGAAGCTGCGCGCGCAGGCGGGCCAGCAGCACCGGGAACTTGAACGGCTTGGTGATGTAGTCGTTGGCGCCGCTGTCGAGCCCCAGGATGGTGTCGGCGTCGGTGTCGTGACCCGTCAGCATGACGACCGGGCACTTGACGCCCTGCTTGCGCAGCCGCTTGCACAGCTCGCGCCCGTCGGTGTCGGGCAGGCCCACATCCAGCACCACCAGGTCGAAGATCGCGCCCTTGGTCTTTTCCACCGCCTCGGCGCCGGAACCGGCCTCGAACACGTCGAAATCCTCGGTCTCGACCAGCTGCTCGGCAAGCGCCTCGCGCAGGTCGTCCTCGTCGTCCACCAGCAGGATCTTCTTCAGACCGGCCATGTTTTCCTCCATCGGAAATCGCGCGGCAATTCGCGTTGACGGGAAGGTGCGCATGCCGGCCCTTGCGGTCCAGCGGGTTGCCACATTTCTCACATGCAGTTGTCCGTGGGGGCGGTTATGTTGCGGAATGTTTCAGGAAAATCGCCGATGAGCCTTGTCCCGACCCTTGCCGAGCGCGCCGCGCGGGCGCGGTCCGACCTGCGGGTGGGGCTGCCGGTCGTGATCGACGGGCATCTGGCGGCGGCGGTGGAAACGCTGTCCGCCGACCGGCTGGCGGCGCTGCGGGCGGCGGGACCGGCGGTGCTGGCCATCACCGCGCGCCGGGCCGAGACGCTGAAGGCGCGGGTCTATGACGGCGATCTGGCGCGGGTGCGGCTGGACGGGGCGGCCGACCTTGCGTGGCTCAGGTCGGTGGCGGACCCGTCATCGGACCTGATGTCGCCGATGAAGGGGCCGTTCTTCACCGACCGCGGCGGCGACGTGACCGCGCACCGCGCGGCGCTGGGGCTCGCAAAATCCGCGCAGCTGCTGCCCGCGCTGGTGATGGTGCCGGTGGACACCCCGCCCGAGGGGCTGACAGTCCTGCCCGCCGGCCCGCTGCTGGCGCAGCTCGCGGCGGAAACGGCGCTCGCCCCCGTCGCGGCGGCGCGGCTGCCGCTCGCCTGGTCGCACGACAGCAAGCTGCACATCTACCGCCCCGAGGATGGCGGCGAGGAACACTACGCTGTCGAGATCGGCACCCCGCATCGCGACCGCCCGGTGCTGGCGCGGCTGCATTCGGCCTGCTTCACCGGCGACGTGCTGGGCAGCCTGAAATGCGACTGCGGCCCGCAGCTTCACGCGGCGCTGTCCGCGATGGGCGAGGCGGGCGCGGGCGTCCTTCTGTATCTCAACCAGGAAGGGCGCGGGATCGGGCTTGCCAACAAAATGCGCGCCTATGGCCTGCAGAACCAAGGCTTTGACACCGTCGAAGCGAACCACCGCCTGGGGTTCGAGGATGACGAGCGCGACTTCCGCATCGGCGCGGCGATGCTGCGGAAGCTCGGCTTCGGCCAGGTGCGGCTGCTCACCAACAACCCGCGCAAGGTCGCGATGATGCAGGACCACGGGATCGCGGTGACGGAACGGGTGCCGCTGGTCGTCGGCCGCAACCGCTTCAACGAGGGGTATCTGGCCGTCAAGGCGGGCAAGTCGGGGCACCTGCTGTGAGCGCCGCCGACATGGTCCTGACCCGCGCGGGGCTCCGCTTCGCGGGCAGGCTGTGGCCTTGCAGCATCGGCCGCGGCGGCGTGCGCCGCGACAAGCGCGAGGGCGACGGCGCGACCCCCGTGGGCGTCCACCGCGTCGTGGGCATGCTGTACCGTCCCGACCGTCTGGCGCGCCCCGCGCCGTGGGCCGAAGCCATCGGGCCGGGCGACCTGTGGTCCGATGCCCCGGGCGACCGCAACTACAACCACCATGTCCGCGCGCCCTATGCGCCCAGCCACGAAAGGCTTCGCCGGGCCGATCCGCTTTACGACATCGTGCTGGTCACGGACTGGAACTGGCCGCGCGCGCAGCCGGGGGCGGGGTCGGCGATCTTTCTGCACCAGTGGCGGCGGCCGGGCGCGCCGACGGCCGGATGCATCGCCTTTGCCCGCCCGCATCTGCGGTGGATCGCCGCGCATGCCGTGCCTGGAACGCGGCTGATCGTGCCGGACGCGCTGGACCGGCGCGCCTAGCCGGTCCCGTAGAAGTCCCGGAACCAGTCCACGTAGGCGGCAACGCCTTCTTTTACCGTCGTCTGCGGCGCATAACCCGACAGCGCCCGCAGCAGCGTCGTGTCGGCCCAAGTCGCGGGCACGTCGCCCGGCTGCATCGGCAGCATTCGCTTTTCCGCCATGCGCCCCGTCGCCGTCTCGATCGCGGCGATGAAGTCCATCAGCCGGACCGGCGCGCCGTTGCCGATGTTGACGACCCGGAACGGCGCGACCGGCGACAGGCTGTCGAAGTCGCCCGCCCGTTCCGTCCCCGGCACCGCGTCGAGCAGCAGCATGGTCGCGCGGACGAGGTCGGTCACGAAGGTGAAGTCGCGCCGCATGTCGCCGTGGTTGAACACCTTGATCGGCCGCCCTTCCATGATCGCGCTGGTGAACAGGTAGGGCGCCATGTCCGGCCGCCCCCACGGGCCGTAGACGGTGAAGAACCGGAACATCGTGATCGGCAGGCCGAAAAGATGGGCATAGGAATGCGCCATCGCCTCGGTCGATTTTTTGGTCGCGGCATAGAACGACATCTGGCTGTCGGCCTTGTCCGTCTCGCGGTAGGGCATCGCCGTGCTGGCGCCATAGGCGCTGCTGGTGGACGCCAGCAGCATGTGGCGCGGCGGATGGGCGCGCGCGGCCTCGAGCAGTTCGAACGTGCCCAGCAGGTTGGCGCGGACATAGGCGCGCGGGTTGTCGATCGAATGGCGCACGCCCGCCTGCGCGGCCAGATGGACCACCGCGTCGGGGCGTTCCTCGGCGAAGATGCGGTCCAGCAGCCCCGATTCCTCGATCCCGCCGCGCACCGCGCGGAAGGCCGTGGACGGGGTCAGCCGCGCCTCGCGCGCGGCCTTGAGGCGCGGATCGTAATAGTCGTTGTGATCGTCGATCCCGACCACCCGCCAGCCCTGTCCCAGCATCGCCTGCGACAGGTGAAAGCCGATGAACCCCGCGTGCCCGGTGATGACGACGGTGCCGGCCATCGCTCAGTCGCCCTGAATGACGACGCGGCGCGGCGCGGGCGCGACCACGTCGCGCAGGCTCAGGCCGGCCGCGCCGGGCATCGCCACGGTCAGCGCGCCCCATGCCAGCGTGGCCGACCCGTCCGCGATGCGGATCGTCACCTCGGGCCCGTCGTTGGGGCGGGCGAGCAGCGACAGATCCAGCTTGTCGGTGCCGGGGGTGAAGTCGGCGATGGTGAAGTCGCCGTGCGGGCCGGGCAGGAAGCGGTCGGCGCCATCGCCCCCGTTTAGCGTAGTGGCGGGCCCGGCGGCTTGGCCGGGGTTCAGCGCGGCGGCGGGCCACAGCGCCGACAGCACGTCGTCGCCGCCCCCGCCCGACAGCGCGCCGGTGCCTTCCAGATGGTCGTCGCCCGCGCCGCCCGACAGGGTGTTCGCCCCCTCGGGGTCGATCAGCGCGTCGTCGCCCGCGCCGCCGTCCAGCGCGTCGCCACCGCGCCCGCCGAACAGCCAGTCGCCGCCGTCGCCGCCTGAAAGGGCGTCGTTGCCGTCGCCGCCATAGATCAGGTCGGTCAGCCCGCCGCCTTCGACCCGGTCGTCGCCGCCGAGCGCGAAGAACAGCCCGTGCGGGTTCGACACGCCGTCCGCGACGTGATCGCGGTCGTCATCGCGCCCCGCACCCATCGCCACCGCGTCCGCGCCGGGCGTCCCCCAATGCTCGGTGGCGCCGGCGGGCGGGGCATCCTCGTCCCGCACCCAGCCGTCATGGGCAAAGGCCGCGGATTCGATCATCGTCGCGTAGCCCTTGCCCTGCCCGTTCCAGCGCACCAGCTGCGATGAGCGGGCCGTGGGCGGCCACCAGGTGAAGCCAATCCCCCGGTCCGCGATCCACGGCAGCAGCCGCGCCATGTTGTAGCTTTGGCTCGCGCGTTCCTTCGTGCCCGGGCCAAGCGACCCGGACGCCGTGTAAAGCTGCGATTCCGTGATCATCAGGTCGTCGCCCGGCCGCATCAGGTCGCCGATCCGCTTGCAGGCCTGCGCGGCGAAGCCCTGCGCGTCGGGGTCGGGCTGTCCCGGCACCACCCAGGCCGGATACATGTGGACCGACCACACCAGCCGGTCGCCCGCCGCCCTGCGGATCAGGTCGTGATCCAGGTTCGCGAACTGGGCCGATGCGTTCAGCCCGCCCACGAACAACCGCTTGTCGCCCCAGTCGAGCGCGCCGATCAGGTCGGCCATGTGCTGGCTGTAAACGGCCCCCGCCTCGGGGCGGTTGCCGTAGGCGATGGGCTCGTTGACCAGTTCCCACCCCATGACCGCGTCCAGGATCGCGGCATTCTCGGGGCGGCGGAACCAGCCCAGCATCGCGTCCCAGTCGTCGCGCACGTCGTCGATCTTGGTGTCGTCGGCATCGTCGCGCAGCGCGTCCGCGCCGCCCAGCATGGCCTTTTCGGCCGGGGTCATTCCCTCGGCCAGCACCCCGTCCGAGTTCTGGATCACCAGCCCCATCCCCGCCTGCGCGGCAAGGTTGGCGAAGGCGCGCCAGTCCTCGGTCACGCCCGCGTTGTCCACGCTGGCCGCGTTGAAATCCAGCCGCAGGACATTCACCTCGGGGAAGCTGCCTTGCAGCGCGGCAAGGAACTGTTCGCCGCTGCCGCCCATCTGCAGGTCCACGCCGCTGTCGGCGCGCCAGCTGACCATCGTGCCGAGCCCCGCCACCGGTTCCTTCTTCGGCGGCGGATCGAGCGTCAGCAGCCGGCCGTCGGCAAGCCGCGCCGGTTCCCGGGTGACGGGGTCCAGCAGCAGCGCCACCGGTCCGCTGCCCCGCAGTTCCGCCATCGCCCGGTCGGCCGTGCCGCCCTTGTTGCCCTTGCGCTTCTTCACGGTCTCAAGGACGTGGCCGCGCAGGTTTTCGGGAACGCCGGTGCCGTCGCGGGTGCGAAGCTTTTCGGGCGCGGTCACGACGGTCACGTAGCGCGTGGCGACCGAGACGGCGTTCCAGCCGGCCATGTCAGAGTGGAAGTCGAGCGGTCCGCAATCCATCGAAAGCCTCCTGCCGGTCCGCGGGGATCGAAGAGCCGCACCCCGCCGGACGCGGCCCTTCTACCCGCGCGGGCGCGGCAGGGCCATGCCGATCTGCGGGCCTGCCGCGCCCGCGCGCCGAACGCCGCGACGGCTTTGCGGCGGCGGCAGGGCGGGGTATCCAGCGGATGCTTCTTCAAGGTGACCGCCCGTGCCGCTTGTCTTCGTCCTCATCATCGCCACCTGCGCCACGGTCGAGCTGGCGCTGACCGGGGCGGCGCTGGCCGGCTGGCCGGCGGTCCGGCTGGGCGCATTCGCCTATGGCGGGTTCTACCCGCAGCTCCTGGACGACTGGCCGGGGTTGTTCCCGGGCCAGCGGGTGACGATGTTCGCGACCTACGGGTTCCTGCACGCGGGCCTCTTGCACCTGACCATGAACATGCTGGCGCTGACGCAGCTTGCGCGCGAGATGGCCACGGTGATGGCTGCCCGCGCGATGCTGCTGATCTATGCGGTGTCGCAGGTGGGCGCGGCGTTGGCGCAGGCGGCGCTTGCGCCCGAGGGGCCGGTGATGGTCGGCGCGTCCGGGGCGATCTTCGGGCTGGCCGGGGCGCTGATCGCGCGCAACTTCGTCGTGGTGGTGCGGCGGCGGCTGCCGCTTGGGCCGCTGGTCAGGTCGGCGGCGACGCTGGTGGTCCTGAACGTGGCGCTGGCGCTTTTGGTGCCGCAGATCGCGTGGCAGGCGCATGTGGGGGGCGCCGCGACCGGCGCGGTGCTGGGGATCGCGCAGGCGGTGCTGACCCGAAAGGGATAGGGCCGGCGCATCGCACCGGCCCCATGAAACCCTTCAAACCGCCCCTTACTTGGGCGCCCAGATGGTCTTTTCGCGAGCCCAGTTCCGCTCGCACAGCTTGGACACGATCTGGTCGGCCGCGCTGGCCTGCAGGACGAAGTCGTCGGCCTGCACGCCGGCCTTGTCCAGCACCGGCTGCGCCTCGGCCGAATAGCCGATCGCCTTGAGATGGCCGAAGGCGTCCGACAGCCAGTCGATCGCGGGCTTGTGGCGGACAAGCTCGGCCGCGCCTTCGGCCGACGCGACCACGGCCACCGCGTCGAAGATGACCGAGGGCGCGCCGTCAAGCTGCGCGTCGGCCGCCATCTGCTTGCCGTCGGCAAGCTTCGGCCCGCCGACCTTGGGCGACACGATCATCACCGACGCGCCCTGCGACCGGGCCGCCGACGCCAGCGCCTCGACCACCGCGGCGTCCGCGCCGTCGGTCACGAGGACGCCGAGCTTGCGCCCCTTGGCGCTGCGGTCGGCGTTCTTCAGGATCGACAGCGGATCGGACGGGGCCGCATCGACCGGCGCCTTGGCCACGGGCGCGGCGTCCGGCAGGTCCATCCCCAGCCCCTCGGCCACGCGGCGGGCAAGATCCTCGTCGATGTTGCGAAGCTGCGACATCTGCCGGATTCGGACATGCGGCATCTGGCACTTCGACAGCTCGAACACCTGAGCGTTGACGATGTGCCCCTGTTCGACCTCGGTCTGCGACAGGTAGAACTGGCGCGCCTGGCTGAAGTGGTCGGCAAAGCTTTCCGCCCGCACCCGCAGCTTTTCGGCAGGCTCGTTCCCAAGCTCGGTCATCCGGGCGATCGTGCGGAACCCCTGCTCGGCGTCCACGCGCGGCCCCGCAGCCTCGCCCGCCTCGTTGAGCGAGTTCGGCTCGTAGTTCGCGCGGCCCTTCGGCACCTGCGTCTGCATCAGCCCGTCGCGCTGGAAGTTGTGCATCGGGCAGCGCGGCGCGTTGATCGGGATCTGGTGGAAGTTGGTCGTGCCCAGACGCGATTTCTGCGTGTCCATGTAGCTGAACAGGCGCCCCTGCAGCAGCGGATCGTTGGAAAAGTCGATCCCCGGCGGCACGTTCGTGGGCAGGAAGGCGACCTGCTCGGTCTCGGCGAAGAAGTTGTCGGGGTTGCGGTTCAGCTGCATGGTGCCGATCACCTGCACCGGCACGTCTTCCTCCGGGATGATCTTGGTCGCGTCCAGCACGTCATAGGGCTGGGCGGCCGCGAACGCCTCGTCGAAGACCTGGATGCCCAGGTCCCATTCCGGGAAATCGCCCGCGTCGATCGCCTCCCACAGGTCGCGGCGCAGATAGTCGGGGTCGGCGCCCGAGATCTTGACCGCCTCGTCCCACAGGGTCGATTGCAGGCCCAGCTTCGGCTTCCAGTGGAACTTGACGTAGGACGCTTTTCCGTCCGCGTTGATGAGGCGGAAGGTGTGGACGCCGAAGCCTTCCATCATGCGGAAGCTGCGCGGGATCGCGCGGTCGGACATCAGCCACATCGCCATGTGCTGGCTTTCCGGCATCAGCGAGATGAAGTCCCAGAAGGTGTCGTGCGCCGATGCCGCCTGCGGCATCATCCGGTCCGCCTCGGGCTTCACGGAATGGACGAGGTCGGGGAACTTGATCGCGTCCTGGATGAAGAACACGGGCATGTTGTTGCCGACGAGGTCCCAGTTGCCTTCGCTCGTGTACAGCTTGACGGCAAAGCCGCGCACGTCGCGGGGCGTGTCCTTCGATCCCTTGGAACCGGCCACGGTCGAGAAGCGGACGAACACGTCGCAGGTCGTGCCTTCGGCCTGGAAGAGCGCGGCGCGGGTCAGTTCGGGGATCGCGCGGGTGACGGTGAAGGTGCCGTGCGCGCCCGAGCCGCGGGCGTGGACGATCCGTTCCGGAATGCGCTCGTGGTCGAAGTGGAAGATCTTTTCGCGCAGCACGAAATCTTCCAGCAGCGACGGGCCGCGCGCCCCGCCCTTGAGGCTGTTCTGGTTGTCGCTGATCGGAACGCCGTGGTTGGTGGTGATCCGCGCGTCGCGGTCGGTCGTGGTCTGCTGCAGTTCGCCCCCGTTGCCGCGCTGGTCCTCGTAGGACGCATTCGTTTCGTCGGTGTTGGTGCCTGCCTGCAGCGACGCGGCGGCCACGGGATTGTCCCGCTTGCCGGCGCCGGGGGTGGGTTTCTGTGCCATGATGCTCTCTCGCGTCCCGATGTTGTTGGTGCGGTGAGCCGGGCAGGGCCGGTCGGGCGTCGGTCCCCGTGCCGTCCGGTCCGGGCGTGCCCCCGGACGGGACGCGCGCAAGGACATGCGGGCAGGCATGGGGCACCGGTCGCCCAAACGGCGCCGTCCAGCGTGCAATGGCCTAACCGCGCCCGCATGTAGGCCGTTCCATTCACATTTGACTGGACGCCCGATCAGGCCGCCGCGCGCGGGGCTTCAGGCGGTCTGATCACCGCTTTCGGTGGGCGGCGGAAGGTCGGGTCCGGGCTGGTCCGGCGCCGGCGCGGAAGGCGGCGCGCTCTCGGGCGGCGGCAGATCGTCCCCGGGCGCGTCCGCCGGTTCCTCGGGAAAGTCGCCGCCCGACAGCCGCCGCATGGCGGGGCGCAGCGTCTCGGCCGGGACATGGGCCAGCGTCACAGCCGTCTCGCCGGGGTTCGCGTCCAGATGATCGGCCAGCAGCCGGTGGGCTAGCCCGTAGCCCGCCCATTTCCGCAGGTTGCCCCGGCCCTGGAACCACAGCGCGTGGTCATAGTCGCGCCGCGCCCATTCGGTGATCGCGCGCTTGGCAAGCCCCGCGGTGGGCGGCGTCTGGTCCCACGGATCGGGGGCACCGCCGAGAACCTGCTGGACGAAATGCCCGGCCAGCCCCTCGCTCACCAGCGCCTCGCCCAGGCTGCGGCCGTAGCCGGGGCCGTCCCAGCGCAGGATGTGGTGCAGTTCGTGCAGCATGGTGCGGATCAGCGGCACCGGATCGCCGTCGGCAAAGCGGGCGGGCGCGACGGTCAGTTCGATCACGCCGGGCGCGGGTGCTGCGCCGCCGACGCCCCAGTCGGGGATCCCCTCGCCCGCGCGCACCACAACGTCGAAATCGGGGACGCGCGCATGGTCCGACGCCAGCGCCACGCTGTCGGCGATGGCGGTGCGCAGTTCGGGCATGATCCCGGTCAGGTCGTGCCGCGCGTTGAGGAAGTGGACCTGCCAGTAGGGCATCAGACCTCCGGCACCAGCACCTCGCGCTTGCCGACGTGGTTGGCGGAACTCACGACGCCCTGCTCCTCCATCTGCTCGACGAGACGCGCGGCCTTGTTGTAGCCGATCGCGAGCTTGCGCTGGATGTAGCTGGTCGAACACTTGCGGTCCTTGGCGACGATCTGCACCGCCAGGTCGTAAAGTTCGGCGTCGCCGCCTTCGCCGCCGAGCCCCAGCACCGCGTCGATGTCGGACGCGACCTCGTCCTCGGGCCCGTCCACGACGCCGGACATGTAGCTGGGCGGCCCGAAGGACTTGAGGTGGTTCACGACCTCCTCGACTTCCTCGTCGCTGACGAACGGGCCGTGGACGCGGGTGATGCGGCTGCCGCCCGCCATGTAGAGCATGTCGCCCATGCCCAGAAGCTGCTCGGCCCCCTGCTCGCCCAGGATCGTGCGGCTGTCGATCTTGGACGTGACCTGGAAGCTGATCCGGGTCGGGAAGTTGGCCTTGATTGTGCCCGTGATCACATCGACCGACGGGCGCTGCGTGGCCATGACGATGTGGATGCCCGATGCACGCGCCATCTGGGCAAGGCGCTGGATGCAGGCCTCGATCTCTTTCCCCGCAACCATCATCAGGTCGGCCATCTCGTCCACGATGACGACGATGTAGGGGAACGCCTCGGGCTGGAACTCCTCGGTCTCGAACACGGGCTCGCCGGTGTCCTCGTCGAAGCCGGTCTGCATGGTGCGGCGGAACATCTCGCCCTTGGCCAGCGCCTCGCGGACGCGGCCGTTATAGCCCTCGATGTTGCGCACGCCCATCTTGGACATCTTGCGATAGCGCTCCTCCATCTCGGACACGACCCATTTGAGGGCGACGACCGCCTTCTTGGGATCGGTCACGACCGGCGACAGCAGATGCGGGATGCCGTCGTAGACGGAAAGCTCCAGCATCTTCGGATCGATCATGATGAGCCGGCATTCCTCGGGCGTAAGCTTGTAGAGGAGCGACAGGATCATCGTGTTGATGGCGACGGACTTGCCCGACCCGGTGGTCCCGGCGATCAGGAGGTGCGGCATCTTGGCGAGGTTCGCCACCACAGGCTCGCCGCCGATGTCCTTGCCGAGCGCCAAGGGCAGCGGCATGGACGAATCCCCAAAGGCGCGGGCGGCGAGGATTTCCCGCAGCACCACCTTTTCGCGGCGCTGGTTCGGCAGTTCGATCCCGATCACGGTGCGGCCCGGCACGGTGGACACGCGCGCCGACAGCGCCGACATGGACCGGGCGATGTCGTCGGACAGGCCGATCACCCGGCTGGCCTTGAGCCCCGGCGCGGGTTCCAGTTCGTAAAGCGTGACCACCGGGCCGGGATGGACGGCGGTGATCTGGCCCTTGACGCCATAGTCGTCCAGCACCGCCTCCAGCATCCGCGCGTTTTCCATCAGCGCCTCTTCGGGCAGCTGGTGGCGTTCGACGGTCGAGGGGGCGGAAAGCAGCGCCAGCGGCGGGCGTTCGTAGTGCGGCGACGCCCGGTCGAAGTCGAGGCTGGGCTGCGCCTCGCTGCGGGCCTGTTTCGACGGCGCGGGCTTGCGCATCGGCGGCACGACGACGCGCTGGCGGTCGGCGCCGAAGGGGGCGGGCTCGGCCGGTTCGGGATCGCCCGGCGGACGGTTGCGGCCGAGCCGCGCGGTCAGGGCCGACAGCGCGCCCATGGGCCCGCCTGCGCCCCCCGTGCTGCCCGCGCCGCCCGTGCGGGCGCTGATCGCGTCGCTGATGCGGGCGTCGATCTCGTCCTGCGACGGGGCCTCGTCGTCGTCCGCATAGTCGCGCAGCGTATCGACCAGCTCGGGCTCGGGGTCGCGGTGGAGGGCGTGTTCGGATTCGTCCGCTTCCGCCGCGGGCGCGCCGATGCGGAAGCGGCCGATCTGGCGCCCGGCGCGCGGGCGGCCGCCATCGTCGTCCGGCTCGTTCTCGGCCATCGCCGCGGCCGCGAGGCGGATGACGTTGAAGGTGCCGATGAGGTTCACCCCGACGATCCGTTCGAAGTCCGCCAGCGGCTGGGGGCCGTCGCGGGAGATCACCTTGGCGGCC
>ERZ501041.149-NODE-149-length-13613-cov-6.775778_pt1 | contig 13613 bp, 13 predicted proteins | sample MGYA00248848_ERZ501041 | MGnify/ENA primary metagenome ERZ501041 (study PRJEB25958, sample SAMN03398573) | human skin metagenome | study: EMG produced TPA metagenomics assembly of the Human Skin Microbiome Metagenome (human skin metagenome) data set.
GAGGTCTCTTCCCCGGTCTGTGCCGTCAATGCATGGCTGAGAAAGTGATCGATCCTGGGGCGCTTGGGCTTGGCACGCGGCGAGTCGGCTTTCCAGAATGGAGCGTCGAACGGTCGCCAGTTGGTTTCGAAGAGCGCTTCCGCCGATTCTCCGTGCGCCGACGCGCGATGGAAAATGTTGTTACGCACCAGATCCATGGCCAGCAGCGGCTCTGCCTGACTGTTAAGCGTCTCGAAGATCACCTGTGCGTCGTCGTTCTCAGCCAAGGTGATGACGACTAACTTGAGGTGGTTCAGCAACGCTTCAAGCAGCGCGTTCAGCCGGACGATCGGCGCATTCAGGGCTTCATCCGCAGCCGCTTCAGCCTCGTCGGTGTCGTCCCGCAGACCTGATCTGACGTAGGTGCGGATACGATCGACAAAAAAGGCTAACGCAATGACCGAATTCGTGGCGTGCCTTTGGATCACCTTCCCGTTCTGGAAAAACATCTCGGGGTGTTTCGTGCGCAGCGCACTAAGGCCCCCCTCGATGATGAGGTGGAAGATGGCCCGGTCTTCTGGCGTGGGGACGAGCTTAAAGCGAGCTGTGGGGTTGGTGTCCCCGCTCATCCGATGAACGAAGATGTAGTTGGCAATCGTGTCCCGAACGTTCGCCAAGCCCAGTTCGTCTGCTACTTCGCGCACGGCAGCGAGAAAGAGTTGAAACGTGGTCAGGCGCTGCTGGCCGTCGACCACCTGGACGCGCGGCGTCGCACCGATGGTGAATCCGTCTCCGCCGGGTGCGAGGATCAGGGCACCCATGTAGTGGCTGAACTTGGGCTTTCCCTCGAGAGCTTCGTCAGCTTTCGCGACCACATCGTCCCAGAAGGGCTCAAGTCGGTTTTGGCGCCAGCTGTACTGGCGCTGATAGATCGGGACCACGAACTGGCGCTGGTCGCCCAATACCGAAATGACAGGGTGGTCCTTCGCGTCCATCGTGGGGCCTCACCAGAAAGATCTTGAGAGCCGGTACCATGAGGGGCCGAAGCTCACAAAGATAGGGGTCGTCGGCCAAGGACGGGGCATCAGTCGTATGAGCGCGCCCAGAGACGACCAAGGATGCTGTTCGACCCCCGCCGAGTATTCCTTGCTCGAGAGTACGTTCTCCCGCTGCAATACCATCCTACTACTCCTCGTGATCCGTAGCAGGGAGATCGGGCTCCATTCCGTCAAAGAACGGCTGTGAAGGGGGCGGCAAACCATCCCCGGAAGGAAGCTGCTGCTCGTCGCGGAAAAGCCCTGGAAGGCGGCGCAATGGCTCTTGATGGCCTAGTTGGTCGCGATCAGGTTGTTCTTCTTCTGACACCACGACCGAAGCAGTAAAAAGACTATAGCGAATGCCATCACGTTTTCCCGACCAGACAACCCGATCGTTAATAATGTGTGCATTGACCGTTCCGTTTTCTCCGATTTGTCGAACCTCAATCCAGCGGTCTTCGGACAGGACTTCCACCGCTCGCTGAACGGTTCTGCGGCTGCAATTCATCAGGCCTGCCAGTGTTTTCTGACTGATTACCACCGCATTATTCTCGCCGACACGGGCAGTGAGAAGGTGCATGAGTTGCGCGGCCTTGGGTGCTTTAAGGATCAGTGCCGCCCACGCTTCATGTGCCGCCCTTTCGGTCTGAACCCAATTTCCACGAGGCGGGCGAGGCGCGAGAGACATTCCATTCACCACAACTTTTGGCGCAGGGGTGCGCCATCCTTGTCCAATTTTTTGACAAGGCTGTCAATCTGGCAGCGCTGACCTTGTCAAGTTTTTTGACAGACCTGTCCAAGGAAGCGTCTCAAATGGCGCAGGGGTGCGTCACCAGCTATGGCGCAGGGGTGCGTCACCAGCTATGGCGCACCCCCTACCTAAAATAACAACAAAATCAATGCTCTATTTTTCCGCCTTCTTATGATCTTAGGGAAGGCAAAAAATGCACAGTCCGTGCGCGCTTGCGCGCCGGGGGGGAGCGCCCCCTACAGGGCTGGCGACCCCCCGCCGTAAGGACGGGCTGTGTAGTTTTTGCCTTGCCATCGGGCAGGAGGCCCCTTGTGGGCCGAGTGACCGATCTCGCGTCTTGCAAAACGACGGTGACGCCAAAACGGCGCAGGATGGGATGGATCAGGCAAGGAGGGGAAGGGTTATCCGCAGAGACCCCAAAAAACGGCCCGTAGAGGGTGATTCAGGGTTTCCAGGCCCCTAAGGGCGCGGAAATACGCCAAGGCGGCCCTGCGGCCCGCACAGAGGCTGCTAGGGCAGTTCTAAGGCAGGCTCGCGCCCATGCGGGCGCTCGACCCGGCCCCCGCGCCTGCGGGTAGCCAAGGCTGGGCAACCTGCCTGCACCACCTGCGCGGGCGGCCAGGTCTTTTGCTGGGGATGAAGGAAGGTTTGGGCCGGACCGTCGCGCCCGGATTGCATCCGTTGCGCCAAGCCGCACGGTCGGTTAATCATATTCCTAACCGCTTGGGTTTCTGATAGGATGCCACCGTGCCGACCGTCTTGCGCCTCAACGTTCTGCGCGTGGTGATCTATCCCGCTGACCATCGCCCCGCGCATGTCCACGTCTGGGGGCAGGGCGGCGAGGCGGTGTTCATCCTGAACTGCCCGGACGGCCCGCCAGAACTGCGGGAAGCCTACGGGTTCACGACGAAGGACGTGCGGCGCATCGAAACCGATCTGGGGCCACACATCACCGGCCTGTGCAGCGAATGGAGCGCGATTCATGGCGATTACTGAACAGCAGTTTGAGGAAGCCCAGGCCCGCACCGCCGCGACCCGGGAGGCCGGTCACGCCGTTGCAGCCCGATATGACCACAAGCATGGGCGCGTGGTCGTATCGCTGCATAACGGCGTGGAGCTGGCCGTGCCGGTCGAGCTGGTCGAAGGGCTGGCCGATGCCGCGCCGGACGATCTGGCCGACATCGAGGTCACGCCCGCCGGTCTGGGGCTGCATTGGCCGAAGCTGGATGCGGATGTGTATGTCCCGGCGCTGATGCAGGGCGTGTTCGGGTCGCGCCGCTGGATGGCCGCGCAACTCGGCGCGACCGGCGGAAAGGCCACCAGCAAGGCCAAGGGGGACGCTGCCCGCGCCAACGGGCGCAAGGGTGGGCGGCCGCCCAAGGCGGCGACGGCCTAAGCGCAGGGGGCTGCGCCAAGGCGACAGCCCTGGCAGCAGCCCCGCCCGCTACAGGCGGGCAGGCCGGGAAAGGGTCCGGGGAACAGCGGCGGCGTGTTTCCCCGGCGGGGTCTGGGGCTGGCCCCATCCGGCGCAGCCGGAAAGGGGGGGTTTCAAAAGGGGGGATGCTGTGGCATCCTCCCTTTGCCTACAGATAGCGCAGCTATCGCCAGTAGGTTAGGCCATAACAAAATTCAGACACCATATTTCTGGCCTGTCATGTCTATTTTGGACACCCCGCTATGAGCGATGCCCCCTTCTCAAAATCGCCCGATGGCTCCGGCAATCCGCGCGCAGTCTCTGTCCGGGTGAAGTCCGCATCCGCCAGTACCATCGGCGGACAGAACGCCCATGATCTCCGCAAAGGCGCACAACCCTCCTATGTCGATCAGGCTCGAACCCATCTCAATCGCGTGATCCTCGAACCGCTGACCGGCTCTCATCTGCGTGAGATCGCCCTGGAGCGCCGTTCTGTCCGCGATACCGCTCGCAGCCTGAAATCCAATGCTGCCGTGGGCTACGTCGGCATCATCACCTTCGGACACATCGCGCAGACCTACTGGGCAGAACTCACCAACGAGGAACAGGATCGCGCGCTTCGAACGATCACTGACAGGATTGCCAGCCGCCTGAAAACCACTGTGACCGGCCTTGTTCTGCACCGCGACGAACAGGCCGAGCATGCCCACTTCCAGATGCCCGGCTATGACCTCGACGGCAACCCGCTCTCCCAGACCGCACGGCGCCATGCCCTTGCCGAACTGCAGACCATCGCGGCCGAAGTCATGCAGAGGTTCGACAATCGCTTTGAACGTGGCTTCAGCAAGGAAAACCGTCTTGAAGCCGGTGCCCTTCCCGCGCAGGTCAAAAACAAGACCGTCGCCCAGCTCCACCAGACCCAAGCCGCTGATATCGAGGCCGCTCAGATCAAGCTGACCGACCTACAAGCCAAAGCCGAGAAGAACGCCCGCCTCATAGCCGCCGCCGAAGCCAAGATCGAAGCCGGAAAAGGCGATCTCGACAAGCTGGCCCGCAACATCGAGACCTACACACGCCGTCTTAACGCCGCCCAGTTCGAAGCCGAACAGGAAGAAGCCCGTCTCGCTGCCAACATTGCCCACAACAAGAAACGCCAGGACGAAGCAGCTGCCAAGACCCGCGTCGCAGAGGCCGAAGCTGCCGCCGCGCAGGACCGCGAAAAAGCTGCCAGAGTCCGTGAACAAGAAGCCCTGGACCGCCAGAAAGCCGCCTTCGAACAGTTTGCCTTGGAGGAAGCCGACCTCAAAAAAGAACGGATCGCCGCAGACGAAGCCCGCTTGGAAGCAGCCAAGAAGGCTTATGAGCGCGCCAACAACCTGATCCAGCGTGCAATGGATCTTGCCCACTCCGACCCCGCCGCCCTCCACGACCCGGCACGCCCAGGCGATCCGGAAGCAAAAGACCTGCCTCCTCCCGATTACATCCGTCGAGAAATCGGCAAAGCCCCGACGCGCCTTGAACGCTTTGAGTTCGGAACCGCCTTCGAGCCGGAACAACAAAGCGGAAGACGATTGCAGCAATCAGCTTCCCTCAAGGGCTTCATCAAGACCGTGTTTGCGGCAATCCGCACCGTAGCAGATTATGCCGTCGCCGAACGAGAACGTCTTGCGAGGCAGGCAGCGGACGCACAACGCACTGCGCGTTCAGTCATCGACCAGGCAAAGCAGAAAGCTGAAGAAATCCGGCAAGCCGCAACTCCGCAAGCGTTCAGTTCTCTGCAAGACGAAAACTCTAAGCTGAAAATAGAACTGGAGCAGCGTCATTCATTTTTCAAATTGATGCAGTCCATCATCAAAGGCGAGCTAGGTGAAAAATACGCGCCGCTTGCTGAAAAAGTGAATGCCGCTTGGGCCAGCAGAACTGCGCAAGCCCCTGCCGCCCCCAAGCCTTCCGCGCCATCGGCCCGCCCATCAGGTCCGTCTGGTCCATGAGCCGCGTCACCAACCGCGACTATCACGCTGCTGGCTTCTGCGGACACGAGAAGCTGGCCGTTACCCTTCAGGATCGCCTGCTTTGGGAAGCGGGCGGGCGGGGTATTTGCGTACCGGGGTGAGGAGAACGTGGACGGGCTTGTCCGCGCCTCACTCATCGCGCTGAGCCGCGAATCCCCTGCCCTTCTGGATGAGGCTCCTCCTGCACGCCCCACGTAGACGCAAGCTGCTGATGCCCGGTCCGAAATGCGCGCCATGACTTTAATTATGCTCCTGCCCTCTTGCTCAAAAATAGCGACAAGTATACAAGAGAATAAGTATACTTCTAGAGTATAAGACAGGGAGACATGTTGACATGAAAACAATCGCCCTCATCTGCCAGAAGGGCGGCACCGGTAAGACAACCCTCGCCATCTCGCTGGCAACAGAGGCTATTGCCGCCGGGCTAACCGCCGCCATCATAGACCTCGATCCACAAGTAAGCGCTTGCGAATGGAGCGACATCCGTAAGCAGGACGCCCCCACCGTGATCGACGCACAGCCAGCGCGGATTGAGGCTGTAGTGCAGCGCGCCCGCGACATGGGTGTCGATCTGCTGATCATCGACACTGCCGGACGGACCGAGCAGGCTGCGCTTGCCGGCGCGCGTGTTGCTGATCTCGTACTGGTCCCACTTCAGCCTTCGGTGATCGACCTCAAGACGATCCGGGCTACCAACGACCTCATCAACCTTGCGGGCGACAAGCCCCGCGCCGCCGTCCTGACCCGGGTAAAGCCCTTCGGCAGCCGCCATGCTGAGACGGCGCAATGGCTCGAACAACAGGGAATACCGGTCTGCCCGACCACGATAGGCGATCGCATTGCTTTCCAAGATGCCTATGCCCAAGGCGCGGGCGCATCGGAGATCGATATGCGCGGCAAGGCGGCCGAGGAAATCAGAAAAGTATATGAGTATGCAAGTATACTTGTAGGACTCGCCGGCGCGACGGAGCAGGGGGCGGCACATGTCTAAGCGCCCTACCATTGTCGAGGCTATGCGCGAGGCTGCTGGCAGTACCCGCGGGACATCTGTCGCTGCCGATGTTCCGAGCCTCATAACTGCTCAAGAACCAGGGGCCCCGAAACCCGCGGGCGCACAACCCAGCAGGTCCGGCACAAAGGCAATCACCGGCCACTACCCGCCGCAGGTACGCTATCAGCTCAAAATTCTAGCGGCGGAGCAGGGGCGGAGCATGGAGGATATGTTGGCTGAAGGCCTCAATCGGCTTTTCGCCGCCTACAACAAGCCGGAGATCGCCCCCAGCAGCCGGAATGGTGCCTAGATGACCCTACCCACGCGTGCCAGTTACTCCCCGCAACCCAGCAGCCGAGCCTTCTCTAACCTCGGCTGGGGATAAGCCCCCCAAGGACAGCCAAGCGCCTAGGAGCATCAGGGTGGATATGGTAGAGCTTGTTCCGCAAATGTTCCGCAAGGCGGTATGATGAATCAAACGCTCGTTCTGCAACCATCCTTCCCCGGCCTCTGTCCTGTGACCGAGGCAGTGAACACGCTCGCGACAGAGGGAGGGGTGGAAGAGCGGGGTGCCATTTTCACGCGGCGGGAAGTGGTCGAGTTCATATTGGACTTGGTGGGTTACACCTCTGACCAGCCGCTTTCGCGGTACCGTCTTCTGGAGCCGTCTTTTGGTGACGGTGATTTCCTGCTGCCCGCGCTCGATCGTCTTCTCGCATCCATCGAGCGGGCAGGTGGCCATCCTTCAGTCGAAAACCTTGCCCCTGCGATCCGCGCCGTCGAACTGCATCGAGATACGTTCCATCGGTCTCGCGCTGCCGTGATGGCTCGCCTTCAAACTGCCGGGCTCACAGCGTCCGACAACAAGATCGTTGCTTCGACTTGGCTTACACAAGGCGATTTTCTGCTCCAGGGCTTCGATCACACCTTCACCCATGTCGTTGGCAATCCGCCCTATGTTCGGCAGGAGAGTGTGCCCGACATCCTCATGGCAGAGTACCGCAAGCGGTACTTCACGATCTACGACCGCGCGGACATCTATGTCCCCTTCATCGAGCTTTCGCTCAGGCTCCTGGCTGAAACCGGGAAGCTGGGCTTCATCTGTGCCGACCGCTGGATGAAGAACAAGTACGGCCAAAAGCTGCGTGACCTGGTTAGCCGGTCCTATTCGATGACCACCTATGTGGACATGGTGGGGACTGACGCCTTTCACGCGGAGGTCAGCGCCTACCCCGCGATCACTGTGATCGAACGCGGCGCCGGTAAACCTACGCGCGTCTTTGCGCGCCCTGCGATCCACAAGGAATTTCTTGACGGTCTGGCGGCGGAGCTCACATCGCCCTCGTTGGACACGAGAGCCAGAGTCCAGGAGATCGACGCGCTGACACAGGGCAGCGATGCTTGGGTCCTCGAATCCTTCGAGGCGCTCGCCCTGGCAAGGCGGCTTGAACAGCAGTTTCCTCTTATCGAGGATGTCGGTTGCAAGGTTGGGATCGGGGTTGCGACGGGAGCCGACCGCGCTTTCATCGCTGACTACGAAGCCCTCGATGTCGAGCCCTGCCGTAAACTTCCACTCGTCATGACACGCGATATTGCCGCCGGCGAAATCGCTTGGCGGGGCAAGGGGATCATCAACCCCTTCGCCGACGATGGGCGGCTCGTGAAACTCGAAGATTATCCCAGACTGAAGCGCTTCCTCGAAGATCGCAGAGAGCAAATCGCCGGAAGGCATGTCGCGGAGAAGAGCCCGCAAAACTGGTATCGGACGATTGATCGCATCTACCCAGAGCTGACCTACCGGGAAAAGCTTTTGATCCCCGACATCCGAGGTGATGCCTCAATCATTCACGAACCGGGCCAGCTCTACCCTCATCACAATCTCTACTTTGTCACATCCTCCGATTGGGACGTGCGTGCCCTCCAGGCTGTGATGCGGTCTGGCATCGCAAGGCTTTTCGTTTCGCTGTACTCCACAAAAATGAGGGGCGGATATCTGCGTTTCCAGGCGCAATACCTTCGCAAGATACGCCTTCCGCACTGGCATTCTGTTCCTGAGACCGTTCAGCATCAGCTTGCCGAGGCCGCGCGGAAGAACGATGCTGGCGAGATCGGAGCGCTTGTTGCGGGGCTCTATGGTTTGAGCAGCGCTGAACTTCGGTTGATTGGTGGAGAAGCTTCTGCATGACGTTGGACTTGGCGGATTATGAGGACCGTGCGCGGGAAGCCGTAAAGCTCTTTTGGGGAAATCGCACAGCCGCCATTGAAAAGCAGATCGCCTTGGGAAAGGTCGATGCTGGCACGCGCGGTGCCGTCACAGCGGGCAAGAATATGGATGGCTTCTTAGCCCTTGTCCTTGCGTTGATCGAAGGCAACGGCCTTGCCATGGCCGATATTCACGTTCAGCGCCGCATGCTGACCCTGCCAGGTTACTTTCGCCCGACAAAGCTCTGGGACATGCTGGTGATGTACCGAGGCCAGCTCGTCGCAGCTCTTGAGTTCAAGTCCCAGGTCGGACCGTCCTTCGGGAACAACTTCAACAACCGTGCCGAGGAAGCGATCGGTACAGCGCACGATCTTTGGACTGCCTACCGCGAGGGCGCACTCGGGAAAGACAGCCCGCGCCCCTTTCTGGGATGGCTCATGCTGTTGGAGGACTGTGCGGAGTCTCGGGCCTCTGTCCGGGAAGCCTCGCCGCACTTCCCGATTTTTCCAGAGTTCCGATCGGCGTCCTATGCCGCGCGCTATGACATCATGTGCCGTAAGCTCGTACAGGAAGGGCTCTATACGTCCGCCACCTTCCTTGCTTCGCCCAGGACAGCGGGTGCTGACGGGGCGTATGGACACCTCAACGATCTCACCTCGCTGAAGACCTTTGTGACTGAGTTCGCCGCACATATTGCGGCGGTGGCCGCCAGGAGTTAGCATGGCGATCGACATCAACATTCTTGCTCGACAAATCAATCCGGAGCAAACGGTACTGGTACTTGGAGCCGGGGCCTCAATACCGTCTGGCGCACCAACAGGGAACGACCTTCGAGATCAGCTCGGTCGTGAATTTGGTGTCAGTAGCTTTGAAAGCTATGGTCTTGCCGATCTGGCTACTATTATTGAGGCCAAGAATGAAAGATATCAACTTGTGATGTCGATACGTAAACGCATCGCGCCTTTGCAGCCGACTGGTGGTTTGATGACTCTGCCGCGGTTCAGTTGGGCCAGCATCTTTACGACAAACTACGATGACTTGGTCGAAAAGGCATATAGAAAGCACAATCTACCAATCAGGGTTTATTCCTCTAATCACGATTTTCGTGGTGATGGGATACGAGGAGAGCAAGAGCTTTTCAAGTTTCATGGTACTATTGACAAAGATGTAAGTGATAACTCTAACTCACGCCTTATCATTACTTCTATAGACTATGACCAGGTGACAGTATATCGAGAGGCTTTATACTCTCGACTGAGGGACATGCTGTTTACGAAGTCCGTCTTAATTGTTGGACAGTCACTTGTCGATCCAGACCTTCGGTCACTGGTTGATGAAGCTCAGAAGATTAAAAGCACAGCAGGTGCGCCAGGTAAGATATACCTATTCATCTTCCAAAGGAACGATGATCTAGCAACGGTCTTTCAGGCTCGCGGACTGACTGTATGCTTTGGTGGTATCGACGAGCTGTTCAGTTCCTTGCTCAAGGTGGCCCCTGCAGAACAGCTTGTTATGTCCGTTACGACCGATGTGTTGGGCGTGGCACCGCTGCTAGAGCCCGCTACCCTATCGGTTTCGAAAGAGCTCGCAAATCAAACTAGCCACCTGGAAAGGATGTTTAGCGGACGGTCAGCATCCTTCGCTGATATCTCTCGTGGCTGGACTTTTGGTCGAGAGATCGCTGATGAGCTTGAAGCTCAGCACACTGATCCGAGCAGACTTCCAATTTCCGTGATACTTGGCGTTGCAGGGGTTGGAAAGACAACAGCTGCCCGGATGGCGCTACTAAGGCTCACCTCTCGGGACGTTGAATGTTGGGAGCACAAGTCCGACTTCGCCTTCGAAGTGGATGACTGGGTGAAGGTGAACGATGAGCTCGGGAAGCGGAAAAAGACTGGCGTTCTCCTGGTAGATGATGCGCACCTTGTTCTGCGTGACCTAAATCGATTGATTGAGTTGCTTGCTTCTAGAAGCTCGTGGTCTCTTCGTCTAATCTTGGTTTCGTCCCGTCCGCACTGGAATCCAAGGCTAAAGTCAGCGGAGCTGTTCAAGAACCGACAGGAGTATGAGCTTTCAAGACTCTCGGTAGCAGAAATAAATGGCCTCCTAGACCTTCTTGAAACGTCAAAGGAAATTCGTGGCCTGGTGGAAGATACATTTCTTGGTTTCAGTCGTCCCCAAAGGTTAGAGCGCCTGAAAGAGCGCTGCGATGCAGATATGTTTGTTTGCATGAAGAACATTTTTGGCTTTCAGGGAATTGACACAATCATACTTGAGGAGTTCGCTTCACTTAACGACGATCTACAGGACATCTACCGTGTAGTAGCGGGTATGCAGGCGATCGGAACAAGAGTCCATCGAGAGCTTGTGCGACGGTTGACAGGTCTCGAAGCAGATAAGGTTGAGCGGGTCCTTGGTGACCTAGAAGGTATCATTGAAGAGTACACGGTAAGTGAGAAGGATGGAATTTATGGATGGAGGGTCCGGCACCCGTTGATTGCCAGCATACTTGCAAAGTATAAGTATGCAGATCAGAGTGACCTCTATGACCTTTTCGATCGAGTGGTTGGAACTATCAATCCGGCCTATCGGTTTGAAGCGCAGTCGATTGCCGATATGTGCGATCTTGAGACAGGGATTACCCGTATCGCAGACAGGCATCGCCAGAACGTACTGCTGAGACGCATGATATCTAGTGCACCAAATTTGCGTGTACCGAGGCACAGGCTTATTCATAACCTTATTGTTCTGGGGAACTTTGATGTTGCCGAGAGCGAAATCAGAATATTTGAGCGGGAGCTTAGCTCCGATGGGCCAGTGCTTCGCTATAAAATTAGGCTTAAGCTTGGAATCGCTAAACATGCATTAGCTATTCAGGATGAGGACAGGGCTGCGCTTGTGAGCGAGGCGGCTGCGATGGCAGTTAAGTGCCTGGAAAGATATCCGGACGATAAGAACATGTACCGCGTGTATCTCGATACCGGCGTTGACTGGTACCGGTATACTGGAAAGCCGCAAATGTTCGAGGATGCGATGCTCGCTGCGGCCGCGGCTCAGGAACGCTTGCTCGATCCTGAACTAAGGGGGATCATTTCTAAGTACCTTCGGGTAGGTGAAGAGATGGGCGTTCAAGTCTATGAAAACTAAGCGCGCCGTATGGTCTTGGTGCTAACCTTGAAGAGCTTGGCGATCTCGGGAAGGGCGCGGCCGTCCTCGTCGCGCATCCGCCGCACTTCGTCCCTTTGTGCCTCTGATAGGGCAGGGGGGCGGCCGCCAAAGCGGCCACGCTTGCGGGCAGCCTCCAGGCCCTCCTTGGTCCTCTCGGAAATCCGTTCGCGCTCAAACTGAGCGATCGAGGCGAAGACATGGAAGACCAGACGACCCGCAGGCGTTGTCGTGTCGATGTCTTCCGCCAAGGACCGGAAGCCCGCACCGCGAGCCTTGATGACCTCGACAATGTCCAGCAGGTCGCGCAGGGAGCGCGCCAGGCGGTCGTACTTTGTGACGACGATGACATCCCCCTCGCGGAGCTGGTCGAGCAGACGATCAAGCTCAGGCCGCTTGCGCAGCGAGCCACTGATCTTGTCGGAGAAGATGCGCTGCGCTCCCGACCCCTTCAGCGCATCGAGCTGGGCATCGAGGTTCTGGTCTTCGGTCGATACGCGGGCATAGCCAAGGATCATGCCGCATTGTGACAAAAACCTCCCTAAACTACAAAGGTTTTGTCACGGGGGTTTTGTCCCGCCTAAGTCCTTGTAGCGGGTGTTCCGGGAAGACAGGGACAAAAACGGCCGTTTTAGGGAGGATACTGGCGGGTGCCCCTTGGGAAGGGGCACCCCGCTGCGGTAGGCTCAGGCGATAGTCAGGCTCTCCAACGAAGCGCCCCCCTCGAGGGCTTCGGTCACCCAAGTCGGGCGACGCCCGCGGCCGCTCCAAGTCTGCGCCGGATCGTTCGGGTTGGCATAGCGCGGTGCACTCTTCTCCTGGGACTGCCCCTGTCCCCGGCCCCTTCCCCTGCCAGTTCGGCCTTGGCCCAGAAGCTCAGCCAGGTCGAACCCGCGCTCAGATGCTGCGGCCTTGGCCGCCAGCAAAGCTTCCTCGCGCCGTCGGCGGGTAAGGTCGGCGATCTGCTGATCGATCCTGCGCGCCAGATCCTTCAGCTGCGGCAGGTCCAGTGCATCCAAATCAATGTCAGTCACGTTGTCATTCACGTTCTCTGCTCCAGAATTTCTTCAGGTTGGGGCAAGTATGCCGGCGGCGCCGGCCAGATCCTGACGGCCAAGTCTGCAAGTGATGCGCCACGTTCCCGGATTGTATTCTCATTCCAGCTGGATTTTTCCAGAATAGCCAGGTTGAGCGCGAGCAGACTGTCCTTCAACCAAGTCTTCTTTAAATCAAACGCCGAGTTGGATGCAACGGAATTTGCAGGAACAGTGACCAAGGTCAGATTCCCGAGTGTATGGATGACGGCATCGCGAACGGCGATCCCGTTAGACATGGCCTCATCGATCCCTGACTGCTTGTCGGCAGGTGCCGACCTCCCATCCGGGAGGGGCCAATGCGTCGTCCATGCACGAGGCATGACATGCTCAATGGATATGTAAGAAGGGCGAGGGGTGGAGACTGAGTACTTGGTGCGGGAGGACCATTCCAATTCCCAAAGAATATCGGCCAGTCGATCTTTGCGGGCAAACGACGAGTAGACTGGCTTCGTCTGGACGGCCATACGGAATTCATCGTCGCTGGGAAAGCGAACTGCATCGCCGGTCTGGTTGGCAAATCCTTGCGCGAAGGATCCGATAGACACCCCGTTCGTGAGCATGACCGAGACAAGGCGTGCAAACGTCTTGTTGAGATTTTTGGGCGTGAGTCCGCAGATCGCCCGCCGGACGAGGTAACTGTAGATCAGATCGTATAGCTGAGCTTTGACAGCTGAGGACGCGTCAGACGCTGCGATCCTGAAGACGAGAGGATAAGCGGTCGAAACTTCCCAGACGTTGAGCTTTGCTCCCATGCGCGTCAGGGCCGGATCGTTTCCACTCTCCTCTTCAAGCGCTCGATAGATCGGCGCAAATCTGGTCAACGCCTCGAGTTCTGCCTCCACCGTTGGGAAACGCTGCTTCCCTTTGGGCCGGGCGAAGGCGCGATACTCCGCATAGAGTTCACGGAGCGAGGTCTCTTCCCCGGTCTGTGCCGTCAATGCATGGCTGAGAAAGTGATCGATCC
>ERZ501041.150-NODE-150-length-13486-cov-9.912739_pt1 | contig 13486 bp, 13 predicted proteins | sample MGYA00248848_ERZ501041 | MGnify/ENA primary metagenome ERZ501041 (study PRJEB25958, sample SAMN03398573) | human skin metagenome | study: EMG produced TPA metagenomics assembly of the Human Skin Microbiome Metagenome (human skin metagenome) data set.
GGCGCTGTCGGCCCTCACCAACCTCGGCTACGGCCCGTCCGAAGCCGCCGCCGCCGTCACCGAAGCCGCCGCCGCGGAACCGCAGGCTGCCACGCCCGCGTTGATCCGCGCGGCGCTGCGGGCGCTGGCGCCGAAGGGGTAGGTCATGCGTTTCGTCGAACGGCTTGAGATCGAACAGCGCTCCATTGTCGGAAACTGCTGCGCGTTTCTGCATTCACCTGGAGGCGAGCCGTTCCAGTCATTTCTCCCCTACCTTGCTCTGGAAGGTCGGACTGCTTTCGATCGTTATCAATCCTCACATAATGATGATGTGCATACCTCTGTTAGTAAATTCGAGTACATCGCCAGTTTTGTACGACTGCCGAACGAATGGGCTGAAAGAGCCGCGCTGGAAGGCGTGAAGTTCAAGGCGACGCGCCGTGAAAAGCCATTTCTATTCGCCGGTATATTTCGCAGGCTGGGCTCCACCTATAAAGACGCCGCTGAGGTGTTTTCTGATCCTTACCGCGTCGGAATGCAGCGGCTACTTGGATCCAAGGGCTTAAGTGAAGAGGCCGAAAGGGCAAAGAACCGGGGAGGTTGCTGGCTCTATAGAGTGGAGCGCACGGGCATGATGCGTCAACACATCGGAAAACTGGTGGGCTTCGGCACCCCGACCGCTAGGTACTTCCGCTTGGTAGAAAGCTGGACAGGTGACACGATCTTCGTTGATCGGGCGTACAACATCTACTCGGATTGGCTAGGCATGCCCGGACGCGTGAAGAATGAATTGCGGCGAGCAATCGAGCGGAAGAAACCGTGATGCAGGGCAACATTCGCACCTTCATCCTGATGGCGGCCATGACCGCGCTTGTCATGGCGCTCGGCTGGCTTCTGGGCGGGCGGGGCGGCGCGGTCATCGCGCTGGTGTTCGCGGGCGCGGGCAACCTGTGGGCGTGGTGGAACAGCGACAAGGCGGTGCTGCGCCAGCAGGGCGCGGTGCAGGTGGACGCGACGACCGCCCCCGACCTCGTGGCGCTGGTTGGCGGACTCGCGCAAAACGCCGGGTTGCCGATGCCCAAGGTCTACGTTCTTCAGACCGAGCAGCCGAACGCCTTTGCCACCGGCCGCAACCCGCAGAACTCGGCCGTGGCGGTCACGCAGGGGCTGATGCGGATCCTGTCGCGCGACGAGCTTGCGGGCGTGATCGCGCACGAATTGGCCCATGTCCGCAGCCGCGACACGCTGACGATGACGGTCACCGCGACGATGGCCGGGGCGATTGCGATGATGGGCAACATGGCGATGTTCAGCAGCAGTAGCCGGGAACGCGGCGGCGCGGTTGGCGGGATCCTCGCCATGATCCTTGCGCCGCTCGCGGCCGGGCTGGTGCAGATGGCGATCTCGCGCACGCGCGAGTTCTCGGCCGACGCCGGCGGGGCCGAGATTTCGGGCAAGCCGATGGCGCTCGCCTCGGCGCTGGCCAAGATCGCGAACGCGGCCGGCCGCACGGTCAACGTCCCGGCCGAGCGCAACCCGGCCAGCGCCGCGATGTTCATCATTAACCCGCTGTCGGCGCTGAGGGCGGACAGGCTGTTCGCGACCCACCCGCCGACGCAGGACCGGATCGACCGGCTTGCCGCGATGACGGGCGCGCCGACCTTTGCCCCCGCGCAGGCCAGCCGCGTGCCCCCGGTCCGGCGCGGATGACGGCCTTTTCGTCCGGCCCCGACCCGACCCTGCGCCCCGAACCGGTCGAGGGCGACGCCGAAGACCGCGCGCTCCGCCCGCAGCGGCTGGAGGAATTCGTGGGCCAGGCCGAGGCGCGCGCGAACCTGCGCGTGTTCATCGACAGCGCGCGCATGCGCGGCCAGGCGATGGACCACACGCTGTTCCACGGCCCGCCGGGACTGGGCAAGACCACCCTCGCGCAGATCATGGCTCGCGAACTGGGCGTGAACTTCCGCATGACCTCTGGCCCGGTGCTGGCGCGGGCGGGCGATCTTGCCGCGATCCTCACCAACCTCGAGGCGCGCGACGTCCTGTTCATCGACGAGATCCACCGCATGAACCCGGCGGTCGAGGAGGTCCTGTACCCGGCGATGGAGGATTTCGAGCTGGACCTGGTCATCGGCGAGGGCCCGGCGGCGCGGACCGTCAGGATCGAGCTGCAACCCTTTACCCTCGTCGGCGCGACCACGCGGCTGGGCCTTCTGACGACGCCGCTGCGCGACCGCTTCGGCATCCCGACCCGGCTGCAGTTCTACACCATCGAGGAGCTGGACCTGATCGTCGCCCGCGGCGCGCGGCTGATGGGGATCAAGGCCGACCCGCAGGGCACGCGCGAGATCGCCCGCCGCGCCCGCGGCACCCCCCGCATCGCCGGGCGACTGCTGCGCCGGGTCGTGGACTTTGCGCTGGTCGAGGGCGACGGCCGCCTGTCGCGCGAGATCGCGGACAGCGCGCTGACGCGGCTGGGCGTGGACGACCTTGGCCTTGACGGCGCGGACCGCCGCTACCTGACGCTGATGGCCGAACATTACGGCGGCGGGCCGGTGGGGGTGGAAACCCTGTCCGCCGCCCTGTCGGAAAGCCGCGACGCGATCGAGGAGGTGATCGAGCCCTACCTGCTGCAGCAGGGCCTGATCCAGCGCACGCCGCGCGGCCGGATGCTGGGGCAGCTGGGCTGGCGGCACCTTGGGCTGGACCAGCCCAAGGCGGCGCAGGTAGGGCTGTTCGACGGCTGATCCCTTGATCGCGCCACCGACCCGTGCCCGAATGTCGCGCGGCGACGAGCAAGGGGATCGGTTGATGGACGATACGGAACGGCGGCTGCGGGACAGCTTCGCACGGCAGACGATGATGGCGACGCTGGGCGCCGAGCTTGTGGAAGCCGGCGCCGGCCGCGCCGTGATCGCGGCCCCGATCGCGCCCCATGTCCTGCAACAGCACGGCGCGGGGCACGGCGGCCTCGCCTTTTCGCTGGGCGACAGCGCCGCGGGCTATGCGGCGCTGTCCACGATGCCCGAGGGCGTCGAGGTGATGACCGTCGAGATGAAGATCAACCTGCTTTCCCCCGCGCTTGGCGACCGGCTGGTGGCCGAGGGCCGCGTCCTGCGCGCGGGGCGCCGGATCGTGGTCGTCGCGGCAGAGGTGTGGGCCGAGACGGGCGGCACCCGCAAACACGCGGCGACGCTGCTCGGCACGATGCTGCCGGTCGAGCCCTGAAGGCGCGCGGTGGCCGAATAGGCGTTGCGGGACGGGGACGGCGCAGGCAGCCTTGCGCAAGCGAATGGCCGTTTGTTTTCATGACCAGAGGTTTCCCATGGCGCCGCGTTCCGAACCCAAGCCCACCGGCTCACAACCCCTCCCTCCCCTTGTCTTTCACGGTTCGCCCATACCGATGATCGCCAGGAGGCCGACGCCCCGCGTCGCCCCCGTGCTTCAGTCAGCAGCCGACAAGATCAACAACGATGATGGATACTTCGGATTGGGCCTGTGCATGCGACCCGAGGCGAAGGAGTACGCGCATGCGAAGATGAAAGAGGATGCCAACTGGTTTTCGCGGCAGCCGCTTGGTGTCGGTGCCGGTGTCGACGACGCGCTTTGCGCCGTGCCACAGCTGGTCGAAGATGTCTGGAAAGGACATCTGCGGCCGAGCAGCGACCGCGACGCGCCGGGAGCGGAGCCCGGCAGCTACTACCGGAACTCGCTGTCTGCGAAGGGTGAAGGTGTGGCCGATCTGGGCCAACTGGCCTACGACCAGACGTTGTTCGGCATGATCGACCGGGCGAACGACGGCGAGACCTTCATCGAAAAGCAGCGGGGCAAAACCAGCGCAGAGATCTACGAAGCCATGGCCGAAGGGTTCATGGACGATCCCGCGCGTGCAGTCGGGTCGTTTCTCACCGGCGGGCTGGCGGCAAAAGCCTCCGGTGTGACGGCCGCTCGGTTTGTCTCTTTCGGGGAGAAGCTCGCCAAAACGCGGGCACTTGATCTGGACAAGAAAAACGGAGGGCACGTTGTCAGCCGCCACGGGCCGGAGATTTCGGATGAAGCGCTGCGCGCGCGGGTCACGACCGGCTATGCGCCGGACGGGACGTGGAGTCCCAGCAAGTATTCCGGGCGGTTCAATACGTATCGCGATCTGGTTGAGACGTATGATGCTGCGATCGCGCGCCTGGGCGACGAGGGCCTCGATTTCTCGCGGGCGCCCGACGCGTCTGAGCGTCCAGCTCGTGAGGTCACGATCAACCACGGAAGACCGATCGACGACGGTTTCGCCGTTCCCGAAGGCTCCGTCGCTCTGCGGATTACACCACCCCCGGGAAAACGCGGCAACAAGGTGTGGCCCGATCCAAACCCTGTAGACGGGATCACTGCGACGGTAACGCGAGTTGCATGGAACGCGATGCGGAATAGGTGGGAGGTGGTCCAGCATTATCCGCTGGTAGAAGGATGGGACCAAGCGACGAGATCTTACACCTCGGGTGCGGCCCGTTGATCGCCGTCGACAGGTTCGCGCTATTCGATGTTTGGTCGGCACTCACCGGAGAGATGGGTTTTGTGGAAGGACGCGTCTCCGAAGAAGAACTGACCCTTGAGCACGACCTGATCCGAAGCGTCCATCTTGGGGCAAGGCTGCACGGCGAGAACCTGATGCAACTGGCCTCCGAGTGGCTGATCCGCGCCGCGCCCGAGCGGCAGGTGTCGTATCTTCTTACCTGGAACGACCCGGAGGACGCACTGCCGCTAATCGAGCTTGGCTACCGGCTGATCTGGGGCGACCTGCCGGAAGGGCCGCCGCCGCTCGTCCGGATGTTCAAGGCGCAACCGGCGCAGAGCGGGGGAAACACGGCGGCGTGGAAGGCATGCCGGGCTGCACTCTACGGCGAGACGGAAGACGACCTGCCCCGGCTGCGCGAACTTGCCGCGCGCGCCGACCTTGTCGACGGACGGGGCAGACCGCTGAACGCCGTTCCGTGCGGCGGGTCCGAGTTCCTGTGAGCGGCGCAAGCCAGGCCGCCTGCTGCCTGCTGCTGTAGGGCGGCGTTCAGACCAACTCGCCGCGTCTGCGGGCCTTGGCGATCCGGCCCAAGCTGGTCGATCGCCGGGGCGAGCCCATGACCGATATTCCGTTCAAAGGCGCGGGAAGTATTTGGGGCCACGCCGCGGGGGCGGAACGCTAGGCGCAGCTCGGGCGGCCACCCTGCGATCAAGCCTCGGCCCCGCGAACCGGAGCGCTCGGCGGGTCGCCGACCTCAGCCCGTCAGCCCCTGCGGATCGGGCAGGCCGTTCACGCGGGCAGCAGCGGTCAGCGTGTTCGCCAGCAGGCAGGCGATGGTCATCGGGCCGACTCCGCCCGGAACCGGGGTGATCGCGGCCGCAACCTCGCGCGCCGCCTCGAAATCCACGTCGCCCACCAGACCGGCGTCGGTGCGGTTGATGCCCACGTCGATCACCACGGCGCCCGGCTTGATCCAGTCGCCCTTGACGAAACGCGCACGCCCCACGGCCGCGACCACGATATCGGCCTGGCGGCACAGCGCCGGCAGGTCGGCGGTGCGCGAATGCGCCACCGTCACCGTCGCATCGCTTGCCAGCAGCAGCTGCGCCATCGGCTTGCCGACGATGTTCGACCGCCCGATCACCAGCGCGTGCTTGCCCGCAAGTGATCCCAGCCAGCCCTGCAGCAGCATCAGGCAGCCAAGCGGCGTGCAGGGCACCATCGCCTTCTGGCCGACGGCCAGCCGCCCCGCGTTCAGCACCGTGAACCCGTCCACGTCCTTTTGCGGCGCGATCGCGTTGATGACCGCCGCATCGTCCATGTGCCGGGGCAACGGCAGCTGGACGAGGATCCCGTTCACCGCGTTATCCGCGTTCAGCCGCCCGATCAGCGCCAGCAGTTCGTCCTGCGAGGCGTCCGCCGCCAGCCGGTGCTGCCAGCCCGCCATCCCGGCTTCCTCGACCGCCCGCCCCTTCGAGCGGACATAGACCGCCGACGCCGGATCGTCGCCGACCAGCACCACGGCAAGGCCCGGCGTCACGCCGTGGTCGGCCTTCATCGCCGCGACCTGCGTGGCGATGCGGGCGCGCAAGGCGGCGGCGGTGGCCTTGCCGTCGATCAGGTCAGCGGTCATCGGGTTCCTCCAGCGCGCGGGCTTCCTGGGCGATGAAATGTTCCATCATCAGCCGCCACAGCGCCTCGGCCAGATCGGGGTCGTAGCCCGCTTCCATGGCGTTGGCGCGGGCGTTGGCGGCGACCTCTTCGACGCGGGAATCGATCCGGGCGGGCCAGCCGATGCTCGACTTGATCTCGGCCGCGCGGTCGATCAACCGGGTCCGTTCAGCCAGCAGCCGCGCGAGCTTGCGGTCGAGATCGTCGATCGCCGCGCGAAGGGCGGGCATGTCGGCGATGTGCGAAAGATCGTTCTGGGTCATGGCGCGTTCATTGCCCGGCAAGCGGTTCGCGTGCAACCCCGTCGGGGCCGGGACGGGGGTAAAACGAAACCCCGGCCGCGCGGGCCGGGGTCGCGGTATCGTTGCAAGGTCCGCGCGGTCAGGCCGTCGGCACCGGCGCCGGGTCGCCCTTGGGCGGGGTCACGCGCGGGATCGACTGCACCGACGGGATCGCCGAAGGGGGCGTGTCGTCGTCGCCGCCCAGCTTGTCGCCGCGGATGATCTTGCCGATTTCGTCGCCGGTCAGCGTCTCGTATTCCAGAAGCCCCTGCGCCAGCCGCTCGAACTGCTCGGACTTTTCCAGCAGGATCGAGCGGGCGACGTCGTAGCCTTCCTCGATCAGGGTGCGGACCTCTTCCTCGATCAGCTCCTTGGTGTGGGCGCTGACCGAGAAGCCGCCGGTGTTGCCCTGGTAGCCCTCGTGCGCCTCGGCGTAATCGACCGCGCCGACCTTGTCGGACATGCCCCAGCGCATGACCATCGCGCGCGCCAGCGCCGAGGCCTGCTGGATGTCGCCGGCCGGGCCGTTCGACACCCCCTCTTCGCCGTACTTGATGATCTCGGCGGCCTTGCCGGCCATGGTCATCGCGATCTTCTGCTTGGCCTCGTCCTTGTGGAAGTTCAGCCGGTCAACCTCGGGCAGCGACACCACCATCCCCAGCGCGCCGCCGCGCGGGATGATCGTGGCCTTGTAGACCGGGTCGCATTTCGGCAGCGACAGGCCGACAACGGCGTGACCGGCCTCGTGGTAGGCGGTCTTTTCCTTCTGCTCGGGCGTCAGGACCATGCTGCGGCGCTCGACGCCGAGCATCACCTTGTCCTTGGCGTTCTCGAAGTCCTCCATCGTGACGAAGCGGCGTCCGATGCGCGCGGCCATCAGCGCGGCTTCGTTGACGAGGTTCATCAGGTCCGCGCCGGAAAAGCCGGGCGTGCCGCGGGCGATGATCCGCAGGTCCACGTCGGGGCCCTGCGGGACCTTGCGGGCGTGGACGTTCAGGATCTTTTCGCGGCCCTTGATGTCGGGGTTCGGGACGTGGATCTGGCGGTCGAAGCGGCCCGGGCGCAGCAGCGCGGGGTCCAGCACGTCCTTGCGGTTCGTGGCGGCGATGATGATGATCCCCTCGTTCGCCTCGAACCCGTCCATCTCGACCAGCAGCTGGTTCAGCGTCTGCTCGCGCTCGTCGTTGCCGCCCCCGATGCCAACGCCGCGGGCGCGGCCGACCGCGTCGATTTCGTCGATGAAGACGATGCAGGGCGCGGATTTCTTGGCCTGCTCAAACATGTCGCGCACCCGGCTTGCGCCCACGCCCACGAACATCTCGACAAAGTCCGAACCGGAGATGGTGAAGAACGGCACCCCCGCCTCGCCCGCAATGGCGCGCGCCAGCAGCGTCTTGCCGGTGCCGGGCGGGCCGACCAGCAGCGCGCCCTTCGGGATCTTGCCGCCGAGGCGCGAGAACTTCTGCGGGTTGCGCAGGAACTCGACGATCTCCTCAAGCTCCTCCTTGGCCTCGTCGATGCCTGCAACGTCGTCGAAGGTGACGCGCCCGTGCTTTTCGGTCAGCAGCTTGGCCTTGGACTTGCCAAAGCCCATCGCGCCGCCTTTGCCGCCGCCCTGCATCCGGTTCATCATGAAGATCCAGACGCCGATCAGCAGGATGAACGGCAGCCACAGGCTGAGCGCCGACATGAAGCCGGATTTCTGCTGGCGCTCGACCTTGACCTCGACGTCCTTGCCGATCAGGCGGTCGGCGATTTCCTCGCCCTGCGGGCGCACGGTCGCGTAGGTCTTGTTGTCGCGGCCGGTGATGCCGATCAGTTCGCCGTCGATCGTGACCGAGGCGACGTCGCCGTCGTCCACCCGCCGGATGAAGTCCGAGTAGCTGATCTGCTGGCTGTTGAGCTGGGCCGTGTTCCCGCTGAACGCGTTGAACAGCGCCAGGATCATCAGGAACAGAACCACCCAGAAGGCGATGTTGCGCGCGTTGCCCAAGGGCAGGTCCTCCGCGGGGATATAACTTTGTGGCACAAGGTAAGGATTGCGGGGGTCGGTATCAATGCGACAGCAGCGACACAAACGCCCGATCGGCGCGCAATGGCGCAGCGGTGCAGCCTTCGCCGGGCGAAAGCACCGGCGCGAGCCACCGGCCCGACGGCAGGCGCACGCCCGGGGTCGATGCGGCCTCGTCCAGCGACAGACCGGATGCGCGCCAGTCGAACCGGGCCAGCATGTCGGGGGGCAGCGCGCAAACGGCGGCGCCCGGGGGCAGGCCGGTCACGCGCCAGCGCCGGTCCCAGGCGCGGCCGTCCTGTGACGGCGGTGCGCGGCGGGCGGCGGCGGGTTCGCGGATCAGCCGCAGCGCGCCCGCGCCGGGCCGCACGATCACCCCGTCCAGCGTGGCCTTTCGCCCGCGCCCGATCTCTTCCAGCAAATGCGCGAGCGGATCGCGGCGCGGCGGGTAGTCCGCGCCGTTGACCCAGCGCAGCGCGGCGGCGACCAGACGGCGGCGGATCTCGGACGGGGCGTCCAGAAGCGGGGAAAGCGGCAGGGTCAGCGAGCCGCGATCGGTCGAAAAGCCGCGCGCCGTGTCGCGCGCGGCATGGTCCAGCGCGGCGCGGGCGGATCGGAGGTCGCCCGCGGTGCGGGCCAGCGCGCCCGCGTCCAGCCCCAGCGCCGCGATCGCCTGCCGCACCCGCACCCGGTCGAAGTCGGCATTGTCGTTGCTGGGATCGTCGATCCAGCCCGCGTTGCGCGCCCGAAGCTCGGCCCGCAGGGCGTCGCGCGACACGTCGAGCATCGGCCGCAGCCACAGGACGCCGCTTGCGCGGCGCGTCGCGGCCATGCCCGACAGCCCGTCCACCCCGGCCCCCCGCATCAGCCGCATCAAGACCGTTTCCGCCTGGTCGTCGCGGGTGTGGCCAAGCGCGACGGCAGCAATCCCGTGCCCCATGGCCCAGTCCGCGATCAGCGCCATCCGCGCCGCCCGCGCCTGCGCCATCAGGTTGCCGCTTGCGGGCCCGTCCCAGCGCAAAACCTGATGCGCGATCCCCAGCGCCGCCGCCGCGTCGCCCGCCGCCCGCGCCTCGGCCCCGGATTCGGGGCGCAAGCCGTGGTCCACCGTAACCGCCCGCAGCACCACGCCGCGCGGCGTGGCCCAGTCGTGCGCCAGGTGCATCAGCGCGGTTGAATCGCCGCCACCCGACAGGGCGATCCCCAGCGCCGGGCAATCCCCGGCAAGCCGGTCCAGCGCGCGGTGGACGACGGTCCGGGCGTCGGTCGGCGGCTCAGCCGCCATCCACCGGAACCGCGCCGACATCCAGCCCCGGATCGGCTGCATCCGCCGCGGCCTCGGGATCGGCGTCGCCTGCCGGGACTGTCGGGGCGGTCGGGCAGGTCAGCGACGCGCGGCGGCCTTCGGCGTCGGTGGCGGCCGGGGTTCCGGCAAATCGGGCCGAAACCTCGCCCAGGTAATTGCACGCCTGCTCGGTCCGGCCGGCGTTGGCGGCCAGCCGCCCCAGCCCCAGCAGCGCGTCCGGGGACCGGGTGCCGTTGGGATCGGACGAGAACACCTGCAGCCACGCCGCAGCCGCCCCGGCGCTGTCGTCGGCCGCTTCCAGCGCAACGCCCTGCTGCCACGTCGCCTCGATCGCCAGCGGGCCGCCCGCGTGATCGGCGGCAAAGCGCGCGAACTGGTCCGCAGCGCCCGCCGCATCGCCCGCCCGCAAGGTCTCGGTCGCGCGGTCGAACGCCGCACGCTCGGCCGCGGTCGAGGCACCGCCGGGCGCCGCGTCCGCGCCGCGCGACACGTCGCCGTTGGGGGTGGTGGACGACGCCTGCGTGGCCAGCCCGCCGGGCTGGAACGGCATGCCGCCCAAGGGGGGCGTCGTCAGCGCGCCCAGGTCGCAGCCCTCGGTCATCTCGCACAGCCGGAACTCAAGATCGCCCAATCGGTTCGTGCCATCCGCGACGATCCGGTCGATGCGGTTCCCAAGCTCTTCGCTGCGGGCGGTGAGGCGGGCGATTTCCACCTCGATCGCGTTCATGCGGTCGATGGCGCTGTCGCCGCCCGCCGCCTGGAACGCGGGCGCGCCGCCGGCCCGAAGCTCGGCCCGAAGCGACTGCAGCGCGGCGGACAGCTGGTCGAGCGAGGCGCGCATGTCGGCAAGCGTGGCTGCGTCGGGGGCGGTCGGCGTATCCTCAGCGGGCGTGGACGCGGGCGGCGCGGCAAGCTCGGGCGCGGGCACGGCGGCCTCTGCCGAAGGGGGCACCGCTTCGATCGCCGCATCCTGCGCCGCCGCCACGCCGGGCAGCGCCGCCAGCGCCGCGGCGCAGACGGCCCCGTGCAGCAGCCGCAGCATTACGTTCCGGCGCCCGGCTGCACCACCGTCACCACGCGGCGGTTCTGCGAAAAGCAGGACTCGTCCGAGCAGGTCGCCGCGGGGCGTTCCTTGCCGTAGCTGACGGTGCGGATCCGGTTCGCGCCGACCCCGCGCGAGATCAGGTATTCCTGCACCGCGCCCGCACGCCGCGCGCCAAGGGCAAGGTTAAACTCGCGCGTGCCCTGTTCGTCCGAATGGCCCTGGATCACGGTCGAGAAGCTGCCGTTCTGCTGCAGCCAGTCGGCCTGCCGGGCAAGCACCGTGCGCGCGCCGTCGTTGAGCGTGGTCTGGTCGCGGTCAAACAGCACCGTGTCGCCGACATTGCTGCGGAAATACTCGGCCGTGCCGTTCAGCGATCCCGCCGGCACCTCGCCGGTATAGACCGCGCCGCCGCCGGCCGTGCCGGCATAGGGGTCCACCACCACCGGGGGCGGCGGGGGGGCCGCGCAGGCGGACAGGCCAAGCGCCAGCACGAGCGCTGCGGCCGGTTTTGCAGCGGACATCCGGATCGTCGTCATTGCAGCCATCCTCGTCACGGCAGAAGCGGTCCCCAGTCGGGATCGGACGCGGCGCCCTCGATCGTGACGGGGCGCATGTTCCGCCCGGTCACGTCCACCGAATGCAGCCTGGCCACCCCGTCGCCCCCCGGCGTCTGCCGGGTGAACATCACCACCCTGCCATTGGGGGCCCAGGTGGGGCCTTCGTCAAGGAACGATTCCGTCAGGGTTTTTTCCTCGGCCCCGTCCGGGCCGAACACGCCGATGTGGAACTTGTCGCCGTCCTGGCGGGTAAAGGCGATCAGGTCGCCGATGGGCGACCACGCGGGCGCGCCGTAGCGGCCCTGGCCAAAGCTGATCCGCAGCGGCTCGCCCGTGCCGTCGGCCGACACGACGTAAAGCTGCGGGCTGCCCGAGCGGTCGCTTTCGAACACGATCCGGGTGCCGTCGGGGCTGTAGCTGGGGGCGGTGTCGATGAACGGCCCCTGGATCAGCGGGCGGGCGGCGCCGCTGGACGGGTCCATCTGCCAGATGTCGGTGTTGCCGTTCTGCTCGCGCGAGAAGATGATCCAGCGCCCGTCGGGCGAAAAGCGCGGGCCGAAGGTCATCGTCTGCGGATCGGTCGGCACCTCGACCTCGGCCATCGTGTCGATGTCCAGCGCCATCACGCGGGGAAAGCCGGTCTCGTACGAGGTGTAAAGCAGCCGCTTGCCGTCGCGCGACAGCTTGGGCGACAGGACCAGCGTGGCGTCGTCGGTCAGCCACTTCTGGTTCGCGCCGTCGAAATCCATGATCCCGATGCGCTTGAGGCGCGCGTCCTTGGGCCCGGTCTCGTTCACGAACACGACGCGGCTGTCGAAATAGGGCGCCTCGCCGGTCAGCCGCGAATAGACCTGGTCCGCCGCCTTGTGCGCGGCGCGGCGCCAGCCGTCCACGGGCGCGTCGAACTGCATCCCGTCGCCCAGCGGCTGGCCCGAGAACACGTCGTAAAGCCGGAACCGCACGGTCACCACATCGCCCGCGACCGACACCGCGCCGGTGACCAGCGCCTCGGCGTTGACGGCGCGCCAATCCTCATAGGCGATCGGCGCCTCGAAGCTGTCGGGGGGCGCGATCTGCGCCTCGTTCGCGATGGTGCGGAACAGGCCGGTGCCGGTCAGGTCGTCGGTCAGCACCTGCTGGACCTGCGCCACCATCGCCGCCCCGCCGCCCGCGTCGAAGAACGGTGCGACCGCGATCGGCATCGGCTCGACCACGCCTTCGGTGATCTCGATCCGAAGGGGGCCGGTGTCTTCCTGCGCCAGCGCCGGGGGCGCGGCCAGGACGCCCAGCGTCAGCGCGGCAGACAGGGCGATCAGCAGGGGGCGGCACATCAAATCGTCGGTCCTTCCGGGTTCGCGGGCACCATATCCCACGCATTCAGCACTTACCATGACGCCTCAGCGAAGGTTGACGCCGCTGCCGCTGGCCGTGAAGTCCACGACCACGTCGCGCCAGCGGTCGTACTTGTCGGACGGCAGGTCGTAGCCTTCCTTCTGGAAGCCGCAGCGGATGATCGCCCGGCGCGCGACCTCGAACGCCTGCTGCACGGCCTGTTCGGACCCGCTGTCGGAATCCAGAAGCTCGACCGAGCCTTCGCGCGGCAACCCCTCGGGCGTCATTGAAAAGCCGATCGTGACGCGGACCTGCGCCGCCTCGCGCGACAGCGCGCCCGCGTTCCAGCAGTCCTGGATCGCGACCCGCAGCCCGTCGCGCTCGCCCTGCGTCAGCGGCGGCCCGGTCTCGGCCCGCCCGCCGCCGCCTTCGGCCGCAGCGCCCTCGGGCGGGGCGTCGTCGTTCATCGCCTCGTTCAGGGCCGCGCTCAGCGGGTCGTCCAGCGCGGACGGGGTCTCGCTTTCGGCCTGCCTGCGCGCCTCGGCCTCAGCCTCGGCGCGGGCGGCGATCTCGTCGGCGCGGGCCTGTTCCTCGGCGGCCGCCTCGGCGGCAAGGCGTTCTTCCTCGGCCGCCTGGCGCTCGGCCTCCTCGCGCGCCTGTTCCTCGACGGCGCGCCGCTCGGCTTCCAGCCGCGCCTCCTCGCGGGCGGCGGCGGCTTCCGCCTCGCGCGCGTCCGCCTCGGCGGCTTCGGCGGCGGCGGCTTCTTCGGCGAGGCGCTGTTCTTCGGCGATGCGGTC
>ERZ501041.151-NODE-151-length-13384-cov-11.607097_pt1 | contig 13384 bp, 16 predicted proteins | sample MGYA00248848_ERZ501041 | MGnify/ENA primary metagenome ERZ501041 (study PRJEB25958, sample SAMN03398573) | human skin metagenome | study: EMG produced TPA metagenomics assembly of the Human Skin Microbiome Metagenome (human skin metagenome) data set.
CCTGCATGGCGCAGCTGGCGGCGGGCTTGGGCGGGCCGCCCACGATCTCGACCAGACACATGCGGCAGTTGCCGGCGATCGACAGCCGCTCGTGATAGCAGAAGCGCGGCACCTCGATCCCGGCCTGTTCGCAGGCCTGGATCAGGGTCAGGTTCGGATCGACCTCGATCAGCTTGTCGTCGATCTTGATGGTGCGAAGATTGCTCATCCTGCCGTGCCTTGCGCTCGTGCCTCGGGTCAGCTGGACCCGCGGCTCCTGTCGTTATACCCGGTCGCCGCGCCCGTTTCACCGGGGATCGCGAACGCCGACGCGGGCTGTTGCATTGTGGTCCGCCGCGCCGTCTGGCTCGTGGGCTGTTGCGTGGGCTGCCCCGCCGTCTGGTGCGTGGTCTGTCGCATGGCGGTCTGCGCCAGCGTGGCGGGGCGCGCAAGGACCATGTCGGCCATCAGCATCGTGGCCGCCGCAGCCGTCACGATCGCGAAGCCCAGCCAGCGCACCACGCGTTTCATTTCGCCACCAGAAGCGAGCCGGTGACGCTGTTGGCCGCGATCTCGGCCTGGCCCAGCTTGCAGTAGCTGGCCTCGTCGCCCTCGCGCACGCCCTTGGACGCCATGTAGTCCTCGGCCACGGCATAGATGCGCTTGCGGTCGGGCTTGCTGTCCAGGAACGCGTCGATTTGGTCCTTGCTGTAGCCCTTGTCCAGCGCATAGCGCTGAAGCGCCCGCGCCTGCTGGAACGCGAACACGATCCGCCCCTCGATCGTCGGGCAGTTGCGCCGGATCTGGTCGGCGATCCGCGCGGCGATCAGGCGGTCGTTGACGTAGCGTTCGCTGGACAGGGGTTCCAGCGCGAGCGCGGGGGTGGCCAGCGTGGCGGCGCACAGCAGCGCGGCGGCGGTCGCAAGGCGGGTGCGGACAAAGGCTTTCATCGCGTCATCTCCTTCAAGATGACACCAAGATAGGACCTGCGGCGCGCCGATGCGCTGCACGGGACCGTCACCTGCCCGTGATCGGCGCGGGTCGCGGCCCGTTGCCCGATATTCGCCGTTGCGGATCATTCCGCGGCCATCGCCCCCGTCCGGCCGGTGCGCTTGGCCTTGATCCGGTCCTCGATCTCTTCGCGGTAATGGCGGATCAGCCCTTGGATCGGCCACGCGGCGGCGTCGCCGAGCGCGCAGATCGTGTGTCCCTCGACCTGTTTGGTCACGTCCAGCAGCATGTCGATTTCCTCGACCTCCGCCTCGCCGCGGACCAGGCGGTCCATGACGCGCATCATCCAGCCGGTGCCCTCGCGGCAGGGCGTGCACTGGCCGCAGCTTTCGTGCTTGAAGAACGCGGACAGCCGCCACACCGCCTTCACCACATCGACCGACTGGTCCATGACGATCATGCAGGCGGTGCCGAAGCTCGACTTCAGCTCGCGCATCCCGTCGAAGTCCATGATCGCGTCCTCGCACATATGGGCGGGGATGATCGGGCAGGACGCGCCACCGGGGATGATCGCCTTGAGGTTCTTCCACCCGCCCCGGATGCCGCCGCCGTGCTTTTCGATCAGCTCACGCATCGGGATCGACATCGCCTCTTCGACGACGCAGGGGGTGTTGACGTGGCCGGTCAGGCCGAACAGCTTGACGCCCGCGTTGTTGGGGCGGCCGAAGCTTGCGAACCACTCGGCCCCGCGCCGCAGGATCGTGGGGACGACCGCGATGGATTCGACGTTGTTGACGGTGGTCGGGCAACCGTAAAGCCCCGCGCCGGCCGGGAACGGCGGCTTCATGCGCGGCATCCCCTTCTTGCCTTCCAGGCTTTCCAGCAGCGCGGTTTCCTCGCCGCAGATATAGGCGCCCGCGCCGTGATGCAGGTACAGGTCGAAGTCCCATCCAGACTTGGCCGCGTTCGCGCCCAGCAGGCCCGCGTCGTAGCATTCGTCGATCGCGGCCTGCAGCGCCTCGCGTTCGCGGATGTATTCGCCGCGCAGGTAGATATAGGCCGCGTGCGCGCCCATCGCGAAGCTGGCGATCAGCGCCCCTTCGATCAGCGTGTGCGGATCGTGGCGCATGATCTCGCGGTCCTTGCAGGTCGCGGGTTCGGATTCGTCGGCGTTGATGACGAGGTAGGACGGGCGGCCGTCGCTTTCCTTGGGCATGAAGGACCATTTCATCCCGGTCGGGAAGCCCGCGCCGCCGCGCCCGCGCAGGCCCGACTTCTTCATCTCGTCGATGATGCCGTCGCGGCCGCGCCCGATCAGGTCGGCGGTGCCGTCCCAGTGCCCGCGCGCCTGCGCGCCGCGCAGGGAACGGTCGGCCATGCCGTAAAGGTTGGTGAAGATCCGGTCCTGATCGCTCAGCATGTCCGTCGTCGTCCTATCGTTTGCGGGTGCCGCCGTCGCGGCGCCGCCAGATCCGCCAGGTCACCAGCAGCGACCAGACCAGCGCCCCCATCGCCGCCAGATCGGCGAGGAAGGCATATTGCACGGGCCAGCCGTATTGCCGCCCGGCCCAGTTCACCGCGAGCCACACGAGCATCGTGAGCGCGATCACCGCACCCACCAGCCGCATCTGGCCGCTGTCGTCCCGTGGCGGGACGGCGTTCAAACGGCGTCCCCTCCGGCCGGGCCGCCGTCATCGCCGCCGGTCACCCGGATCTTGCCGCCGCGCTTGCGCTTGGACGGTCCTGCGACGGCGTCGTCGCCCGAGGTCACAGCCGCCTTGTCGCGCTTGGGCGCCTTGCCCTTGCGGACCGTCGCGCCGTTCGGCGGCAGGTCGTCCTGCGCCCCTTCCGGTTCGGCCGCGGGCACGGCCTCGCCCGGCATGTCGTGGTGTTCCGACTGCGAGGGCACCGCCATGACCGAACGTGTATCCTCAAGCGGGCTGCCGCCGGCGATCGGCGCAGGCGTGGCGCTCGGCTGGGGGGAATGCGGCGAGGGGGCCGCTGTTCCGCTTGCGGGCTTGCCGAAGGTCGGCGCCTGACCGCTGCCGGTCCGCGCCAGCACCGCGCCGTCGGACATGGTCTGCAGCGCGCCCGCGACGATCCCGGCGGGCGGCGCAAGCGTGCCCACCGGGGCGACCGTGCGCTCGTCGGAACCCGATCCGGTGATGACCGTCCCTTCGGGGCCCGCGTCGGCGTGGCGATCCATACCGACGTCGCGGCCCTCGATCGCATCGTTGCGGTTGTGGTCGCCCGCGCTGTCGCCGGAATGGCCGCTGCACAGCAGCCACTGCAACAACCCGCCCGAAAGAAGTGCGGCGATCACGCCCATGATGACCGCACCCAAAAGCCCGATGCCCGAGCCGGTGACGATCAGCACGATCAAGCCGACGACCGTGCCCGCGATCCAGCAGTTCCGCTTGCAGACGTCCTGTTGCATGGCCGTGTTCACTCCGTGTCCTTGGCGTCGGCGGGCTGACCCGCCGGTTCGCGCTTGGATACCGGACGGGCGGCCGACGTGGCAGGCGCTTCCTGCACCGTCGCCCCGGTCTCGTCGGCGGGACGCCCGGCCGCGGGTTGCGGATCGGCGTCGCCGTGCCCCTCGGCCTCGGCCGGGCGCCGCTGCCAGGGGGTCAGGATCGGCACCTCGGACCCGTCGATCCGCTTCACCGTGTCGCGCAGCTTCAACGCCAGCGCGACCGAGGCGTTGTCCCCCTCGCCGCCCTTCGTGCCGGCCAGCGCGACCGCGCCGCCCAGCGGCTCGGACGAGAAGCGGCCGTTCTGCGGCCCCGGCACCGGCAGCTGCCCCGCCGCCAGCGCGTCCAGCAACTCGGACAGCTTCGCCGCCGTCAAGTCCTCGTAATAATCCTTGCCGATCTGGGCCATCGGCGCGTTGGAACACGCCCCAAGGCACTCGACCTCTTCCCAGCTGAAGTTGCCGTCGGCCGACACGGTGTGCGGCGTCGGCGCGATCCGCGCGCGGCAGACCTCGATCAGCTCGCCCGCGCCGCAGATCATGCAGGTCGTGGTGCCGCAGATCTGGATGTTGGCAATCCGCCCAACGGGTTGCAGCTGGAACATGAAGTAGAACGTCGCGACTTCCAGCACCCGGATATGAGCCATGCCGAGCATGTCGGCGACGTATTCGATCGCCGGGCGCGACAGCCAGCCTTCCTGTTCCTGCGCGCGCCACAGAAGCGGGATCACCGCCGACTGCTGGCGCCCTTCGGGGAACTTGGTCATCTGCGCGCGTGCCCAGGCGAGGTTCTGCGGCAGGAACTCGAACGAGGCGGGCTGGACGGGGGACAGGCGGCGCAGCATCAGGCGGAAACTCCGGTAGCGAATGTCAGGGCGGCGGTCACCGGTCCACCTCGCCGAACACGATGTCCATGGTCGCGATCAGCGCGGTCACGTCGGCCAGCAGGTGGCCCTTGGCCATCCAGTCCATCGCCTGCAGGTGCAGGAAACCGGGCGCGCGCAGCTTGGCGCGGTAGGGCTTGTTGGTGCCGTCGCTGACCATGTAGACGCCGAACTCGCCCTTGGGCGCCTCGACCGCGGCATAGACCTCGCCCGCCGGGACCTTGAAGCCCTCGGTATAGAGCTTGAAGTGGTGGATCAGCGCTTCCATGTCGCGCTTCATGTCGGCGCGCTTCGGCGGCGTCAGCTTGCCCCGCGCCAGTACCTCGCCCGCAGGCTCGGCCTTCAGCTTGGCGATGCAGTCGCGGATGATGCGGGTGGACTGCCGCATCTCCTCCATCCGGCACAGGTAACGGTCGTAGCAGTCGCCGTTGGTGCCGACCGGCACGTCGAACTCGAACTCGTCGTAGCATTCGTAGGGCTGCGCCCTGCGCAGGTCCCAGGCGAGGCCCGACCCGCGCGCCATCACGCCGGAAAAGCCCCAGTCCAGCACGTCCTGTTCCTTGACCACGCCGATATCCACCGTGCGCTGCTTGAAGATCCGGTTCTCGGTCATCAGCATGTCGAGGTCGCGGACCGTCTTGGGGAACTGGATCGCCCAGTCGTCGATGTCGTCCAGAAGCTTCGGCGGCAGATCCTGGTGAACGCCGCCGGGCCGGAAATAGGCCGCGTGCAGGCGCGCACCGGATGCGCGTTCGTAAAACACCATCAGCTGCTCGCGCTGCTCGAACCCCCAGAGCGGCGGCGTCAGCGCGCCGATGTCGAGCGCGCCGGTGGTCAGCGTCAGAAGGTGGTTCAGCACCCGGCCGATTTCCGAGAACAGGACCCGGATCAGGCTCGCGCGGCGCGGGATTTCCACCCCCGCCAGCTTCTCGATCGCCAGGCACCAGGCGTGTTCCTGGTTCATGGGCGAGACGTAGTCGAGCCTGTCGAGATAGGGCAGGTTCTGCAGGTAAGTGCGCGACTCCATGAGCTTTTCGGTGCCGCGGTGCAGCAGGCCGACATGCGGGTCGCAGCGTTCGACGATCTCGCCGTCAAGCTCGATCACCATCCGCAGCACGCCGTGCGCGGCCGGGTGCTGGGGGCCGAAGTTGATGTTGAAGTTGCGGATGCGCTGCTCGCCGGTCAGCGTGTCCACGCTGCCGTCGTCATAGACGTTGGTGCGGATGTCGCCGTCCATCACTTCTTGCCTTCTGCGGTGACGCCGGCCGTCGCAGGCGCCTTTTCGTCGCCGGGCAGCACGTATTTCGCGCCCTCCCACGGCGACAGGAAGTCGAACTGCCGGTATTCCTGCGTCAGGTTCACCGGCTCGTAGATCACCCGCTTCTCGGTATCGCTCCACCGGACCTCGACATAGCCAGTGGTGGGAAAGTCCTTGCGCAGTGGAAAGCCCTGGAAGCCGTAGTCGGTCAGGATGCGGCGCAGGTCCGGGTGGCCCGAGAACATGACCCCGAACATGTCGAACACCTCGCGCTCGAACCAGTCGGCGGCGGGGTAGATGCGGGTGATGGACGGGACCAGGTCTTCCTCGCGCACCGCGGCTTTGATGCGGATGCGCTGGTTGGTGTACATCGACAGCAGCTGCCAGACGACGTCGAACCGCGCCGCGCGGTTCGGGTGGTCGATCGCGGTGATGTCCACCAGCGTGCTGAAGCGGCAGGTCGGCTCGGACCGCAGGAACTCGATCAGGCCGGTGATGCCCGAAGCGTTCACGGTCAGCGTCAGCTCGTCATATTCGACGCTCGACGACAGCACGTCGTTCTGCCGGCGGTGGGCGATCATGGTGCCGAGTTCGGCCAGCGCCGCGGGATCGGGATAGACGGCCATTGGATCACCTCACCAGCGTGCCGGTCCGGCGGATCCGGCGCTGCAATTGCAGGATGCCGTAAAGCAGCGCCTCGGCCGTGGGCGGGCAGCCCGGGACGTAGATGTCCACCGGCACGATCCGGTCGCAGCCGCGCACGACGGAATAGCTGTAGTGGTAATAGCCGCCGCCGTTCGCGCACGACCCCATCGAGATCACGTAGCGCGGCTCGGGCATCTGGTCGTAGACCTTGCGCAGCGCGGGCGCCATCTTGTTGGTCAACGTGCCGGCGACGATCATCAGGTCCGACTGGCGCGGCGAGGCGCGGGGCGCGGCGCCGAAGCGTTCCACGTCATAGCGCGGCATCGAGGTCTGGATCATCTCGACCGCGCAGCACGCCAGGCCGAAGGTCATCCAGTGCAGCGAGCCGTTGCGCGCCCAGTTGATGATGTCTTCGGTCGTGGTCAGCAGGAAGCCCTTGTCCTGCAATTCGCGGTTCAGCGCGCGCGTGGCCACGTCGCGGTCGGCCCCGGCGGTGTTCGCGCCGGTCTGGATCAGCCCCGACTGCACGCCGGTCGGGTGCGCGCCGTGAAACGCGGGATTGTCGATCGAGCCGGGCTTCACGCCCGCGCCGCCCGAACTGGCCTGGTTCGCCCGGTCCATCACGCCCATTCCAGTGCCCCCTTGCGCCATTCATAGGCGAAGCCCACCGTCAGCACCGCCAGGAACACCATCATCGACCAGAACGCGACCTCGCTGAGGCCGACGAAGCTGACCGCCCACGGGAACAGGAACGCGACCTCGAGGTCGAAGATGATGAACAGGATCGAGACGAGGTAGAACCGCACGTCGAACTTCATCCGCGCGTCGTCGAAGGCGTTGAAGCCGCATTCGTAGGCGCTGACCTTTTCCGGGTCGGGGTTTCGCACGGCGATCACCGCCGCGGCCACCACGAGGATGATCGCAAGCGCGGATGCCATGCCGAGAAAGACCAGGATCGGAAGATATTCGGACAGAAGATAGTCCACGAGGCGGGCTCCCCTGACGGCGCGGAGATCTTTCCCGCGGGTGGCGTGGCTGTGTGTCGTTTAGACCTGCCCCCGGTCGGGGTCAATGACGGCCGGCAGTTCGCGGTCGAGCCAACGGCCGAGCGCGGCGTCATCCAGGGCGGCAAGGAACTGCGCCTCGGACGGGTCCTCCAGATGGCCGAGCAGCCGCGACGGATGGCCCGCGCGGTCGGCCCACAGATACTCGCCGTCCTCGCTGCCCGCCCCGCCAAGCGAGGCGGTCCAGCCCCGCGCCTCGACCGCGCGAACCAGCCGTTCCGCCTGCGCCTCGTACAGCGGCGACAGGCGTTCCGACACATGGGTCGGCATGTCGCCGTCCAGCCCCCAGGCATGGGGTTCGTCGTCCTGCGGCCGGGGAAAACGCAGAGTCATGCGCCGGCTGCGGCCTTGCGGCGGGCTCTTGGCCGGGGCGCCGCCGGTTCGGCCGCGGGGCGCTGGCGGCCGACGGCCTGCAGGATCGGGACCAGATAGCGGCCGGTGTGGCTGCCCTCGACGCAGGCCACGTCCTCGGGCGTGCCCTCGGCCACGATCCGGCCGCCGCCGTCGCCGCCTTCGGGGCCGATGTCGATGATCCAGTCGGCGGTCTTGATGACGTCGAGGTTGTGTTCGATCACCACCACCGTGTTGCCCTGATCGACCAGCCTGTGCAGCACTTCCAGAAGCTTTCGCGTGTCGTCGAAATGCAGCCCCGTGGTCGGCTCGTCGAGGATGTAGAGCGTCTTGCCCGTGGACGCGCGGCTCAGTTCCTTGGCCAGCTTCACCCGCTGCGCCTCGCCCCCCGACAGCGTCGTCGCCTGCTGCCCGACCTTGACGTAGCCCAGCCCCACTTCCAGCAGCGCGTCCATCTTGGACCGGATCGACGGGACCGCCTTGAAGAAGTCCTGCGCGTCCTCGATCGTCATGTCCAGCACGTCGGCGATGGTGTGGCCCTTGAACTCCACCTCCAGCGTCTCGCGGTTGTAGCGCTTGCCGTGGCAGGTCTCGCAGGTGACGTAGACGTCGGGCAGGAAGTGCATCTCGATCTTGATGACGCCGTCGCCCTGGCACGCCTCGCAGCGGCCGCCCTTGACGTTGAAGCTGAAGCGGCCGGGACCGTAGCCGCGGGCCTTGGATTCAGGCAGCCGCGCGAACCAGTCGCGGATATGGGTGTAGGCGCCGGTATAGGTCGCGGGGTTCGACCGTGGGGTGCGGCCGATCGGGCGCTGGTCGATGTCGATCACCTTGTCGAGATGTTCCAGCCCCTTCACCGCGCGCGCGGGCGCCGGCGTCTGCCGCGCGCCGTTCAGGCGCATGGACGCGGTCTTGAACAGCGTCTCGATGGTCAGCGTGGACTTGCCCCCGCCCGACACGCCGGTGACGCAGACGAACCGGCCCAGCGGGTAATCCACCGTCACGTCCTTGAGGTTGTTGCCCGTCGCGCCCTCGATCCTCACCGCCTTGCCGTTGCCCGCGCGGCGCTCGTCCGGCAGGCCGATCCGCTTGGCGCCGGACAGATACTGGCCGGTCAGGCTGTCGGGGTTCGCCTCGATCTCAGCGGGCGTGCCCTTGGCCACGACCGTGCCGCCATGGACGCCCGCCCCCGGCCCCATGTCGAAGACGTAGTCGGCATGGCGGATCGCGTCCTCGTCGTGTTCCACGACCAGCACGCTGTTGCCCGCGTCGCGCAGGCCCTTGAGCGTTTCCAGCAGCCGGTCGTTGTCGCGCTGGTGCAACCCGATCGACGGCTCGTCCAGCACGTAGAGCACCCCGGTCAGCCCGGACCCGATCTGGCTCGCCAGCCGGATGCGCTGGCTTTCCCCGCCCGACAGCGTCCCCGCCGCCCGCGCGAGCGTCAGGTAGTCAAGGCCGACATTGACGAGAAAACCCAGCCGCTCGCGGATTTCTTTCAGGATCGGGGTCGCGATCTCCATTTTCTGCTTGGACAGATGCGCGGGGGCGGCGTTGACCCAGTCGAGCGCGTCGCGGATCGACAGCTCGGTCAGCTGGCCGATGTGAAAGCCCGCGATCTTGACCGCCAGCGCCTCGGGCTTGAGGCGGTAGCCGTTGCAGACGTGGCAGCGGCGGTTGTTCTGGTAACGCTCGAACTCCTCGCGGACCCAATTGCTGTCGGTCTCGCGCATGCGGCGTTCGATGTTGGGGATCACGCCCTCGAAGCTGCGCGTGACCTCGTACACGCGGCCGGATTCGTCGAAGCGGAAGCGGATTTCCTCGGGGCCCGAGCCGCGCAGGAACATCTCGCGCACGTTTTCCGGCAGGTCGCGCCACGGGGTGCGACGGTCGAAGCCGTAATGGGTGGCGAGCGCGTTGATCGTCTGGGTGATATAGGCCGATTTCGACTTGGCCCACGGCGCAAGCGCCCCCTGCGCCAGCGACAGCCCTTCGTCGGGGACCACCAGCCGGTCGTCGATGAACAGTTCGACCCCCAGCCCGTCGCAGGCGGGGCAGGCCCCCATCGGCGCGTTGAAGGAAAACAGCCGCGGCTCGATTTCCGGCAGGGTGAAGCCGCTGACGGGGCAGGCGAACTTTTCGCTGAAGGTGATGCGCTCGGGATCGCCCTCGCCTTCGGCTGGCGCGGTCTCGATGATGGCGATGCCGTCGGCGAGGTTCAGGGCGGTGCGGAAGCTGTCGGCAAGCCGCGTTTCCAGCCCCTCGCGCACGGCGATCCGGTCCACCACCACGTCGATGTCGTGGCGCAGCTTCTTGTCGAGCGCGGGCGGCGTGTCGAGCTCGTGGAACGCGCCGTCGATCTTGACCCGCTGGAAGCCGCGCTTGCGAAGGTCCAGCAGCTCTTTTTCATAGGCTCCCTTGCGGTCGCGGACGATGGGGGCAAGCAGATAGGCGCGCGCCCCGTTGGGCATCGCCATAACCCGGTCCACCATGTCCTGCACCTGCTGCGCCTCGATCGGCAGCCCGGTCGCGGGCGAGAACGGGGTGCCCGACCGCGCGAACAGAAGCCGCAGGTAGTCGTAGATTTCGGTTGCCGTCCCCACGGTCGAACGCGGGTTCTTGGAGGTCGTCTTCTGCTCGATCGAGATCGCGGGCGACAGGCCGCTGATGTGGTCCACATCGGGCTTGCCCATCATGTCGAGGAACTGGCGCGCATAGGCCGACAGGCTTTCGACGTAGCGCCGCTGCCCCTCGGCATAGACGGTATCGAAAGCGAGCGACGACTTGCCCGACCCCGACAACCCCGTGATCACGACCAGCGAATCGCGCGGGATGTCCATGTCGACACCCTTGAGGTTGTGTTCCCGCGCACCGCGGATCTCGATGAACTTCTGTTCCATGGGTCGACCTTCGCTGGACAAGCGCATGAGATAGGCAGCCGCGTCCGAAAGGCAACCTTGAAATGGGAACGAACAAGGAACTTCTCAGGCTGGCCGAAACGTGGCAGGCTGGCGCGGTGAGAGTGGAGGAGCACCATGACCAAGCGTCCCTATACCGGCAGCTGCCAGTGCGGCGCCATAGCGTTCCAGGTCGAGGCGGACCTGGACCAGACGGTCACCTGCAACTGCTCGCGCTGCCAGCGGCTCGGTTCGGTCCTGACGATGGTTCCGGCGTCGGACTTCAAGTTGACGGCGGACGGGCGGACGACCGAGTACCGGTTCAACAAGCACGCCATCTCGCACCGCTTCTGCCCGACCTGCGGGATCGAGGCCTATGCGCTGGGGGAAAAGGACGGCGAGGCGGTGGTGGCCGTGAACGTGAACTGCCTCGACGGGGTCGATCCGCGGGCGCTGGACTCGTATCACTACGACGGCGCGGCGGTCTGACGGCGGGGCGTTGCGGCACGGCGGGCGCTTCGTTATGTTCGGCTGGGCATAACGATTCGAGGTCGCCGTGCCTGCAATCCGCGCCGCCCTGTTGTCCCTGCTGCTCGCGTTGCCAGCCCACGCGCAGGACGCCACCACCGTCACCCTGACCGCTCCGGGCGTCGAGACGGTCGCCCTGACGCCGGAAAGCCTTGCCGCGATGCCGATGCTGGACCAGCAGATCAGCTTCCAGTCGGCGAAGGGGCCGGAAAGCGCGATTTATCGCGGGGTGCTGCTGTGGTACGTGCTGAGCACGTCGACCTCGGTCGAGGACGACGTGAAATCCTCGCTGCGACAGACTGTTCTGGTGAGCGCCCGCGACGGGCATCAGGTCGCGTTCTCGGTGGGCGAGATCGCGCCCGAGTTCGGCAACACCCCGGTGATGCTCGCTGTCGAACAAGACGGGAAGCCGATGGCAGACGGGCTGCGGGTGGTCGTGCCCGGCGATACGCGCGGCGCACGGAACATCCGCGACGTCACGGCGATAGAACTGCACTGAGCGCAGGGATCAGCCGCCCGTGTGGCTCATGTTCCGCGACATCTTGCCGCCGACCCCGCGCGAATAGTCGAAGTCGTGGCCCTTGGGCTTGCGGGCGATCGCCTCGCGGATCGCGTCGCGCAGCACCGCGTCGTCTCCGCCCGACCGCAAGGCCGCGCGCAGGTCGGCGCGGTCTTCCTGCCCCAGGCACATGAACAGCTCGCCCGTGCAGGTCACGCGAACGCGGTTGCAGCTTTCGCAGAAGTTATGCGTCAGCGGGGTGATGAAGCCGATCTTCTGCCCCGTCTCCTCGACCCGGACGTAGCGGGCGGGGCCGCCGGTCCGTTCGGCCAACGGGGTCAGGGTCAGGCGGGATTCCAGCCGCGCGCGCAGGTCGCTCAGCGGCCAGTACTGGTCCAGCCGATCGCCGCCGTCGATGTCGCCCATCGGCATGACCTCGATGAAGGTCAGGTCGTGCCCCTGCCCCGCGCACCAGTCGAGCAGCGGGAACAGCTCGTCCTCGTTGAAGCCCTTCAGCGCCACGGTGTTGATCTTGACGCGGATGCCGGCGGCGGTGGCGGCGCGGATCCCGTCAAGCACCTGCGGCAGGCGGCCCCAGCGGGTGATCGCCGCGAACTTGTCGGGGTCGAGCGTGTCCAGCGACACGTTGATCCGCCGCACCCCGCAATCAGCCAGCTCGTCCGCGAACCGCGCAAGCTGGCTGCCGTTGGTGGTCAGCGTCAGCTCGTCCAGGCCGCTTCCAAGCCGTCCCGACATGGCGCGCAGGAACGACATGATGTTGCGCCGCACCAGCGGCTCGCCGCCCGTGATCCGCAGCTTGCGGACGCCAAGATCAACGAACGCGCCGCTCAGCCGTTCAAGCTCCTCCAGCGTCAGTAGGTCGGCCTTGGGCAGGAACTGCATGTGCTCGGCCATGCAGTAGGTGCAGCGGAAATCGCAGCGGTCGGTGACGGACACGCGCAGGTAGGTGATGGCGCGCGCGAACGGGTCGATCAGGGGTGCGACCTGCGAGGCATCGGACGACGCGGGCGCGGGACGGGACGGCGCAGGCGGGGGCGATGGCGCGTTCATGGGATCGAAGATAGGACCGTGGCCCAATCGGCACAAGAAGCGACCCGGGCAAAGCCGCCCGCGCGGGTTGCGGATGGACGCAAGCCCGCGCGCGTGTCACCCAAGGGGGACACCACAGAAAAGGGCCTCGCCATGAAGCTTTCCCGCCTGACGATCATCCTGCCCCTTCTCGCGCTCGCCGCCTGCGGCGAGACCGGGTTCCTGAACAAGCCGGTCGTGACCAAGGCCACCGCGCCCGACGGCACCAAGGTCGTCGCCGCGCCCACCGCCGATGGCGAGGGCGCGGTCGTGATCGCCACCCCGCCGGGAACCGGCGCGGGCGTGACGCCGGGCAGCGATGCGGCGGCCGGACGGCTGGGCACCACGGTTGCGTCGCTGGGTGACGCGAGCCAGGGCGGGCTTTGGATCAAGACCCCGCTGGTCACCGCGCCGGGCAAGGGGCGCATCGTCGATCCCGCGACCGGCAAGTCCGCCAACGTGGACCTGATCCCGCTGGGCGGCCCCGCCTCGGGCGGCAGCCAGGTCTCGCTGCCGGCGCTGCAGGCGCTGGGCGCAAGCCTGACCGACCTGCCCACGATCGAGGTCTGGCGCGCCTGATCGGCCCGGACATTCACACGGAAAGGGGCGCCCACGCGCCCCTTTTTCATGCCGGCCCGGCGGCCACGTTCACCGATGGTCGCGGCCCGGCACGAACGCCTCGAACGCGGCATCGACCAGCGCCTCGGACACCAGCCCGACCACCGCGCCGGCGACCACGTCGGCGGCGAAGTGGCTGCCGCGCGGCACC
>ERZ501041.153-NODE-153-length-13250-cov-7.999015_pt1 | contig 13250 bp, 10 predicted proteins | sample MGYA00248848_ERZ501041 | MGnify/ENA primary metagenome ERZ501041 (study PRJEB25958, sample SAMN03398573) | human skin metagenome | study: EMG produced TPA metagenomics assembly of the Human Skin Microbiome Metagenome (human skin metagenome) data set.
GGCGGCCGCCGCGGCGTCGGCGGCGGCCTCACCGGCCTGGCGGGCCAGACGCTCCGGGTCCAGGCGGGCGGAGAACCCCGCGCGCCCCCCCGCGGAGCCAGGGTCAGACGTCGGCGCGTCGGTCGCGTCGGTGGCCGGGTGGGCACGGTCGCCGAGGGCGCGGTGTGCGAACCAGCCGGATGCGGCGCCGGCGCCGACGAGCAGCAGCGAGCGGAGCATGGCGGGGGCCTCCTTCGGACGGCAGGGATTCCGGCCCCACCTTACCGGGCGCGGCGCCGATCCCCGGCGGCGGGCCCGGGGGACGCCGCAGGCCCGGTCACCTCCGAGAGGTGACCGGGCCTGCGGGACGCGCGGGGCGCCGTCGTCCGGGACGGACCCGGCCGCGGCGGATCAGCGCGCGTAGTACTCGACCACGAGCTGCTCCTCGCAGGTCACGGGGACCTCGGAGCGCTTCGGGCGACGGGTGAGGGTGGCGCGCAGCTTGTCGATCTCCACGGTCAGGTAGCCCGGGGTGGCGGGCAGGACCTGCTGGTGGGCGCCGGCGGCGGCCAGCTGGAAGGGGACCATCTTCTCCGAGCGCTCGTGCACGTGGATCATCTGGCCCTCCTTCACGCGGAACGAGGGGACGTCCACGCGCTTGCCGTCCACCAGGATGTGGCGGTGCACGACGAGCTGGCGGGCCTGCTGGATGGTGCGGGCGAAGCCGGCGCGCAGCACGAGGGCGTCGAGGCGCTGCTCGAGGAGCTCGACCAGGTTCTCACCGGTCAGGCCGGCGGTGCGCTTGGCCTCCTCGAAGTAGCGGCGCATCTGGGCCTCGCGGATGTTGTACTGGGCGCGCAGACGCTGCTTCTCCTTGAGGCGCACCGCGTAGTCCGAGTCCTGCTTGCGGCGGGCGCGGCCGTGCTGGCCGGGGCCGTACGGACGACGCTCCATGTACTTCTCGGCCTTGGGGGTCAGCGCGATGCCCAGGGCGCGGGAGTGCCGCACGGTGCGGCGGGTGCGAAGGTTGCCACTCATGGTGGACCTGCCTTTCCTTGACGTGCGGCACGGTTCGGGTTTGTCTCGAGGTCTCGTCCGCGCGCCGGGGCACACGGGTCAAGGGGACTCGAACCTGGCCTCCCCGCGATCCTGAGGAGAGCTGAGGGGCGTGCCGCCGCCCGTCATCCACTGATGCGCTGCGCGTCCCTCGCCCGGGCACGCGGGCGTCCGCGGGGATCCGAGCGAGGGGGATGCGTCCGGGGCGCAGCGCCTGCCAGACCGGTCCACCTTACCAGAGCGACGACGACGGGGCGGGCCGGGGCTCAGGCGCGCGGCGTGGCCGCGGTGCCGGGGTCCGCGCCGAGGAGCTGACCGGCCTGGTCCAGGTGGGAGGCCTCGACCAGCACGTCGTACGACTCGGCCTCCATGGTCTGCAGGGACGTGAAGTCGCGCCTGCCGCCGGTGGCCGCGTGGCCGATCGCCCCGAAGACCGCCCCCCACAGGGCGCCCAGGCCCAGGGAGATCAGCAGGATCCAGAGGAACCCGAAGCCGGGGGCGAAGATCGAGAAGAGCAGGCCGAGCAGGAGGCCGAACCACAGGCCCTGCAGCCCGCCGCGGACGGCGGCCTTGCCGGTGGTCATCCGGCCCAGGACCTGCTCCACGGAGCGCAGCCCGGTGCCCACGATGCGCACGCGCTCCACGGGGAACCCGGCGTCGGAGAGCTGGTCCACGAGGGCCTGGGCCTCGGCGTAGGCCGGGACGGAGCGCAGGATGCGGTAGTCGGCCTGCGGGAGGGCGGGGCCGCCGGCGCCGGGGCGGCCGTACGGGGCCGGCTGCTGCGCGGCGGTGTGCTGGGGGGTGGACTGCTGCGGAGTGGACTGGGTCATGGGGGCGGCTCCTTCTGTTCCTTCTGTGCGTCGGTGGTGCATGGGGGCGCGAGCGGGCGAGGAGTCGGCGGGCCGACGTCGACCGCCCCGCTCATCCCTGGACAACCGGTGATCCGGGGTCTTTATTCCGCGCGGCCGCCCGAGGCGTCCGCCCTCGGGCCCGGCGCGCGCTCAGTCGCCGCGGATGATCCGGCGCAGCGCGGCCACCTGCTCGGTGAGCCGCTTCTCGTGTCCGATGGGCTTGGGCCGGTAATAGTCCCTCCCGACCAGGGGGTCCGGCGCGTACTGCTGACGGGCGACGGCGTGCGGCTCGTCGTGGCTGTAGACGTAGCCCTGGCCGTGGCCGAGGGCCGCCGCGCCGGGGTAGTGCGCGTCCCGCAGGTGCGCCGGCACCGCGCCCGTGTGGCCGGCCCGCACGTCCGCGATCGCCTCGTTCACGGCGGTGTAGCTCGCATTGGACTTCGGCGCGGTGGCCAGATGCGTCACGGCCTGCGCCAGGATGATGCGTCCCTCCGGCATGCCGATCAGCTGCACGGCCTGGGCGGCGGCCACGGCGGTCTGCAGCGCGGTCGGGTCGGCCATGCCCACGTCCTCGGACGCGGAGATGATCAGCCGCCGGGCGATGAACCGGGGGTCCTCCCCCGCCTCCAGCATCCGGGCGAGGTAGTGCATCGACGCGTCCACGTCCGAGCCGCGGATGGACTTGATGAAGGCACTGATCACGTCGTAGTGCTGGTCGCCGTCCTTGTCGTAGCGCTGGACGTGGTGGTCCATCGCCTGCGCGGCGTCCTCCTCCGTGACCGCGACGGCGCCCTCCCCCGCCCGGCCGGCCTCGCGCGCCTTGTCCAGGGCGACGCCGGCCGCGGCCTCCAGCACCGTGAGCGCCCGCCTCGCGTCGCCGCCGGCCATCCGCACCAGGTAGTCCCGCGCGTCGTCCTGGAGCACCACGGCGCCGTTGAGCCCGCGCTCCTGGGTCACGGCACGGTCCAGCAGCCCGACGATGTCGTCGTCCGTGAGGGGACGCAGCGTGAGCAGCAGCGACCGGGAGAGCAGGGGTGCGATCACGGAGAAGGACGGGTTCTCCGTGGTCGCGGCCACCAGCACGACCCAGCGGTTCTCGACGCCCGGCAGCAGCGCGTCCTGCTGCGCCTTGGAGAAGCGGTGGATCTCGTCGAGGAACAGGACGGTGGTGCGGCCGTAGAGGTCGCGTTCGCGCTGGGCCTGCTCCATCACCTGCCGCACGTCCTTCACGCCGGCCGTGATGGCGGACAGCTCCGTGAACGTGCGCCCGGGGGCGCGGGCGATCACGTGGGCCAGCGTCGTCTTGCCGATGCCCGGAGGCCCGTAGAGGATGACCGAGCTCGGTCCCGCGGCGGAGTCCGGATCGGGCTCGGCGAGCTTGCGCAGCGGGGAGCCCGGCCGCATGAGGTGCCGCTGGCCCAGCACGTCATCCAGCGTGCGCGGGCGCATGCGCACGGCCAGCGGTGCGCCGGGGTGCGGGGCGGCCACGGTGCCGGCCGGGCCGTCGTCGTCGGCCCCGGTGTGCGCGGCGCTGAAGAGGTCGTCCATCGGGTCCAGGGTAGTCCTCGGCCCGCGGGGGCGTGGGTGGCATCATGGCCGCATGAGCCCCGCCGCCCCGCGCACCGACCACACCCACGTCCTGCTGCTGCGCGGGATCAACGTGGGGCGGAGCAACCGTGTCGGCAAGGACACGCTGATCCGCTGGGCCCAGGCCGCCGGCGGGGAGGCGGTCACCACCCACCTGGCCAGCGGCAACGTCCTGTTCCGGGCCTCCTCCGACGCGGCCGCGGAGGGCGTGCGGCAGGGGTTCGCGCGACGGGCGCGTGAGGAGGGCGGCCTCGACGTCCCCGTGGTCCTCGTGGACGTGGGCACGCTCCGGCGCGCCCTGGAGCTGCACGACGCGCTCCCCTGGGCCGGCGGCGAGCCGAAACGCACCCAGCTCACCGTGCTCGAGGACGACCCCGCACCCGAGGCGGCCGCCGCCCTGGCCGCGCTCGACCACGGGGATGGCCGACCCGCGGGGCCGGATCGCACGGCCCTGGAGGGACGGCTGCTGTGGACGCGCTGCGCCACGGGGGTCGCCGACTCCCCGCTCACTCCGGCCCGCCTCGACCGGGCGCTCGGGGTGCGCGGCACGGCCCGGAACCTCACGACGGTGCGGGTGCTCGCGGGGCTGCCGAGCGAGGACTGACCTCGGCGGACGGCACGCGGGGCGTCCGGGGCGTCGACACCCGCGGGACACCGCGCGCTGGCCGGGACGTCACGGACCGTTCACATCCGTGCGATGGGGTGACCCCGTCCTCCGCCTCCCTGCCCTGACTGGAGCATCCATGCCTCGCCTCGCACGCCTCGCCACGGCCGTCACCGCCGCGGCCCTGTCCACGGCCTTCCTCGCCCCGGCCTCCCTCAGCGCGCCCGCCCCGCACTCGGCCACGGCCCAGCGCGCCGCCATCGCCGCCAACCCGTCCGGCAAGAGCATCGAGCTCACCCGCGCCGGCACCCACGAGACCGGCGTGTTCGGCGAGTCCGCCGCCGAGATCCCGGCCTTCGACGCGGTCTCCGGCCGCCTGTTCGTGGTGAACGCGCAGCGCGGCGCCGTCGACGTCATGCGCCTGGGCGCCGACGCCGCCCCCGTGGCCGAGCGGACCCTCTCCGCCGAGGGCCTGCGCACCGCGGACGGCTCCGTCACGGACAAGGGCGCCACGGTGAACTCCGTCGCTGTCTCCGGCGGTGTGATGGCCGTCGCCGTCGAGGCCGCCGAGAAGACCGACCACGGCTGGGTCGTGTTCTTCGACACCACCACCCTGCGCTACCTCGGCGGCGTGCGGGTGGGTGCCCTGCCGGACTCGCTGGCCTTCTCCCCGAACGGGGCGTACGTGGTGGTCGCCAACGAGGGCGAACCGGCCGACGACTTCTCCGTCGACCCGGAGGGCACGATCTCCGTGGTCTCCGTGCCGAAGAACGCCCAGCAGTTCTCCCGCCTGACCCAGGACGCGGTGCGCACCGTGGACTTCCGCGCCTACGACGCCGGCACCGCCCTGCCCGCCGGCGTGCGCGTCTCCGGCCCCGATGTGGCCGTGCCCGCCGGTCACGAGCCCGCCGGTCGGGTGGCTCGCAACCTCGAGCCGGAGTACGTCACCGTCGACCCGACCGGACGCACCGCCTACGTGTCCGTGCAGGAGGCCAACGCCGTCGCCGTCGTGGACCTGAAGTCCGCCACGCTGGAGGACCTCTGGGCGCTGACGCCCACCGATTGGTCCACCGAGGGCGTGCTGGACGCCTCGGACAAGGACGGCGGCATCGAGCTGGGCCACTGGCCGGTCGACGGCCTGCCCATGCCCGACGGCATCGACACGTACCGCTGGCGCGGTCAGAACCTGGTCGTCACCGCCAACGAGGGTGACGGGCGGGAGTGGGGCGACTTCAACGACTCCGAGCGCGTCAGCGACCTGGACCTGTGCGCCGCCGAGTTCCCGGGGGCCAAGGCCCTGCAGAAGAAGGATGCCCTGGGCCGCCTGAAGGTGCTCACCGACCTCGGCTACGACTCTGAGCGCGAGTGCCACTCCTCCCTGACCACACTGGGCGGCCGGTCCTTCTCCATCTACACCGCGGACGGCACCCGCCTGTTCGACTCCGCCGGCATGATCGAGGAGCAGATCGCCCGGCTCGTGGCCGCCGGCGAGCTGCCGGAGCACGCGTTCAACGCGAACAACGACGAGACCCCGTCCGGGGACTCCCGTTCGGATGACAAGGGCCCCGAGCCCGAGTCCGTGGTGGTGGGCACGATCCAGGGCCGCACCTACGCGTTCGTGGGCCTCGAGCGCATCGGCGGCGTGGTGGTCTTCGACATCACCGACCCGCGGAACGCCACCTACGTGGACTACGTCAACGACCGTGACTGGGATGCCGCGGGCGACGACGCCGCAGTCGGCCTGGGTGACATGGGCGCCGAGGGCCTGGCCTTCGTGCCGGCCCACGAGTCCCCCTCCGGCTCGGCCCTGCTGATCGTGGCCAACGAGGTCTCCGGTTCGACCACCGTGTACGAGGTGGAGCCCACGAAGTGGAAGTGAGGCGTCGGGCGGCGAGAACGCTGAGCTGAGGTCCCGGGCCGACCGGGCAGCCGAGGGGTCGGAATGAGCGCCGGCACGGTCCTCATTCCGACCGCTCGCCTCCCCGGTCCGTGTCAGAGGCCCCGCCCTGGACGAGGGCGGTCATGTGAGGATGGCTGCATGCGTGCCGTCTGCCAGAGAGCCCAGTCCGCGTCCGTGACCGTCGACGGAGAGGTCGTCGGCTCCTTCGCGGGTGAAGGACTGGTGATCCTGCTCGGAGTGTCGGTCACGGACACGGCGGCTGTAGCAGAGCAGGTGGCCCGCAAGGTGGCCGGGCTCCGCATGCTCGACGGCGAGCGGTCCCTCACCGACGCCGGCGCCCCGGCGCTCGTGGTCAGCCAGTTCACCCTCTACGGGGACGTCCGCAAGGGACGTCGCCCGTCGTGGACCCGCTCCGCCAAGGGCGAGCAGGCGCAGCCGCTGTACGAGCGGTTCATGGCCGAGCTGGAGTCCTCGGGCGTGCGCGTGGAGCGCGGGGTGTTCGGCGCGAAGATGGACGTCTCCCTCACCAACTCCGGGCCGTTCACGCTGATCGTGGACTCGGACGAGCTGGCCGGTCCGCGGCGCGGCTGAGGCGGGCCCGCCGCGGGCCCGGATCAGGCCTCCGGCTCGGCCTCGGCCTGCTTCGGCTCCGGCTGCGCGTCGACGCCGGCCTCCTTGCGCTGCTGGGCGGTGATGGGCGCCGGTGCGGCCGTCAGCGGGTCGAAGCCGCCGCCGGTCTTCGGGAACGCGATGACCTCGCGGATCGAGTCGGTGCCGGCCAGCAGGGCGACCACGCGGTCCCAGCCGAACGCGATGCCGCCGTGCGGCGGGGCGCCGTACTTGAAGCCCTCGAGCAGGAAGCCGAACTTCTCGTTCGCCTCCTCCGGGGACAGGCCCATGACCTCGAACACGCGCTCCTGCACGTCCTGACGGTGGATGCGGATGGAACCGCCGCCGATCTCGTTGCCGTTGCACACGATGTCGTAGGCGTAGGCCAGGGCCGAGCCCGGGTCGGTGTCGAAGGTGTCCGCGAACTCCGGCTTGGGCGAGGTGAACGCGTGGTGCACGGCGGTCCAGGCGCCCGCACCCACGGCGACGTCGCCCGAGGCCACGGCGTCGGCCGCCGGCTCGAACATCGGCGCGTCCACGACCCACACGAACGCCCAGTCGGCGTCCTTCGCGGCCACGCCGTCACCGGCATCGGTGAACAGCCCGCAGCGACGGCCGATCTCCACGCGGGCCGCACCCAGCAGCGCGCGGGACTCCTTCGGCTTCCCGGCGGCGAAGAACACGCAGTCGCCCGGGTTCGCGCCCACGGCGGCGGCCAGCCCGGCCTTCTCCTCCTCGGAGATGTTCTTGGACACCGGGCCGGTCAGCTCGCCGTCCTCCTGGATGAGCACGTAGGCCAGGCCCTTGGCGCCGCGCTGCTTGGCCCACTCCTGCCACGCGTCGAGGGTGCGGCGGGCCTGGGAGGCGCCGCCCGGCATCACGACGGCGCCCACGTACTCGTTCTGGAACACGCGGAACGGGGTGTCCTTGAAGTACTCGGTCAGGTCCGTCAGCTCGAGGCCGAAGCGCAGGTCCGGCTTGTCCGAGCCGTACTTCTCCATCGCCTCGGCGTAGGTCATGCGGCGGATCGGCGTCGGCACGTCCACGCCCACGAGGGCCCACAGGGCCTTGACGATCTTCTCGCCGAGGGCGATCACGTCGTCCTGCTCCACGAAGGAGGCCTCGATGTCCAGCTGGGTGAACTCGGGCTGACGGTCCGCGCGGAAGTCCTCGTCGCGGTAGCAGCGGGCGATCTGGTAGTACTTCTCGATCCCGCCCACCTGCAGCAGCTGCTTGAACAGCTGCGGCGACTGCGGCAGGGCGTACCAGGAGCCGGGAGCCAGGCGGGCCGGGACGAGGAAGTCGCGGGCGCCCTCCGGCGTCGAGCGCGTGAGGGTCGGGGTCTCGACCTCCACGAAGCCCTCGCCGTGCAGCAGCTCGCGCGCCGTCCGGTTGACCTCGGAGCGCAGGCGCATGATGCGCGAGGGCTGCGGGCGGCGCAGGTCCAGGTAGCGGTGGCGCAGCCGGGCCTCCTCGCCGACCTCCACGTGCTCGTCCACCTGGAACGGCAGCGCGGCGGCGGTGTTGAGCACCGTCACGGTCTCCGCGATCAGCTCGATCTCACCGGAGGGCAGGTTCGGGTTCTCATTGCCCTCGGGGCGGCGCTCGACCGTGCCGGTGACCTGCAGGACCCACTCGTTGCGCAGCGGGTCGAAGTCCGCCTCGTCCCGCACCACAACCTGGGCGAAGCCCGAGGCGTCGCGCAGGTCCACGAAGGCCACGCCGCCGTGGTCTCGCCGCCGCGCCACCCAGCCGGTGACGGTGACGGTCTGGCCGATGAGCGAGGCGTTGAGCTCGCCGAGGGAGTGGGTGCGCAGCACGAGGATCCTCTCCGTCCGTTCGCCGGACGATGTGCGGGGTTCATGTGATGGTCGACGCCGTGTGATACGCCTGCGGGGCGGGCGCGCGCCGTTCCCGTCAGTCTAGTGCCCCGTCCACACTGCCCCAGCCCAGGAGGACCCCGTCATGACCGCCGCCCTGCAGCGCCGCCTGACCCTGCTCCACGCCGTCGCGATCGGCCTCGGCTCGATGATCGGCGCGGGCGTGTTCACCGCGATCGGCCTGGCGGCCGCGCTCACCGGCGGCCACCCCGGCCTGCTGTACGGGGCCCTGGCGGTCGCGGCCGTCGCGGCCCTGTGCAACGCCCTGTCCACGGCGCAGCTGGCCACCGTCCACCCCGAGTCCGGCGGCGCCTACGTCTACGGCCGGCGGCAGCTGCACCCGTGGGCCGGCTTCGTCGCCGGCTGGGGCTTCGTCACGGGCAAGACCGCGTCGGTGGCCGCGATGGCGGCCACCCTCGGCCTGTACCTCTTCCCCGACGACGCCGCCGCGGCCCGGTGGACGGGCGTGGCCGCCGTCGTCGTGCTCACCGGGGTGGCGATGGCGGGCGTGACGCGGACCGCGCAGGCGACGTTGGCGATCCTCGTGCCCGTGCTCGCCGTGCTCGTGTTGGCCATCGGCGCAGGCCTGGCGCGCGAGGCCCCCGGGGGCTCGGCCGCGGCGCTCGGCGTCGACTCCCCCGTGCAGGGCGTGCTCATGGGCGCGGGCGTCCTGTTCTTCGCGTTCGCCGGCTACGCGCGCGTGGCCACCATGGGTGAGGAGGTCATCGACCCCGCACGCACGATCCCGCGCGCCATCCTGATCGCCCTCGCCGTGACCGTGGCGCTGTACCTGCTGCTCGCCACGGCGCTGATCTCGGGCCTCGGGACCTCCGGGCTGGCCCGGTCCCCGGCGCCCGTGCGCGACCTGCTCGAGACCGCCCTGGGCTCCGGCTGGGGCTGGGTGGCGGTGGCCGGCGCCGCCCTCGCCGCGGCCGGGGCCATGCTCAACCTGCTGACGGGCATCTCCCGCACCGCCCTGGCCATGGCCCGCGAGTCCGACCTGCCCCGCCCCCTGGCACGGGTCCATGCGGGGACCGGCACGCCGTGGACGGCTCAGCTGACGGTGGCCGCGGCCGTGATCCTGCTCCTGCTCACCACGGACATCCTCACCGTGGTGGGCTTCAGCTCGTTCGGCGTGCTCGTCTACTACGCGGTGGCGAACCTGTCCGCCCTGACCCTGCGCGGGGACGACGACGGCCGCCGCCCGGCCCGGCCGCGCCCGCTGCGCGTGCCCCGCGCCGTCAACGTCCTGGGCCTGGCCCTGTGCCTGCTGCTCGCCCTCAGCCTGCCGCCGATGTCCGTGGCCGCGATGGCGGGCGTGTTCCTGATCGGGGTGGGCGGGCGCGCGTTCGTGCGGGCCGGGCGCCGGGGCCGGTGACCCGACGCGCAGACACCCACCGCCGCCGCACACCGGGGCCGGCATAGCGGCCGCGTCCGCTCAGTCCTGCGCGCGGGCGACCTGCGGCAGCAGGTCCTCGGCCGGCGGGGTCCAGTCGGCCGGGTCCGCGGCGTGCTGCTCGCCGGAGCGGATGTCCTTCACCTCGTGGACCCGCGCGCCGGCGTCGTCCCGACCCATGAACCAGACGAACGGGATGCCGCGGCGGTCCGCATACTTGATCTGCTTGCCGAACTTCTCCGCGGACACCGCGACCTCCGCGGGGATGCCGCGCTCCCGCAGCAGGGCCGCGACGTCCTGGGCCTCGGACCAGTCCTCGTCCGCCGTCAGCGCCACGTACACCGCGGTCGGCACGGAGCGGGAGGCCACGGCCATCTGCTGGGACAGCATGCGCATCACCAGCCGCGTCACGCCGATGGACAGTCCGACACCGGGGAACACGCGGTTCCCCTTGGACGCGAGCGCGTCGTAGCGGCCGCCCGAGCAGATCGAGCCGAGCTGCTCGTGGCCCACCAGGACGGTCTCGTAGACGGTGCCCGTGTAGTAGTCCAGGCCGCGCGCGATGGACAGGTCCGCCACGGCGCGCCCGGGGGCGCGGCGGTGCAGGGTGGCGACGACGTCGGCCAGCTCGGTCAGCCCCTCCTCGAGCAGCTCGTGGGTCACCCCCAGGGCGCGGACCCGCTCGACGAACGAGGCGTCCGACGTGCGGATGTCCGCCAGGGCCAGCGCCTGCGCAGCCTGCTCGGGGCTCGCGCCGACCTCCTCCTGGAGCAGCCGCGCGACCTCCTCCGGGCCGACCTTCTCCAGCTTGTCGATGCTGCGCAGCACGCCGGCGGTGTCCTCCAGGCCGATGCCCCGGTAGAAGCCCTCGGCGAGCTTGCGGTTGTTCACGCGGATGAGGAAGTCGCCGATCGGCAGGGCGCCGAGCGCCTCGGCCATCACCAGTGCGACGTCGGCGTCGTACCGGGGCGAGAGGGCGCCGTCGCCGACGACGTCGATGTCCGCCTGGGTGAACTCGCGGGCGCGGCCCTCCTGAGGGCGCTCCCCGCGCCAGACCTTCTGCATCTGGTAGCGACGGAAGGGGAAGGCGAGGTGGCCGGCGTTCTCCACGACGTAGCGGGCGAACGGCACGGTGAGGTCGAAGTGCAGGGCCAGGCGCTTGGGGTCGGCCGGGTCCCTGGGATCGCGCCGGCCCGCGGCGACCTCCTCGTCCTCGGCCAGGCGCGAGACCGCGTAGACCTCCTTGTCCACCTCGCCCTTGCGCAGCAGCTGGCCCAGGGTCTCCACGGCACGGGTCTCGATGCCGGCGAACCCGTGCAGCTCGAAGGTCCGCCGCAGCGTGTCGAGCACGTGCTGCTCCACGAGCCGCTCGGCGGGCAGCCACTCGTGGAAACCGGACAGGGAGGCCTTGCGGGACATGGCGATCCTTCGAGACGACGACGGCGGGGACGCACGACGGTCCCCCGCCGGCGCACCGGCCCAGTCTAGGCGCGGGCGCTGTCCGGCCCGGTACGCTGGCCCTGTTCGTGTCCATCCCGACCGGCCGCATCCCTCGACGACTGCGTGCCGGCGCAGTCAGGGAGAGTTCCAGCGGTGACCAATCACATGCAGCCCGACGACCAGCAGTCCCCCGCCACCGAGTCCACCCCCGCGTCGGCCGAGGCCGCCGATACGACCGTGCCCGCCGAGGCCCGGCCCGTCCCCGAGATCGTCCCCGACGCCCCGGCGCACGGTGATTCCTCCCAGCCCGCCGAGACGCCCGCCGTGCCCTCCCCGGCCGCGATGAAGAAGGCCAGCCCGGCCGCCGTGCGCCCCGCGACGCCCGCCGCCGCGTCCGTCGCCCCGGCCCCCGTCGTGGCCCCGACCGTGCCGCCCACCCCGGTGGAGGAGGCCGCCAGGTTCGCCCGGGTGAGCGAGGACGGCCACGTCACGCTGCTGGACGGGCAGGAGGAGCACGCGGTCGGCCAGGTGCCGGACGCGAGCACCGAGGACGCGCTGGCGTACTTCGTGCGCAAGTACGACGACGTGCGCGCCCAGATGGCCCTGTTCGAGCAGCGCATCGCCGCCGGCGCCCCCTCGAGTGAGCTGGGCCGGGCGCTGGGCCAGATGACGACCGCGGTGAACGAGCGCCACATGGTCGGCGACATGGACGCCCTCCGCACCCGCCTGGCGGCCCTGGAGACCCTCCTGGGCGACTACCGCGCCGCGGAACAGGAGGCCCGGCAGGCCGCCCAGGCCGAGCAGCTGGCCACCCGCGAGGCCATCGTCGCCGAGGCCGAGACCTTCGCCCAGACCCCGGCCGAGCGGATGCCCTGGAAGACCGCGTCCAAGCGCATGACGGAGCTGTTCGAGGAGTGGAAGGCCGCCCAGAAGGCCGGTCCGCGTCTGGCCAAGTCGGTCGAGGACGACCTGTGGAAGCGCTTCCGCGGCGCCCGCACCACGTTCGACAAGACCCGCCGCGCCCACTTCTCCCGGCTGGACGCCGCCTCGGCCGAGGCCAAGCAGGTCAAGGAGCGCCTCATCGCCCGCGCCGAGGAGCTGTCCACCTCCACCGACTGGGGCGTGACCGCCGGCAAGTACCGCGACCTGATGGACGAGTGGAAGCGCGCCCCCCGGGCCTCCCGCAAGGAGGACGACGCCCTCTGGGCCCGCTTCCGCGCCGCCCAGGACGTCTTCTTCGCCGCCCGCAAGGCCGCGAACCAGGAGATCGACCGCGAGTACGGGGCCAACCTGAAGGTGAAGGAGCAGATCCTCGCCGACGGCCAGAAGCTGCTCCCCTTCACGGACGTCAAGGCCGGACGGCGCGCGCTCAACGAGCTGCGCGGGCGGTGGGAGGATGCCGGCCGCGTGCCCCGCGGGGACGTCCGTCGCATGGAGGAGGGCTTCCGCAAGCTCGAGGACGCCCTCAAGCAGGCGGAGAACGAGCACTGGCGCCGCACCGACCCGGAGACCAAGGCCCGCACGAACTCCGCCCTCACGCAGCTCGAGGAGACCATCGCCGGGCTCGAGGCGGATCTCGCCCGGGCCCAGGCCCAGGGCGACCAGCGCGCCGTCACGAAGGCCCAGGAGGCGCTCGACGCGCGCCTGCAGTGGAAGCAGGCCCTCGAGGCCTCGGCCTCCGAGCTCCGCTGAGCCCCACCCGTCTCGAGCACGCCCCCGCGGCCCGCCTGTCCACAGGCGGCCGCGGGGGCGTCCTCGTCTCTGGCAGGCTCCGGGCATGACGACCGTGACGATCGAGGAGACCGCCCCGACCGGGGCGCTCGTGCTGGCGGGCGACCCCTTCACGGAGCCGGAGCTGCAGGCGCTCGGCGCGCGGGGCGCCGTGCGGCCGCTGCTGCCCGGGGTGTGGGCGCGGCCGGACGCGGCGGACGACCCCGCGGTCCGGGCC
>ERZ501041.154-NODE-154-length-13201-cov-10.070592_pt1 | contig 13201 bp, 14 predicted proteins | sample MGYA00248848_ERZ501041 | MGnify/ENA primary metagenome ERZ501041 (study PRJEB25958, sample SAMN03398573) | human skin metagenome | study: EMG produced TPA metagenomics assembly of the Human Skin Microbiome Metagenome (human skin metagenome) data set.
GTAGGTGTCGCAGTCCACGAACTCGCGCTCATCACGGCCCAGCCACAGGATGCGCTGAAGCAGCACGGCGGGCGTCAGAGGCTTGGCGACCACGAAGCTGGCGCCGCAGTCCCGGCTCTTGTGCACGCGCGACTGGGCCGCGTGGCCGGTCAGCATGACCACGGGGGTGTAGCGCATCGGCTCGGGCGTCTCGCGCCGCAGCCAGGTGATGAAGTCATAGCCGTCCATGTCCGGCATGACGCAATCCACCAGGATCAGGTCGACGGGCCGGCGGCGCAGGATCTGCGCGCCCTCGGACGCCGAGCCGCACTTGATCTGCTCCTTGACGCCGAAGCCGTGGAAGATCGAGCTGAGCATGTCCAGCGCCTGCTGGTTGTCGTCGATCAGCAGCACGCTGGAGTGGCTGAGATTGATGCGGTCGGAGGGTGCGGGCCGGGACATGGCCGTTCTCGGTCAAAAAAGTTGCAGGTGGCCGGAAGCGGCTGGATCGGGCGCGGCGTCATCGGCCTGACGGCGAACGGCGGGGCGCAGACGCTGGGCCATGTCGGACAACGGGATAGCCGCCACGGCCAGATCCGGCGGCTCGCCTGCGGCGACGGCGCGGGCGAGACCGGACAGGGCCTGAAGACGCTGGGTGATCTCGTCCAGTCGCTGGGCGTCCGACATCACCTCCAGCCGCTCGGCCGGCGGCACGCGGCGGACAAGGTCGCCGAGCAGATGAGAGATGGCGTCCACACCCGCGCGCAGGTCCTCCAGTTCGTCGGCGACGGCGTTCAGCAGGGCGGCATCGGCGGCGGGCATCAGAACAGTTCCAGCGCGCCGGTGTCGGCGGGCGGCGGCGGGGGCGGCGCGTCGGCGCGGCGGCGCAGGATGATGTCGCCGTTGGGCAGCCGCTCGGGGCGCTGATAGTTCTCGATGTCGTCCACCAGCCCGCCGAGTTCGCGCAGCGCGGGCGAGATTTCCTGCAACGTCCCCTCCATCGCGCCGGCGAGCCCTTCGAGATGCGGCTGCGCCTCGGTCAGCAGGTTGTCGAGGATCGACCCGATCGACCCGTCGTCGATCCCGGGCGCGGCCGCCGGTGGCGTCGTCCCCGGGGGGATGGCGGGCTGGTCGGCGCCGGGCATCTGGAAGCCCTGGGCCATCGCGGCGGTGGCAAGCGGCGCGGCGGCGGCCAGCGACAGGGCGCAGGTGAGTGCGAGACGGTGAAGCATGGGACGGGTACCTTTGCGGGCGCGCGGTCTGTCGCGCTGAACGGTCGGGCGGAAAACGACCCGCGGCGCGGCGGGGTTCCCGTGACGTCCTGCCCGCACCCGCGGGGTCCCGCGCCCCACGCCCCCTGGTCAGGTGGCGGCGCGGGCGATCTCGGCCGCGCTGACGCCGTGCGCCTGCGCGATCCGGGCGCGGGCCGACAGCAGGCGGGGATCGTCGGGGCGCAGGCCCAGGGTGCGGATGAACTCGGCCCGCGATTTCGCCTTCAGCGCGTCGCGCGAGATCGCGGTGCCCAGCGCCCGGTCGATCACCTCGCCCCCCGGCGAGACGTGGAACCAGCGGGTGAAGTCGCGGAAATGGTGCTGGTTGTGCAGCGTCGTGACGTGCTGTTCCAACCGGCTGCGGCGCACGGGCAGATGCGCGGTCATGTGGAACCATTCATAGACGAGGAAGGTGCCGACGCCGCCCGTCAGCGTCACCGCCGCCGCGACCCGCCAGCCCATGCCGGGCAGCAGCAGCTCGCCCACCAGTGCGGCGGCCAGCACATGCAGCGCCAGCATCGGCAGCGCGACGAAGGCGGGCACGAAGAACAGCGACGGGCAGGTCGGAAAGTCGTGGTGGCCGTAATGCGCGCGGTAGAGCAGGTCGAACTTCCACTGCTCGCGCGGCGGCGGCAGGTGGAACAGGAAGCGGTGCATCGCGTATTCATTCAGCATCTGCAGGCCGACGCCCCCCGACACCAGCGCCCACAGCCAGACCGGCCCCGTCAGCGTGGCGGCCAGCCCCAGCACGAAGGCGGCGGCCAGAATGGCCACGGCGCGGTGCGACAGCATCAGGCGGATGCGTTCCATCGGCCCCTTCCCAAAAGCGACGGTTTCATGACGAACCTGCGGCCGAAGGCGCGGCCGGTCAACCGTCGTCCGCGCGCGGGGGCGCGCCACGTCGCGTCAGATGGTCGTCGCGTCAGATGGTGCCAAGGTCAGCCGCGATACTGGCTGCGATAGGTCTGCCACGCCTCGTTGATCGCGCGGGTGCGCGCCTCGGCCAGGCGGATCGCCTCGCGCGGAAGGCCGTGGGCCTGCGCGCGGTCGGGATGGTTCTCGCGCACGAGGTCGCGCCAGCGCGCGCGCGCCTCGTCCAAAGGCGTGCCGGGGGGGATGCCCAGCACGTCGCAGGGCGGGCAGCCCTGTTCGGGGTCGTGGCGGGCGCGCATGGCGGCGACGGTGCCGTGATCGACGCCGAAGATGCGCGCCACCTCGTCAAGGAACACGACCTCGCCCGGGGTCAGGCTGTGGTCGGCCATCGCGATCAGGTGCAGCCCTTCCAGCACGTCCACCAGCACCGGGTCGGCGGGCGGGAACATCGCGGCCATCCGCCCGGCCCACAGGTCGAAGCCCGCCACGTCGCGGCGGGCAAGGTCGAAGACCTGCGCCGCGTGCCGTTCCTCGGTCCGGGGGATCTTGAAGATGCGGCGGAAGGCCGCGACCTCTTCCCGCGCGACGCGGCCGTCGGCCTTGGCGATCTTGGCGCCCAGCGCGATCACGGCGATGGTAAAGGCGACCGACCGTTCCGGCGGAACCGCGGCGCGGCCACCCACCAGCGCGGCCATGCGGTCGAGGATGCGCTGCCAGAAGCCACGCGGCTGCGGCAGGCGCGGCGCCGCGGCGCGCGTCGGGTGCGAAACATCGTCCATGCCGGTCAGGGTAGCGGTAACAGGGGGCGCAGGAAAGACGCGATCACGGAACGGGCGCGCTGTTATTGCCCAGGTCCTTTCCCATCAGGACAAGATCGTGAAAGCGCCCGAACTTCCAACCCGCCGCGGGAATCCGTCCCCATTCGGCAAATCCCAGCCGCGCGTGAAACTGCACGCTCGCGCGGTTCCCGGCGGTGATCGCCCCGATCAGCACCCGCGCGCCGGCGGCGCTCGCATGCGCCTGGATCGCCGTCATCAAGGCGCGGCCGGTCCCCTTGCCGCGCTGCCCTTCCGCAACGTGGACCGTGTGTTCCAGCGTCCGCGCATAACCCGCGCCGACCCGGAATTGCGAGGTCGAGGCAAAGCCCGTCATCTCGTCCCCGTCGATGGCGACCAGAAACGCGAAGCCGTCCCGCCGGCGCTCGGCGATCAGGGCCGCGATGTCCGCCCGCGACCGCTCGGTCGGCCAGAAGGTGATGACGGTGTCGCGGATGATCGGGCTCCAGATCGCGGCGATGGCGTCCGCGTCGGCGGCGGTGGCGGGGCGGATCTGCATGGCGGACCTTTCGGCGGCGCGGAACGGCGGGCGGCGCATGAGCCTACGCAACCGCGGACGCAAGCGAAAGCGCCCCGGCCGCCACGGACCCCGCGCCGCCTACCCGCTGGACAGTCGGCCCGCCAAATCGCATGATCCGCAGCTATCCAGCGAGAAGATCCCAAGATCCGATGACGATCCGATGACCCAGGCCGATTTCCTGCAAGCCCCTTTCCCGCCCGCCCGCGTGCTGCCGGACGGACCGCCCGAAGGCCCCGCCCGCTTCTTCAATCGCGAGCTGAGCTGGCTCAGCTTCAACTGGCGGGTGCTGGACGAGGCGCGGAACCTGCGGGTGCCGCTGCTGGAACGGCTGCGCTTCCTGTCGATCTCGGCCGCGAACCTCGACGAGTTCTTCACGGTCCGCGTCGCCGGCCTGCGCGAGCTGGTGCGCGAGGGGAACGCGACCGTGTCCGACGACGGGCTCAGCCCGGCCGAGCAGCTGGGGCTCATCAACGCCGACGCGCGGCGGCTGATGGCGGCGCAGCAGTCGGTCTGGAACACCCTGCGGCGCGAGATGGAAGCGGCCGGGATCGTCATCGTGACCCGCCAGACCGTCACCTCGGAAGAGGTCGAGTGGCTCGACCGCTACTTCCTCGACCAGGTGTTCCCGGTCGTGTCGCCGCTGGCGATCGACCCCGCGCATCCGTTCCCCTTTATCCCCAATCTCGGCTTTTCGCTGGCGGTAGAACTCGCCCGCGTCAGCGACGGCCGCCGGCTGGAGGCGTTGCTGCCGATCCCGGGGCAGCTTGCGCGCTTCGTGGCGCTGCCCGGCGGGGCGCGGTTCCTGCGGCTGGAGGACCTGCTGCTGATGAACCTCGACCGGCTGTTTCCGGGCTACAGCGACGCGGGCCACTGCGCCTTTCGCGTGCTGCGCGACAGCGACCTTGAGGTCGAGGACGAGGCCGAGGACCTGGTGCGCGAGTTCGAGCACGCGCTGAAGCGCCGCCGCCGGGGCGAGGTCGTGCGGCTGAAGCTGACCGCCGGCGCGACCGAACGCCTGCGCCGCCTCATCATGTCGGAACTCCACGTCACGCCCGAGGAGGTGGTCGAGGTCGATGGCCTGGTCGGCATGGCCGACCTGTCCGAACTGGTGTTGGACAGCCGCCGCGATCTTCTGTGGCCGTCCTTCACCCCGCGGGTGCCCGAACGGGTGCAGGACCATGACGGCGACATGTTCGCGGCGATCCGGCAAAAGGACATGCTGCTGCATCACCCGTACGAGACGTTCGACATGGTGATCCGCTTCCTCGCGCAGGCGGCGGTCGATCCGAACGTGCTGGCGATCAAGCAGACGCTCTACCGCACCAGCCGCGACAGCCCGATCGTGGACGCGCTGTGCGAGGCGGCGGAATCGGGCAAGTCCGTCACCGCGCTGGTGGAGCTGAAGGCGCGCTTCGACGAGGCCGCGAACATCCGCCAGTCGCGCCGGCTGGAACGCGCGGGCGCGCATGTCGTCTATGGCTTCATGAACTACAAGACCCACGCCAAGATCAGCAGCGTCGTGCGGCGCGAGGGCGACCGGCTGGTGACCTATACCCACTACGGGACCGGCAACTACCACCCCATCACCGCCCGCATCTACACCGACCTGTCGCTGTTCACCTGCGACCCGGCACTGGGGCGGGACGCGACCAAGGTCTTCAACTACCTGTCGGGCTACGTCCAGCCGGACGGGCTTGAGAACCTGTCGATCTCGCCCTTCGCGCTGAAGGACAAGCTGGTCGAGCTGATCGGCCGCGAGGCGGAGCTTGCGCGGCAGGGCCGACGCGCCGCGATCTGGGCCAAGATGAACAGCCTGACCGAGCGCGAGGTGATCGAGGCGCTTTATGCCGCGTCGCAGGCGGGGGTGAAGATCAACCTCGTCATCCGCGGGATCTGCGGCCTCAGGCCCGGGATCGACGGTCTGTCCGCGAACATCCGCGTCAAGTCGATCGTCGGCCGGTTCCTGGAACACAGCCGGATCGTCTGCTTCGGCAACGGCCACGGCCTGCCGTCGCGCAAGGCGCGGGTGTTCATCAGCTCGGCCGACTGGATGGACCGCAACCTGAACCGGCGCGTGGAAACGCTGGTCGAATGCATGAACGACACCGTCAAGGCGCAGATCACCAGCCAGGTGATGGCCGCCAACATGGCGGACGAGGCGCAAAGCTGGATCCTGCAGCCCGACGGGCGCTATCTGCGCCACCTGCCGGCGGGGCGCGACGACCTGTTCAACTGCCACCGCTTCTTCATGGAAAACCCGTCGCTGTCCGGGCGGGGAACCGCCGGTGCGCGGGACGTTCCGGCATTGACCCACTCGCTGGATTGAACCACACAACCGCCGAGCCGTTGATCCGCGCAACCGCGACACCTGCCCGGGAGAGTTTCCGATGTCCGTCAAGACCGTCTCGGGGCGCAGCTTTGCGCCGTTCGGCAAGGACCGCGGCGTCCTGTCGGCGCGCGAGTTGCAGCGGGTGGGCGTCGTCGATGTCGGCTCGAACTCGATCCGCATGGTCGTCTTTGATGGCGCGGCGCGCAGCCCCGCCTATTTCTACAACGAAAAGGTCATGGCCGGACTGGGGCAGGGGCTCGCCACCACCGGCAAGCTGAACCCCGAGGGCGCGATCCGCGGCATGGCCGCGCTGCGCCGCTTCAGCGAACTGGCCGAGGGGATGGGGATCCGCCCGTTGACCTGCGTGGCGACCGCCGCCGTGCGCGAGGCCGAGGACGGCCCCGCATTCCAGCGCCAAGTCGAAGAGGAAACCGGCCTGAAGCTGTGGGTCATCGACGGCAGGGAAGAGGCGCGGCTGTCGGCGCAGGGCGTGCTGCTGGGCTGGCCCGACGCGCGCGGCCTTGTCTGCGACATCGGCGGCAACTCGATGGAACTGGCCAAGGTCGCGGACGGCGAGGTGGGCGACCGCGTGACCTCCCCCCTCGGGCCGTTCCGGTTGCAGCAGGTCGAGGGCAAGGGGCTTCGCAAGCACATCGAAAAGATCATGTCGGGCCTTGCGGGCGAGATGGGGACCGATCACGAGCGGATCTATCTGGTCGGCGGATCGTGGCGGGCGATCGCCCGGCTCGACATGGAACGGCGCGGCTATCCGATGACGGTGCTGCACGAATACCGCATGACGCCCGACGACGTGATGGCCACGGTCAAATGGGCCAGCGACCAGTCGCTGGACGAGCTGCGCGCGCAGACCGGCATCTCGCAGGGGCGGATGGAGCTGGTGCCGCTGGCGATGCAGGTCCTGCGCGAGCTGGTGCAGTCGTTCGACCCGCCCGAGATCGCCGTCAGCGCCTACGGCATCCGCGAGGGGCTGCTGTACGAGCAGATGCCCGACACGATCCGCAGGCGCGACCCGCTGATCGAGGCGGCGCGGTTCACCGAACGGCAGATGGCGCGGATGCCGGGGTTCGGCAAGAAGCTGTACCAGTTCCTGTCGCCGCTGTTTCAGGACATTTCGTCCGACCACGACCGGCTGGTCCGCGCCGCCTGCCTGCTGCACGACACAAGCTGGCGCGCGCACCCTGACTATCGCGCCGAATCCTGTTTCGACAACGTGACGCGCGCGAACCTTGCCGCGCTGTCGCATCCGCAGCGGGTGTTCCTGGGGCTGGCGCTGCTGCACCGCTACAAGAACAGCCGCGCCGGATCGGTGATGGAGCCGCTGCTGACGCTGCTGACCGACGACCAGATCGACAAGGCCGAGATCCTGGGTAAGGCGATGCGGTTCGGGGCCATGTTCTCGGTCCGCGACCCGGCCGAGGCGGGGGAGCTGACGCTTGACCGGGGCGCGGACACGCTGACGCTGACGCTGACCCGGATGGGCCGCGCGCTGATGGGCGAGGTCGCCGAGGCGCGGTTCAAGTCGCTGTGCGCGGCGATGAAGGTGGAGCCGGTCGTCGTCTGACCGGGCGGTTCGCCGCGGCGGGGTCGCGCGGGGTCAGACGCGGTTGTCCACCTGCCGCAGCAGCGTCGCGAGAAGGTCGCGGCTTTCGTCCAGTTTCCGCCGCTGCCCGTCCACCTGCGCGATCTGCTTGCGCAGCAACGCGGCAAGCTCGTCGCAGGGTTCGAACTCTGACCGCCCGGCCAGCGCGCAGGGCAGAAAGTGGCTGATCTCGGGCAGGGTCATCCCGGCCGCGCCAAGCGACCTGATGCGCCCGACCGTCGCCACGTCCTCGGCCCCGTAGTCGCGATAGCCGTTCCCGTTCCGCGCGGGATCGAGAAGGCACCGCGCCTCGTAATACCGCAGCATGCGGACGCTGATGCCGGTGCGGTCCGCAAGTTCGCCGATCTTCATGCCCGGTTCCCCTTGACCCTGACAGCGCTGTCATTGTCTAGACCACCCGCTCACCCATGCGAACCCCATGAGGAGCATCCATGTCCACGTCCGATCACGCCAGCCTGCTCAACGGCCGCGCGGCCACCGCCGCCGACCTCGCGCCGCTGGCATTTGCCGGCTTCGCCCACTTCACCGCCATGCAACTGCGCGGCGGCCGGGTGAGGGGGCTTGACCTTCACCTTGTCCGGCTTCGCCATGCGTCGCGGCGGATGTTCGGCGCGGCGCTTGCCGACGACGTCGTGCGCGACCGTATCCGCGAGGCGGCTGAGGCGGCGGCAGGGGCCAGCCCCGATCTGTCGCTGACCGCCACGATGTTTTCCCGTGTGGGAGAGTTCACCCCCGCCGGCGCGGCCGACGACCCGGCCATCCTGGTGCGGACCGCGCCGCCGTCGGACGGACCTTCCGGTCCGCTGCGCCTTGACGCGGTGCGCCACACCCGCCCGCTCGCGGACATCAAGCAGGTCGGCGAATCCACCAAGACGCTGTACCTGCGCGAGGCCGTCGCCCGGGGTTTCGACGACGCCGCCTATGTCGATGCGGACGGACGTCTGAGCGAGGCGACGATCTGGAACCTCGTGTTCTGGGACGGCCGGGCCGTCGTCTGGCCGCGGGCCGAGATGCTGGACGGGATCACGCAGCAGATCGTCCAGCGCCAGCTGCAACGGTCCGGCGTGCCGCAGCGGACGGCGGAGTTGACGCCCGCCGACGCGGCCCGGATGGCGGGGGCGGCGGTGATGAACTCGTGGACGCCCGGCGTTCCGGTCGGCGCGATCGGCGACGCGGCGATCCCCGTCGCGGGGGACTTCATGCAGCTTCTGCAAGGGGCCTATCAGGCCGAGCCGGCGGTCGAGGTGTGATACGCGGTTCTCTTGCAGAACGGGCGGGACGGCGACCCGCTGGCCGCCTCAGTCCCGCCACAGCGGAAAGCGCAGCCGGCAGTAGCTGGCGATCGCCATCGACACCGACACCGACCCGTCCTGCGGGCCCGACCCGAACTCGAAAACGCCCGCGTTCTCGGCCCGTTTGTCGGGATCGACGGTAAAGACGATGCCCTGTCCCTTGCGGCGGGGTTCGGGGGTGGCGCGCCACAGGCGGGTCTTGCCGGGCAGGCCCATGACCTGTTCGGCAAGGTCGCCCGCCGCGCACCAGTAGCTGGTGTCCGAACGCCCGGAATCGAACGGGACCGCGATCTCGGTCGGGCTGACCTGCTGGGCGACCATGCCGTTACGCGCGGTAAAGGCCGACGCGGGCAGCGGCGCCAGCGCGAGGGCGGCGGCGAGGATCGGGATCAGGCGCATGGCGGTCACTCCGAATGGGGCAGGCGGCAAGCAAGGGCGGGTCGCGCGGGACCGGAGACGAATGATGCGCCCGCCCGGCCCGCCGGCACAATCACGTTTGGCTGAACGGGTGCGGCGAGCGGGCCGGACGCGGGCCGGACGCGCCGCCCCGGACATGAAAAAGGGCGCCACGCGGGCGCCCTTTCCGTTGCTCGACCGAAGCGGTCGGGCGGGGACATTACATCATGTCCATGCCGCCCATGCCGCCCATGCCGCCGCCCATGCCAGCGCCTGCGGCGCCTTTGGGTTCGGGCTTTTCGGCAATCATCGCTTCGGTGGTGATCAGCAGACCGGCGATCGAGGCCGCGTCTTCCAGCGCGGTGCGCACGACCTTGGCCGGGTCGATCACGCCGAACTTGAACATGTCGCCATATTCTTCGGTCTGAGCGTTGAAGCCGAACGACTTGTCGTCCGATTCGCGCACCTTGCCGGCCACGACGGCGCCGTCGACGCCCGCGTTCTCGGCGATCTGGCGCATCGGCGCTTCCAGCGCGCGGCGGACGATGGCGATGCCGGCGTTCTGGTCGGCGTTGCCGCCTTCCATGCCTTCCAGCGCCTTGCCGCCCTGGACGAGCGCCACACCGCCGCCCACGACGACACCTTCCTGCACCGCGGCGCGGGTCGCGTTCAGCGCGTCATCGACGCGGTCCTTGCGCTCCTTCACCTCGACTTCGGTCATGCCGCCGACGCGGATGACGGCGACGCCGCCGGCCAGCTTGGCAACACGTTCCTGCAGCTTTTCCTTGTCGTAGTCCGAGGTGGTTTCCTCGATCTGCTGACGGATCTGGCTGACGCGGGCCTCGATCTCGGACTTTTCACCCGAACCATCGACGATGGTGGTGTTGTCCTTGTTGATCGAGATCTTCTTGGCACGCCCCAGCATGTCGATGCTGACGTTTTCCAGCTTCATGCCCAGATCCTCCGAGATCACCTGGCCGCCGGTCAGGATCGCGATGTCCTGCAGCATGGCCTTGCGGCGATCGCCGAAGCCCGGAGCCTTGACCGCCGCGACCTTCAGGCCGCCGCGCAGGCGGTTGACGACCAGCGTGGCCAGGGCCTCGCCCTCGACGTCCTCGGCGACGATCAGCAGCGGCTTGCCGGTCTGGATCACGCCTTCCAGCAGCGGGACCATCGGCTGCAGCGACGACAGCTTCTTCTCGTGCAGCAGGATGTAGGCATCCTCCAGCTCGGCGATCATCTTCTCGGGGTTGGTCACGAAGTAGGACGACAGGTAGCCCCGGTCGAACTGCATGCCCTCGACGACTTCGACTTCCGTCTCCATCCCCTTGTTCTCTTCGACGGTGATCACACCCTCGTTGCCGACCTTCTGCATCGCCTCGGCGATCTGCTGGCCGATGAAGGCCTCGCCGTTGGCCGAGATGGTGCCGACCTGGGCGACTTCGGCGGTGTCGTTGACCGGGCGCGAGGCCGACTTGATCGATTCCACGACGCGGGCGGTCGCAAGGTCGATGCCGCGCTTGAGGTCCATCGGGTTCATGCCGGCGGCGACCGCCTTCATGCCTTCCTTGACGATGGCTTGCGCCAGGACCGTCGCGGTGGTGGTGCCGTCGCCGGCCTCGTCATTGGTGCGCGACGCGACTTCGCGGACCATCTGCGCGCCCATGTTCTCGAACTTGTCGGTCAGTTCGATTTCCTTGGCGACCGAGACGCCGTCCTTGGTGATGCGCGGGGCGCCGAACGACTTGTCGATGACCACGTTGCGGCCCTTGGGGCCCAGCGTCACCTTGACCGCGTCGGCCAGGATGTTGACGCCTTTGAGCATCCGGTCGCGGGCGTCAGTGCTGAACTTGACTTCCTTGCCAGCCATTTACCTAATCCTTCTGAAACAGTTTGAAGCGATGTCCGTCAGGGTTCGCCGGCTCAGCCGATGATCCCGAGAATGTCGCTTTCCTTCATGATGAGCAGCTCTTCGCCGTCCAGCGTCACTTCGGTGCCCGACCATTTGCCGAACAGGATCTTGTCGCCGGCCTTGACCGAGGGGGCGATCAGCTCGCCCGAGTCCTTGCGCGCGCCCTCGCCGACCGAGACGATCTCGCCCTCGGCGGGTTTTTCCTTGGCGGTGTCGGGGATGATCAGCCCGCCCTTGGTCTTTTCGTCCGACTGGACGCGGCGGACCAGAACGCGGTCGTGCAGCGGTTTGAATGCCATCGTGGTACACTCCGATGTTTCAGGTTGCAGGTGTTGGCACTCGGCTTCGATGAGTGCCAATCGGGGGCTGATCTAGGCGCGGGGCAGGGCCAAGTCAACAGCGCCGGTCAACTGCCCGTGACGCGGTCTTGGTCGCGCCGCGCGGGCGTGGCAGGGTCGGGCGGACGCGTCCCCGGTCCGGTCGCAGGAACATCCGGCAACCCATTGCGCCGGCGACGGAAAGGAAACGGAAATGAAGCGGTTGATCCTTGCGGCGACGCTGTGGGCCATGGCGGGGGTGTCCGCGAACGCGGGCGCCCAGGCCGCCTGCACCGGGCGCAACCTGTTCGACGACCTGACCCCCGCGATGCGGGCCGAGGTGGCGGCGGCGGCGTCGCGGGTCCCGCACTCGGAAGGAACGGTGTGGGAGGCGCGCAAGGGCGACGCGCGGATGCTGATTCTTGGCACCTACCACTTCACCGATCCGCGCCATGCCGACGCGGTCGCGGCCCTGAAGCCCCGGATCGAGAACGCCGCGACGCTGATGGTCGAGGTGTCGCCCGAGGACCAGGAAAAGCTCAAGGCGCGGTTGCTGTCCGAACCCGACCTGCTGATGGACCCCGTTGGGCCCAGCCTGCCCGAACGGATGGGCAAGGAACAATGGGCGGCCCTGTCCGAGGCGACGGCCGCACGCGGCGTGCCCGCGATCCTCGCCAGCCGGATGCGGCCCTGGTACGCGGCGATGACCCTGTCGATGTCTCCTTGCATGATGGCCGAGATGCGCGCGCCCGACGGGCCGCCGGCGGGCATGGACATGATGCTGATGGACACGGCCGAAAAGGCGGGCGTCCCGGTGCGCTCGCTTGAACCCTACGACACCGTGCTGGGCATGTTCGACGACCTGTCGCCCGAGGACGAGATCGACATGGTCCTGTGGTCGCTGCCCGGCGCCGAACACGCCGACGACTTCACCACCACCACCGCCGCCGCCTTCTTCGCCGGCAAGGTGTGGGAGCTGTGGGAGTTCTCGCGCCTCGATTCCTACATCAATTCGGGCCTGAGCCGGGCCGAGGTGGACCGGCAGGTGGCGCTGGCGCAGGAGCGGCTGATGGACCGGCGGAACCGCGCGTGGATCGCGCCGTTGACCGCTGCTGCAGAGGCGGCGGCTGGGGCGGCAGTAAAGCCGGGGGCAGGGGACACGCCCGCCGGGCGCGAGGTCGTGGCGGCTGTGGGCGCGCTGCACCTGCCGGGAGAACAGGGCGTGCTGCGGCTGCTGGAACGGGACGGATGGACGGTGGAAAGGGTGGCGCGATGAGCATGACCGAGGAACGCTGGGCGGACGAAGAGGCGTGGTGGACCATGGGCGCGGCCGAGGCGGGCCTGCGCGCGCACCCGTCGTGCGTCGCGGTGCTGGACGGCCGCTTGCTACAAGGGGCCGACATGCTGGGCGCGATCGACGCCTGGGGCGCGTGGGACAGCGTCCAGATGACCGACCGCCGCATGGCCGAGGGGGAGGACTGCGTGGTGCTGGCCTACGCGGCCGTCGCACGCCGCGACGACGGCTCGGACTTCGCCGCGCTCTGCACCTCGACCTGGGTACGGCAGGGGGACGACTGGCAGATCGTGCAGCACCACCGGACGGCGCGCGAGGACTGAAGGAAAGCGCGGGCGCGTCGGCGGGACGGCCCGATGGACGGGGGCTGCGTGGCGGCCTGACAGTGAGCGGCGGCCGCGTGGCGGCCTGACGGTGAGCGGCGGCGCGCCTTCGGCATCTGCCGATGCATGACGTATGGCGGGGTCATCGGCCGCGATCGACCCGCGCCCGCGACCCTTCGCAGGTCACGCCTGGCCGCCCGCCGTCGATAGACAACCGCCGGGGCCGATCCTATAAGCC
>ERZ501041.155-NODE-155-length-13181-cov-8.529255_pt1 | contig 13181 bp, 13 predicted proteins | sample MGYA00248848_ERZ501041 | MGnify/ENA primary metagenome ERZ501041 (study PRJEB25958, sample SAMN03398573) | human skin metagenome | study: EMG produced TPA metagenomics assembly of the Human Skin Microbiome Metagenome (human skin metagenome) data set.
GGGGTGGCAGCGCCCCGATCACGGCTGGGGATCCGCGACCTTGCCTTAACGGCGCGCGTCGAGCGCTTCCCGGGTGAGAGACGGCAAACAACAAATTTGCCTGCCCGCCTGCATCCGCCATCACCCGGCGGCCGTACCTCTCCACAGCCCGCACGACGAAAAGCAATCCCAACCCCTTGCGGGCTTACGGGAGGTGCCAAGTGACGACGCAACAGGACCAACTGATCGAGGCGTTCGAGGAGCGCGCCGATCGGCGGCGTGATCGACGCGGCCGCCGAGACGGCGCGGCTGGAAAAGGCGCTGGCGAAAACCGAAAAGGACGCCGTTGGCTTGCGGGGGCGGCTGTCGAACCCCAAGTTCGCCCAGAACGCCGACCCCGAGGTGATCGAGGAAACGCGCGCCAAGCTGGCCGAGCTGGACGAGGATGCCGCCCGCACGAAAGGCGCGCTGGAACAGCTGCGGTCGTTCTGAAGGGGGACCGATGCACTGGTTCGAACGCATCGCGCTGCGGCGCATCGACGATGCCGCCGCCAAGGGCGAGCTGCGGGGGCTGAAGGGCGAGGGCAAGCCGCTCGACCCCGTGCGCCTGCGCGAAAGCGCCGACGACGTGCTGCACCGGATGATGGCCGACGGCGGCTTCCTTCCGCCCGAGATCCAGCTGGCCAAGGACGCGGCCGCCAAGCGCGCCGTGCTGGACCAGATCGAGGACGAGGGCGAGCGGACCAAACTGCGCAAGCAGATCGCGCTGATGGAGCTGAAGCGCGCCATGGCCGCCGAGCAGCGCAGCCGGTCGATGCGGGGCTGACACGCGGCGGCGGCTTGCTCGCGGCATATCCGGGCGCCAACATCGGGAAACCGAACCCGATGGTGCGCCGATGAAATCTCTGCTTCTCGCCTGCTTTGCCCTTCTGGCCGTCGCCCCCGCTCATGCGCGGCCTGCGTCCTGTTCCCTCGCCCTCGCGGATCGCGAGGTGTTCGCGGGCGACGACTGCGACTTCGACAGCCACGACAAGGACGGCAGCTTCCAGCTGACCGCACCGGGGGGCGAGTTCTTCGTCTACGTGAACATGGACGCGCCGGGCGTGGCGCAAGGCTACTGGAACGGCTGGGGTCGCGGCAGCCACGCGCATGACCCCTTGGGAACGCTGACCCGCGACAAGGCCGATCCGGCCTGCTGGGCGAACGACACCGCCCGGGTCTGCGCGAGGTAGCCTGCCGCGTAGCGGTCAGCCCAGGCGGAACCCGTCGGGGATCCGGTCCTCGCCCGACAGGACCAGGTCGGCCATGATCGCCGCCATCGCCGGGGCCATGCCAAAGCCGATCTTGAAGCCGCCGTTCGCGACGAAATGCCCGGGCCGTCCGGGCCAGCCACCCAGCAGCGGCGCGCGGCTTTGCGCGCGCGGGCGCACCCCGGCCCAAGCGTCGATCACCGGGGCGTCCGCCAGCGCCGGGCAAACCTCCCGCGCCCGCGCCACCAGCGCGTCGAGCTGCGCGTCGGTGGCGCTGGGGTCCGCGAACTCCCGCTCGGAGGTGGAGCCGATGGCGACGGTGCCGTCCCCGTGCGGGACGATATGCAGCCCGCCCGCAAACACCTGCGCCGCCCCCGGCGCGGAAAAGCAAAGCAGCGCCGACTGCCCCTTGACCCCGTTCCCCACCGCGCGGCCCAGGTCGCGCGACAGGTCGGCCAGCCCCGGCGCGCCGGTGGCCCAGATCACCGTCCCGTCCAGCGTCTCGGGCGACTGCGGCCCCGCATCCTCCTCGACCGTTCCGCCCGCCGCCCGCACCGCCGTCGCCAGCGCCGCGCAGGCCGCGCGGGGCGCGATCCGCGCGGTCAGGCTGTCGTGCAGGTAAAGCCCGGTCGGGCTGGGGCAGGGCAGGGCGCCGGGATCGTCCGTCACCGCCATCCCGAACGGCCGGGGCCAGTTCCGCGCCGCCGCCTCGACCCGCATCCGCGCCGCCGCGACCTGCGCGTGGTCGGCCAGGGGCTGCACCCGGCCTGTCCGCCCGTAACCCGGATCGTAACCCGGATCGTCGCCGCCAGCCGCGCGCACCCCGGCCCACCAGCCCTCCGCCGCCACCAGCGCGTCAAGCTGCACCTGCTTCTTGGGGTTCCAGTTCTCGGGCGCATGCGGGGCCAGCGCGCCGACCGTCCCGCCGCTGGACCTCCCGCCGACGCGGCCCGCCTCGACTACCCGCACCGCCGCGCCGCGCCGGGCGATGTCCCAGGCGCAGGCCAGCCCGACGACGCCCGCGCCCACCACCGTGATGTGTCTTGCCATCGCCCCCGGCCCGGTCCAGTCAGCCCGGCGAAGGGATAGCCGCCATGACCGATGAGGACCAGAGCGGGCCGGGCCCCGCGATCGACTGGCGCGACGGCGCCGTTCCGGTGTCGCGCCGGTTCGAGGACCCGTATTTCAGCCTCGCCGGGGGCCTCGATGAAACCCGGCACGTGTTCCTGGCCGGAAACGACCTCCCCGCGCGGCTGACCCCCGGCTTCCACGTCGCGGAGACCGGCTTCGGCACCGGGCTGAACCTGCTGGCGCTGGTGCAGGTGGCGCAGGTCCCGGTCCGCTTCACCAGTTTCGAGGCGTTCCCGCTCGACCTTCCCGACCTCGCCCGCGCCCACGCGGCGTTCCCGGAACTGGGAGCCCTCGCGGCCGAGCTGCGCGCCGGCTGGCCCGGCCCGCTGCGGGTGGGCATGGTCGAGGCCGAGGTGATCGTCGGCGACGCCCGCGAGACGCTGCCGCGCTGGCCGGGCCGGGCGGACGCATGGTTCCTCGACGGCTTTTCCCCCGCCCGGAACCCGGAACTGTGGACGGACGACCTGCTGGCGCAGGTCGCGTCCCACACCGCGCCGGGCGGCAGCTTTGCGACCTACACCGCCGCGGGGCACGTGCGCCGGGCGCTCGCGGCCGCGGGCTTCGTGGTGGAACGCGTGCCGGGCTTCGCGGGCAAGCGCCACATGAGCCGCGGCCGCCTCAGCGGCTGACGGGCGGAATCCGCGTCGGCGCGTAATCGACCGGGCGGTGCGGCGGCTTGCCGGCGGTCGCCTGCCAGAACCCCGTCCCGCCGCGGCGCAGGAACACCGGCAGCGCCAGCACGACGCCCGCCGCGAACCCGCCCGCATGGGCCCAGTAGGCCACGCCCGCCTCGCCCCCCATCATCGAATAGCCCGAGAACAGCTGCAGCGCGAACCAGATCCCCAGCATCACCCAGGCCGGGATCGTGAAGATCTTGATGAGGATGATGATGATCAGCACCACGTCCACCCGCGCGCGCGGGAACATCAGCAGATAGCCCCCCATCACCGCCGCGATCGCCCCCGACGCCCCCACCATCGGGATGCCGGACCCGATGTCGGCGATCATCTGGAACCCCGCCGCCGCCAGCCCCCCGAGCAGGTAGAAGACAAGGAACCCGGCGTGGCCCATCTGGTCCTCCAGGTTGTCGCCGAAGATCCACAGGAACAGCATGTTGCCGCCCAGGTGCAGCAGCCCCGCATGAACGAACATGTGGGTCAGCAGCCCCCACAGATACTGCCCGTGCGCGACCGCCACCGGATAAAGCGCAAGCTGGTCCCACAGGTCCACCATCCCGCCCAGCCACGGCGCGGTCAGGGCAAAGACCGCGACGTTGATCGCGATCAGGACCAGCGTCACGATCGGGCGGGTGTTCGACGGGTTGTGGTCGCGGATCGGAAACATCGGCGAGGCGGCCTTTCATGGCGCGGGCCGCGCGCCCGCCCGGGCCAACGCCGCCCGCGCCGCGCAGGTTGCGCGGGCGCGCCGATCGCGCCTGACAGTGCGTGCGAGAGGGGCTAGAACACCCCCATGCCGCGCAACGGACGCGCGGCCGAAGGGATGCACCATGACGATCATGACCGACCGCAAGAACGCCGCCATCTCGCGCGGCGTGGGGATGACGACGCAGGTCTATGCCGACCGCGCCGAGAACGCCGAGATCTGGGACCGCGACGGCCGCCGCTACATCGACTTCGCCGCCGGCATCGCGGTCGTGAACACCGGCCACCGGCATCCGAAGGTGGTGCAGGCGGTCAAGGACCAGCTCGACCGCTTCACCCACACCTGCCATCAGGTCGTGCCCTACGAAAACTACGTGGCGCTGGCCGAGCGGCTGAACGACCTCGTCCCCGGCGACTTCGAGAAGAAGACGATCTTCGCCACCACCGGCGCCGAGGCGGTCGAGAACGCGGTCAAGATCGCCCGCTGCCACACCGGCCGCAACGGCATCGTCGCGTTCGCGGGCGGTTTCCACGGGCGGACCTTCATGGGAATGGCGCTGACCGGCAAGGTCCAGCCCTACAAGGCCGGGTTCGGGTCGATGATGCCCGATGTCTGGCACCTGCCGTTCCCCAACGACCTGCACGGCGTCACCCAGGACGAGGCGCTGGCGGCGCTGGACCGGCTGTTCAAGGCCGACGTGGACCCCGCCCGCGTGGCCGCGATCATCATCGAGCCTGTGCAGGGCGAGGGCGGGTTCTACCCAGCGCCCGCGGGCTTCATGGCGCGCCTGCGCGAGGTCTGCGACCGCCACGGGATGCTGCTGATCGCCGACGAGGTCCAGACCGGCTTCGCCCGCACCGGCCGCATGTTCGCGATGGACCTGCACGGTGTCGCGGCCGACCTGACCACGATGGCCAAGGGCCTGGGCGGCGGGCTGCCGATCTCGGCCGTGACGGGCCGGGCCGAGGTGATGGACGCGCCCGCCCCCGGTGGCCTGGGCGGCACCTACGCCGGCAACCCGCTGGGGGTGGCGGCGGCGCTGGCGGTGCTGGATGTGATCGAAGGCGAGGGGCTGGTGGACCGCGCCGAGCGGCTGGGGCAGCGGCTCAAGCAGCGCCTCGCCTCGCTTCGCGACGATGTGCCCGAGATCGCGGACATCCGCGGCCCCGGCCTGATGAACGCGGTGGAGTTCGCGGAAGGCGGCAAGCCCAGCCCCGAGTTCACGAACAAGGTCCGGGAAGAGGCGCTGTCGCGCGGCCTGATCCTGCTCACCTGCGGCGTTTACGGCAACGTCATCCGCTTCCTGCCGCCGCTGACGGTGCCCGACGCGGTGTTCGACGAGGCGCTGGGGATCATCGAGGACGCGATCCGCGCGGCCCGCGGCCCCGGCGCGCATCAGGCCCGGGCGGACGGCGACCTCAGCCCCGAAAAGATCGGCTCCTGATCCGGGTGGCGGCGCCCGACGGGGGGCCGTCTGCCCCCCGCGTCGGCTGCGCCGCCGTCCCCCCGAGGATATTTTCGCCCGCCCGAGGTCGCGGTTAACCCGGTCTCAACCTTCGTGTGAAAGAACGGTCGGGCGGTACAGGCGGGGACGCCGATGACCGTCCCGACCGAGCGGCCCCCGTCCGTGTTGGCGGGGGCCTGCGGGCCTTTCGTTCCGGGTCTCGGGCGGGCGGAAATATCCGCGGGGGTGAATGACGCGCGGGTCCGAGGCACTCGGGGCCGGGCGGCAGAGGGGGCGGCAGCCCCCTTGTGAGAGGATGCGGGGGGGCCTTGGGTCGGTGCAGGAGGATGCGGCCGGTCGGCGTATCGGTCGCGCAATCCGGCCATTCAGCTACGGATTGGCGCAAGCGGCTGATCGAACGCGGGCATGCGGCATGCGCGCATTGCGCGATGCGTAACAGCAATCAGCGCCAGAACGGCGGGGATGCTCCGTCCGGTGTCGGGTGAAGGCGGTCAGTCGGCAGGCGGGTCGGCGTGGTCCGCAACGCCTCTGGAGCCTCGGACATGTGCCTGTCGCTGGATCGACCGCCCACGCGGCGGGGATGCACCGGCCGGTCGTCACGAGCGGTCGGCAGGCGCGCCCGGGTCCCCCGCCACACACCCCCGAGAACCTCAGGCCGCCAGCCCCCTCGACCCCATGTCCAGGAACTTCTGCCGCCGCGCGCGGATCAGCTCGGCGGGTTTGCGGTCCTTCAGCTCGCCCAGCAGCCGCGCGATCTCGCGGCCGACTTCGCTCACCGCGTCGGCGGGCGCGCGTTGTGCGCCGCCCAGGGGTTCGGGGATGATCGCGTCGATCACGCCCAGTTTCTTCAGGTCCTGCGCGGTCAGCTTCAGCGCCTCGGCCGCCTCGCGCATCTTGTCGGCGTCCTTCCACAGGATCGAGGCGCAGCCCTCGGGCGAGATCACCGAGTAGATCGAATGTTCCAGCATCGCCACCCGGTCGGCCGTCGCGAACGCGACCGCGCCGCCCGACCCGCCCTCGCCGATGATGACGCTGACGAGCGGCACCCCGATCTGCAGGCATTTCTCGGTCGCGCGCGCGATCGCCTCGCTTTGCCCGCGTTCCTCGGCGCCCTTGCCGGGATAGGCGCCGGGGGTGTCCACCAGCGTGATGACCGGCAGGCGGAAGCGGTCGGCCATGTCCATCAGGCGGATCGCCTTGCGGTAGCCTTCGGGGCGGGCCATGCCGAAGTTGCGGAAGATGCGCGACTTGGTGTCGTTGCCCTTTTCGTGGCCGATCACCACCACCGCCTGATCGCGGAACCGGGCGAGGCCGCCCATCACCGCGTGGTCGTCGCCGAAGGTGCGGTCGCCCGCCAGCGGGGTCCATTCGGAAAACAGCGCGTCCACGTAGTCGCGGCAGTGCGGGCGGTCGGGGTGGCGCGCGACCAGCGTCTTGCGCCACGGATCGAGCGTCCGGTACAGCTCGCGGAGCTGGTCGGCCGCCTTCTTGTCCAGCGCCGCCGCTTCCTTTTCCAGGTCCACGCCCTCGCCCTTGCGCGCGAGCGCGCGCAGTTCCTCGGCCTTGCCCTCGAGGTCGGCGAGCGGCTTTTCGAACTCCAGATAAGTCATGGCGGCGCCTTTTCCCTGTTCGCGGCCCTATATGCTGGGGAGGGCGGGGAATTGCAACGAAGCGGTGCCCGGGGCGGCCGCGTGCGGGGCGGCGGCCCCTACCAGCGGGTCAGCGCGGCCTCGTCGGCGTCCCTGGCCGCGACCCAGCCCCGCGGGCCTTCGGCGCCGATCTCGCGTTTCCAGAACGGGGCGCGGGATTTCAGCCAGTCCATCAGGAAATCGGCCGCCTCGAACGCCGCGCGGCGGTGGGGGGCGGCGGTGGCGACCATCATGATCGCCGCGCCGACCTCGATCCGGCCGAAACGGTGGACGACCAGCGCGTCGGTCAGCGCGAACCGCTCGACCGCGTTCCGCGCGTGGTCCGACAGCGCCGCTTCGGTCATGCCGGGATAGTGCTCGATTTCCAGCGCGACCAGCCCGTCGTCGGCGCGCACGAGGCCCGAGAAGGTGACCACCGCCCCCGCGCCCGCGCCGAACCCGTCCAGCAGCGACGCCGCGTCGAACGGCGCATCCTGCACGATGACGCGGGGGCCCACCGCTCAGCCCCCGGTCATCGGCGGAAAGAACGCGACCTCGCGCGCGCCCGCAAGCGGCGCGTCCATGTCGGCCAGCCGCTGGTCCACCGCGACGCGGACGGCGGCAAGGTCGGACAGTGCGGCGGCGTGCCAGTCGTCCCGGTCCGCAAGTTCCGCCACCAGGTCGCGGACGGTCGCGGCCGAGGTTTCCACCCGCTCGCGCGGCACCCCGATCCGTTCGCGCAGCCACGCGAAATACAGCACGTCGATCGCCGCCACCTGCGTCGTCATCGCGCGCCCGGCCCGTCGTCGCGCAGCCACGGCCGCGCCTTGACGAAATAGTCCCACCCCGTGATCGCGGTCAGGATCGCCGCCGCCCAGATCATCACCATGCCGATCTGCGTCGCGAGGTCCGACCAGTCGTCCGACCACGGCAGCCGCGTCTCGCCCACCAAGGGCGGGCGGCCGCTTTCGTAGAAGTCGAGCCCGGTGCCCAGGAACATGAACGAGATCGCGACCATCTGCGCCGTCGTCTTCCACTTGGCGAGCTTGGTGACCTTAAGCTTGCCCGCGTCGGCGCCCAGGAACTCGCGCAGGCCGCTGACGAAGACCTCGCGAAACAGGATCACCGTGACGGGCAGGATCAGCCAGGGGTTCATGCCGGAATAGCCGGTCATCACCACCAGCGCGATCACCACCATCGCCTTGTCCGCGATCGGGTCCATGGCCGCGCCGAAGCGGCTTTCCTGTCCCCAGGCGCGGGCGATGTAGCCGTCGAACCAGTCGGTGACGGCGGCCAGGACGAAGAGCGCGAGGGCCGCGAAATCGGCGAAGGGGCGGCTGACGAACAGGAACATCAGCGGCACGCCCGGCGCGGCCAGAAGTCGAAGGACGGTCAGGGCGTTGGGCAGGTTCCACTTCATGCGCGCAGGCTAGCGGGTCGGCCGGGCGACGGAAAGGGGCGGGCGGTCACGGCTGCGGCAGGCGGGGGCGGGGCGGGGACGTGTGGCTTGGTCTCACTTCCCCGCGCCGTCGCTGCCGAACAGCCCCGCCAGGCCGCGCGACACCAGGTTCCCGACCCGTGGCCGGGGCTGGGACAGGAACGGCATCGGCCGGCACACCTCCATCGCGGCGACGCCGACGCGGGCGGTGAGCGCGCCGTTGACCACCCCCTCGCCGAAGCGGCGGCTGACCTTGGCCAGCACGCCCCCGCCCGCGACGGTGTGGATCAGGTCGTCGCCCGCCGCGACCGCGCCGGTCGCGACCAGATGTGCGATCACGGTGCGGGCAAGCCGCCAGCCCCCCACCGCGCCCGCGCGGCCGCCGTAGATTTCCGCCATCCGCCGGATCATCCGCAGGTTCGCGGCCAGCGCGGCCGCCACGTCCGCCAGCGCCAGCGGGATCAGCGCGGTCGCGGCGGCGACGGTGCGGGCCGCCGCCTCGATCTCGCGCCGCGCCTGCTGGTCGAGGGGCGCGAGCAGTTCCGTTTCCGCCAGCGCCAGCACGGTGGACGCGTCGAAGCTTTCGCCCCGGCGCTCGCGGATGCGGGTGCGGCCCCATTCCAGTTCGGGGCGCGCGGCATAAAGCGACAGCAGCCGGTCCACCGTCGCCTGCGCGGCGGCAAGGTCGTTGGTGGCCAGCGCGGCGGCCGCCTGCTTCTGCACCGCGTCGATCCTGGCAAAGCGCGCCCAGGCCGCGTATTCGCGCACGCCGACGGCCAGCGCGGCCAGCGTGAACGCGCCCAGCAGCGCGACCCCGATCCAGCCGAGGACCGGGCTGCGCGCCATCAGCCGGTCAAAGAAATCCAGCGCCGCCATCGACAGAAGGAACGTCAGCAGCGCCGCCAGCGAGTTGAGGAAGAACTTCGTCACCGGCGACGGCCCGGCGCCGACGATCCGCGTCACCATCTGCATGGTGCGCGGCTGCGGCAGGGTGCCGACCGGCGTGCCGTCGTCGATCGGGGGCGCGTCGGCGGGCGAGGGGGCGCGGCTTTGCCCGCGGGGCGGGCGCGCGTCGCGGGTGTCCCGGCTGCCCGGTGCCGTGCGGCGTTCGGCGTTCACCGGCGTCTGGGCCCCGGCATCGGCGGGCGGCGTGGCGGCACGGCGTTCGCCCGCGCCTTCGGTCCAGTGGACGTCGTGCAGCAAGGGCGGCGCGGCCCGTTCGCTCAGCACCGGGGCGGGCGGCCGGACGCGCGGCGGGGTGCCGGGCGCGGTGCCTGGTGTGGTGCCGGGCGCGGTGCCCGGCGTGGTGCCGTAGTCGATCAGCACCGGCCCGCGCCGGGGTGGCGCCGAGGGCGGAACCGTGGGGGTGCCGGGCGGTTTCGGGGTGTCAGGCATGGGGCGCCCCCGCATCCGTTCCGCGCCCGCTCACAGCCGGTCCCCGATCAGGAACTCGGCCGCGCGGTCCATGCGGATATGGGGCGGGCCGTCGCCGGGCCGCAGCGTGGCGGGGGCGGGGGCGAAGTTCATGATCGCGTAATCCGCGTCCAGCCAGCGGTCCGCCCCGCCGCGCGCCGGGTCGATCAGCGCGGACGGGTTGTCGGGCAGCTCGCCCGGATAAAGCGCCGCCTCGCGCCCGTCCATCAGCGTGCCGCGCACCGCCGGCAGGTCCTGGCCGTCCTGGTGGATCACCTCTTCGGTCGTGGTGCGAAGGGCGGCGATCGCCATCGCCTCGGTCCGCGCGCCCTGGAAATCGGCGCGGTCGCGCGCCTCGCGCAGCATCGCGGTCAGGATGTTCGCCAGCCGCTGGTGCTGGACGTGGTGCAGGTGGTCGGCCTTGGTCGCGGCGAACAGGATCCGTTCCACCCGCCGGGTGCCCAGGATCTGCGCCAGCCACCCCGCGCGGCCGGGGCGGAAGGCCGACAGGATGTCGGCCATGGCGCGGCGCATGTCGTCGACCGCGGGCGGGCCCGCGTGGATCGCGCCCAGCACGTCGGTCAGCACCACCTGGCGGTCGATCCGGGCGAAGTGGTCGCGGAAGAAGGGTCGCACGACCCGGGCCTTGTAGGCGTCGAAGCGGCGCTGGAACTCGCGCCAGACCGGGCCGGGGCGGCCTTCGTCCGGAGGCAGCATCGGCGCGAAGGTAAGCGCGGGCGACCCGTCCAGCTCGCCCGGCAGCAGGAACCGGCCCGGCGTGCAGTCGGAAAACCCTGCATCGCGAGAGGCGTGCAGATGCGCGGTATAGGCGGCGGCGAGGCGCTGCGCCTCGGGCTCGGCAAAGGGTTTCTGCGGGTCGGTGGCGGCGAGGGCCTGCATGAACGCATCCGCGCCGGGGCGGCCCTGCATCCGGTCCAGCACCTCGGCCGACCATTCGGCGAAGGACTTGTCCATCAGCCGCAGGTCCAGAAGCCACTCTCCGGGGTAGTCAACGATGTCGAGATGGATCGTCCGCAGGCCCCGCAGCGCGCCGGTGACGCCGCGCGGGCGCACCCGCAGCGACAGGCGCAGCTGGCTGACGTGGCGCGTGCCCTCGGGCCAGTGGGGGTCGGGGCCGGTGAGGGCGGACAGGTGGCGTTCGTAGTCGAAGCGGGGGACGGTGTCGTCGGGCTGCGGCTGCAGCCACGCGCCCTGGATGGTGCCGTCGGACGCGGCGCGGAGCGCGGGCATCCGGCCCCGGTCGAGCAGGTTCGCGACCAGCGAGGTGATGAACACGGTCTTGCCCGCGCGCGAAAGCCCGGTAACGCCAAGCCGCACGACCGGATCGGCCAGCCCCAGACCCCGGGCGATCCCCTCGGCAGCGTCGCTCAGTCCCATGGATACCTTTCGCGGGTCGTGGACGCGCGGATCACGGCGCGCGTCAGGAGCCTGTAGAACGGACGGCCGGGCGGCAAGGTTCCGATCGCGGGTGGGGTGGCTGTCCGGGGGACCCGTTCTTCCGCATGGGGTTGCCGGTGTCGGTCCTTCGATCCACCCCCGGTCCGCCCAAAGCGGACCGGGACGCGCCCGCCCGCCCACAGGCGGGTGCGTTCGCACCCACCCGTGCGTGCGCGTCCCTCCGGAGTGCTGACGTCGATGCAGCGTCCGAAAACGGGCTCGTGGCCCGTTTCCTTCAGCAGGACCGCTGCCAGTCATTTCCGCCCGTTCATCTTGACCCGGTCCTTCGATCCACCCCCGGTCCGCTCAAAGCGGACCGGGACGCGCACGCCCGCCCGCAGGCGGGTGCGTTCGCACCCACCCGTGCGTGCGCGTCCCTCCGGAGTGCTGGCGTCGATGGACCGCCCGGAAACGGGTTCGTGACCCGTTTCCTTCAGCATTGCCGCTGACAGTCATCGCCGCCCGGTCATCGTGGCCCCGGTTCTTCGATCCACCCCCGGTTCGCCCAAAGCGGACCGGGACGCGCCCGCCCGCCCTCAGGCGGGTGCGTTCGCACCCACCCGTGCGGACGCGTCCCTCCGAAGTGCTGGCGTCGAGGGGCCGCCCGGAAACGGGCTTGTGGCCCGTTTCCTTCAACATGATCGCTGTCAAAGATTTACGCCCGTTAGTCCCTCGACCTGCCGGGGCAGTCAGGCGCGGCGCACCCCTCGTGCGCGCGCCCCTCCCAAGTTCCCCCGTCCCGCAACCACCCGGACCCACCCGCCTCCTCCAGCGCCAACACCCCCGCTGGCATCGCCCCCGCTTTCCGGGCAAACCCCCCGCATGGCTTCGCCCCCAGCCCCCCTTCCCATCGACGACGCGCTCCCCGCGCTCCGCCGCGCGCTCGCGGACCACGGCCGCGCGGTCCTCACCGCGCCCCCCGGCGCGGGCAAGACCACGCGCGTCCCCCTTGCGCTCCTCGACGTGATCCCCGGCCGCATCGTCATGCTGGAACCGCGCCGCCTCGCCGCCCGCGCCGCCGCCGCCCGCCTGGCGGAAACGCTGGGCGAATCCCCCGGCGCCACCGTGGGCTTCCGGGTCCGCGGCCAGTCCGTCCCCGGCCGCCGGATCGAGGTCGTAACCGAGGGTATCCTGACCCGCATGATCCAGTCCGACCCCGACTTGCCCGGCGTCGGCTGCCTGATCTTCGACGAGTTCCACGAGCGCAGCCTGAACGCAGACCTCGGCCTTGCGCTGGCGTGGGAAGCGCGGGCGGCGCTGCGCCCCGATCTCGCCATCGTCGTGATGTCCGCGACGCTCGACGCCGAACCTGTCGCAGCCCTGCTCGACGCCCCCGTCATCCGCTCGGAAGGACGCGCCTTTCCGGTGGAAACCCGCTGGCTCCCCCGGCCCGCCCCCGCAGGCGCGCCCCTGATCCGCCAGGCCGCGCAGTTCATCGCCGAGGCCGAGGCCGACACGCGCGCGGACCCCGGCGGCACCATCCTCGCCTTTCTTCCGGGCGAGGGGGAGATCCGGCGCGTCGCCGCCATGCTGCCCGGCATGCTGGGCGCGGACGCCGAAATCACCCCCTTGTTCGGCGCGATGGACCTTGCCGCGCAGGGCCGCGCGCTGGCCCCGCCGGGCGCGCGCAGGCGGATCGTGCTGGCCACGTCGATCGCGGAAACCTCGCTTACCATTCCCGGCGTCAGGGTGGTGGTGGACGCGGGCCGCGCCCGCCGCGCCCGGTTCGATCCCGGCTCGGGCATGACCCGGCTCGTCACCGAACGCGCGAGCCGGGCCGAGGCCGACCAGCGCCGGGGCCGCGCCGGGCGGACCGCGCCGGGCATCTGCTACCGCATGTGGGCGCGGGCCGAGGAAGGGGCGCTGCCCGCCTTTGCCCCGCCCGAGATCGCGACCGCCGACCTGACCGGCCTCGCGCTGGAACTCGCGGCCTGGGGGTCCGATGACGGGCTGGCCTTCCTCACCCCGCCGCCCGTGCCCGCGCTGGCCGAGGCGCGGGCGCTGCTGGCGGGGCTGGGCGCGCTGGACGACGCGGG
>ERZ501041.156-NODE-156-length-13176-cov-12.927597_pt1 | contig 13176 bp, 11 predicted proteins | sample MGYA00248848_ERZ501041 | MGnify/ENA primary metagenome ERZ501041 (study PRJEB25958, sample SAMN03398573) | human skin metagenome | study: EMG produced TPA metagenomics assembly of the Human Skin Microbiome Metagenome (human skin metagenome) data set.
CCGCACGCACCCCGAATCTGACACGGAATCACGAAAGGAAAATGACGGATGGGGGCCGGGACCCTGCCCCCGACTCGGTTAGTTCCGCGAATCCCGCCCCGGAAAAGACGAAGGGCGCGGCAGATGCCGCGCCCTTCCAACACTCGATGCCGACAGATCGGCCGAAGGATCAGCGTTTGGAGAACTGGAACGACCGGCGGGCCTTTGCCTTGCCGTATTTCTTCCGTTCGACGACGCGGCTGTCGCGGGTCAGGAAGCCCGCCGCCTTCAGCGCGCCACGCAGGCCGGGTTCGTAAAGCTGCAGCGCCTTCGAGATGCCGTGCTTCACCGCACCGGCCTGGCCCGACAGGCCGCCGCCGGCGACAGTCGCGTTCACGTCGAACTGGTCGGCGACGCCCGCCACGTCGAACGGCTGGCGCAGGATCATCTGCAGCACCGGTCGCGCGAAGTAGTCCTTCATGTCCTTGCCGTTCACGGTGACCTTGCCCGAGCCGGGCTTGACCCAGACGCGGGCGACCGCGTCCTTGCGCTTGCCGGTCGCGTAGGACCGGCCAAGATCGTCGCGCTGCGCCTCGCGCGGGGCGGCAAGCGGCTGGAAGCTGCGCTGCTCGTCCGAGGTGGACCCCTGGACCCCGCCCGCGCTGGCGGTCACGGCGTCCTTGAGCTGGTCGAGGGATTTGATGTCGTCGGCCATGGTCAGGCGCTCCGGGTGTTCTTGGGGTTCAACGCTTTGACGTCCAGCACTTCGGGCTGCTGCGCCTCGTGCGGGTGCTGCTCGCCGGCATAGACGCGCAGGTTCGACATCTGCTGCTTGCCCAGCTTGTTGCGCGAGATCATGCGCTCGACCGCCTTGATGACGACGCGTTCGGGGTGGGCGCCTTCGAGCACCTGGCGCGCGGTGCGGAACTTGATCCCGCCCGGGTGGCCGGTGTGCCAGTAGTAGCGCTTGTCGTCACGCTTGTCGCCGGTCATCTGGACCTTGTCGGCGTTGATGATGATGACGTTGTCGCCCATGTCCATGTGCGGGGTGAAGGTCGGCTTGTGCTTGCCACGCAGGCGCGACGCGACGATCGTGGCAAGGCGACCCAGGACGACGCCCTCGGCGTCGATCAGGATCCACTTCTTGTCGATGTCCGCCGGTTTCGCGGTATAGGTCTTCATGCTTCGCCCTTTCGGGGGATGTGTAATTCGGATCGACGGTGTATCCGGGATAGGGCGGCGCAGGTCAAGCAGCGCGGATCGTAAAATATCCACAACATACAAAGGCTTGCGAAACAGGTAGTATGATACCCTAGGCCAAGCCGCCGTTTTCGCGGGCGTCCGGGGGAATCGCGTAGGTCAGCGATGCCCGCGCCACGATGGCGTCGGACCCGTCCGAGCGGATCATCACGTCCCCGACCGCCAGCATCCGTCCAAGCTTCAGCACCCGCACCGATGCCAGCAGGTCGCGCCCGGCGGCGGGCTTTCGCATGAAGTCGATGTTGGCGCTGGTGGTCACCGCCAGCGGCACCCGTCCGATCCGCGACAGGACGGCCGCGTACATGGCGAAGTCCGCCAGCTCGAACATCGTCGGGCCGGACACGGTGCCGCCGGGCCGCAGGTGGCGGTCGCCCACGCTCAGGCGTGCGCGCAGGTCGTCGCCGCCCGCCGCCTCGACGGTGTAGCCGGTCGCCTCGGGGAACACCTCGGCCAGATAGTCGTTCAGATCCTGCGCGTTCATGCGGCCCCCGCTGTCATCCCCGGCAGGCTGGCCGGGCAAGGGCGGCGATGCAAGCCGTCAGCCGATCCGGGCGAGCGCGGGGATGTTTTCCAGCAGCCAGTAGCTGATGATCGACAGCCAGCCGGTCAGCAGCAGCACGCCGACGGCGATCAGCAGGACGCCCGACACGCGCTCGATCAGCCCCATGTAGCGCTTGATCCGGTTCATCAGTGCCATCGACCGCTCGATGAACAGGGCCGACAGCAGGAACGGGATGCCAAGCCCCAGCGCATAGACGCCCAGCAGACCGGTGCCGCGCGGCGGGTCGGTGGCGGCGAGGGTCAGGATCATCGACAGCTGCGGTCCGATGCAGGGCGTCCAGCCAAAGGCGAAGGCGAGGCCCAGCAGATAGGCCCCAAGCGCCGAGCCGCCCTTGTCGCCCGTGTCCAGCCGCGCCTCGCGGTCCAGCAGCGGGATGCGGAACACGTGAAGGAAGTGCAGGCCAAGGATGATGATGAACGCGCCCGAGACGGTCACCAGCGTCGGCTGCCAGGCGAGGAAGGCGCGGCCAAAGGCCGACGCGGCATAGCCCAGCAGCAGGAATACGGTGCTGAGGCCCAGGACAAAGAACACCGCCGGCAGCACGGCGCTGCGTTCGCGAGCCCTGAGGCCGCTGACCTTCACCCCGGTCATGTAGGCCAGATAGGGCGGCACGATCGGCAGCACGCACGGCGACAGGAATGACAGGAATCCGGCCGTCACGGCGATCATCGCGGCGGGCAGGAAGGCGGCGTCTGCAAGCTCGGTCCCAAACATGCGCGCACCATGTCGCAAAGAGACGGGCCGGGAAACCCCGGCCCGCGCCTGCATCTGTCACGGCTGCGTCAGCGGGTGACGCGCCCGGTCACGACCCGAACGACCACCAGCCACGGCGGCGCGGCTTGGCCGGCGCCTCGGCCGCCTGCTCGCGCGCGGGTTCGGGCTGGGGCTCGGGCTGCCGCTCGGGTTGCGCTTCGGGTTGCGGTTCCGGCTTGGGTTCGGGCTGCGCTTCGCCGGGGATGGTCAGCGCCTCGGGTTCGGGCGCCTCGGCCTCGGCCGGCTCGTCGATTTGGGGCATCGGCGCGGCGTCGGGTTCCGGTTCGGCCCGGTTCTCCTCGACATAGGTTTCCACCGCCTGCGCGACGGCGCTGTCGTCGGCCGGATCGGCCCCCGCCAGCTCTGCGCCCGCCTCGTCGCCGCGAACGGGGGCGGCAAGGCCCTCGTCCGGCGCATCGGCGACCGCCTCGTCGCCGCCCTGCCCGTCCGAACCGAAGCCCGCGCCGAAGTCCGCACCAAAGCCCGCGTCGACGCCGCTGTCGGCACCTTCGCCGGTCAGCGGCCGGTCTGCGCCCGCATCCTCGGCACCACGGCGCGACCGGCCTCCGCGACGCGAGCGGCTGCGCGACCGGCGGCCGGTTTCCTCGCTGGCGCCGCCGGCGATGTCGGGGCGGGCACCGTCGTCGGTGTCGGAAGCGGCGTCGGCCGAAACGTCGGCGACCGCCTCGTCCAGCCCGGCGTCGGCACCATTGGTCCCACCGTTTTCGCCATGCTCACCGTTCTCGCCGTTCTCACCACGACCACCACGCCGGCGACGCCGCCGGCGGCGCTTGGAGCGGTTGGCGTCGTCGCCTTCGCCCTCGCCCTCGGCCCGATCCTCGCGGCGTTCGTCCCGGCGGTCGTCCCGCCGTTCCTCCCGCCGTTCGCCACGGCGGCCTTCGCGCCGGCTGTCGTCGTCGCTCCGCGCCTCGGTCGCGGGCGCGTCATCCTCGGCCTCGTCTTCGTCCTCGATGTCGGCGTCCAGATCCTCGTCGTCGATCTGCGCCATCAGGCTGGCGCTGGCCGACACGACGTTCGACGGCGATTCGGGCACGTTCCGGGTCGCGGTCTTGAACTTCTCCATCGCGAAGTCGGGCGAGATCAGCGCCGGGTCCGCCTCGACCCGCACGGCCATGCCGTAGCGCGTCTCGATCATGCCGACATGCTCGCGCTTCTGGTTCATCAGGAAGTTGGCGACGGCAACGGGCGCGCGCACCAGCACCTCGCGGGTGCGCTTGCGGGTGCCTTCTTCCTCGATCGCGCGCAGGATGGTCAGCGCCATGCTGTCGTCCGACCGGATCAGGCCGGTGCCGTGGCAATGCGCGCAGGGCTGGGTGGTCGATTCCAGCATCCCCGGGCGCAGCCGCTGGCGCGACATCTCCAGCAGGCCGAAGCCCGAGATGCGGCCGACCTGGATGCGGGCGCGATCGGTCTTCAGCCGATCCTTGAACCGTTTCTCGACGCTCGCGTTGTTCTTGCGCTCGTCCATATCGATGAAGTCGATGACGATCAGCCCGGCCAGGTCGCGCAGACGCAGCTGGCGCGCGATCTCGTCCGCGGCCTCGCAGTTCGTCTTGTAGGCGGTGTCCTCGATGGACCCTTCCTTGGTCGCCCGGCCCGAGTTCACGTCGATCGCGACCAGCGCCTCGGTCACGCCGATGACGATGTAGCCGCCCGATTTCAGCTGCACGACCGGGTTGAACATGCCCGCGAGGTAGCCCTCGACCTGGTGGCGCGCGAACAGCGGCATCGCGTCGTCGTACAGCTTCACGTTCTTGGCGTGGGACGGCATGATCATCTTCATGAAGTCCTTGGCGGTGCGGAAACCGCGCTCGCCCTCGACCAGAACCTCGTCGATGTCCTTGCTGTAAAGGTCGCGGATGGTCCGCTTGATGAGGTCGCCTTCCTCGTAGATCGGCGCGGGCGCGGTGGACTTGAAGGTCAGCTCGCGGATCTGTTCCCACAGCCGCATCAGGTATTCGTAGTCGCGCTTGATCTCGGTCCGGGTGCGCTGGCTGCCGGCGGTGCGGATGATGAGACCCGCGCCCTTCGGCACCTCAAGCTCGGACGCGATGTCCTTCAGCTTCTTGCGGTCGGCGGCGTTGGTGATCTTGCGGGAAATCCCGCCGCCCCGCGCGGTGTTCGGCATCAGCACGCAGTAGCGGCCCGCGAGCGACAGATAGGTGGTCAGCGCCGCGCCCTTATTGCCGCGCTCTTCCTTGACGACCTGGACCAGCATGATCTGCCGGACCTTGATGACTTCCTGGATCTTGTAGCGGCGCGCGCGCGGCTTCTTGGCGGGGCGGATTTCCTCGGCCACGTCCTCGTCGGCGATCGACTCGATGGTCTCGTCGCGGTCGGACGCGGACTGGTCCGGCGCGGCATCGGCGTGGTGGCCGTCGTTGCTGGGCTCGGTTTCGCCGGGCGCGTCATCGCCGCGGTGTTCGCCTGCGTCGTCAGCGCGGGCGTCGTCGCCGCGATCCTCGTCGGCGCGCCCTTCCGCGTCGTCGCCGCGCGCTTCCGGCTGTTCGTTCGCCGGCTGATCCTCGGTCGGCTGATCCTCGGTGGTCACCGCGTCACCCGAACGCGCCTCGGACGCGCGCGAACGGCTGCGCTGGCGGCGCTCCCTCGCGTCCTCCTCGGCCTCGGCGGCCTCGGCCGCCTCGCGCTCTTCCTCGATCAGGGCGCGGCGGTCGGCGGCGGGGATCTGGTAATAGTCGGGGTGGATTTCCGCGAAGGCCAGGAAGCCGTGGCGGTTGCCGCCGTATTCGATGAAGGCGGCCTGCAGCGACGGTTCGACCCGCGTCACCTTCGCCAGGTAGATGTTGCCGGCAAGCTGGCGCTTGTTCAGCGTTTCAAAGTCGAACTCCTCGACCTTGGTTCCGTCCACGACGACCACGCGGGTTTCTTCCGCATGGGTTGCGTCGATCAGCATCTTGTTTGCCATGAGACTTTCTTTCGCGCAGCCGGTCCGGCCCGCCTGTCGGCGGGGAAAGGGACGGGGTGCGGCTTGATGCGGACGCGGGCCGCGCTGCGGAGCCGGTGAAGCAGGCGGCAGCCGGAACCATGTCCCGCCGCCCCCTTGCATCAACGTCAGTCGCGCGATCCATCGCGTCTCTTTTTCCTGTAGTCCCGCGCCGCGACAGGCGGACGGGACGGCGAATGTTCAGGCGGCCCGCGTCGGGTTCGACGCGCCGGGCTGCCGGCTTTCCCGCAAGGCAGGCGTCCGGGAACGATCCGGGACAGGCGGCCAAGCTGCGAAACTGATTGCGCGATACAACCGACGGTTGCCGATATGCGGCGCGCATGGGGACAACATAGGGGTTCGGGTTGCTCAATGACAATCCGAAACTGCCGAAAAGGCGGCGGGTCGGCCGCTCACGTCGCGGCAACGACGTGATATTCAGGTTCGTGTTCCACCGGGAACGCGACCGAACGGGCGATGAAGCAGAAGCGCCCGACCTCGTGGTGAAGCGCGTCGGCCGTGGCCCGGTCCGAGCCGGGATCGAGCCCGATCCGCGGCCGCAGCACCGCGCGGACAAAGCGTCCGGCCCCGTCCGGCGCGGTCTCGCCCACGCCAAGCGGCGCGTCCTCGTAGGACCGCACGACGATGCCCTTGCCGCTGGCGAGGTGCAGGAACCACAGCATGTGGCAGGCCGACAGCGCCGACAGCAGCAGGTCCTCGGGGTTGGGGCGGGCGGGATCGCCGCCCAGCATCGGATCGTTGGAACAGTGGATCACCGGCTTGCCCGGCGTCACGATGTCCCAGGTGCGATCGTAGCCGCGATAGCTCGACGTGCCCTGCCCGCGGTCGCCGGTCCAGCGGATCAGGCTGTGAAAGTCGTGCGTCCCGGCCACGCTCAGCCCCCCGACAGGTAGTCGCCGCGGCTCAGCCCGTATTTCGCCATCTTCTCGTTCAGCGTCCGGCGCGGCAGGCACAGTTCGTCCATGACCGCGCTGATCGACCCCTTGTGGCGCCGCATCGTGTTGTCGATCAGCATCTTCTCGAACGATTCGACATATTCCTTGAGCGGCTTGCCCTCGGTCGTGGTCGCCTCGCGCGCCTCGTCCCCCTCGGTCATCAGAAGCGAGGTGATCGACCCGGTGCCGCGCCGGTTCTGCAGGACCGCGCGCTCGGCCACGTTGATGAGCTGGCGCACGTTGCCCGGCCACGGCGCCTGCAACAGCTGCGCGGCTTCCTGCGCGGTCACCTGCGGCGGCTCGCAGCCGTATTCGTCGGCGAACTGCTCGGCCATGCGGGTGAACAGCGACAGGATGTCCTCGCCGCGCTGGCGCAGCGGGGGGACGGTGATCTGCAGCGCCGACAGGCGATAGAACAGGTCCGGGCGCAGGCTGTCCTCGGCCCGCCGCCCCTCGCCGCGCGCGTTGGATATGGCGATGATCCGGGTTTCGGCCGGCGTCCCCTGCTCGGCGATGAACGCCAGCAGGCGCGCCTGCAACGGGTCCGACAGCGCCTCGACATCCTCGAGGCACAGCGTCCCGCCCCGCGCCTCCTCGACGGCGGGCAGGCCGTCCTCCATCGGGCCGAACAGGCGCGCGCCCAGCGCCTCGTCGTTGTAGGCGGCGCAGCTGATCTGCACGAAGCGCTTGGTGGCGCGGGGGCCGACCGCGTGCAGCGCGTGGGCGACCAGCGTCTTGCCGGTCCCGGTCTCGCCGTCGATCAGCACGTGGCCGTCGGCCTGGCCCAGGTCCAGGATATCCTCGCGCAGGCGGTCCATCGCGGGGCTCGCGCCCACCAGCTTGGACATCACCTGCTGGCCCTCGCTCAGGTCGCGGCGCAGCGCGCGGTTGTCCAGCGTCATCCGCCGCGCCTGCGAGGCCTTCTTGACCAGCTCGGTCATGCGGTCGGGGTTGAAGGGCTTTTCCATGAAGTCCATGGCGCCCAGCCGCATCGCCTCGACCGCCATCGGCACGTCGCCGTGGCCAGTGATCATGATGACCGGCAGCCCGCTGTCCAATCCCATCAGCCGCTTGAGAAACGCCATCCCGTCCATCCCCGGCATGCGGATGTCGGACACGACCACGCCGGGCCAGTCCGGGCCGATGATCTTCAGCGCGTCCTCGGCGCTGGCGAACACCTCGGTCCGGTAGCCCGACAGGCCCAGCCACTGGCTGATGGAATCGCGCATGTCCGGCTCGTCGTCGACGATTGCCACGGTCAGACCTTGCGTCATCGCTTACCTCTTTCCTTTGCGCGCGGCCGGCATGACGCGATCGTCCCCGTCGCCGCGGCGTGTTTCAAAGCCTGTCATCGCGCGCCCGGCCCGGCGCCTGATCCTTCGACGTTCATTCCGCGCCCATCATTTCGGGGCCGTCATTCCGCTGCCGTCCGGCGGCTGTCCAGCCGCGGCTGGTGCAGCGGCAGTTCAAGGTCGAACGCCGCCCCGCCGCCCTCGGGATTGTGCGCGGTCAGCCTTCCGCCGAAATCCGCCACGATCCCGGACGATATGGCAAGCCCCAACCCGGTGCCCTCGCCGGGCGCCTTGGTGGTCCAGAAGGGTTCGAACAGCTTTTCCAGGTCCGCGACACCCGGTCCGTTGTCGCGGATCGACAAATGCGCGTGAGAGGCGCTGTCCACCGTGATCGCGATCGAGGGGTCGCGCTGGTCGCGGGTCGCGTCCATCGCGTTGCGGATCAGGTTGATGATGACCTGTTCCAGCCGAAGCCGGTCGCAATAGACCATGATCGGATCGCGCGGCTGGCTGCGCTGCAACCGCACCCGGCGGTTGCGAAGCTGCGATTCCATCAGCGTCAGCGCGCCCGACAGCGCCATCCGCAGGTCCACCGGCTCGAACGCCTCGCCGCCCTTGCGGGCATAGGACTTGAGCTGCCGGGTGATCGCGCCCATCCGTTCCAGCAGGTCGTCCACCCGCTGAAAGCTGGACAGCGCCTCGTCGGGGCGGTTGCGTTCCAGAAGCAGCCGCGCGCCGGCCAGATAGGTCTTCATTGCAGCGAGCGGCTGGTTCAGCTCGTGACTGATGCCGGCCGACATCTCGCCCAGCGCGGCAAGCTTGCTCGACTGCTGGACCGTCTGCTCGGCCACGCGCAGTTCGCGCTGCATCCGCTCGCGTTCCGCGATCTCGCGGGTCAGGCGGGTGTTCAGCGCTCGCAAGTCGGCCGATTCGCGCATGTAGCGGTTGGTCATCGACCGGGCGCGGCGAGACAAAATGTAGAACCCGATCGCCAGCGCCATCGCCAGCCCCATGATTTCCAGCGCGAGATAGGCGTTCACCCGCTCGCGGATCGAATCGTAGGTGCTGAACAGCGTCATCCGCCAGCCGCGGAACGGGATCTTGGTTTCGGACTGCATCACCGCCTTGCCGCGCACATAGGCATCGACCGGCTGGCTGGCCCAGTCGGCGGTGACCTGGAACGCGCGCGAGATCGCGCTGGGGGCCGAGCGGACGGTCAGCGCCTCGTCCATGCCAAGCCCGCGCCAGCGCGGCTCGGTCGTCAGGATGATCTGGCCGCTGCTGTCCGTGACCGCCACCGCGTCTGAAATCCCGGCCCAGGATTTTTCCAGCCGCGACAGGTCCGCCTCGACCACGATCACACCCAGCGACCGCCCTTCGGACACCACGGCGCGGGAAAAGTTGAACTCGTGCCGGCCGGTGGGCGACGGCGAGACGGTGAACACCGTATCGCTGGCCCGCAGCGCCTCGACGTAAAACGGCGACAGGACGTAGTTCGTGCCCAGCAGCTGGCGGTTGGTGGCCCCGACCGTGCGCCCCGACCCGTCCAGCAGCCGGATCGACGCGGCCCCGATGTCCTTTTGCGCCGAGATCAGCCGCGCCGAGGTGGTCGAGAAATCCTGCCCCGACAGCGACGCGATCAGGTCGGGGTCGCGCGCCAGCAGCAGCGGCACCACCGCCGTCCGCTGCAGTTCCGACAGCAGGTTGCCGGTGTACAGCGCCGCCCGCAATTCGGCCCGCATCCGCGTGTTTTCCGAAAAGCGGTCGGTCAGCCACTGGTTGGTGTAGAAGATCGCGCCGGCCGCCAGCGCGATCAGCAGCGCCGCCAGCGCGCGGGGGACGAGACGCCCGCGCAGCCGGCCCGAACGATCGGGTTCGCCTTCTGGATCGGTGCGATCAGGCATCGGCCCCAACACATTGCTGGACGCACTGATAAACCTTGCCGGCGCGCCGCTCAACAACGGCAGCTCGGGCGTTCCAGGACGGCTGGCGGAAAGGGCGGCTGCGGATCACGCGTCGGCCAGCACGCCCACCAGCCCCTGGAACACGCGGGCGCCGTCGGTGCCGCCGTGGACCGGGTCGGCCGCGCGTTCGGGGTGCGGCATCAGCCCCAGCACCCGCCGGTTTTCGGACAGGACGCCCGCGATGTCGTCAACCGAGCCGTTGCAGCCCGGCGCATAGCGCAGCGCCACGCGCCCCTCGCCCTTCAGGCGGGCAAGCCCGTCCGCGTCGATCTGGTAGTTGCCGTCGTGGTGGGCGATGGGAAAGCGCACCCGCTCGCCCGCGGCGTAGCGCGACAGGAACGGGCTCGCCGTATCCTCGACGGTCAGGTCCACCTCGCGGCACAGATAGCTCAGCCCGCCGTTGCGCATCAGCGCGCCGGGCAGCAGCCGCAATTCGGTCAGCACCTGAAAGCCGTTGCAGACACCCAGCACGTACCCGCCCCGCCCGGCATGGCGGACGATGGCGGCCGCGACCGGCGACTGCGCCGCGATCGCGCCGCAGCGCAGGTAGTCCCCGAACGAGAAGCCGCCCGGCACCGCGACCAGATCGGTGCCCGGCGGCAACTCGGCGTCCTTGTGCCACACCCGCGCGACCTCGGCGCCCGCGGCCGTCAGCGCGACGGCAAGATCGCGGTCGCAGTTCGAACCGGGAAAGGTGACGACGGCGGCTTTCATGGCGGTGTCCTCGGGCTGGTGTCTTTCGGCGGCGGTCGGTGAATGGGCTGGGGGCCCGGCATAGCCTGCGAGGCCGAGGGGCGGATCGTCCGCACATAACCCGCACGCCCCATCTGCGAAAGGGGGAACCCGGCGCCCCGCGCCGCCGTTCAACCCTGTTCGTCACCCGTTTTCCGCGATGGAGGCTACGATGACCCCGACCCCCGCCCCTTCCCGCCCCTGGACACCCACCCGCCGCCAGACCCTGGCCGTCGGGGCGGCTGCGTTCGCGGTGACGTTCATCCTGCCCCGCTGGGCCGGCGCGCAGACGACCGACGAGGCGGAATCCGAGGGGCTGCCCTTCGTCATGCCGGTGGAACACGCCTCGATGATGCTGACGCTGGGCGGGCAGGCGATCCTGGTGGACCCGGTCGGCGGCGCGGACCTGTACGCGGACCTCCCGCCCGCCGCGGCGATCCTCGTCACGCATGAGCACAAGGATCACTTCGATCCCGACACGCTGCAGGCGCTGCTGCCCGAGGGCGCGGCGCTGATCGTTAACCCGGCGGTCGCCGAAAAGCTGCCCGAGGCGCTGCGCGCCCGCGCGACCGTGATGGCCAACGGCGACACGGGCGAGGTCGCGGGCATGAAGATCGAGGCGGTGCCCGCCTACAACGTCACCCCCGACCGGCTGCAGTACCACCCCAAGGGGCGCGACAACGGCTATGTGCTGACCGCCCCGGACGAAGGTCGCATCTATGTCGCGGGCGATACCGAGGACACGCCCGAGTTCCGGGCGCAAAAGGACATCGACACGGTTTTCCTGCCGATGAACCTGCCCTTCACCATGACCGCCGAACAGGCGGCCGCGGGCGTGGCCGAAATGAAGCCGCGCCGCGCCGTCCCCTATCACCACCGCGGCACCGATCCCGCGACCTTTGCCGCCGCGCTGGAGGCGGCCGGCAGCGACACCGAGGTCGTGGTGTTCGACTGGTATCCGAAAAGCGACAAGCCGACCGGCGAGGACTGATCGGGTCGCCCCGAGGCGCGGTTTCGCCAGCGCCGCCGAAATAGAAAAAGGCCCCCGCTCCGGGGGCCTTTCGCGTCGAGGACGCCGGCTGGATCAGCCCGCGAGCGCCTTGTTCAGGTAGTCGTCCACCTTTTCCAGGTAGCCCATCGTCGTCAGCCACTTCTGTTCCGGCCCGACCAGCAGCGCGAGGTCCTTGGTCATGAACCCGTCCTCGACCGTCTGCACCGTCACCCGCTCCAGCGTTTCGGCAAAGCGCATCAGCTGGTCGTTGCCGTCCAGCTTGGCGCGGTGCTTCAGCCCGCCGGTCCAGGCGTAGATCGACGCGATCGAGTTGGTCGAGGTTTCCTTGCCCTTCTGGTGCTCGCGGAAGTGGCGCGTGACGGTGCCGTGCGCCGCCTCTGCCTCGACCGTCTTGCCATCCGGCGTCATCAGGACCGATGTCATCAGCCCGAGTGAGCCGAACCCCTGTGCCACGATGTCGGATTCCACGTCGCCGTCGTAGTTCTTGCAGGCCCAGACATAGCCGCCCGACCACTTCAGCGCGCTGGCGACCATGTCGTCGATCAGCCGGTGTTCGTAGCCGATGCCCTTGGCCTTGAACTTGTCCGCGAACTCGGCGTCGAACACCTCCTGGAAGATGTCCTTGAAGCGCCCGTCATAGGCTTTCAGGATCGTGTTCTTGGTGGACAGATAGACCGGATAGCCGCGTTGCAGGCCGTAGTTCAGGCTGGCATGGGCGAAATCGCGGATGGAGTCGTCAAGGTTGTACATCCCCATCGCGACGCCCGCGCCTGGCGACTGATAGACCTCGTGCTCGATCGTCTCGCCGTCCTCGCCCACGAACTTGATCGACAGCGTGCCCTTGCCCGGAAAGCGGAAGTCGGTGGCCTTGTACTGGTCGCCAAAGGCGTGGCGGCCGACGATGATCGGCTGGGTCCAGTGCGGGACCAGGCGCGGCACGTTCTTGGCGATGATCGGCTCGCGGAAGATCACGCCGCCCAGGATGTTGCGGATCGTCCCGTTCGGCGATTTCCACATCTTCTTCAGGCCGAACTCGGCCACCCGCGCCTCGTCGGGGGTGATGGTCGCGCATTTGACGCCGACGCCGTGTTCCTTGATCGCGTTGGCCGCGTCGATCGTGACCTGATCCTCGGTCCGGTCGCGTTCCTCGATGCCGAGGTCGTAGTATTTCAGGTCCACGTCGAGATAGGGCAGGATCAGCTTCTGCTTGATGAAATCCCAGATGATCCGGGTCATTTCGTCGCCGTCCAGTTCGACGACGGGGTTGGCTACCTTGATCTTGGTCATGAGGATCCCTTGGGCTGAGAAGGCTTGGGCGCGGGCTTACCGGAAACGGCGGGAATTGGAAAGGCGCGGGGCGGTTCGGCGGGGCGGCCGGAGGGCTGCGCGACCGGCTTTCGCCGTCTTGCGCCGCCTGGCGTAACGCGCTGATCCGGTAAACATTTGCTGTGGCGGTCCGGGTCGGGGAAACCCCCGTGCCGGCTCGCGGCTTCCTGTCCGTACCCGGATCCATGAGGACGCCATGCAGAACCCCCTTCTCGCTGCCCTTCTGACCGCCACGGCGCTGAGCGCCGCCACATCCGCCGGTGTCGCGCAGCAGGCGCCCGCACCTGCGCCGGTTCCGGCGCCCGTGCCCGCGACAGCGCCCGAGCCCACGACGCCGGCTGCACCGTCCGCATCAACCGCCCCGGCCGCGTCCCC
>ERZ501041.157-NODE-157-length-13101-cov-11.372451_pt1 | contig 13101 bp, 11 predicted proteins | sample MGYA00248848_ERZ501041 | MGnify/ENA primary metagenome ERZ501041 (study PRJEB25958, sample SAMN03398573) | human skin metagenome | study: EMG produced TPA metagenomics assembly of the Human Skin Microbiome Metagenome (human skin metagenome) data set.
CGACCGGCAGGCCGAAGATCCAGTTGATCCCGACCGGCATCAGGCTGATCCCGATGACGAGGATCACCGTGCCGGTGACGACGCTGGGGAAGAACCGCAACAGACGGCTCACCAACGGCGCAAGGAAGATCGCGATGATGCCCGCCGCGATGATCGCGCCGAACAGCATCCGCGCGCCCTCCGCCCCCGGATGCGAGTTCGCGATCGCGACCATCGGCCCGACGGCGGCGAAGGTCACGCCCATCATCACCGGCAGGCGGATGCCGAAATACTGCGTTGCGCCCAGGCTCTGGATGATCGACACGATCCCGCAGACGAAGAGGTCGGCCGAGATCAGGAACGCCACGTCGCGCGGTTCCAGCGCAAGCGCGCGGCCCACGATCAGCGGCACGGCGATCGCGCCCGCGTACATCACCAGCACATGCTGGAACCCCAGCGTGAGAAGCCGGGGCAGCGGCAGCATCTCGTCCACCGGGTGGACGCGCTGCGGGCCGGGCTTGCGGAACGGTTCGGTCGCGTCGGTCATCACTATCTCCTTCCCTCGCCGGCGGCGCGTGGCCGGCCATCGTTGCGGCCCCCGCCGGGCGCCCGTTGGCCGGGCGTCCCGCGCCTGAAGGGGCTCGGGCTCGATGATCATCGGGCGCGCGGCGGGTCGCAAGATCGAAACGGTGAAAGCCGCATCCGGCGCGTGCGGGCAGCGCGGCAGGGCCGCAGCGTGGGGGGCCGCAGCGTGGAGGGTGGAGTGCGCAGCCCCGAAGGGCTGCGCACGAGGGCCGGCAAAGCCGATCCGTGAACCTGCGCGCGATCCGCCGTCAACAACGTAACGGTCAAACTTTCACACCGGCGGTGCGCACAATCCGGCTCAGGCCGGACTTTCCGCTGATCAGCGGCACGGAAATTGTGCCACTGCCGATCCGGCCCCTCCGACGAGACGCCACGAATGTCGCATCCTCATCGTCCCGGCCGCAGGCGTGCAATACTCGCCAACCTTCACGCTCGTCTCGACGAGACGGGTACCGGCTGCGCAGCCTGCTCCCTTCGGGCAATCAACGGTCTTCGGAAATGTTGCACGTCTACGCAGCGGAATGGTTGCATTATCGGTGCGAGTTGACAGGGTGGGTGCGAGTTTTTTACGGCGTATCAAGATTTCATGACCGGAACTGATTTGGACGGCTTCGACATCGCCATTCTGTCCGCCCTTCAGCAGGATGGCGCCCTGACCGCCGCAGCCCTTTCCGAAGTCGTCAATCTTTCCCCCAGCCAGTGCGCGCGCCGGCGTTCGGCGCTGGAATCGGCAGGCATCATCCAGGGCTACAGCATCCGCCTTGACGCGGACGCGCTGGGGCTGGGGTTGCGGGCCATGGTGCGGATCACGCTGCGCCGGCCGTCGGCCGACAGCGACGCCGACTTCATCCGCTTCGTCAACGCCCAGCCGCAGATCGAATCGGCGTATTCGATTTCCGGCGATGCCGACTACGTGCTGGACGTGCGCTGCCGCGACCTGGCCGAGTTCGGGACGTTCGTCCACGAATGCCTGCTGTTCCATCCGCTGATCGGGCAGGTCCGGTCGGACGTGGTGCTGCGAACCGTCAAGGACCGCGCCGCGCTGGACCTTCGTCCCGACCGGCGATAGGGGACGGCAACGCCGTTCGCCACTGGACGGCGCAGCTGTCCAGAGGGCCCGCATGACCCGCACCATCCCGCTTCGCCGCGCGCTGATTTCCGTATCCGACAAATCCGGCCTGATCGACTTCGCCCGCGCGCTGGCGGATCGCGGGGTCGAGCTTCTGTCCACCGGCGGCACCTCGGCCGCGCTGCGGCAGGCGGGGCTGCCGGTGCGCGACGTGGCGGACGTGACGGGTTTCCCCGAGATGATGGACGGTCGCGTCAAGACGCTGCACCCGGCGGTCCATGGCGGGCTGCTGGCGCTGCGCGACGACGCGGGCCACGTGGCGTCGATGAAGGAACACGGGATCGAGCCGATCGACCTGCTCGTGGTGAACCTGTATCCGTTCGAGGCGACGGTGGCCAAGGGCGCGGCATATGACGACTGCGTCGAGAACATCGACATCGGCGGCCCTGCGATGATCCGCGCGGCGGCCAAGAACCACGCCTTCGTCACGACCATCGTTGACGTGGACGACTACGCCGCGCTGCTGGAGGAGATGGACGCCAACGACGGCGCGACCACCGAACCCTTCCGCAAGCGCATGGCGCAGGCGGCCTATGCCCGCACCGCGGCCTACGACGCGGCGGTGTCCACGTGGATGGCGGGAGCGATCGGGGCCGACACCCCGCGCCGCCGCGCCTTTGCGGGAACGCTGGCCCGGCCCCTGCGCTACGGCGAGAACCCGCATCAGCAGGCGGCGTTCTACACCGACGGCTCGAACCGCCCCGGAGTCGCCACTGCGCGCCAGTGGCAGGGGAAAGAGCTGTCATACAACAACATCAACGACACCGACGCCGCGTTCGAGCTGGCGGCGGAGTTTCCCGCCGCCACCCCCGCCGTCGCGATCATCAAGCACGCGAACCCCTGCGGCGTGGCGCAGGCGGACACGCTGGAAGCGGCCTACCGCCGCGCCTTCGACTGCGACCGCACTTCGGCCTTCGGCGGCATCGTCGCGCTGAACGGCACGCTGGACGAGGCGACGGCCCGCGCCATTGCCGAGATCTTCACCGAGGTCGTGATCGCCCCCGATGCGACCGACGCCGCGCGCGAGGTCTTCGCCGCCAAAAAGAACCTGCGCCTGCTCACGACCGGCGGCATGCCCGACCCGCGCGCGGGCGGGCTGACGTTCCGGCAGGTCGCGGGCGGCTTTCTTGTCCAGGGGCGCGACAACGGCCATGTGGCGCGCGCGGACCTGCGCGTCGTCACCCGGCGCCAGCCGACCGAGGCCGAGCTTTCCGACCTCATGTTCGCGTGGACCGTCGCCAAGCACGTCAAGTCGAACGCCATCGTCTATGCCCGCGACGGCGCGACCGTCGGCATCGGCGCGGGCCAGATGAGCCGGGTGGACAGCACCCGCATCGGCCGCCGCAAGTCCGAGGACATGGCCGAGGCGCTGGGCCTGTCGGCCCCCCTCAGCGAGGGCGCGGCGGTCGCGTCGGACGCGTTCTTTCCCTTTGCCGACGGGATCGAGGCGCTGGCCGAAGCCGGCGCCCGCGCGGTGATCCAGCCCGGCGGGTCGATGCGCGACGCCGAGGTGATCGCGGCCGCCGACCGGCTTGGCCTTGCGATGGTCTTTACCGGCCAGCGCCATTTCCGGCACTGAGGGCGGGGCGATGACCGACGATCCCGATCGCGGCCCTGCGGTCGCCCCCGATCCGGCCCCGGCCGAAAAGCCCACGCCGAAGCCGCGAAAGCCGCGCGCCACGCCCAGCGTGAAAAAGCCCGCCGCCTCGGGCGCGCGTCTTGGGCCCGCGTCCTCGAAACAGGTGGTCAGCCGCAAGCGCATGGTCCCCGCCGCGCCCCCGCCTGCGTCGTCCGCGTCCCCCGCGCGCCCGGCGCTGCGGCTTGCGCTGATCGTGGCCGCGCTGATCGTGGCCGTGGACCAGCTGTCGAAATATGTCGTCGTCCACGCGCTGAAGCTCAAGGACATCCAGGAAATCACCGTGTGGGAGCCGTGGCTGAACCTGCGGATGGCGTGGAACCAGGGCGTGAACTTCGGCCTGTTCAGCTCGGACGTCGAGGTGATGCGCTGGGTGCTGGTCGCGGTCGCGCTGGCGGTCTGCGTCTGGGTCGCGGTGTGGCTGTGGCGGACGCGCCCGGGGCGGCTGGCGCAGGTGTCGGCGGGGCTGCTGGTGGGCGGCGCGCTGGGCAACGTCATCGACCGGGTGGCGTATGGCGCGGTCGCCGATTTCCTGAACATGTCGCTGCCGGGCTGGCGCAACCCCTACAGCTTCAACGTGGCCGACATCGCGATCTTCGCGGGCGCGATCGGGCTGGTGTTCCTGCCCGCGCGCGAGGCGGCGGACGGCGGCGGCGCGGGGCCGGGCGACAAGACCCGTGACGGGCGCGGCAAGACGCGCTAAGACGGCGCGACGATTTCTGCGGGAGTGTGAGATGCGGCTGATCGCGCTGGGACTTTCCCTTGCCATGCTGGCCGCGTGCAGCGGCGGCACCGCGCTGCGCAACCCGCAAGCGGGCGGCGACGGCCCGGACGAATTCGCGATCGTCCCCACCCGCTCGTTGCAGATGCCCCCGGACCTCGCGCAGCTGCCCGCGCCGACGCCGGGCGGCGGCAACATCACCGACCCGACCCCGGTCGCCGATGCGGTGGCGGTGCTGGGCGGCAACCCCGGGCAGCTTTCGGCCCAAGGGATCGGCGCGGCCGATGGGGCGCTGGTCGCCTATGCCTCGCGCGGCGGGGTGGAACCCGGCATCCGCACCGTCGTCGCGCGCGAGGATGCTCAGGTGCGGTCCGGCCAGCGGCGCCGCCCGCTCGAGGTGCTGGCGGGCACCGACGTCTATAACCGCGCCTACCGCCGCCAGACGCTGGACAGCTGGGCTGAGCTTGGCCGCTGGCGCCCGACCGGGGTCCAGACCCCGTCGGCCCCGCCGCCGGCCGAGTGATCCTGGTTCGATGATCGCGGGCCGGCCCTTGCGGCCGACCGCTTGACAGACACGCATCGATGCCCGTAAGCCGCCCCCGTCCCGAACGCGGGCGGCAACCGGCCGCTCGCTTCCCCGGGGCCGAGTTGTCCGCGACCTTGTAAAACGGAACTTCCGATGCGCTTTCTTCTGCCCGCCATTCTGGCGATGGGCTCTGTCGTCGTTGCCTCCAACATCCTCGTGCAGTTCAGGCTGGGCGAATGGCTGACCTGGGGGGCGATGACCTATCCCTTTGCATTTCTCGTGACCGACATCACCAACCGCATCCACGGCGCGGCCGCCGCGCGGCGCGTGGTGCTGTTCGGGTTCCTGGTCGGGATCGTCTGCTCGCTGATCGCGGCGGGCGCGGGCACCACCACGGTGCGGATCGCGCTGGCCTCGGGGGCCGCGTTCCTGATCGCGCAGATGATCGACGTCGCGATCTTCGAGCGGCTGCGCCACGTCGGCTGGTGGCAGGCGCCGTTCCTGTCGTCGGTGGTCGGATCGGCGCTCGACACGCTTTTGTTCTTCGGCATCGCCTTCGCCGCGTTCCTGCCGCACGACGCCAACACCGGCTGGGCGACCCAAGGCGTGCCGCTGCTGGGCGCGGGCCCGCTGGCGCCGGTCTGGGCCTCGCTCGGGATGGCCGACTGGCTGGTCAAGATCTTGCTCGCGGCACTTGCGCTTGTGCCTTTCAGGATGGCCATCGACAAAATATTGTCCCGGCCCGCGTGATTTGCCGTTGACAGGAATCATGGCTGTGGCAGGCTTCCAATCAGCGTCAACGCATTGAAAGGAGGTGGTCCAGTGTCGAGAGTGATGTTGGAGAGGAGTGCCGGGACAAACAGGGGGACGATCGCCTGAGGGCAGCCCCAAGGGTGAGATTCCCTGACTGGGACCGGACTAGTCCATCCCTAACCGTACCATCTCCCAGATCTCGCGGGCCGTCCCCAGGGGGCGGCCCGTTTCGTTTCTGCCGTCCGTCGCGGGCTGGCGGGCGGTCATGGAAAAGCCCGGCCGCATCGCTGCGGCCGGGCCGGTTTTCCCGCCGATGGGGCCGGATCAGATGCGTTCGATCGCCACCGCGATGCCCTGGCCACCGCCGATGCACATGGTGATCAGCGCCTTCGACCCGCCGGTCCGTTCCAGTTCGTACATCGCCTTGACGGTCAGGATCGCGCCGGTCGCGCCGACCGGGTGACCCAGCGCGATGGCGCCGCCGTTCGGGTTCACCCGCGCCGGGTCCATGCCAAGCTCGTTGCCGACGGCCAGCGCCTGCGCGGCGAATGCCTCGTTCGATTCGATCACGTCGAAGTCGCCGATCGACAGGCCGGTCTTTTCCATCAGCTGGCGCACGGCGGGGATCGGGCCGTAGCCCATCACCTCGGGGCGGACGCCCGCGACGGCATAGCCAAGGACGCGCGCCTTGGGCGTCAGGCCCGCGGCCTGCGCCGCGTCCGCGCGCGCCAGCACGATCGCCGCCGCGCCGTCGTTGATGCCGCTGGCGTTGCCCGCCGTCACGGTGCCGTTTTCCTTGCGGAAGGCGGGCTTCAGCCCGGCCAGCGCCTCGGCGCTCGTCGATTTCGGATGCTCGTCGGTGTCGAACGACACGGTGCCCTTGCGGGTCTTGACCTCGACCGGGACGATCTGGTCCTTGAAGCGCCCTTCCTCGATAGCGCGGGCGGCGCGGTTCTGGCTTTCCAGCGCGAAGGCGTCCTGATCGGCGCGCGAGACGTTGCTTTCGCTCGCCACGTTCTCGGCGGTGATGCCCATGTGGCCGGTGCCGAAGGGGCAGGTCAGCGCGCCGACCATCATGTCGACGGCCGTCTGGTCGCCCATCTTGGCGCCGTGCCGCATCGCCGGGATGACATAGGGCGCGCGGCTCATCGATTCCGCGCCGCCAGCGACGGCGAAGTCCGCGTCGCCCAGCATCAGCGCCTGCACCGCCGACACGATCGCCTGCGCGCCCGACCCGCACAGGCGGTTCACGTTCATCGCGGGCGTGGTGTCGGGGATGCCCGCGTTGATCATGGCGACGCGCGCCAGGTACATGTCGCGCGGCTCGGTGTTCAGGACGTGGCCGAAGACGACCGTTCCGATCTGCGCGGGCTCGACGCCCGCCCGTTCCATCGCGGCCTTCGTCACGGTCGCGGCAAGGTCGATCGGGGGCACCGAGGCAAGGCTTCCGCCGAAGCCGCCGATGGCGGTGCGGGCCCCGGACAGGATCACGATTTCAGTGTCGGCCATGGCGGCTTCCTTTTTCCGATGAATGGCTGCGTCGGCGGCAAGATAGACGCGGGACCGGCGATGGAAAAGGCCGCCGTGTGGGGGCGCGCCGGCGCCCGGCGGGCAGGGTTCCGCCATCTGACACAAAGCTGATTTGCCCGGGCCCCGATTTTCCGTACATTCATCGGCAAAAATACCAAGAAAAAACGAGGCGGCAGATGAACAGGTACCTGAAACTGGGGATCATCCTTCTGGTGGCGTCCTGCGGCGGCGGCGGCGGTGGCACGCCCCCGCGCAACATCGAGAACGCCTGCGCGCTGGTGCGCGAGCGGCCCGCCTATCTGCAGGCGATGCGCGCGACCGAGCGGCGCTGGGGCGTCCCGATCCACGTCCAGATGGCGGCGATCCACCAGGAATCCAAGTTCGTGGGCAACGCCCGCACCCCGCACCAGTACGCGCTGGGGATCATCCCGATGGGCCGGCAAAGCAGCGCCTTCGGCTATTCCCAGGCGCTGGACGGCACGTGGGAGGAGTATCTGAAGGAAACCGGCCGCGGCCGGGCGCGCCGCGACAACATCCGCGACGCGACCGACTTCATGGGCTGGTACATGAACGGATCGACCCGGCGGCTGGGGATCTCGCCCGGCGACGCGCAAAGCCATTACCTCGCCTATCACGAGGGGCGGACGGGGTTCGCGCGGGCGTCCTATCGCGGCAAGCCGTGGCTGATGACGGTGGCCGCGAACGTGGGCGTCCGGGCCGAGGTCTATCGCCAGCAACTCGCCGCCTGCCGCTGATCCGCCACGAAAAAAGGGGCCGCGGCCCCTTTTTCATCCGTGCCTGCGTCCTGGCGTCCTAGCGTCAGGGCGAGGTGAAGGTCGAGGACGGGATCTGCACGCCCGTCTGCATCTCGCCCAGGATCACGGTCGTCTTCTTGCCCGCGTCGTCGGTCACGATCCACTGGCGCAGCTGCGTCGGGTTGGCCGTAAACACCATCTGGATGTTGCCGTATTCCGGGTGGGCCGGGTCCTGCGCCGTCACGACGGTGGAGTTCTTGACCTCGGAATGGGCGATTACGTTCGCTTTGCCCAGCTTGACGTTCTCGGCCAAGATGATCGACAGCGGGGTCTTGGACAGCGGATAGACCTGCGGCCCCGTGTTCGACTTGCCGTCCTTGACGGTGACCTGTCCGGCCGATGCCACGACCAGCGTGCCGTCGCCCTTGTATTCGAACCGCACCCGGTTGGGGCGCTGGATATAGACCTTGCCGGTGCCGACCGACCCGTCCGCGTTCACCTGCGTGAAGTCCGCGACCGCCGAGCGCACCGTGTTGAGATAGCGCGACACTTCGTTAAGGGGGATCTTCTCGGCCATCGCCGGCATGGCCGAGGTGAGGGCGAAGGCGAGGGCGAGGGCGGGCGCAAGCGCGAGGGACCGAAGGTTCATGAGGGGGATCATAGCGCCTTTACAAAGCGTTGCACGTCACGAAACGGGGACGGCTCGGGCGGAAAACGCTCGCGCTGTCGTGACGGTTCCGGGACCGGGCCGCGCGGGAAAGGGGCGCTACAGCGGCCGCGCTTCCAGCAGGCGCGGCATCGGGTCCATCGACAGCCCCGCCGCCTGCCGCATGAAGGCGCGGCGCAGCGGCCCGACCGAATTGATCGCGCCCATGCCCAGCCCGCGCGCCGCCCGCAGGACCGGGTTTGCGTTGGAAAAGAGCCGGTTCACCCCGTCCATCCCCAGCCCCATCAGCGTGGCGTCAAACCGCCGCCAGCCCTGATAGCGGGCCAGCACGTCGGCCGCGCCGATATCCTCGCCCCGCCGCTTCGCCTCGACCAGCACCTGCGCCAGCGCGGCCACGTCGCGCAGGCCGAGGTTCAGCCCCTGGCCCGCGATCGGGTGGACGCCGTGGGCGCTGTCGCCCGCCAGCGCCACGCGCGGGGCGACGTAGTCGTGGGCCAGTCCCAGCGCGAGCGGATAGCTGAAGCGCGGCCCGGCCAGCGCGATCCGCCCCCGGAAATCGCCGAAGCGCGGGCGCAGCAGGTCAAGGAAGTCGGCGTCGTCCAGCCGCGCGATGGCGGCGGCGCGGGCGCTGTCCTCGGACCAGACGATCGAGCTGCGGTTGCCGGTCAGCGGCAGGATCGCGAGCGGCCCTGTCGGCATGAAGAACTGATGCGCCTCGCCGTCGTGGGGCCGCTCGTGTTCCACCGCCGCGACCAGCGCCGTCTGCGGATAGTCCCAGCCCGCCCGCCTGATCCCGGCGCGCGACGCCACGCCGGACTGCCGCCCGTCGGCGCCGACCAGCAGCCGCGCGGACATGCGACGCCCGTCCGACAGCACGACCTCGATCCCGCCGGGCACGGCATCCTGGCCTACGACCGAGGTGCCGGGAACATGCGTCACCCGGCCCTGCATGGCGTCCAGCAGCGCGCGGTACAGGTGCCGATCCTCGACCATGTGGCCGACCGCGCCTTCCTCGATTTCCGCGCTGTCGAAGACCATTGCGAACCGGTCCGCGCCTTCTCCGGGCAGCCCTTGGGTGGCCACGACCTTGCCGATCGCCTGCGCGTCGGGCGCAAGCGTCCCCCACAGCCCCAGCGCCGTCAGCAGCCTGCGCGAGGCGAGCGCCAGCGAATAGGCGCGGCCGTCGAACCCGTGCGCGGCGCGGTCCGGCGCGGGGCGGGCGTCCACCACCGCGACCGCCAGCCCCGCCTGCGCGAGCGCCAGCGCCAGCGTCGGCCCGTTCAGCCCGCCGCCCGCGATGATGACGTCGTGATCGTGATCCATGTCGTGTCTCGCGCGGCGGGGTCCGCGCCAAGCTTACCCGCCGCCCCGGCCGGGGTCCATGCGGGCCGGCGACCTGCCCGCCCGCCCCCCGCGCCATTGCCCGCGCGGCGGGGCGGGGCTAGCCTTTGCGCGTCACCCGAACCGGCGAGGGATAGCGCATGGACTGGCTCAGATCTTCGGCGACCGAACAGGGGCGGGCCGTGATGGCGGGGCTGGTCAGCCCGGTGGACCTGGCCGAAGGCTATCTCGACGCCATCGCCCGCCACCCCGACGCCGCGTGCGTCTATGCCCGCACCACGCCCGACCGCGCCCGGACCGAGGCCGTCGGCGCCCATGACCGCGCCCGCGCCGGGCTGCGGCGGGGCTTGCTGGACGGCGTGGCGCTGAGCTGGAAGGACAACATCGACAGCGCGGGCACCGCGACCGAAGGCGGGACGCGCCTGCTTGAGGGGCGGGTGCCCGGCACCGATGCGCGGCTTCTGGCCGACGCGACCGCGCAGGGGCTGGTGTGCCTGGGCAAGACCCACCTGACCGAACTGGCGTTTTCCGGCCTTGGCGTGAACCCGTCCACCGCGACGCCGCCCAACAGCCTTGACCCGGCGCTGTGTCCGGGCGGGTCGTCGTCGGGCGCGGCGGTGTCGGTCGCGCTCGGCCTCGCGGCGGCGGCGATCGGGTCGGACACCGGCGGCTCGATCCGGGTGCCTGCCGCGTGGAACAATCTCGTGGGCTTCAAGCCGACCCACGGCGCGACCCCGATGGACGGCGTCCTGCCCCTTTGCACCAGCTTCGACAGCGTAGGCCCCATCGCCCGCACGGTCGAGGACTGCGCCGAGATCATGGCGCTGCTGACCGGCGCCCCGTCCGCCGACCTGCGCGGCGCGGACGACGTGCGCGGCCTGCGCCTGCTGGTCCTGGGCGGGCTGCCTTACGTGGACGCGCGCGAGGCCCCGGTGCAGGCGTTCGAAGAGGCGGTCCACCACCTGTCCGCCCGGGGCGCGGTCATAAGCCACGCCACGCCGCCCGAAGGCCAGCTGGCCATGGACCTCGGCACGCCCCTGTTCGGGCCCGAGGCCTACGGCCTTTGGCGCGCGCAGATCGACGTCGCGCCCGAAATGCTGGGCGCGTTCACGCTGAACCGCTTTCGCAGCGGCGCGGCGATGACGGCGATGGAGTTCGTGGAACGCTGGGCCGACCTGAAACGCGCGCGGCTCGCCTGGGCCGAGGCGGTCGCGGGCATGGACGCGGTGATCCTGCCCAGCGTCGCGTCGCTGCCGCCACCCATCGCCAGGGTCGCGGACGACGCCGACGCCTTCGTCGCGGAAAACATCCTCGCGCTTCGGAACACGCGCTTTGCGAACGTGCTGGGCCTGCCCGCGGTCACGCTGCCCACCGGGCGGCCCGCCTGCGGGATCATGCTGATGGGCGCGGGCGGGCGCGATCGCGCGCTTCTCAGGATCGCGGCGGCGGTCGAGGCCGCGTTGCGGGACCACGGGTGATTCGCGCAAGCCTCGCCCGCCTGCCAGCTGCGCCCTGTGGCTGGACGCAATGGCGAAATGCCGGTAATGTTGCCCCAAACGGGGCGACAACGATCCCGTAACCCGAGGCAGCAATGGCAGATCCCGAGCGGTTTTCGAACCTGCCCGAATACGCGTTTCCGCGCCTGCGCCGGCTTCTGGCCGACGTGACCCCGCCTGCTGGCGTGGCCCCCGTCGTCATGACCATCGGCGAGCCGCGCCACGCGATTCCCGATTTCGTCGCGCCCACGCTGGCGCGCTCGGTGGGCGAGCTTGCGAAATATCCTCCTAACGAAGGCACGCCGCAGTTCCTCGACGCCGTGTCGGGCTGGCTCAGAACCCGCTACGGGCTCGACATCGCGCCCGACCGGATCACCGCGCTCAACGGCTCGCGCGAGGGGCTGTTCAACGCGGCGCTGGCGCTTTGCCCGGAACGCAAGAACGGCGGCCAGCCGGTCGTGCTGATCCCGAACCCGTTCTATCAGGTCTATGCCGTCGCCGCCGCCGCCGTGGGGGCGCGCGCGGTGTTCGTGCCGGCGACCGACGCCACCGGACACCTGCCCGACTATGCCGGCCTCGACCCCGCGGTGCTGGACGCGACCGCGATCTGCTACCTGTGTTCGCCTGCGAACCCGCAGGGGTCGGTCGCCGACCGCGACTATCTGGAACAGCTGATCGCACTAGCCGAGCGGCATGACTTCGTCGTCTTTGCCGACGAATGCTATTCCGAGATCTGGCGCGACGCCCCGCCCCCCGGCGCGCTCGAGGTGGCCGAGGCGATGGGCCTGCCCGAGCGCGTCGTCGTCTTCAACTCGCTCAGCAAGCGGTCGAACCTGCCGGGTCTGCGCGCGGGCATCGCCGTTGGATCGCGGGCCAACATCGGCCGCCTGCGGGTCCTGCGCAGCTATTCCGGCGCGCCGGTGCCGCTGCCGATGCAGCGCGTGGCCGAGGTCGCCTGGGCGGACGAGGCGCATGTGGCGGCGAGCCGCGCGCTCTACCAGGAAAAATACGCCATCGCCGACCGGGTGCTGGGGAACGTGCCGGGCTACAAGGGTCCGGCGGGCGGGTTCTTCCTGTGGCTGCCGGTCGATGACGGCGAGGCGGCGACGATCCGGCTGTGGCGCGAGGCGGGCGTGCAGGTGCTGCCGGGCGCCTATCTGTCGCGCGAGGTGGACGGCGTGAACCCCGGCGCGGGCTTTGTCCGGGTGGCGCTGGTGGGGCCCGCGGACGAAACCGAGGCCGCGCTGATCCGCATCCGCGACGTGCTGTACGAAAGGGGCTGAAAGATGGCGAGCTGGCAGGCCAAGCAACGCAATCCGCTGTTCGACCAGTCCACGCAGGCGGCGCTGGAACGGCGCGGCAAGGAAGTGGTCGGCGCGGCGCTGGTGGCGCTGGGCGCGCTGATCGCGCTGATGCTGCTGAGCCATTCGCCCGACGACCCCAGCTTCCAGTCCGCGACCGACGCGCCCGCGCAGAACCTGCTGGGCGGGATCGGGGCCTATGTCTCGTCCGCGCTCTACATGATCACCGGCTACGGCAGCTACATGCTGGCGGTGGGCGCGGTCGGCTGGGGCCTGCGCCTGATGCTGCACCGGGGCGAGGACCGGCTGATGCGGGCGGTGTTCCTGCCGATCGCGATGGTACTTCTGTCGGTCTATGCGACCTCGATCGTGCCGCCGCCGGGCTGGCGCGAAAGCTTCGGCCTGGGCGGGCATCTGGGCGACATGCTGATGGGCGCGATGCTGGGGCTGGTGCCGGTCAAGGCGTCGATCGCGATCAAGATCCTGGCGCTGCTGACTGCGGTGGCGACGGTCGCGTTCTCGGCCTTCGTGCTGGGCTTTTCGCGGGCCGAGGCGATCGGGATCGCGCGGTTCCTGCAGAACGGCCTGCGCTTCGCGGCCCACCTGTTCCTGCAGGCCATCGGCCGCGGCGCGGGCGCGTCGGCCGGGGCGGCGCACGCGATCCGCGGCCGGGCCGATGCGC
>ERZ501041.160-NODE-160-length-12979-cov-10.603451_pt1 | contig 12979 bp, 13 predicted proteins | sample MGYA00248848_ERZ501041 | MGnify/ENA primary metagenome ERZ501041 (study PRJEB25958, sample SAMN03398573) | human skin metagenome | study: EMG produced TPA metagenomics assembly of the Human Skin Microbiome Metagenome (human skin metagenome) data set.
CCGACCAACGCCGCGTTCGCAAAGCTGCCGAAGGCGGCCGTGGACGACCTGCTGAAGCCTGAAAACAAGGACAAGCTGGCGCAGATCCTGACCTGCCACGTCGTGGCCGTGGACGCCCATTCGCCCGCGATCGGCAAGATGATCATGGACGACGGCGGCAAGCACCCGGTCAAGACCGTGGGCGGCTGCACGCTGACCGCGTCGATCGGCGCCAACAACGAGCTGATGCTGACCGACGAGAACGGCACCATGGCCACGGTCACGATCCCGGACGTCGAGCAGTCGAACGGCGTGATCCACGTCATCGACACGGTGCTTATGCCCAAGATGTAAGCCGCGCGATCCGAGTTGGGCGGGCCGGCCTTTGTGGTGGGGGCCGGCCTTGCCCTTGGGCGGACCCGCACCGGTGGTGCGGGTCCGATCCCGTTGACGGGTGCGAAAAGGTACGGGTTGAACGATCGGAGCGCTTGCGCGTTGCCCCGCGGACGTGAAAGACGACATGAAACACGCGGGTTGAACACAGGCTGCGCGCGCCGCGCCGCGAAACGACGGGGACCGACGACATGGCCGGACTGATTGCGCTGCTCGACGACGTGGCGGGGATCGCCAAGGTTGCGGCCTCGTCGATCGACGACGTGGCGGGCATGTCGGCCAAGGCCGGGCTCAAGGCGGCGGGCGCGGTCATCGACGACGCCGCCGTCACGCCCAAATACGTCCACGGCTTCAATGCCGACCGCGAGGTGCCGATCGTCCTCAAGATCGCGCGCGGGTCGATCTTCAACAAGATCGTCATCCTGCTGCCCGTGGCCCTGCTGCTGAGCGTGTTCGCGCCCTGGGCCATCTCGCCGCTGCTGATGCTCGGCGGGGCCTATCTGTGCTTCGAGGGTGCCGAGAAGCTGTGGCACGCCATCTCGCCCGGCGACCACGCGGCCGACGACGAGGCGGAAGCCGGGGGCGATCCGGCCCATCTCGAGGAAGCCAAGGTCAAGGGCGCGATCAAGACGGACTTCATCCTGTCGGCCGAAATCATGACCATCGCGCTCGCCACCATTCCCGCCCACCAGCCCATCTGGATGGAGGCGCTGGTGCTTGCCGCGGTCGCGGTGGGGATCACGGTGGCGGTCTACGGGGCCGTGGCGCTGATCGTGAAGGCCGACGACTACGGGCTGTCGCTGGCCCGGACCCGCACCGGCATCCTCAGCCGTGCGGGCAAGCGGATCGTGAAGATCATGCCGGGCTTCATGTCCACGCTGACGGTGGTTGGCACCGCGGCGATGCTGTGGGTCGGCGGCAACATCGTCCTGCACGGGCTCGCGGACCTCGGCTACGGCGGCATGTACGACCAGATCCACCACTGGGCCGAGGACGCGTCGCACGCCGTCCCCGGCAAGCTGGCGGGCATCGTGCGCTGGGGCGTCACGGCGTTCTTCGACGGCGTGGCGGGCGTGGTTCTGGGTCTGGCGCTGATCCCGGTCGCGAAATACGTGATCGGCCCGCTGATCGGCGCCGTGACCGGCAAGCGCGCCGAGGCGCACTGACGCCCCGATTGCGGCGCACTGCCGGCGCGGGACAGCCGCCTGGGGCCCGTCCAATCGCCGTCGCGCTTGACGGCCGTCGCGCAAGGTCGTTCGCTGCGCCCGGACCCCGGCGGCGGTTCCGCAAACCCTCATCGCAGCTTCAGGATCACGGACCCCGATGCTTTACGCGCACAAGACCTTCGGCTCAAGCCTCGGCCCCCTTGCCGTGAACGAGCCGCTGGACCGCGCGATCTGGATCGACCTGTACCGCCCGCTCGATTCCCAGGTGGCGCTCGTCGAGGCGCTGGACGTCAAGGTGCCGACCCTCGCGGACATGGAAGAGATCGAGATGTCGAACCGGATCTACCGGCAGGGCGACGTCTCGTACATGACCGCGGTGTTGCCAGGGCAACTGCCCGACGGCAAGTCGACGGCGATGCCGGTCACCTTCATCCTGACGCCCGACCGCCTGGTCACCGTGCGCCACCACGCGCCGCGCCCGTTCTACACCTACCCGCCGCGCGCCGGACTGGCGCCGACCGATCCAGATTGCCCGGACGGGGTGTTCCTGGGGCTGGTGGACGACATCGTGGCCTATCTCGCCGACATGTCCGAGGGTGCGGGCTACGCTTTGGAGGAGGTGTCGGCCGACGTGTTCAGCCCGACCAGCCAGCGCCGGTCCGCGCAGCTTGAACGCGCGCTCCAGCGCACCGGCGCGCAGGCCGAGGTGATGTCGCGGGTGCGGCTGGGGCTTCTGAGCCTTGGCCGGGTGCTTGCGTTCCACAACCTGATGATGGCCGGGCATCCGGGCCACAGGGGCACGCCGCTGCGCCAGAACTCCAAGGCGATCCTGCGCGACATCCAGTCGCTCGAGGTGCATGCCGACTTCCTGTCCACGCGGGTCCAGCTGATCGTGGACGCCACGATGGGCATGATCAACCTGGCGCAGAACAGCACGATGCGGATCCTGTCGGTGGTCACCGCGCTGTTCCTGCCGCCGACATTGATCGCGAGCATCTACGGAATGAACTTCGACCACATGCCGGAACTTCACTGGCGATACGGCTTCGTCTGGGCACTGGGGCTGATGGTCGCGTCGGCCGCGGGCACCTGGATCCTCGCGCGGCTGATGAAGTGGCTGTGACGGCCCGGCCGGTCACCCGCTGGCCCAGCCACTGGCCAGCCTTCGGGTTGCCGTCAGCCCGCGCGGAGCCTATCTGCACCCCGACACATCCAGCGACCTGAACGAAAGCGATCCGGCATGCAGTCCACCTTGCGATACATGAAGTGGCCCTTGATCGTGACGGTCGTGGGCCTTGTCCTCGCCGCCTTCTTGGGATGGGAGTTCTCGGGCACGATCAGCGGGACGCTGTCGTTCTTCCTGATCGGCGCGGTGCTGGCGGTGCTGGAAATCTCGCTGTCGTTCGACAACGCCATCGTCAACGCCAACAAGCTCAAGACGATGACCCCCGAATGGCAGCACCGCTTCCTGACCTGGGGCATCGTCATCGCCGTGTTCGGGATGCGGATCGTGTTCCCGCTGATGATCGTGGTGATCGCCGCCAAGATCGGACCGTGGGCCGCGATCCAGCTCGCCGCGACCGATCCCGCCCGCTACGCCGAACTGATCGGCGAGGCGCATCTGCCCATCGCCGCCTTCGGCGGATCGTTCCTGATGCTGGTCGGGCTGAACTATTTCTTCGACCAGTCGAAAGAGGTGGACTGGATCGCCGGGATCGAGCGCCAGCTGCGCAAGGTCGGCGCCGTGCGCGGGATGGAGGTCGGGTTCGTCCTGCTGTTCGTCCTGCTGTTCACGATCCTGCTGCCGGTCGAGGAAGAGCGCCGCTTCATGTTCGCGGCGATCTGGGGGATCGTGACCTATCTCGCGGTGGACGCGCTCGGCCACATCCTCGACCGCTGGGGACAGGCGACCGCCGCGACCGCCGGCAAGGCGGGACTCGGCGCGTTCCTGTATCTCGAGGTGCTGGACGCCTCGTTCAGCTTTGACGGGGTGATCGGGGCGTTCGCGCTGACTCAGAACCTGTTCCTGATCGCGATCGGCCTGGGGATCGGCGCGATGTATGTCCGGTCGATGACCGTGATGCTGGTCGAGCGCGGGACGCTGGCCGAGTTCCGCTATCTCGAACACGGCGCGTTCTGGTCGATCCTGATCCTGTCGGTCGTCATGTTCGCGCAAAGCATGTGGCACATTCCCGAGGTCGTGACGGGTCTGGGCGGTGCCTTCGTGATCGGCCTGTCGCTGTGGTCGTCGTTGCGCTGGAACCGTCGCAACGCGGCGTGAGTGTCGGCCACACGACGGTACCCCGGAATGCAGAAAGGGCGCCGAAGTGGCGCCCTTTCGCTTGGGTCCGTGAAGCCCGGTCAGCCGTGCTTGCGAACGAACTCGTTCATCTTCTCGTCGGCCTCGGTCTTGGCCCATCCGTATTTTTCCTGCAGCTTGCCCGACAGCTTGTCGGCGTCGCCTTCGGTCTGCGCGATCTCGTCGTCGGTGAGATCGCCCCATTGTTCCTTGACCGAACCCTTGACCTGGTCCCACTTGCCCTTGATGACATCCCAGTTCATGGCGCCACTCCTTTCGGTTGTTACTCGTCTTTACAACCCGCAAGCGTCCGCGAAGGTTCCACGCCCGGCCCCGCTTGAGGGCCGGCCGGCCAGCGGCTAACAGGGGCGCAACGCAGGAAGGGCCGCACCGAATGCCGGTGATACTGTCGACGACCGACACCGATTTCGAGCGGCGCTTCGCGGCGCTGCTGGCGGCCAAGCGCGAGGACGCGGCCGACGTGGGCGCGGCGGTTTCGGACATCATCGACGACGTGCGCGCACGCGGCGACGCGGCGCTGGTGGACCTGACCGCGCGCTTCGACCGGGTGACGCTTTCGCCACGCGAGCTGCGCTTTTCGACGGACGATATCGACGCGGCCGCGGCCCGGGTTTCGCCCGCCGACGCGGCCGCGCTGGATCTCGCGGCCGAACGCATCCGCGCCTATCACGAACGCCAGCTGCCCCGCGACGAACGCTGGACCGATGCCGCAGGCGCCGAACTCGGCTGGCGCTGGACCCCGGTCTCGGCCGCCGGGCTTTACGTCCCGGGCGGGCAGGCAAGCTATCCCTCGTCGGTCCTGATGAACGCGATCCCGGCGCGGGTGGCGGGCGTCGCGCGGCTTGTCGTCTGCGTGCCCACGCCGGGCGGCGTGGTCAACCCGCTGGTCATGCGCGCCTGCAAGATCGCCGGCGTGGACGAGGTTTACCGTATCGGCGGCGCGCAGGCGATCGCCGCGATGGCCTGGGGCACCGCCAGCATCGCGCCGGTGGACAAGATCACCGGGCCCGGCAACGCCTATGTCGCCGCCGCCAAGGCCCGCGTTTTCGGCCGCGTGGGCATCGACATGATCGCGGGCCCGTCCGAGGTGCTGGTGATCGCCGAGGGGCCGCAGGACGCCGACTGGCTGGCGCTCGACCTGCTGGCGCAGGCCGAACACGACGCCGACGCGCAGTCGATCCTGGTCACGCCCGACGCGGACCTTGCCCGCGCCGTGTCGCGCGCCGTCGACAGGCTGGTGCCCACCCTGCCCCGCGCGGCCATCGCGGGCGCAAGCTGGCGCGCCCACGGCGCCATCATCGTCACCCGCGACCTCGCCGAGGCGGCGGCGCTCAGCGACCGGATCGCGCCCGAGCATCTGGAGCTGTGCGTGACCGACCCCGGGGCGCTGGCCGCGCGCTGCCGTCACGCCGGAGCCATCTTCATGGGCGGCTGGACGCCCGAAGCCGCGGGCGACTACGTCAGCGGCCCCAACCACGTGCTGCCGACGGCACGTTCGGCCCGCTTCTCGTCGGGCCTGTCGGTCATCGATTTCATGAAGCGCACCACGCTGTCGCGCCTGACCCCCGGCGCGCTCGCCGCGATCGGTCCCGCCGCCGTCACCCTGGCGCTGGCCGAGGGGCTGGGGGCGCATGCAGGGTCCATCCAGGCCCGGCTCGACAGCCTCAACGAAGGGCAGACCCCATGACGCGGCTGATCCGCATCGACCTTGACGACAGCGCCCTGCCCACCGCGACGATCGAGATGGAACAGGAACGCCGCGTCGCGATCTTCGACCTGCTCGAGGACAACAGCTTCACCCTGCCCGGACGCGAGGGGGTGGCGGCGCGCCCCGGCCCCTACGCGCTCAGCCTTGCCGTGCGCGACCGGCGGCTCGTCTTCGACATCGCGACGCAGGGCGGCGACCCGGTGGCCGAGTTCCACCTGGCGATGGGGCCGTTCCGGCAGGCGGTAAAGGATTACTCGCAAATCTGTTCCAGCTACTTCGAGGCGGTCCGCAAGCTGCCCACCGCCCAGATCGAGGCGATCGACATGGCCCGGCGCGGCATCCACAACGAAGGGGCGCGCACGCTGATGGAACGCCTGGACGGCAAGGCCAACATCGACATCGACACGGCGCGGCGGCTGTTCACGCTCGTTTGCGCGCTGATCCCCGACTGACATGCCGGGCAGCTTTCCCAGCTCGGTGCTGTTCTGCTGCGATCACAACGCCATCCGTTCGCCGATGGCCGAGGGGTTGATGAAGAAGTTCTACGGCAGGCGCGCCTATGTCCAGTCGGCGGGGGTCCGCAACGACATGGAGATCGACGGCTTCGCGGTCGCGGTCTGCAACGAGCTGGGGGTGGAGCTGTCGCGCCACCGCTCGCGCAGCTTTTCGGACATGCGCGAGTTCGGCGACGACCTGGGCCAGTTCGACCTGATCGTCGCGCTGAGCCCCGCAAGCGAGCAGCAGGCGCTGGACCTGACCACGAACGCCCACGTGGCGGTCGAATACTGGCCGATCACCGACCCGTCGGGCGCGGCCGAGGGGCGGCAGGCGAAGCTGGCCGCCTACCGCGTCACCCGCGACCAGATCCGCGACCGGATGCTCGGCCGCTTCGGCGATCCGCCTAACGGCGGTTGAACAGCCGGTCGGTCGCATTTTAGGCAGTTTCCGCGCCCCGGTCGCCGCCTGCAGCCCGCCGCTAACCCGCCCTTAAGCCCGCCGCGCATAATTGTCGGGCAATGCAGCACATCGGCAGCACAAGGGGCGTCGCATGACCGGAACCACCTTCACCCATACCGACGCCAGTCAGACGCTGGCCGCCATCGACGCCTCGCAATGCGTGGTGATCTATTCGGCCGAGGGGCGGATCCTCGCCGCGAACCCCCGCGCGCTCGCGCTGTGCGGCTTTGCCCGCGAGGAACTGGTCGGGCGTCCGCATTCGGTCCTCCTTGATCCCGACGACGCGGCGGCGGGCGGGATCGCCGACTTCTGGGAACGGCTGCGCTCGGGCGAGACGATGGTGGGCGAATACCGCCGCGTCGCCCGGAACGGCAGCCCGTTCTGGATCAGCGCCATGCACACGCCCGTCCGCGGCGCCGACGGCGCGGTGACGCAGATCGTCATGTGCGGCATCGACATCACCGCGTCGCGGTCCGAGGCACAGGTGGCGCGATCGAAGCTGAACGCCCTCGACCGCGCGCAGGCGCTGATCGAGTTCACCCCTCGCGGCGAGATCCTGCACGCCAACGACAACTTCCTGTCGCTGCTGGGCTACCGGCTCGAGGAATGCGCGGGGCGCCACCACCGCATGTTCATCCCCGCGACCGAGATGAACCTGGAACAGTCGATGGAGTTCTGGGCCCAGCTGGCGCTCGGCAACAGCCGCACGGGCGAATTCAAGCGCGCCCGCCACGACGGATCGCCGGTCTGGATCAACGGCAGCTACGCGCCGGTGACCGACGACAAGGGCCGCGTGGTGTCGGTGATCAAGCTGGCGCTCGACGTGACGGCCCGCCGTGTGGCGGTGGACGACCTGGTCGAGGGGCTGGCCGCGCTGGCCAGCGGCGACCTGACCTACAACCTGGGCCAGAACGCGGGCGGCGAGTTCGTGCAGGTGCGCGCCAACTTCAACACCATGATGTCGGCGCTTAGCGAGCTGGTGACCGAGGTCCGCAGCCGCACCAACGCCATGAACACCGAGGCCGAGGCGATCGCGCTCGCCGCGGGCGAGCTGGCGCGCCGGGGCGAGGGGCAGGCCGCGTCGATGGAACAGACGGCGGCGGCGGTGGACCAGATCTCGGGCAACATCTCGATGACGAGCCAGTCCGCGCGCGAGGCGGACGCCGCCGCCCGCGACGCGCTGCAGGTCGTCCTGAAAGGGGCCGACGTGGTGGCGCAGGCCATCGCCGCGATCGAACGGATCGACGAGCACACCAAGCGCATGGGCGAATTCACCCGCGTGATCGAAGGCTTCGCGTTCCAGACCAACCTTCTGTCGATCAACGCCGCGGTCGAGGCGGCGCGCGCGGGCGAGGTCGGGCGCGGCTTCGCCGTGGTCGCGAACGAGGTCCGCAACCTCGCCCAGCAATCGGCCAAGGCATCCCAGAACATCGCCGACCTGATCGGGAAAAGCGAGACCGAGGTGAAGGCGGGGGTGAAGCTGGTGCGCGACGCGGGCACCTCGCTCGACCAGATCCAGCTGGCGGTGGGCGGTGTCGTGCAGAACATCACCGGCATCGCGCATGCGACCACCGAACAGTCGCACGGCGTGCGCGAGGTGTCCGAGGCGCTGTCGCAGCTGGACCGGGTGAACCAGGCCAACCTGTCGATGTCGGAACAATACGCGGCGGCGGCCGGCGCGCTGTCGTCGCAGGTCGAGGATCTGGGCCAGATGATGGACGCATTCCGCACCAGCGACCTGCCCGTCCACGTGCGGAACGCTGTGCCCGAAGCGCGGCGCACGGGCCGCGCGGCCTGAGGACGCGCAGCCGGCGAACGCGGGAGGTTCTTGAAGCTTGGCTAAGCCCCGGCGGCCGCGCATCGCCGCGGGACCGGCAAGCCGGCGAACCCCTGCCGAACCTTCACCAGATGGCGGCCGGTCCCGAAAGGGGCCGGTCGTCTGCGTAGATCGGGGGAAGCCGGAAGCCGCCGCAGGTTCGGCAAAACCCCCTCAGGGCCGCCAGTCCAGGAAGTTTCGGATGATCCGCAGCCCGACGTGCTGCGACTTCTCGGGATGGAACTGGGTGCCCACGATGTTGTCGCGCCCGACCACCGCCGTCACCGTCCCGCCGTAATCGACCGACGCAAGCAGCGTCGCCGGGTCCGACGGCACGAACTGCCAGCCATGCACGAAATAGGCGTGATCGCCGGTTGCCAGTCCATCAAGGACCGGGTGGGCCTGCCGCAGCGTCAGGTCGTTCCAGCCCATGTGCGGCACCTTCAACGACGCATCTTCGGGCGCGATCGCCTGGATCTCTCCGCCGATCCAGCCGAGCCCGGGCGTGACCGCGTGTTCGTGGCCACGGTCGGCCAGCATCTGCATGCCGACGCAGATCCCCATGAACGGCACCCCGCGCCGCCCCACCGCCTCGTCCAGCGCCTCGCGCAAGCCGTCCCGGCCGTCGAACGCCGCGCGGCAGGCCGGAAACGCGCCGTCGCCGGGCAGCACGATCCGGTCGGCGCGCGCGACCGCATCCGGGTCGGCCGTCACCTCGACCGACGCCACGCCCGCATCGCGTCCCATCAGCGCAAACGCCTTTTCCGCCGAATGAAGGTTGCCGCTGCCGTAGTCGATCAGCACCAGCCGCATCAGAGCGCGCCCTTGGTGGACGGCAGCCGCCCCTCCATCCCCGGGTCGGGCTCGACCGCCTCGCGCAGCGCGCGGGCCAGCGCCTTGAACGCGGCCTCGGCGATGTGGTGGGCGTTCTCGCCCCGGATCAGGTCCACGTGCAGGGTGATGCCTGCGTGAACCGACAGCGCCTGGAAGAACTCGCGCACCAATTCCGTGTCGAAGCTGCCGATCTTGGGTGCCGCGAACGGCAGGTTCCAGCACAGGTAGGGCCGCCCCGACAGGTCGAGCGCGACCCGCACCAGCGCATCGTCCATCGCCAGGTGAAAGCTGCCGTAGCGCCGGATGCCCGCCTTGTCGCCCAGGGCCTGCGCCAGCGCCTGCCCCAGCGCGATGCCGCAATCCTCGACCGTGTGATGGTCGTCGATGTGCAGGTCGCCCGAAGCGGAAATCTGCATGTCGATCAGCGCGTGGCGCGAAAGCTGGTCCAGCATGTGGTCGAAGAAGCCGATGCCGGTGCGGATCGTGGCCGCCCCCGTCCCGTCGAGGTCCAGCGTGACGGCTATGTCGGTCTCGTTCGTCTTGCGGGTGATCGTGGCGCGGCGCATCGGGGCTCCCTTCGGGTCAGGGTCCGTTTACGGGATCGCGGGACCGTCCGGCAAGCGGCGCGCGATCAGTCGAGCCACAAGGCGTTCGCCTTGAGCGTCTGCCGGATCGCCTGCTCGCGCCGCGGCAGCCGCGCGCGGTCGAAGAGCGGCCGCGCCAGCCTGCGGCCGTTCCCCGCGACCACCAGCTGCTGCCAGGCATCCCAGCCGTCCATCACGGCGTTAAGTTCGGGCATCGCCGCCAGCGCCTCGACCGTCTCGACCGCGCGGTCGGGCCCCGAGGCGTAAAGCAGCGGCAGCTTGCGATAGTGCCAGGTCACGTCTCCGTCCATGCCGGCGAGATCCGGCCCGGGACGGCCGCCGCCCAGGCTGTGGATGACCAGCGGCAGCACCACCTGGTCGAGCCACGGGTCAAGCTCCTGCGTCGCCAGCGCCTCGCCGGGATGGTTCCTGACCTCGCGCGACCAGTCGAGGAAACGCCGCCCGAAGGCGGCCGGATCGGCGCCGCAGAACCAGCCCGCGTTGAAGTAGAGATAGCGTTCCCAATGCTCGTCGGGCTGGCCGGGGTCGAGCGAGGACGGGAAGTCGAGGCCGAAGCGTTCGTAAAGCGACTGCCAGATCGCCCCGTAGCCGGGACCGTAGAGCGGCGGTTCGGGCCACGTCCCCTCGCGGCGCATCGACGCGGTGGGGCGGGAGAAATCGAACGGCACCTGGTCGAGTGCGCCGGTGACCAGGGTGTCGCTGTCCAGAAACAGAAACGGCTCGCCCGCGGGCAAAAGCGCCAGCGCCTCGATCTTGTTGCCTTGCGGATAGGCGCGCCCGAACTCGCGCGCGTGCAGCGGCACGATCTCGGCGCCAAGCGCGGTCAGCGCCTCGCGGCCTGCGGGCGACATGCGGACGTCGCGGGTTTCCCACGCGCCGGTCGGCTGCGGTTCCGCCACGATCAGCCGGCCGGTGAAGCCCCGCGCATTGCGGCGCAGGCTGGCGGCCAGCAGGGCGGCTTCGCGTTCCAGCCGACCGGACTGACCGATGGCGAGGATGTTGAAGGGGGCAGCGCCGGGGGCGGCTTTCCTTGCTAGCGCGGGTGTATCGGACTTTGCAGGTCGGCCGGCAGCCCCGTCACCCTTTCCCGCCTTGGCGGCCCGCCGCCCGTCCTTCGCGATCTCGGCACGCGCGGCCTTGTTCTCGGCCTGGCGCGCCGCGCGCTCGGCCTTGTTCGCGGCCTGCCGGGCGGCACGAAGGGCGGCCTTGTCCTCGCTTGCCGCGTCGGCGGGGCGGGTCGTCGAAGATGGGTTGCGCGCAGGGTCGAGAGGTTTGTCGCGATCGGTCATCTGAACCTCTGGCATCGGCGCGAGGCCGCGCACGAGGTGGGTTTCCGACTCGGCACCAACACGAAGGATGGTGGGCGACCCTGGAATCGAACCAGGCATGGGTCTCCCCGGCGGAGTTACAGTCCGCTGCCGCACCTTGCAGCACGTCGCCCGACGCCGGGGGTGATTAGCCGCGCCGCCGGGGCCGGTCAAGCAGGATTTCCGCGTTCCGTCTGCGCGCCCGCTGCCACGCCCAGCCCCGCCTCGCGCGCGGCCGTCCGCGCGTGCCCCTTGCGTCCGACCCCGTGCGCGCGCAGGAAGGCCGCATGCAGGATAACGACACCCCGAACCGCCCCCGCCCGCGCGACGCGACCCGACCGCGCGGCGACGCGCCCGACCGTCCGCGCACCAAGAAGCCGACCTGGGTCATCGACAAGGAACGCGCCCGCCGCGCATCGGCGGCCGAAACGGTGTGGCTGTTCGGTCTTCATGCCGTGCGCGACGCGCTGGCGAACCGCGCGCGCGAGCGGCTGCGGCTGGTCCTGACCCGCAACGCCGCCGACCGGCTCGGCAGCATCGTGGGCAATTGCGGCATGGAACCCGAGATCGTGGACGCGCGCAGCTTCGACAAGGTCGTACCGTTGGCGGGTGAAAGCGTCCACCAGGGCGCCGCGCTCGAGGTCAAGCCGCTGGGCTGGGGCAAGGTCGAGGATGTGGTGCTTGCGGCCTTGCCCGGCCTGCGGCCGCTGGTGGTGGCGCTGGACCGGGTGACCGATCCCCATAACGTGGGCGCGATCCTACGGTCGGCCGAGGTGTTCGGCGCGCAGGCGGTGATCGCCCCCGCCCGCCACGCCGCGCCCGAAACCGGCGCGCTGGCCAAGACCGCCTCTGGCGCGCTGGAACGCCAGCCCTATCTGCGGATCACCAACCTGGCCGACACCCTCGTGCAGCTGAAGGGGCTGGGCTACGTCCTGATCGCGCTTGACGGCACGGGCGAACACGCGCTGCCCGAGTTGCTGGCGACGCTGGGCACCCGGCCGGTCTGCATCGTCCTTGGCGCCGAGGGGCCGGGCCTGCGCGACAAGACGATCGAGACCTGCGACCACGTGGCCCGGATCCCGTTCGCGGCGGACTTCGGGTCGCTGAACGTGTCGAACGCGGCGGCGGTCGCGCTGTATGCCGTGCGGCAGGCCGGGTAGGCGCGCCTGCCGCGATCCCGTTCACATGCGCGCGTGTAGGGCGCCGCCATGGTTGAGATTTCCGGGGCCCGGTGGCACATCCGGGCCATGACCGCACCCGCCACGCTTCTTTCCAGATCCCTGCCCCGCGTCATGCCGCTCGCCATCGCGGCGGCGCTTGCCGTGGGCGCGCTTGGTTCCGCACCGGCATCCGCGCAGGACGTGGCCGTGGGCGGCATGGATACGGTGGAGCTGTACGTCACCGGCCGCTCGGTGCCCGGCCGTCCCGACATGATGACGGCCTGGCACGGCCATGCGTGGCTGTTCGTGTCCGACATCAACCGCGCCGCGTTCGAAGCCGATCCCCGCCGCTATGCCCCCGGCTTCGACGGGCTGTGCCCGGCGGCGCTGGCCGCCGGATCGCGGGTGCAGGGCCGTCCCGAGCTTGCGGTGATGATCGGCGGACGGGTCTATCTGTCCTCGTCCGAGGCGCTGCGGGATGAGCTGCTGGCCGATCCCGACGGCGTGCTGGCCGCCGCCCGCAACGCACGTCGCTGAGTTTTCGTAAAGCCCCCTCGCGAGATTTTCACGCCCCGTCACATCGCGGTGACAGGTCTGGAACCAAAGGGCGCCCGGGCGCATTTATCTCGTGAACATGACCACGGAACGGTCTTGTTCGGATCACTGTCCCTCGTTCCGCGACTAACGCCCGGCCTGCTCGTCAGTGCCGGGCTTTTTTCATCCGCCGCCATTCA
>ERZ501041.161-NODE-161-length-12971-cov-10.476076_pt1 | contig 12971 bp, 8 predicted proteins | sample MGYA00248848_ERZ501041 | MGnify/ENA primary metagenome ERZ501041 (study PRJEB25958, sample SAMN03398573) | human skin metagenome | study: EMG produced TPA metagenomics assembly of the Human Skin Microbiome Metagenome (human skin metagenome) data set.
CCCCTGTCCCTGCCCCGCCCCCTGCCCCTGCCGTTCCGCCGCGCGAGGCCGCGCGCAGGCGCTGGCCGGTCGGCGGCACCCTGACGCTGGGGCTCGTCAGCCTGCTCGTCCTGGTGGGCGGCTTCGGCGGCTGGGCCACGTTCTCGCGCATATCGGGCGCGGTCGTCTCGCCCGGCCAGATCGAGGTCGAGCGTCATCGCCAGATCGTCCAGCACCCCGATGGCGGCGTGGTGGACGCGATCCTCGTGCGCGAAGGCCAGCCGGTCAAGGCGGGCGACACCCTCGTCCGGCTCGACGGCGAACTGCTCAGGACCGAGCTTGCGATCGTCGAGGGCCAGTATTTCGAGATCCTCGCCCGCCGCGGCCGGCTGGAGGCCGAGCGCGACACCGCGGACGCGCCCCGGTTCCCGCCCGAACTGACCGACAGCCTGGCCGAGCGCCCGTCCTTGCAGGAATTGCTGGACGGGCAGACCAGCCTGTTCGACGCCCGGCGCGACACGCTGAAGCAATCGCTGGACCAGCTGGAACAGCAGGCGCAGCAGGTCACCGAACAGATCGTCGGGATCGAGGCGCAGGAAGCCGCGACCCGCACCCAGCGCGACCTGATCGAGCGCGAACTGACCGACCAGCGCACGCTTCTGGAAAAAGGGCTGGCGCAGGCGCCGCGCGTGCTGGCGCTGGAACGCGAGGCCGCGAGCCTTGACGGGCAGCTGGGCGAACTGGCCGCGTCCCGCGCCCAAGGCGAGACCCGGCGCACCGAGATCGGGATCACGCAGCTTCAGCAATCCTCGGAACGCCGCGAAAGCGCCGAGACCGACCTGCGCGACCAGGGCTACCGCGAACTGGAACTGGCCGAGCGTCGCCGCGGCCTGACGGAACAGATCGCGCGCCTCGACATCCGCGCCCCGGTGTCCGGGATCGTCCACGAGATGCAGGTGACGACCCCCCGTTCGGTCATCCGGCCGGCCGATCCGATCATGTTCCTGGTGCCGCAGGACCGCCCGCTTGTGGTCGCGGCGCGGGTCTCGCCCCTGCACGTGGACGAGGTCAGGACCGGGCAGGACGTGATGCTGCGGATGTCGGCGCTGTCGTCGCGCACGACGCCCGAAATCGGCGGCACGCTCGCCAACGTCTCGGCCGACGCGGTGACCGACCAGACCACCGGCGTCCCCTACTACCGCGCCGAGGTCACGATCTCTCCCGAAGAGCTCGCGCGGCTGGGCGAGGCGGCGCTGGTGCCGGGAATGCCGGTCGAGGTGTTCATCCAGACCGGCGAGCGCAGCCCGATGGCTTATCTGCTGAAACCGCTGACCGACTATTTCTCGCGCGCGCTGCGCGAGACCTAGGCGCCGGGACCCGTCGGCGGCCACGGCACGGTCCGCCACGGCCGCGCGGCCCGCCCCGCCCACGCAACGCCGCATGTCCGCCGCGCGGCACGGCCCCCCGACGCCATTGCCCCGCCGGTCGGTTTCCGCCTAAGCCTTGCCGCAACCGGAGTGCGCTCATGAAGATCATCATCTGCGGGGCAGGACAGGTCGGCTGGCAGATCGCGCGCCACCTGAGCGGCGAGCGCAACGACATCACCGTCATCGACACCGATGCCGACCTGATCCGCCGCGCGACCGACATGCTGGACGTCCAGGGAATCGCGGGTTTCGCCAGCCACCCCGACGTCCTCGCCAGCGCCGGCGCCGCCGACTGCGACCTTCTCATCGCCGCGACCCATTCGGACGAGATTAATATCGTCGCCTGCGAGATCGCGCACGCCGTCTTCCAGATCCCGCGCAAGATCGCGCGGCTGCGCGCGGCGTCCTATCTCGACCCGTCCTACGCGGGCATGTACGGCACCGCGAACCTGCCCATCGACGTCGTCATCAGCCCCGAACGCGAGGTCGCGCGCGCCGCCATGCAGCGCCTCCAGGCCCCCGCGACCTTCGACGTCGAGACCTTCATGAAGGACCGGGTGCTGATGCTCGGCCTGGCGCTGGACCACGACTGCCCGATCCTCAACGCCTCGCTGCGCCAGCTCGACGACATGTTCATCGACAACAAGGCGCTGGTCGTCGGCATCCGCCGCGCCGGCCGCCTGTTCGCGCCCGAACCCGCCGACGAGCTTTACCCCGGCGACGAGATCTACGTCGTCTGCCCGATTGAAGAGGTGGAGCGTACGCTGGAACGGTTCGGCAAGCCCACCGCGCGGCCGCAGCGCGTCATCATCGTGGGCGCGGGGAACGTGGGGCTCGCGGTCGCGCAGGCGATCGAAAAGAAGCTGCCGCGCCTGAACGCCAAGCTGATCGAGCGCGACCGCACCCAGGCAGAGGCCGCGGCCGACACGCTGGAACGGGTGGTCGTGCTGCAGGGCGACGGGATGTCGGCCGACCTGCTGGTCGAGGCGGGGGTGGCGCGCGCCGACGCGGTCCTGATGCTGACGCAGGACGACAAGACGAATCTTCTTGGCGCGGTGCGCGCCCGCCAGCTGGGGGCGGGGATGGTGGTGTCGCTTCTCAACGACCCGACGCTGATCCCCTTGCGCGGGCCCTTGGGGATCGACGCCTATGTCGACCCGCGCGCCGCGACCGTCAGCACGATCCTGCGCCACATCCGCCACGGCCGCGTGCGCGACCTTTATTCCATCGGCGACGCCGAGGCCGAATTGATCGAGGCGCAGGTGCTGCCCAGTTCCGGCTTTGCCGGCCGCCTGATCTGCGAACTCGACCTGCCCGCCGGCGCGCTGATCGGCGCGGTCCAGAAGGGCGACCGGATCGTGAAGCCGCTGCCCGGTCTCAGGATCGACGCGGGCGATGTGGTGCTGATCTTTGCGCTGAACGGCGACGTGGACACGATCGACGGGATGCTGCAGGTCGGCATCGACTATTTCTGACGGCCTTGCGCGCATGCCCCGCCGCCAGCGCCTGATCCGCCTGCCGATCATCCTGCAGCTCGCGCTGATCGCGTCGCTGTCGATGCTGGTGCCCGCCGCTCATGCGGCGGTCGCGTCGGACTGGAGGATCGCGCGCATCTTCCTGCACAGCGCGATCGGCTGCACGCTGATCCTGACGCTTCTGTCCATCGCGATGGCGGGACGGCCGCCCGCCGACCGGACCCGCGCGGTCCTGCCGACCATGCTGGGCGCCTATGTCCTGCTGCCGCTGCTGCTGGCCGTTCCGTTCGCCATCGCGATGCCCGACACCGGGCTGTTCAACGCCTGGTGGGAAATGCTGTCCTGCCTGACCACCACCGGCGCCTCGCTTTATGCGCCCGACCTTCTCGACCCGACGCTGCACCTGTGGCGGGCGACGGTCGGCTGGCTCGGCGGGCTGTTCGTCCTGGTCGCGGCGATCGCGCTTTTGGCGCCGATCCATGTCGGCGGGTTCGAGATCGTGTCGGACACCGGCACCGCCATCGCGGCCGACCGCACAGACGATCCGCGGCCCAGCCGGTCCTCGCCCCACCGGGTGCCGCGCCCGGACAGCCGCATCCGCCGGATCTCGGCCGATCCGGGCAACCGCATGTGGCGTTGGGGGGCAGAGATCGCGCCGGTCTATGTGGGACTGACCGGGGCGCTGTGGCTGGCGCTGCTGGTGCTGGGCGATCCGGGCCTGGTCGCGCTGTGCCGCGCCATGGGAACCCTGTCGACCAGCGGCATTGCCCCGCTGGACGGGCCGGTCGGCGCGCCGGGCGGCGGCGTTGCCGCCGAGGCGGTGATCGCCCTGTTCCTGCTGCCCGCGCTGACCCGCCGCCCTTGGCCCGGCGGGGACGAGCTGCAGATCGGCCCCACCCTGCGCGACGATCCCGAGGTGCGGATGGCGGCGGGCCTCGTCCTGTCGGTGACGCTGGTGCTGCTGATCCGCCCGGCCTTGGGCGCGATGGGCGTGATCGATCCGGTCACCCCGCCCGAGGCGACGGCGCCCGGCGTGATCGGCGACGTGGCGCGCGCGCTCGCGGCCGCGTGGGGGGCCGCCTTCAGCGCGCTGTCGTTCCTGACGACGACCGGCTGGACCTCGATCCACTGGGAAGGCGCGCGCGCGTGGTCGGGGCTGGCGGCGCCGGGGCTGATGCTCGCGGGTCTTGCGATGATGGGCGGCGGGGTCGCCACCGCGGCGGGCGGGGTCAAGCTTTTGCGGGTCTATGCGCTCGCCCGCCACAGCAAGCGCGAACTGGAACGCATCGTCCACCCCGCCTCGGTCGCGGGCGGGGGCGCGCGCGCGCGGCAGCTGCGACACGGCGGCGCGCATCTCGCGTTCATCTTCTTCATGCTGTTCGCGGTCTCGCTGGCGCTCGTCGTCGTGCTGGTGACGATCCGGCCGATCCGGCTGGAAACGGCGACGATCCTGTCGGTCGCCGCGCTGACCAACACCGGCCCCTTGGCCGAGGCGATCCCGCTGATCCAGGCCTACCATACCGACGCGGGCGCGGCCGGGGCGCCGTGGGCCGGCTGGGGCGGGCTGACCGTGTTCACCAAGTCGGTGCTGGCGGGGGCGATGGTCGCGGGACGGATCGAGACGCTTGCGCTGCTCGCCATGCTCTCGCCGGGGTTGTGGAAGCGATAGGATGCGGGCATTCGCGCGCCACGGTTTCTGGCCCCGTTCACCACGTATCCGGGGCCTGCTTGCGCCAAAGCGGCCGCTCGCATAAATGTGATTCTGTCAGACTGACCAACAAGAAAAGGTGACGCCAATGGCTGGCGACAAACAGAACCTTCAGGACGCGTTCCTCAATCATGTTCGCAAGGCCAAGGTCCCGGTCACGATCTTCCTGATCAACGGGGTCAAGCTGCAAGGCGTCATCACCTGGTTCGACAACTTCTGCGTGTTGCTGCGCCGCGACGGGCAGTCGCAGCTGGTCTACAAGCACGCCATTTCGACCATCATGCCCGGCCAGCCGATCAGCCTTTACGAAGGCGACGACTGAGTGGTCGAGGCGCAGTCAACCGTCGCGCTTCCCACCCGGGCCTTCGTTATCCACCCCGACATGGGCGACCGCCGCGACCAGCGCCGCTCGCCCGACCTGGCGCTGGAAGAAGCGGTGGCGCTCGCGCGCGCGCTGCCCGCGCTGGACGTGGTGGGCGCGACCGTCGCGCGGCTGCGCAATCCGTCACCGGGGATGCTGTTCTCGTCGGGCAAGCTCGATGAACTGGGCGCCGAGCTGAAAGCGGCCGAGGCGGAGCTGGTGCTGATCGATGGCCCGGTCAGCCCGGTGCAGCAGCGCAACCTAGAAAAGGAATGGGACGTCAAGATCCTGGACCGGACCGGGCTCATCCTCGAAATCTTCGCCGACCGCGCCCGCACCCGCGAAGGCGTGCTGCAGGTCGAACTGGCCGCGCTCAGCTATCAGCGGACGCGACTGGTGCGCGCGTGGACCCACCTCGAACGGCAGCGCGGCGGCTTCGGCTTCGTCGGCGGCCCCGGCGAGACGCAGATCGAGGCTGACCGCCGCGCCATCGACGACCAGATGATCCGCCTGCGCCGTCAGCTTGACCGCGTGGTCCGCACCCGCACCCTGCACCGCGCGGCGCGCGCCAAGGTCCCCTACCCGATCGTGGCGCTGGTGGGTTACACCAACGCGGGCAAGTCCACGCTGTTCAACCGCCTGACCGGGGCGGACGTGCTGGCCAAGGACATGCTGTTCGCGACCCTCGACCCGACCATGCGGGCAATCAACCTGCCCGGCCCAGACGGCGAGGCCAAGGGCCGCAGGATCATCCTGTCCGACACGGTGGGCTTCATCAGCGACCTGCCGACGCAGCTGGTCGCGGCCTTTCGCGCGACGCTGGAAGAGGTGCTGGAGGCCGACCTGATCCTGCACGTCCGCGACATCAGCCACCCGGAAACCGAGGAACAGGCCGGGGATGTGGGCGAGATCCTGGAAAGCCTGGGCGTGGAAGAGGACGTGGCGCTGATCGAGGTCTGGAACAAGATCGACGCGCTGTCGCCCGATATCCGCGCGGCCCTGCGCCGCACCGACGCGCGGCGCGACGACGTGCAGGCGGTGTCCGCGCTGACGGGCGAGGGCCTGGACGACCTGATCGCCGCCATCGACCTGCGGCTGGCCGACGTGCTGGACGAACCGCGCGTCGATGGCGAGGTGACGATCCCGTTCTCGGACGGTCGCCGCCGCGCCTGGCTGCACGACCTGGGAGTCGTCCGGTCCGAGGAAGCGGCCGAGGACGGGCAGCGCATGTTCGTCACCTGGACCCGGCGCCAGCAATCCGCGTTCGAGGCGCTGGACGGCACCGACCGCGACGATGCGGACGCCGACGACGACGAGGATGACGATGGGCCAACCCGGACGCCGGGCGGCTGGGACCCGCTGGGCCGCGACTGAGCGCGACCGGCGGGGCGACCACGGGGTGATGGCGGAGTGATGGCGGCGGCTACTTCGCCGCCATCAGCTCCTCTTCCGCCCGCATGCCGCCGACGACGCCCAGCGATTTTAGCTTGCGGTGCAGCGCGCTGCGTTCCATCCCCACGAAATGCGCGGTGCGGCTGATATTGCCGCCGAAACGCTCGATCTGCGCCAGCAGATATTCCCGCTCGAACAACTCGCGCGCGTCCCGCAGGGGCAGGCTGGTGATGCGGTTGCCCAGCGCGAGGCTGTCGCCGTTCTCGCCTGCGCCCGACTGCGGCTCAAGCTCGCCAGGCTGGATCGGGCCGTTCCCCTCGCCAAGGATCAGCACCCGCTCGATCACGTTGCGAAGCTGGCGGATGTTGCCGGGCCAGCGCATCGTGTGCAGCACCGTCACGGTGTCGTCGGGCAGGTCGCGCAGCGGCAGCCCCTGGGTCGTGTGGAACTGTTCGATGAAGCGGCGGGCGAGCGCGCCGATATCCTCGCGCCGGTCGCCCAGGGACGGGACCGCGATCGGGACGACGTTCAGGCGGTCGTAAAGCTCCTGCCGGAAGCGGCCGACCTCGATCTCGTGGGCGAGATCGCGGTTGGTCGAGCTGAGGACGCGCAGGTCCACCCGCACCCGGTCGGTCCCGCCCGACCGCTGGAACTGCTGCTCGGTCAGGACCCTCAGGATCTTGGGCTGGGTGCCCAGCGGCATGTCCGCGACCTCGTCGAAGTAGATGACGCCGCCATGCGCCTGTTCCAGCAGGCCGGGTTCCACGCCGCGCTCGGGCGATTCCCGGCCGAACAGCACCTCCTCCATCCGCTCGGGTTCGATGGTGGCGCAGGGGACGATGACGAACGGCGCCTCGGCGCGGGCGCTGTGGGCGTGGATGTAGCGGGCGGCGAGTTCCTTGCCCGACCCCGGCTCGCCCGTCAGCATCACCCGACCGTTCGACCGCGCGACCTTGTCGAGATTGTCGCGCAGGCGCCGGAACGGCCCGGAATGGCCCAGCATTTCCGCGGGCGAGCTGTCGCGGCGGCGCAGCGTCGCGTTTTCGCGGCGCAGGCGGCTGGTTTCCATCGCGCGGCGGATCACGACCATCAGCTGGTCGATGTTGAACGGCTTTTCGATGAAGTCGTAGGCGCCCTGCCGGATCGCGGCGACCGCGATCTCGATGTTGCCGTGGCCCGAGATGATGACCACCGGCACGTCGGGATTGTTTGCCTTGGCGTGCTTGAGGATGTCGAGCCCGTCCATCCGGCTGTCCTTGAGCCAGATGTCGAGGATCATCAGCGCGGGCTGGGCCGCGTTGATCGACGCCAGCGCCTCGTCGCTGTTGGCGGCAAGGCGGGTCGAAAACCCCTCGTCCTGAAGGATGTCCGCGATCAGTTCGCGGATGTCGCGTTCGTCGTCGACGATCAGAATGTCACTCATATGCCTGTGCCTCCTGCTCTGGTCTGGTCTTGCGCGACTGGGTCAGCCGGACGGGCTGGCGTTCGCGGGGTAGCCGGATTTCGGCCTTGGCGCCGCGGTGGCCCGCGGCGTCGGGTTCTGCATCGGTCAGGGTCAGGCTGCCGCCGTGTTCCTCGACGATCTTCTTGACGATCGGCAGGCCAAGGCCGGTGCCCCCCTGCTTCATGGTCACGTAGGGCTCAAACAGCCGGGTGCGGTCCTGGGGCAGGCCCACGCCGTTGTCGGTGATGGTGATCGTGACCGCGTCGGGCTGCGCGTTCATGGCGGCGCTGACGCAGGCGGCCCAGTCGCCCGGGGGACGGTCGCGCACCGCCTCGGCCGCGTTCTTGAGAAGGTTGGTGAGCACCTGCCCCATCATCCCCCCGTCGCAATCGACGATGACGGGGGCGTCCGGGATGTCGGCCCTGATCCCGCCCGCGACCGCGTCCTGCTGCAGGACCACGGCGTCGCGCATCAGCCGGGCAAGGTCGACTTCCTTGCGGTCGGGTTCGGGCATCCGGGCGAAGCGGCTGAATTCGTCCACGATCCGGCGCAGGTCGTTGGTCTGGCGGATGATGATGCCGACCAGCTGGTCCAGCGCCTCGCGCGTCTCGCCCTCGGGGACGATCCGGGCGACCTTGCGGCGGATGCGCTCGGCCGACAGCTGGATCGGGGTCAGCGGGTTCTTGATCTCGTGCGCGACGCGGCGGGCGACGTCGCCCCAGGCGGCCATGCGCTGCGCGGTGACGAGTTCGGTCACGTCGTCAAAGGCGATCACGTAGCCCTCGACCTCGCCTTCTGCGCCGCGTCGCACCGCGATGCGGACGAGCAGGCTTTCGATCCGCCCGTCGCGGGTGATCCGCACCTCGTCCTGCACCGATTCCGCGACCGAACCGGTGACACGGTCGAACAGCGGCGCGAACTCGGGCACCGCCTCGGGCAGCGGACGGTCGATGTCGCGGCGCGGGTCAAGGCCGACCAGCCGGTGGGCCGAGCGGTTCAGGAAGTCGATGCCGCCCGTCGCGTCCAGCCCCACCACGCCCGGCGTGACCGAGCTCAGCACGTTGTCGAACAGCCGCCGCTGTTCGTCGGCGGCGCGGTAGGTGGCGACCAGTTCCTCGTGCTGCTGCTTCAGCTGCCGGGTCATGTGGTTGAAGCTGGCGCCCAGCGTCTGGATCTCGTCCCCCGTATCCAGTTCGGGGACCTGCACGTCCAGATTGCCGCGCCCGATCTGTTCGGACGCCGCCGCCAGCCGGCCGATGGGGCGCGACAGGCGTTCGGCGAACCACATGCCCATCCAGATCGCTGCCGCCACGAGCAACAGCGCGAAGCTGAGATAGACCAGCGAGAACTCGAACAGGACCTTGCCCCGGACCTTTTCCAGCTGCTGATACAGCCCCACCGTCTCGCGCGTGTCGTCCAGAAGGCCCAGCAGGTCGCCGTCCACGTCGCGCGTCACGTATAGAAACCGGTCGGGTATCCCCGTCAGCGGGACGAGCGCCCGAAACTCGTTGTTCTGCCAGTCCTGGATCAGCAACAGGCCCGACTTCGCGGCGGTGTCGAACTGCGCGGGCGCCGGCGCCTCGTACCAGAACAGGTAGGACCGTTCGCCCCGCGCGCGGATCGCGCCGCCGCCGTCGATGACATAGGCCTCGCGCAGGCCGCGCTGGATCCGGGCCTGCCCCTGCGACAGCAGCGCGCGGACGCTGCCGTCGTCGATCAGCGGGTTCTCGGCGGCGGCCGAATCCAGCAGCCCGGCCAGCATTCGCGCATCCGACACGAGGTCGCGGCGGTGTTCGTCCTGATAGGCCTCGGCGGCCGAGAGCGAGCTGGACACGACCGACTGCACCCGGGTCGAGAACCAGCCCTCAAGGCCGATGTTGACGGTCAGGCCCGCGAACAGCGCGACCAGAACGGTGGGGATCAGCGCGATGCCGGCAAAGACGCCGACCAGCCGCATGTGCAGCCGCGATCCGGCGGCGGCGTTGCGGCGGGCGACGGCCATCCGCGCCAGCCGCGCGACCACGAGCCCGGTCAGCAGCAGAAGGTAGATGAAGTCCGCCAGCAGCACGAGCCGCAGCGTGGTGCTGTCGGTCGGCTCGTCCAGCGGGCCCAGCACGGCGAAGGTCGCGAGCGCAAGGACCGGGCCCAGCACGGCAAGGCCCACCGTGGCCACGGTCTGCACCCGCCGCATGCGGCGCAGCCCTGCCAGCCTGTCCCAATGGATGCGCCTTGACTGCGCCACCGCCATTGCCCGCCTCGTCCCGCCAGCGCCGCTGTGTTCGCGGCTGATGTGGCCTTGCCGCGACTATGCGACGGCCATCTGTGGCTGTTTTACATCAGGCGGCGGCGGCGTGTCACCTCGATATTCAGGTCGTTCACCTTCTTCCGAAGCGTATTTCGGTTGATTCCCAGCAATTCCGCGCATCGAAGCTGGTTTCCGCCGGTCGCGTCCAGGGCGATCTCGATCAGCGGGCGCTCCACCTCGCGCAGGATGCGGTCGTAAAGGCCGGGCGGTGGCAGATCCTCGCCGTGCAGGTCGAAGTAGCGTTGCAGATGCGTCTCGATCGACTGGCCCAGCCGCTCGGGCGCGGCCGTGGTCGGACCGGTGCGGGGGGCATGGGCGGGCGGCGAGGCGTGGGCGGGTGAGGCGTGGGTAGGCGAGGCGTAGGCGGGCGACGGGGCGGGTGCGTGGTCGGGCATCCCGGCGGCGCTCGCGGATGTCAGCGCGGCACGGATATCGTCGGCGGTCGCCTCGGGTCCGGCTGCGATCAGGGCCACGCGCCGCATGGTGTTGTCCAGTTCGCGCACGTTGCCCGGAAACGGCCATGCCCGCAGGACCGTCGCGCCTTCGTCCGACAGATCGCGGCGCGGCAGGCCCAGCGCGGCCGCGCGCGCGAGCAGGTGGCGGGCCAAGGGCGCGATGTCGTCCACCCGCGCCCGCAGCGGCGGAACCGGCAGGACGACCCCGGCAAGACGGTAGTGCAGGTCCTGCCGCAGCTGGCCCGACGACACGTCGGCCATCGCGTCCGGCCCGCCGGTGGCGACCAGGCGCGGCATCCGCGACGGATCGTGCCCGGCCTCGGCGGCCTCGATCAGCCCGATCAGCCGCGCCTGCGCGCCGGGCTCGAACCCGGCCGGACCCTCGACCAGCAGCGTGCCGCCGGCCGCCCGCGCGAAGGCCGCAGGCAGGGCGTCAGCCGCATCGGCCGGGCTTATCACCACCAGCGGCCCGTCGCGGCGGTCCGAGTGGTCGTGAAGCGCGCGCGCGACCGTGGTGCGGCCCGATCCCGGCTCGCCCGACACCATCACCGACAGGTCCGCGTTCACGACCCGCGCGACGGTGCGGAACAGCGCCTGCATCGCAGGCGCGTGCCCGACCAGCGGCATCGCCGGGTCGGCGGCGGGCTGCGCGGCCCGCGTCTCGCCGCCGTCAGCGCCCCCGCGCACGGGACGGCGCGACAGCCCCGCCCGGATCCGCGCCATCAGGTCGGGCAGGTCGAAGGGTTTCGGCAGATAGTCGAACACCTCGGCCTCGGTCGCGCGGATCGCCGTCACGATCGTGTTCTGGGCCGAAATCACTATCACCGGCAGCGTCGGGCGCGCCCGCGCGATCGAGGGCACGACGTCGAGCCCGTTCCCGTCGGGCATCATCACGTCGGTGACGACCAGATCGCCCCGCCCTTCCTCGACCCAGCGTTGCAGCTGCGACAGGCTGCCGGTGGCGTGGACGCGGCAGCCCGCGCGGGTCAGCGCCTGCGTCAGCACCGTGCGGATGCTGCGGTCGTCGTCGGCGATCAGGACCGTGCCGTCCATGGGGTATCCTTTCCGGCGAGGGGAAGCGAAAGGCGGATCACGGTGCGCCCGGGGCGGCTGTCCAGCCGCAGCCCCGCGCCGTGGTCGGCCGCGATCTTGCTGACCAGCGCAAGGCCAAGTCCGGTGCCGTTCTCGCGCCCCGACACGAACGGCTCGAACACCTGGTCGGCGATGTTGTCGGGCACGCCCGGCCCGTCATCCTCGACCTCGACCACCAGCGGCAGGGGCGTGTCGTCCAGCGTGCGGCGCAGGGTGCCGTCATAGAGCGTGCGGATGCGCACGATGCCCGGACCGCGCGGATCGTCGTCGGTGCGGCCGTCCCGCGCCAGCGCCTCGGCCGCGTTGCGCAGCAGGTTCAGCACCGCCTGCACGACCAGATCGGGATCGGCCAGCGCGAGCGGCAGCGAGGGGTCGTAGTCCGGCACGATCCGGCAGCGCGCGCCCGTCAGCTCGAACGAGCGGCGGGCGCGGTCCAGCACGTCGTGGATGTTGATCGCGGCCAGATGCGGGGCCGAGGTGTCGCCAAAGCGTTCCACCTGGTCCAGCAGCGCGACGATCCGGCGCGATTCCGCGACGATCAGGTCGGCAAGCTCGCGATCCTCGGGGCCCAGGCCCTCGGCCAGAAGCTGGGCCGCGCCGCGGATGCCGGCAAGCGGGTTCTTGATCTCGTGCGCCAGCATGTCGGCCATGCCGACGGCCGCGCGCGCGGCGCGGTTCGGGCCGGGGCCGGCGGCGGCGGGCACGATCACCGCCGAGACGCAGCCTTCGGGCGCAGGCCCCATGTGCAGCGCCGCCATCCGCGTGGCGAAGCCGCCGGTCCGGTCGCCAATGCTCCACCTGAGCGCGGGGCGGCTTGCGACCTCGTCGCCCCGCAGTGCGACCGCCAGCATCTGCATCAGCGCGGGGTCCACCCGCAGCCGTCCGGCGAGCCGCGCATCATCGGGCGACAGCCCCACGGCCGAGCGGTCCGACAGGTTCAGCCACGCCTGCGCGGCGTCGTTCAGCGCCGCAAACCGGCCCTGGGCGTCGAACAGCACCGCGGGCATCGGCAGCGCCATCCACCTGCTGTCGGCGGGCGCGGTCACGCGGCGTCCGCGCGCGCGTCGCCCGGCGCGCCGGAAAACACCGCGCGGATCGCGGCGTGAACCTCGGCCGCGCTTGCGGCGGACATGAGCGTGCGGCGCCCCTCGCCCGCGCCCGCGGCTTGGGCGTACCAGCCCAGGTGCTTGCGGGCGACGCGCAGGCCAAGATCGCGGCCGTAATGGGACAGGATGTCGTCATGATGGGCGGCGATCGCGTCGGCCAGCGCCGCGCCGCGCGGGACGCCGGGCGCGGGCGTGCCGTGCAGCCGGGCCGAGATCTGCGCCAGCCG
>ERZ501041.164-NODE-164-length-12797-cov-6.791163_pt1 | contig 12797 bp, 12 predicted proteins | sample MGYA00248848_ERZ501041 | MGnify/ENA primary metagenome ERZ501041 (study PRJEB25958, sample SAMN03398573) | human skin metagenome | study: EMG produced TPA metagenomics assembly of the Human Skin Microbiome Metagenome (human skin metagenome) data set.
CGCCATGCGCGTCGCGCAGGATTCCGATGCCGCCCCAAGCGGCGACGCCGGCGACCGCGACACCGACCACGAGATCGGGCCAATTGCTGCCCAGCCACCAGACGAGACCGCCCGCGACGAGAATACCGCCGTTCGAAATGAAGTCGTTCAGACTGAAGGTGTTGGCCGCTCTGACGTTCACGTCCGGGTCCTCGAGCCGACCAAGGAGCCAGATGCAGATGCCGTTCACAACCGCGGCAATGAGGGCCATGGAAATCATGAGTGGGCCGAGCGGCTCGGAGCCTGTGTAGTAGCGGCGAACAGCGTCGATCAGGATGCCAGCCGCGAAGAGCAGCAGCAGCCCTCCTGACACGTTGGCGGCTCCGCGCTTCCATTTGTCCGAACGAGACAGGGCAAAAAGGCTGATGGCGTAGACGAAGCTGTCGGAGGTGTTGTCCAGACCGTTGGCAATCAACGCGCTGGAGTCGCCCAATGCGCCTGTCGCAAAAAAGCCGATGGCGATCGCCGCATTCAGCAGCAGAACCGTCCAGAGCGTACGGCGCTGACGTTCATCCGGATTCTTTGGCAGTTCTTTGGTCATCAGGTTCGCCTCCATTTGTGCTGCCCGTCGGATCAAGGCGGCCTCATCTGCCCTGCATGCGAAAGGCACTCGATCCTCGCCAGAAAAGAAGCAGCCTGCTGCCTCAAGAATCGGCCGAGACATAATCTTAGTCGCTGTAGTCGCTAGAGGTTCAAGGGCTGCGCGCTGATTAACGTCTAGACGCTGCGCGGGGCGAGCAGGATCAGGGCCGCCCCCGCAAGGCAAACGACGCCGCCTATGAGATCCCAGCGATCGGGTCGCTCGCCTTCGGCCAGCCACATCCAGAGGACGGACGCCACGATGTAGACGCCCCCGTAGGCTGCGTAGGCGCGCCCGGCGAAGGCCGAGTCGATCTGCGCCAGGAGCCAGCCAAAGGCGATCAGGCTCGCAACGCCTGGAACGAGCCAAACCGCTGAGGCGCCGAGGCGCCACCACGCCGAGATGGCGAAACAGCCCGCGATTTCGGCCAGAGCCGCGGCGGCATAGACTGCCAGGGTCGGCAGCGCTGTCATCCGGCGGCCTCGGACGCCCCGTGGTTCTGCGCGCAATGGGAATGGTGGCTCAGCACCTCGATCACGCGGCAGTCGGCCACGGTACCCTGTGCGCACTGCGTGATCATGCGCTCGAGCTCTGCCTTCAGCGCCGTGAGACGCGCGATCCGGGCCTTGACCGCGGTGAGCTGCTTCTTCGCGATGACGTCGGCGGCTGCGCAGGATTGATCCGGCTTATCGGAGAGGCTCAGAAGGTCGCGTATGGCGTCCAGCGGAAACCCAAGCTCGCGCGCGTGGCGGATGAACGCCAGCCGATCCAGCGCCGAGCCCCCGTAGAGCCGCTGGTTCCCGGCGCTGCGCTCTGGCTCCGGCAGGAGGCCGATCTGCTCGTAATAGCGGATCGTCGGAACCTTCACGCCGGCCGCTTCACCCAATTTTCCGATGGTGAGCATCAGATTCCCTCTTGAAGCTATAGTTACTAGAGACACTACGTTCCCGGCTGAGCGAATACAACGTTGCCCGCTGAGCGGGGTGGAAGGGCGTGATGACGGCGAACGGCAGTGCAACCTACGAGTGGACGGTTTCCGGGATGGACTGTGCGTCGTGCGCCGGCAAGGTGCGAGGCGCCGTCCAACACCTGCCGGGCGTGAGCGACGTCGACGTGGCGCTGATGACCGAGCGGCTTCGGCTGACCCTCGACGAAGGGCAGACCCAGCGCGACCAGGTTGAGGCGATCGTCAAACGGCTCGGCTACGGGATCGCGGCGAAAGGATTGAGCCCGGATTGGAAACCCTTCGTGCTGCCGGACGGCCAGCAAGAATCCCGTACGGACGGCTCGCGGGATGCCGCAGGAGTCGCGCCCGACACTGGATCGACAAGGCCTGACAGCGGCCCAGCGCCCGGTTCGCGTTGGTATCGGACCGCGAAGGGCAGTCTGGTGATCGGCACCGGGCTCCTCCTCGCGGCGGCATGGGCCGTGAATCTGTTCGCCTCCGAGGACGTAGCGAACTGGGCCTTCATCCTCGCCACGATTATCGGTGTTGCGCCAATCGCGCGGCGCGCCGTGGCGTCCGCCCGATCGGGCATGCCATTCACGATTGAGATGCTGATGACTATCGCCGCCACCGGCGCGCTTGTCATCAATGCCGCGGAAGAAGCGGCGCTGGTGGTCTTCCTCTTCGCAGTCGGGGAGGTTCTCGAGGGCGTCGCGGCGAACAAGGCCCGCGACGGGATCCGTGCGCTCGCGCGCCTCGTGCCGAAGACGGCTCTACTGGAAGTGGATGGCAGGACGCGAGTGATCCCGGCCGACCGGCTGCAGGTGGGCCAGATCGTTCTGGTGCGCCCCGGAGACCGGGTCCCGGCAGACGGCGAGGTCATCGAGGGCACCTCCGGCGTCGATGAGAGCGCGGTCACGGGCGAGAGCATGCCGAAGCTGAAGGTGCCCGAAGCGCCAGTCTTTGCTGGCTCAATCAATTCTGAAGCGGCGCTGCGAGTCCGGGTCACCAAGTCGGCCAAGGACAACACCATCGCCCGCATCATTCGTCTGGTCGAGGAAGCGGAGAGCGCCCGCGCGCCGACGGAGCGCTTCATCGACCGGTTCAGCCGCATCTACATGCCCGCCGTGGTCGGAGTTGCGGTGCTGGTGGCGATCATCCCGCCCCTCGCATTCGGTCAAGCCTGGGACACGTGGATCTACCGCGCGCTCGCGCTGCTCTTGATCGGATGCCCCTGCGCGCTGGTGATATCCGTACCGGCTTCCATCGCTTCCGCGCTTTCCTCCGGTTCGCGACGTGGCCTCCTGATGAAGGGAGGCGCCGTGATCGAGGCCGCAGCGGCGACCACGCATGTTGCATTCGACAAGACGGGGACCCTGACCCATGGGAGGCCGCGCATCACGGATGTGGTGTCGGTCTCAGGATCGGAGACGGAGGTGCTGGCGCTAGCTGCGGCCGTTGAAGCGGGATCGAGCCATCCACTGGCGGAGGCGATCCTGTCGCGCGCAGAAGCTGCGGGAATCACGTCCTTGGCCGCATCGGCCGCCAAGGCGCTCCCCGGCCGGGGGGTCGAAGGGGTCATCGAGGGCGAGCCCGCCTGGGTGGGCTCTCCTCGGTTCGCGGAGGAGCGCGGCGTGTTTGACGATGGCGCGCGGCAGAGGGCGGCCAGCCTCGAGAAAGAGGGTAAGACGGTCGTAGCGGTCTTCGGTCTGAGCAAGCTTGTCGGGCTCATCGCGCTCCGGGATGAGCCCCGAGAGGATGCCGCCCGCGCAGTGAAGCAGCTGAAGGCGCTCGGCGTCAGTTCGGTAATGCTGACCGGAGACAACGGACGCACGGCGGCAGCCATTTCCGACGGTCTCGGCATTGACTATCGCGCCGAGCTGATGCCCGAAGACAAGGTTGCAGCGATCCGCGAGATGACCTCGAGGGGTCACGTGATGATGGTGGGTGACGGCATCAACGACGCCCCCGCGCTCGCCTCCGCCCATGTGGGCGTCGCGATGGGCTCCGGAACCGACGTTGCGCTCGAGACCGCCGACGCCGCAATTCTGCGCAATCGGGTAACTGATGTCGCCAGCAAAATACGACTTTCCCGGGCGACCATGGCGAACATTCGGCAGAACGTGGCGATCGCGCTCGGCCTCAAAGCGGTGTTTCTTGTTACCACCATCCTTGGCATCACCGGGCTCTGGATTGCCATTCTCGCCGACACGGGCGCGACTGTACTCGTCACGCTTAACGCACTGCGGCTTCTCGCTTTCGATCCGGAGGAGACCTGAGATGCTGTCTCCGTTCGGCTGGTCGGCGCTCGCCGTCCTTTTCGGCTATCTCGCGCTTTTTTTCTGGGGCAGCGCCGTCGCGGCACAGGCGGCAGGGAAACCGGTCTGGCTGTTTGCCCGCGCCTCAGGACGCGACCGCGCGGCCGCTTTCGGGTTCCGCGCCGCGTTCATCCTCGCTTTTTTCGGACCCCTCCTCTGGATAGTTTGGCCGATGTTGCACAAGGTCGATCCCTTCTGGACCGAAGGAAGAGCCGTTGCGCTTGGCATCATCGGTATCTTCATCGCGGGCCTTGGCGCGATGGTGGCCTTTGCAGCTCAGATGTCGATGGGCTCATCCTGGCGCGTCGGTGTGGTGAGCGGTGCAACGGGAAGCCTCGTCTCAGGTGGGCTATATCAGTTCAGCCGGAACCCGACCTTCGTCGGGCAATTCGCGCTGCTGGCCGGTGTCGCCCTGGCGGTGCCTGCCGTCCCGACGATCCTTGCGCCGATCCTGTTCCTCTGGTCGGCAGCCACGCAGGTCCGGTCGGAGGAAGCTGTGCTGCGCGAAGCCCTGGGGCCAGACTATGACCGCTATGTCGCATCGGTTCCGCGCTGGATCGGCATCCCGAGGAAGGCCGCGCCATGACCAATCCCATGATGCTTCTCTTGGTCGCCGCCACGGTGCTGGCCGACCAGCTGACCAAGGCGGCCGCCCTCTCGCTGCTTTCGCTGGGTGACGCGGTTCCAGTTCTTCCCGGCTTCGGGCTTGCGCTTGGCTTCAACGAAGGGTCGAGCTTCGGCATGCTGTCCGGCGTTATGGCAGGTAAGCCGCTGCTGATGGCCGCCTTGACCGGGGCACTGACCCTGATCTTCGCCGTCATGGCAGTTCGGGCGCGCCATCCGCTGGAGCGCGCAGGCTTCGTCCTGGTGGTAGGCGGTGCGCTTGGCAACATCATCGACCGGCTGCGGCAGGGCGCCGTGACCGACTTCCTCGACCTCTACTGGCGCAACTGGCACTGGCCCACGTTCAATGTCGCGGATATCGCGATCACTCTGGGCGCGGTGTGCATCCTCGCAACCTCTCTTTCCTCACGCCGCCGAAAGGAGCCTGTTCTTGACCGACACTGACGCACAGGCCCTGTCCCGCGACGATCTGCCCCTCACGGTCGCGTTCTTGATCACGCTGGCGGCAACGCTCGGCGCGCTCTTCGTCGGCGAGGTGCTCAGGCATATGCCCAAGCTTCCATGGCTATGCCCAGTGTCCGATCGAAACGGGGGCCAGCATCCACCCCCATCTCCGGGCATTATTCTTTGAATGCTCCGTCTGATCTTCTAGACAGCGGGTATTCTTCGTTGCCGATGAACCGAGGCCGCGAGGACCAGAGCGGCAACGCAGGGTACGGCCGCCATGGCGGAAAGTATCGCGAGGGTGCCATCCGCTCCGAATGCCTCGATCAGAAACGCACCGATCATCGGCGCGGCGGCGGCGGCGAAAAGCATCGGCATGGCGAGGCGCCCCATCGTCTGCGCGTAGCGGTCAGACCCGAAGAGAGTGAGCGGCAAAGCGCCGCGAGCGATCGACCAAAGACCATTTCCCGCCCCATAGGCGACCAGCGCCGCGGAGGCAGGAGCTCCGAGCTGCAGACCCAGAAAACCGAGAAGCACCAGACCGACCGCCGAACCCATTGTCCAGATCGGATGATGGCGCCCGCGGCCCAGCATCTCGAGGACGCGGGCGCCGACCTGTGCCGGCCCGATCAAGGTGCCGAGCGCAATCGCAGTGGCCAATGCGTATCCCTCGGCGGTCAGGATCCTGATCAGATGGATCGACCAGATGGTCGCCAGCATCGACAGGCTCACGCCAGCCGCAACGATGCACAGGAAGCGCAAATCGAGAAGACCCGGCAGGTCGGGCAGCATTGCTCCGGTCGACTGCGCCTTCTCTTCCGCGGGCGGTCTCCGCGGCAGGAGACAGAGGCTGATCGGCAGCGTCACCGTTAGATGTAGCGCCGCATAGGCGAAACATGTCCCTCGCCAGCCGACGATCTCGACCAGCCATGCCGAGATCGGCCAACAAACCGTGCTGGCGAAACCGCCCCACAGGGTGAGCTGGGTGATCGCCGCCCGCGCGTCTCGCCCGAAGAGCCGCCCGAGCGTCGAGAAAGCCGCATCATACAGGCCCGCCGACATGCCGAGACCGAGAATGGCCCAGGCGGCGAAATACACCGGCAGGCTTCGGGCGCTGCCAAGCAAAACCAGGCCCGTTGCAATCAGCGCCATCCCGGTCGCCAGCACTCGCCGGCCGCCGGTAATTTGGATCAGCCGGCCCACGGTCGGCGCGGCGAAGCCCGCCACCAAGAGACCGCCGGATACGCCGGCGGATAGCATGCCGACGCTCCAACCCGTGTCAGCGGCAATCGGACCCGCCAGAACCGCCATCAGGTAATAAGTGCTGCCCCAAGCGAAGATCTCAATCACACCGAGGGCAGAGACGGTACGGGTCCTTGCAGGAAGGGTCATGCCGGGAGGCTGGCCCGCGCAGCCGTATTGCAGCCACAGCCACTTTCCCCCTCGGCCTTGGCGAGCTCGTCGGCGACGCAGCACGCGGCGGCATTCGCCTTGGGCGGGCCGCCGCAGCAGGTCGCCTCCTTCGCCAGCGCTTTCGGAGGTGCGCAGCAAGCATCCGCCGTTGCGTCGATTGTGGACCTGGTCCTGCAAACGCCCGTCTCGGGAAGCTTCAGGTGCACCTGCCGAGCAGCGACGGCGTCGCCGGCCAGTTCGGCGACGACCGAGCGAACCTGCTCATACCCTGTGGTCATCAGGAAGGTCGGGGCGCGGCCGTAGCTCTTCATCCCGACGATGTAGAAGTCGCGCTCGGGATGTGCGAGTTCGACCACCCCGTGAGGCCGGACGGTTCCGCAGGAGTGGAGGTTAGGGTCGATCAGCGGCGCCAGCGCCGGCGTAGCTTCGACCGACGGGTCGAGCGACAGGCGCAACTCGGACAGCGGCGTCAGATCGGGGCGGAAGCCAGTGGCGACAACGATGCGGTCCACCGTCAGTTCTGCCGGACGCCCGTCCTCTGTGCCGAGGACCCGCAGGGCCTCGCCTTCGGCCGCAATCCGCTCGACGGAGAAAGGCGAATGGAAGCTGACCCGTCGCGACTGCACTGCCTCGGCCGCCCGCAGTCCGAGCCTGCCGCGGCCGGGAAGCTGGTCGTTGAGGCCGCCGCCTAGCACGCGCTCGATGCCGCCCGAGCGCGTGGCCCAGGTGATCCGCGTGCCCGGCTCCTGCTCCTGCAGATCCATCAGGTCGAGGGCGGCGTTGATCGCCGAATGGCCCGCGCCGATCACGAGCGTATGCCTGCCGGCATAGTCCTCGCGCGTTGCGCCGAGTACGTCGGGAATGCCGTAGTGGATGCGGTCGCGGTTCTCGATCTCCCCCTCGACGGGCAGCCCGTCAAGTCCGATCGGATTCGGCTTCACCCACGTGCCGGAGGCGTCGATGACCGCCCTTGCCAGCGCACGGCGCCGCTCTCCCGCAGCATCCCGCCAGAGAACGACGAAGGGCGCCGCGTCGCGGCCCTCGCCCGAAAGCTTCGAATGCCCTTTCCGGGTGACCGCCAGAACCTCGGCGTCAAGCCGCAGGTTCGGGGCGATCGCCGGATGTGCGGCGAGTGGAGCGAGATAGTCGCGGCCGCGCCAGTCGGCATGTAATCGGGTACTGGCGCGATCCAGTCGTTCTCTTCGAGCAACACGCGCGCCTCTGCGTCGACGTTGTATTCCCAAGGCGAAAACACGCGGACATGCGCCCACTGGGCCACCGTCGCGCCAGCCGAGGTGCCTCGTTCGAAGATCAGAGGCTGGAGCCCGCGCCGAAGCAGATGGGCGGCTGCCGCGAGCCCCACAGGACCTGCGCCGATCACGGCCACTGGAAGTTCGGAAATCAGCATATCGCCACCTCATTCCATTGTTCTAGATTCGTGGGAGGGCAAGGCAAAAAGAGAGATCACCCCGCCACCTTCTCGGGCGCGCGATCCGAAGACGGTCCACACGTTTCATCGGCGCAGCATTCGTCGGCCAGAAACCCCAGCAGCGCGCTCATGGCCGGATACTCGGCGTGGCAGATGAGGCTGTTGCCCGCCCTATCCTGTCGCACAAGTCCACGGTCGATCAATCGCTTCAGATGGTGCGACAGCGTCGAGGCGGGCAGTCCGACCTGTTCCTGAACCTGACCGACCGCCAGACCGGCTCGCCCGGCACGCACCAGCGTCCGGTAGATCTGCAGGCGGTTCGGATTGCCGAGCGCCTCGAGCTGATGAGCTGCTGTTTCGAGTTCCATGGAAATAGATTGACGCCGAACAGCCTTCCTGTCAATCTAATTCCACAATTCTCGAACTGGAATGCACGACGTCTTCTTCGGACTGCGGGAAGCGCTTGCGGGTGCGGTTCGCAAACGCGACCAGCGTCAGCATCACCGGCACCTCGACCAGCACCCCCACCACCGTGGCAAGCGCCGCGCCCGAGCCCAGGCCGAAGAGGCTGATCGCCACCGCGACCGCGAGTTCGAAGAAGTTGGAGGTGCCGATCATGGCGCAGGGTGCGGCGATCCGGTGTGGGACCTTCATCGTCCAGGCGGCGGCATAGGCCAGCGCGAAGATGCCATAGCTCTGGATCAGGATCGGCACCGCGATCATGGCGATCACCACGGGGTTCGCGAGGATCTTCTCTCCCTGCAGGCCGAAGAGGATCACCACGGTCGTGATCAGGCCCATCATCGACCACGGCTTGATCCGGGCCGAGAACGCGTCGATCGCCTCGGGCGAGCCAAGCCGGCGCCGGGTCAGCAGGCCCGCGATCAACGGCAGGACGATGTAGAGCACCGTCGCCAGCACCAGCGTTTCCCAAGGCACGGCGATATCGGTCACGCCGAGAAGAAAGGCCACGAGCGGCGCGTAGGCGACCACCATGACGAGATCGTTGACCGAGACCTGCACCAGCGTGTAGGTCGCGTCGCCGCGGGTCAGCTGAGACCATACGAAGACCATCGCCGTGCAGGGCGCAGCACCAAGCAGGATCAGCCCGGCGGTATACTGAGCGGCATCCTCCGGCTCGATCCAGGGCGCGAACACGTAATCGAAGAACAGAACCGCCAGAAACGCCATAGTGAACGGCTTGATCAGCCAGTTCACCGCCAGCGTGATCAAAAAAGCCCTTCGGCTGGCGGGCGACGCCAGCAACAGCCTGAAGGTCGACGCCGACCATCATCGGATAGACCATGGCCCAGATCAGCACCGCCACCACCAGATTGACGCTGGCCACTTCTGCTGCTGCCACGGCCTCGACGAGCCCGGGCGCCGTGGCCCCGATTCCGATACCCAAGGCGATCGCAAGTGCAATCCAGAGGGTGAGATAACGTTCGAAGACACTCATGCCAGGCTCTCCTGCGGGCGGTCCGGGCTGAGGCGGCCGACAGCGAGCGCAGACGCCGCCACCATCGCCGCCGCCGTTCCCAGCATCAGCACCAGCCCGCCGATCTGATAGGTCAGGCCCGAAAGCAGCGTGCCGAGGAGGCGCCCGCCCGCATTGGCCATGTAGTAGAAACCCACATCCATCGTCACCCGTTCGGCCTTGGTAAAGGCGAGGATCAGATAGGAATGCAGGGATGAGTTCACCGCGAAGACCGCGCCGAAGACCAGCAGCCCCAGGACCAGCGTTGCCGTCAGCCATGGCTGCGGCCCGGGCGAGATCAGGGCGGCGGCGGTCAACCCGGCCGGAATGGCGGCCAGCGACCACGCCCAGCCACGCGTCGCGTCGATCAAATCGCCGTCGGATCTTTGCGCCGCACGCAGGAGCCGGGGTGCTGCCGCCTGCACCGCTCCATAAAGGATGGTCCAGACCGCCATGAAGCTACCGATCATGAAGAAGGCGGCCCGGTTGCCCTCGACGGTGCCGTCCGACAGCACAGCGTAGAAATAGATCGGAATGCCGACGACGAACCAAACGTCGCGTGCACCGAACAGAAATACCCGCGCTACCGACAGCCAGTTCACGTTCGCGGACTTCGAAAAGACCTCGGAGAACTTCGTTCCTTTGCGTCCCTTGGGCAGTCCTTGCGGCATGGCGATCAGGACGGCTAGCAGAATGACCGCAAGCACCGCTGCCATCGCAAGGACCGCCGGGACAAAGCCCAGCGTGGCGAGCAGCACCGCACCCAGCAGGAAGCCCAGCCCCTTCACCGCGTTCTTCGATCCGGTCAGCAGCGCGACCCAGCGGAAGAGCCCGCCATTTTCCCGTGGCGCCAGCAGCTTCACGGCAGATTTTGAGGACATCTTGGCCAGATCCTTTGCTACGCCGCTCCCGCCCTGCACGATCATGACATAGGCGACCGAGAACCCGATGGCCCAGCCGGGATCCAGTTGCGCCAGCGCCACCAGCGCGATGACCTGCAAGCCCAGTCCAGCATAAAGGGTCGAGGTCAGCCCGAACCGAGCCGCGATCCATCCAGCCGACAGGTTCGTGACCATGCCCGCGATTTCGTAAAGGATGAACAGATAGGCCAGCTGCACCGGGCTGAACCCCAGCCTGTGGAAATGCAGCAGGACCAGCATCCGCAGGGCGCCGTCGGTCAGCATGAAGGCCCAATATGCGGCAGTGACTGCAATATAGGCTGACAGGCCCTCCGGGCGCGGTCGGGCAACGGTCACAGCGAGGCCCCGACCATCAGCGCCACGTCCACCAGACGGTGCGCGTAGCCCATCTCGTTGTCGTACCAGGCGTAGATCTTCACCTGGGTGCCATTCACGACCATGGTCGAGGGCGCGTCAATGATGCCCGATCGTGTGTCGTTGGTGTAATCGGCGGAGACAAGCGGGCGCTCTTCATAGCCGAGGATGCCCTTGAGCGGACCTCTCGCGGCGGCCTTGAACAGTTCGTTGACCTCCTCCGGCGTCGTCGGTCGCTCCACCTCGAACACGCAATCGGTGATCGAGGCGTTCAGCAGGGGCACGCGGATGGCATGGCCGTTCAGTCTGCCCTTCAGTTCCGGATAAATCAGCGTGATCGCGGTGGCGCTCCCCGTGGTGGTCGGGATCAGCGAATTGAGCGCCGAACGCGCTCGTCGCAGATCCTTGGCGGGGCGGTCCACGATGGTCTGCGTATTGGTCACGTCATGGATCGTGGTGATCGATCCATGCCGGATGCCGATGGCTTCGTGGATCACCTTCACGACCGGGGCGAGGCAGTTGGTCGTGCAGCTTGCCGCCGTGATGATCCGGTGTTCGGCCGGATCGTAGATGTCGTGATTGACGCCATAGACGATGTTTGCCGCGCCACCGTCCTTGACCGGGGCCGAGACAACCACCTTCTTCACCCCCGCCTCGAAATACGGAGCCAATTTCGCTTCGGATTTGAAGACGCCGGTGCAGTCGATGACCACATCAACTCCCGCGAGCGGCAACTCGGACAGGTCTTTCCTTCCGATGAAAGGCAGCCGCGTGCCGTCGATGGTGACGCTCTCCGCGTCGTGCGAGAACGCCGCATCCCACCGCCCATGCACGGTGTCGAACTCGAATAGATGCGCATGCATGGCTGGGTCGCCCACCGCGTCATTGATCCAGGCGATCTCCGCTTCGCGTTCAAGAAGCGGCTTGAGGGCAAGCTTTCCCATGCGGCCGAGGCCGTTCAGAGCATAGACGGTCATGCGGGCGCTCCGGCATCCTTACGGCCGAGGTCGTCCACGGCCTTTTGCAGCGAGATGCGGTCCAGCGAGGCGACGGGCAGCGCCGAAAATGCCTTGATGCGGTTGTGCAGCGCCCCATAGGTCTGTTGGAACGCGAGGCTCTTTTCTGCGTGAGTACCTTCGGCCTTCACCGGATCGGGCATGCCCCAATGCGCGCTGACGGGCTGGCCGCTCCATGCCGGACACTCCTCGTTCGCGGCCTGATTGCAGACCGTAAAGACAAAATCGAACCTCGCTGCGGCCGGCCCTTGAAACTCACCCACATTCTTCGATCGCAGGACCGAGACATCGTGCCCCTTCTGCTCCAGCACCTCGAGGGCAAACGGGTTCAGCTCCGAGTGGGGCCGGGTACCGGCGGAATATGCCTCGAACCGATCGCCTGCCTCCTTGCGGAGGATGGCTTCGGCGAAGATCGAGCGGGCGGAGTTTCCGGTGCAGATGAACAGCACCTTGTACTTGCGGTCGGACATGCCGGTGGTTCCTGATATCGTTGGCAGGGAGACGGGCGCGCAGAGATCGGGTCGACCGCGGCAGCAGTCGAGGATGAGATAGTCGAAGGTGCGGCGCACCTCGGCCATGGCGATGGAATAGCGGAGCGAGGTTCCCACCCGCTCCTGCGTCACCAGCCCCGCCTGCATCAGCGCGGAGAGATAGGCCGACAGTGTCGACGCCTTGAGGTCCAGCGCATCGGCGATCTCACCCGCTGGCACCCTGTCCGGATAGCGCCGCATGAGCAGCCGGAAGAGGGCGAGACGCTGCGGGTGGCCCAAGGTCGACAGGCGGGAGGGAATCATTTCTTCCATATTTCGTGGATATCAGAAATAAAGGACACGACGCAATCCTCCTTCGGTGCTGTTGAAGGCTTCTCACCCGCGAGCCCGTGCCTGATCCCGCATGACGCTGTGGTCGGCAAGCATCTCGGCGATGGCCGACACTCCTGTTCGGCGGGGTGCCGCGCGAAGTTCCTGGCCGAGCCGGAGCGTCATCTCGATCCGGCGGTGACGGTGGCATCGGCCGAGCCGGCGCCCGAAGGAACGATCTGGAGATGGGCGGGCAGTTCCTCGGCCTGGACGGCTACATGAACCAGCTGCCGACCTTATCGGCGGTTCCCCCGTGCGGATACGAATGCCAGTTGCCTGCGCCCGAGGGCGCCTCCCTCTCAGCGCGTTGCTGTGATCTTCTCCTGATAGCTCCGCTCGCGTTCCGGCCACGTGCTCTTGATGTAGGCGAGCACGGC
>ERZ501041.166-NODE-166-length-12792-cov-8.263720_pt1 | contig 12792 bp, 15 predicted proteins | sample MGYA00248848_ERZ501041 | MGnify/ENA primary metagenome ERZ501041 (study PRJEB25958, sample SAMN03398573) | human skin metagenome | study: EMG produced TPA metagenomics assembly of the Human Skin Microbiome Metagenome (human skin metagenome) data set.
GTGGAAATGCGCCTCCCTGCGGACCTCGATCTTGCTCATGGAAAGCCAGCAGGGAGCGACACGGTAGTTTTTGAGAGCACGGCAGAAAACATCATCATGACAGCTGAGAGTGTCGAAGGAGGCACTCGAGTCCATTCCGTGATCGGAGACTCCGACGCGCCCCATACGTTTTCTTACGAGATAAGCATCCCGGCTGACGCCGAGTGGAAGATTTACCCCGACGACTCCATCGTCGCCTCAGACTCGGCCGGTGAAGTTATTTCCATGGTGGCTCCGCCGTGGGCCAAGGATGCCAATGGCACGCCAGCTCCCACTACTTTCGAGTTTGATGGGCATACCCTGACACAGCAAGTGTATGCGGACTCCGGCCAGCACTCCTACCCAATCATCGCAGACCCCTTCCAAGGGAAGAGGCTCTTCAGAAACCTGAATACTGACAAGAAGCACGAAGGGCAGGTAGTCTATTCGGGAACAAAGACGGACTGGGGTCAGAAGATCCACAACGGCCAGGCTGGTGCCCCTGCAGGCTGGGTTGGCGGAGTGGCCGCTGGCCAATTCATCATGCGCAATGAAGGCTGGCGCGAATGGACGGACAAGTGGGGATCCCGTGTGACATCACGCAAGACCTTTTACCAGCAGTACAGCTGCCATGTCCTGGGAGGCTTCTCCAACTGGGCAGGAGATTGGAATCTGGAAGCGTCCCGTCGGGACAATGCATGGTGGGCGGCCAATGTCGCATTCCATAGGTGCAACTGGTGACGATGCTGGGTGAGGAACGCCCCGGAGCGCCCAACGATGAGGGCGGAGACATGCGTCAGCGAAGGGTGGGCTTCGGACAGATCGCCGCCCTCCTCATCCCGCTAGGGGTTGTGACGTACCTCATCGGGGGTGTCCTTTCCCTCCTGGAGTATCAGAACGTCCCGGACCACCTGCGCGCGGGCGCTCAGACGGGGCCACTCGTCGCGAGCGTACTGTGGCTGGGCATAGGATTGTGTGCGGCAGGTCTGGTAGCTCTCTGCGCGGCGCTTGTTCGCAGCGCACGGCACCGCCGCCGGCTGCGGTGAACCAAAGTCCGACGTGTGGCGTAAGGCAGAAGCATTCGCCGTGCTCACGGCGACCCAGGCGCTCGTGTGGGCGCTGCGCACCGGCCGCACCGAGCGGTTGAGCCTGGAGAAGGTCAACGGCGGGCCCGTGCTCGGCACGCCGCTGGCCGAGGCGCTGCTGGCCGCGGGGTTCTACTCGAGCCCGTCGGGGATCCGGTTCCGGAACTGAGAGCTCGACGCCGTCCGTCCGTCCGCAACGCGGGTTGAGTTGTCGCGGGTCCCGCCGTCGGACACCCGCGACAACTCAACCCGCATTGCCCGGGCGGCCCTGTCGCGGAGGCGGGGCCCGGGGGTAGGTTCGGCCCATGAGCATCGACGCCGCCCCGCCCGAGGACGTGGGCACCGCCCCCACGGGCACGTCCCCCGCCCCCGAGGCCCTGGAGGACTCCCTGCCGCATCCCTCAGACCCCTCCGTCACCCCGTTCCTCATGTTCGAGGGTGACGCCGGTGCGGCCATGGACGCCTACCTCACCGCGTTCGTGGAGCACCTGCCGGTCACCGAGGTCCGCCGGGACCTCTTCGACGACTCCTCCCCGCGCGGCGCCGCATGGGCGGGCAAGGTCCTGCACGGCGAGCTCGAGATCGCCGGCCAGCGGCTGCGGTTCTTCGACTCCTTCACCCCGCACGGGTTCACGTTCACCCCGGCCATCAGCCTGTTCGTCGAGCTGCCGGACGCCACCGCGGTGGACGCGGTCCACGATGCGCTCCTCGCCGGCGGTGGCCGTGACTACATGCCGCCCGACGACGACGGCTTCTCCCGCCGCTTCGCGTGGGTCGGGGACCGCTTCGGCGTGACCTGGCAGCTCAACGCGGCCTGAGCCGGTGACGGCCCGTGCCTGAAGGCGACTCCCTCGTCCGCGTCGCGCACCGGCTCCGCCTCGTGCTCGAGGGCCGGGTCCTGACGCACGCGGATCTGCGCGTGCCCCGCCACGCCACCGCGGACCTGACCGGCTGGACGGTGGCCGAGGTCCTGCCGCGCGCCAAGTACCTGCTGATGCGGCTGACCCCGCCCACGGCCCGCCCCGGGGCCCGGCCGCTCACGCTGATCTCGCACCTGAAGATGGAGGGGCGCTGGCTCGTCTCGGCCGTCGACGCGCGGTGGGGCGCCCCCGCCTGGCAGGTGCGGGCGGTGCTGGAGACGGCGGAGCACCGCGTGCTCGGCGCCCAGCTGGGCCTGCTCACCCTCGTGCCCACCACTGACGAGGCCACCGTCCTCGGCCACCTCGGCCCCGACCTGCTGGACCCGGCCTGGGACACGCCCGACGACGGCGCCGCGCTGCTCGCCGAGGGCGTGCGGCGGCTCACGGCCCGGCCCGAGCGGCCGGTCGGCCTGGCCCTGCTCGACCAGCGGCTCGTCTCCGGGATCGGCAACATCTACCGCTGCGAGACCCTCCTGCTGGCCGGCATCGACCCGCACCGGCCGATCGGCGAGGTCGAGGACGTCGCCGGACTCGTGCTGCTCGCCCGGGACCTGCTGCGCGCCAACGTCCCGCCCGCCGCCCCCGCCGCGGGCGCCCGGCGCCGGACCACGGGCGTGCGTCCGAACCCGGCGCGACCCTTCGGGGTCGAGGTGCTGGTCCCGGCCGGTCCGTCACCCGACACGGCACCCGGCCGGACGCCCGGCGCGCGTGGCGGGGGGACGCCGTCGTACTGGGTCTACGGGCACGACCGCGCCCCGTGCCTGCGCTGCCGCGGCCCCGTCCGCCAGGAGGACTACGGCTCCCCCGAGGACGACGCGCGGCGGCTGTGGTGGTGCCCGCACTGCCAGCGCTGAGCCGGACGCACCCGAACGGTGGCCACGTGTCGTCCCCGCTCCCTACGCTGAACCCGCCCCCGACCCGAGGAGAAGTCATGGCCGACCCGTTCCCCACGGACCCGGAGGGTGCCGTCGTCGCGCTCGTGCTGGCCGGCGGCACCGGCGGCCGCCTCATGCCGCTCACCGCGGCCCGCGCCAAGCCGATGGTGCCGCTGGCGGGCCAGTACCGGCTGATCGACGTCGTCCTGTCCAACCTGGCCCACTCGCGCCTGCGGGACGTGTGGGTCGTGGAGCAGTACCGCCCCTTCACGCTCAACCAGCACCTGGCCGGCGGCCGGCCGTGGGATCTCGACGGCACCCGCCACGGCCTGCGGCTCCTGCCTCCCGCGCAGGGCCGCGCCGAGGAGGGCTTCGCCCGCGGCAACGGCCACGCGATCGCCCAGCAGCTGCCGCTGCTGGAGCAGTTCGGCGCCGAGACCGTCGTCGTGCTCTCCGCGGACCACCTGTACCAGCTGGACCTGCGCCCCGTGCTGGCCGAGCACGCCCGCTCCGGCGCCGAGCTCACCGTGGTCACCACCGAGACGGACGAGGACCCCTCGCGCTTCGGCGTCGTGCAGGTGGACGACGACGGCGCCGTGACCGACTACGCCTACAAGCCGGAGGACCCGGCGGGCACGCTCGTGGCCACCGAGGTGTTCGTGTTCGACGTCGCCGCGCTCTCCGAGGTGGTCGGCGACCTCGTGGCGGGCGAGGACGAGGCGGCCACCAAGGACGAGGGCGAGACCGATGAGGACGGCGACCCCGTGGGCTCCTCCCTCGGCGACTACGGGGAGAGCATCATCCCGGCGTTCGTGGCGCGGGGGCGCGTGCGGGAGCACCGCCTCGTCGGGTACTGGCGGGACATCGGCACCCTGGACGCGTACGTCCGCGCCCACCGGGAGATCCTCGACGGCACCGGCCTGGACGTCGCTGCCGAAGGCTGGCCGCTGCTGACCAATCCGCACGCCGCTCCGCCGGCCTGGGTCGCCCCCGAGGCGACCGTCACCGGCTCCCTGCTCAGCCCCGGCTGCCGGATCGCGGGCGAGGTGACCGACTCGGTCGTGGGCCCCAGCGTGGTGGTCGAGGCCGGCGCCGTGGTGCGCGGGAGCATCCTGCTGGGCGAGTGCACGGTGCCCTCGGGCGCGGTGCTGGACACGGTGATCGCCGACGTCGGCGCCGCCATCCCGGCCGAGGGCGCCACGGGGCGCGCGGAGCCGGCCGACGAGGTCGTGGTCCTCGAGCCGGGCGAGCGCGGGCCCGCCTCCTCGGACGAGACCACCGGTTCGGGCGCCCCCGTCAGGGACTGATCGGCCGCGCCCTCCGGACCGGCCCGCCGGCCCGGTCTGCGGCGAGCACGGCCAGCTCCAGCATCAGGCGTCCCCGCGGGTCCTGCAGGCTGCACCCCGTCAGCTCCACCAGGCGCTTGGTGCGGTAGATGACGGTGTTGCGGTGGCAGATCAGGTCCTCCGCGGCGAGGGTCGCGGAGCCCGAGCGGCGCAGCAGCGCCCGCAGGGTCTCCATCAGAGTGGCGCGCTGGTCCGCGGGCAGCGCCCGGAGCGGTCCCAGCACCTCCTCCACCAGCAGCGCGGCGACCTCCGGGCTGGACTCCAGCAGCACCTCCGGCAGCCGATGGGAGGCCCAGGCGAGCCGCCGCTCGCCCGGCGGGAGCGTGTGCGCCGCCCGCGTCGCCAGCCGGAACGCCGCCGCCGTCTCGGGGATCCCCTGCCGGGCCCAGGCCACTCCCACCTGGCCCTCGACCAGCGGGCCCAGCGCCTCCGTGAGCCATTCCTCGTCCGTCGAGGGAGGCTCGACGACACCGTAGAGCGCCCCCTCGCGCACAGCCCAGCGGGACGTCGCCCCGAGTCGCCCCATGCGGTCCTCGGGGTGATGGAGCACGTCGCTCCCCGGGTCCTCGGCGAGGGCGACGACGCAGGCGAGGGGGGCGGTCGCCCGGACGCCCAGGATCTCCTCGGCCTGCTCCGCGTAGACGGGGTCCGCGCCCTTCCCCTCCAGCAGCCCGGCCAGGCAGTCCTCCTGACGGCGCAGGTCGCGCAGGGTGAGGCGCGCGGTCTCCCGCCGGTAGGCGGCGCTGAGGACCTCGCCCGTGACGCTCAGGTCCTCCCACAGCCGGCGCCCCGCCTCGAGGAGCTCCTCGGTCGTGATGTCGAGCCTGCCCTCGCGGACCCGCCGTCCCAGCTCCTCCCAGAGCAGCCGGTTGCCCGAGGTGTAGGTGGAGATCACGGTCTCCAGGGGCACCCCCTGGCGGGCGCGCTCGACGCCGGTGGCCCGCCACGTGTCGACCAGGCGCCCTCCCGCGCCCTCCCCGGAGGGCACGCCGGCCAGGCCCCGCAGGCCCCGACGGACGTGCTCCCGCGTGCTACGACGCAGCCTGGCCCGCAGCTCCGGCGTGGACCACGCCCCGCCCTGGTCGCCGCCCAGCGTGGCGGCGGCGATCTCGTCGGCGATCCGGTCGGCGTCCTCCAGCAGCGCCGACCAGGCCTCCCGCAGACGGCGCTCCGCGTCCCCGGACTCCTCGGGGACCCCTGCCTCCTGCACCATGCCGTCCTCCTCGCCGCCCCCGCCGGCGGCGTCCGGCCGGGCGGGACTCGTGTCCTGGCTGCACAACCGACTCTGTGCTCCGTGCCCATAGTGCCACTGTGGCGCCGGTCATACGGTGGGCGGAGACCTCGTCCGCACCCGGACCCATCCCACCCGAGCCCCCCCAGAGGAGCCGACATGAGCGAGACCCGCTCGGGCGTCCTGCCCGACCACGACATCTACCTCCTCGACGACGAGCTGACGGAGGAGCAGCGCGAGGTGCGCGACCGCGTCCGCGCGTTCGTCGACGCCGAGCTCATGCCCGTCATCAACGACTACTGGGAGCGCGCCGAGTTCCCGTTCGAGCTCGTGCCCAAGCTGGCGGAGCTGAACGTGGCGGGCACCGTCATCGAGGGGTACGGCTGCCCCGGCATGAGCCGCATGGCCGGAGCCCTGGTGTCGATGGAGCTGGCCCGCGGGGACGGATCCTTCAACACCTTCTTCGGGGTGCACTCCGGGCTGGCGATGGGCTCGATCAACGCTTTCGGCTCGGACGAGCAGAAGGAGCGCTGGCTGCCCCGGATGGCCCGGATGGAGATGATCGGCGCCTTCGCGCTCACCGAGCCCGACCACGGGTCCGACTCGGTGGCCCTCGAGACCACCGCCCGCCGAGAGGGCGACACCTGGGTGCTCGACGGCGCGAAGCGCTGGATCGGCAACGCCTCCTACGCCCACGTCATCGTCATCTACGCCCGCGACGTGGCCGACGGCCAGGTGAAGGCGTTCGTGCTGGAGCGGGAGCCGGACACGGAGTTCCCCGCCGGCTTCGAGCCGACCGTGATCACCGGCAAGATCGGCAAGCGCGCGATCCTCCAGCCGGACATCGTGATCTCCGGCCTGCGCATCCCCGAGGCGGACCGGCTCCCCGGTTGCTCCTCCTTCAAGGACGTCAACCGCGTCCTGAGCACGACCCGCGGCGGCGTGGCCGTCGAGACGCTCGGCCACGCCGTCGCCGCGTACGAGGCCGCCGTCGCCTACGCCGGGCAGCGCGTCCAGTTCGGCAAGCCGATCGCCGGCCACCAGCTGGTCCAGGGGCAGCTGGCCACCATGCTGGCCGACGTCACCAACATCAAGCTCACGTGCTTCCGCCTCCTGGAGCTGCAGGACCAGGGTCGCCTGACCGGCCCGATGGCCTCGCTCGCGAAGATGTCGGCCGCGCGCCAGGCCCGCCGGGTGACCTCCATGGCCCGGGACATCCTGGGAGGGAACGGGCTGCTGCTGGAGAACCACGTCGCCCGCCATCTGACGGACATGGAGGTCGTCTACACTTACGAGGGCACCGACTCCATGCAGTCGCTGATCGTCGGCCGCGCCATCACCGGCGTGTCGGCCTTCGCCTGAGACCTCCCCGCCCTCTCCCCGCCCCCCTTCCCGAAGGAGCACCACCATGCCTGAAGCCGTCATCGTCTCCGCCGTCCGCTCCCCCATCGGCCGCGCCCGCAAGGGGTCCCTCCGCGACCTGCGCGCCGACGACATGGCCGCCCAGATGGTCACCGCCGCCCTGGACCGGGTCCCCGAGCTGGACCGCGCCGAGGTCGAGGACCTCATCCTGGGCTGCGGCGCCCCCGGCGGGGAGCAGGGCGGCAACCTCGGCCGCGTGGTCGCGGTCTTGGCCGGCCTGCCCTCCGTGCCCGGCACCACCATCACCCGCTTCTGCTCATCCAGCCTGCAGTCCACCCGCATGGCGTTCCACGCCATCCGCGCCGGGGAGGGGGACGTGTTCGTCTCCGCCGGCGTCGAGTCGGCCAGCCGGCTGGACCGCGGCGCCTCCGACGAGGACACCCGCAACCCGGCGTTCCGCTCCGCGTGGGAGCGCTCGGCCCGCCGGGCCGAGGGCGACGCCCCCGTGTGGACGGACCCCGCCGAGGAGGGCGAGCTGCCGGACGTCTACATCGCCATGGGCCAGACGGCTGAGAACGTGGCGCAGCTGCGTGGCGTCTCCCGCCAGGCCCAGGACGAGTACGCCGTGCGCTCCCAGCAGCTCACGGAGAAGTCCCAGGCCTCCGGCTTCTGGGACCGGGAGATCTCCCCGCTCGTCCTGCCCGACGGCATCCGGGTCACCCGGGACGACAGCCCGCGCGCGGGCACCACGCTCGAGGCCGTTTCCCAGCTGAACCCCGTCTTCCGGCCCGACGGCACCGTCACCGCCGGCAACGCCTGCCCCCTCAACGACGGCGCCGCGGCGCTCGTCGTCATGAGCGACACTCGCGCCGCCGAGCTGGGGCTGACCCCGCTCGCCCGGATCGTGTCCACGGGCCTCTCCGCCCTCTCTCCCGAGATCATGGGCCTGGGCCCCGTGGAGGCGTCCCGGCAGGCGCTGGCGCGGGCCGGGATGAGCATCGACGACGTCGACCTCGTGGAGATCAACGAGGCGTTCGCGGCGCAGGTGCTCCCCTCCGCCGAGGACCTGGGGATCCCCCTGGACAAGCTCAACGTCAACGGCGGGGCAATCGCGCTGGGCCATCCCTGGGGTATGACCGGAGCCCGGATCACCGCCACCCTGCTGAACTCGCTGCGCGAGCACGACAAGCACATCGGCCTCGAGACCATGTGCGTCGGCGGCGGCCAGGGCATGGCGATGGTCATCGAGCGCCTGTCCTGAGTCCTTCCCGCCCCGTCCGCACCCGCACCCGCACCGACCCTCCCGGAGGAACCCCATGACCGAGCCCCGCATCGCCGTCGTCACCGGAGCCGCGCGCGGCATCGGCGCCGCCCTGGCCCGACGCATGGCGGAGGACGGCTTCGCCGTCGCCGCCGTCGACCTCTCGGCCGAGGCGTGCGCCGACGTCGTCGGGCAGATCGAGGAGGCCGGCGGGACGGCCCGCGCCTTCGCCGCCGACGTCGCCCGGGAGGAGTCGGTCGCCCAGGTGATGGACGCCGTCGTCGCCGAGCTGGGTGCGCCCGCCGTGCTGATCAACAACGCGGGCGTGCTCCGGGACAACCTGCTGTTCAAGATGAGCGCCCAGGACTGGGACACGGTGATGGACGTGCACCTGCGCGGGCACTTCCTCATGACCCGCGCCGCCCAGCGCCATATGACGGAGCAGGGGTGGGGGCGGATCGTGAACATCTCCTCCACGTCCGCGCTGGGCAACCGGGGGCAGGCGAACTACGCCGCGGCCAAGGCCGGGATCCAGGGCTTCACCAAGTCCGTCGCTATCGAGCTGGGCCGCTTCGGGATCACGGTGAACGCCATCGCGCCGGGCCTGATCGAGACGGACATGACCCGGGCCACCGCCGAGCGGATCGGCGTCCCCTACGAGACGTACGTGGCCAAGGCGGCGGAGCAGATCCCCGTCGCCCGCACCGGCACCCCCGAGGACATCGCCGCCGCGGCCTCCTTCTTCGCCCGCCAGGAGGCCTCCTTCATCTCGGGCCAGGTCCTCTACGTGGCCGGCGGACCCAAGGCCTGAGCCCCCCACGAGGAGAACGCCATGCAGACCTTCGACGGACTGGACGAGTTCGAGCGGGCCGTGGGCACCCACCTGGGCCACAGCCGCTGGCGCACCGTCACCCAGGAGCAGGTGGACCTGTTCGCGGACACGACCGACGACCACCAGTGGATCCACGTGGACCCCGAGCGGGCGGCCCGGGGACCCTTCGGCTCGACGGTCGCCCACGGCTTCCTCACCCTCGCGCTGCTGCCCTCGATGGTGCGGGAGATCTACCGGGTGGAGGGGATGGCCATGGTCGTCAACTACGGATCGGACCGGGTCCGCTTCCCCCATCCGACCCCCGTCGGCGCGCGCATCCGCGCCGGCGCCGAGCTCACCCGCCTGGACCGCGGCCCCCAGGGGGCGCTGGCCATGGTGACCACCACCGTGGAGATCGAGGGAGTGGCGAAGCCGGCCTGCGTGTCGGACTCGCTCTTCCTCCTCCGCCCGGGAAAGGACGCGTCATGACGTTCAACATCTCCGTGCTCCTGCGCGAGAGCGCCGCCGAGCACCCGGACCGCCCCTGCGTGATCCTGGGCGACCGTGCCTGGATCTACGCGGAGGTGGACGCCGCCGCCGACCTGGTGGCCGCGAACCTCAGCGGGCTGGGCCTGGCCCCGGGCACCTCGGTGGCGGTGCAGCTCCCGGACATCCCGCAGTTCCTGTTCGCCTACTTCGGCCTCGTCCGTGCCGGCTTCGTCATGGTCCCCCTCAACCCCCTGCTGACGCCGCGCGAGATCGCCCATCACCTGTCCGACTCGGACACGGCCGTGCTCATCACCGTGGATACGGCGGCCGAGGCGGCGGTCAAGGGCGCGGCCCAGGCGGGCGGGTCCGACGGCGGTCCGACGGTGTACGTGGTCTCCACGGGCGCCGGGGAGCGGCCCGCGGGGACCCGGGACTTCGCGGAGCTGCTGGCCCCCGGCCCCTCGGTGGACATGGCCCCCACCCAGGCCGACGACACCGCGGTGATCATCTACACGAGCGGCACGACCGGCCCCCCCCAAAGGCGCCGAGCTCACCCACTTCGGCATCTACATGAACACGACGGTCTCCGGCGCGCGCATCCCGATCCGGCCCGACGACGTGGTCCTGGCCGTGCTGCCCTTCTTCCACGTGTACGGGCTCACGAGCGTGCTGAACATCTGCGTCCGCCACGCCTGCACCATGGTCCTGCTCCCCCGCTTCGACGCCGCCGCCGCGCTCGACCTGGTGGAGCGCCACGGGATCACCCGCATCTCCGCCGTGCCGACCATGCTGATCGGCATGGTGGAGGACCCCGACACCGGGCGGGACCTCTCGTCCGTGAGCCAGGTGGTCTCCGGAGGCTCGGCCCTGCCCCAGGAGGTGCTGCGGCGCTTCGAGGCGAAGTTCCCGCGGGCGACCATCCTGGAGGGGTACGGCCTCTCCGAGTCGACCAGCTCGGTGGCGGTGAACGTCTCCCGGGAGGAGCGCCGCGTCATGTCCATCGGCAAGCCGCTGTGGGGCACCGAGTGCCGCGTGGTGGACGCGGAGGGACACCTGCTCGGCCCCGGGGAGGACCAGGTGGGGGAGCTGCTCTTCCGCGGCCCCACCATCATGAAGGGCTACTACCGCAACCCCGAGGCCACGGCGGCCACCCTCGTGGACGGGTGGCTGCGCACCGGGGACATGGGGTACCGGGACGAGGACGGGTTCATCTACGTGGTGGACCGCAAGAAGGAGCTCATCCTCCGCGGCGGGTACAACGTGTACCCCCGCGAGGTGGAGGAGGTCATCGCCACGCACCCGGCGGTCTCCGAGGTGGCCGTGGTGGGGCGTCCGCACCCCTCCCTCGGCAGCGAGGTGGTGGCGGTCGTGAGCACCCGGCCGGGCATGAGCGTGACCCCGGCGGGGGTCATCGAGCACGCCAAGGTCTCCCTGGCGGCGTACAAGTACCCGCGCGAGGTGGTCGTGGTGGACAGCCTCCCCAAGACCGCCACCGGCAAGATCCGCAAGCGGGACCTGGCGACCACGCTGGCCGAGCCGGCCTCCCCCGAGTCGCACTCCGCGACGCCGTAGCCGCCCGCGACGACGGCCGCGCTTCCCTGTCCTCCCCTCCTGGGAGAATCGGGAACGTGGCCGTCCCCTCCCCCCTTCCCCTGCGTAACGGCGTCAACGCGACCCGCCTGCGCCTGCCCGCCTCCGGACCCTGGGCGTCCGTCCAGGAGTACGTCCTGGACCGCTTCGGCCACGTGGACCCGGACGGCATCCGGCGGCGCTTCGCCTCCGGGCAGGTCGTGGCCGCGGACGGCGCCCCCATCCCGGCGGACACGCCGCTCGGCGTGCACGACGACCTCTGGTACTACCGGGACGTCCCCGACGAGGCCCCGCTGCCCGTGACGCACACGCTCCTGCACCGCGACGAGCACCTCGTGGTCATCCACAAGCCGCACTTCCTGCCCACCACCCCGGGCGGCCGCTTCGTCCAGGAGACCGCGCTGGTGCGGCTGCGCAACGAGCTCGGCCTCGATGACCTCGTGCCCCTGCACCGGCTCGACCGGGCGACGGCCGGCGTCGTGATGTTCTCCGCGAACCCGGCCACCCGCGGCGCCTACCACCTGCTCTTCGAGCGGCGTGCCGTGGCCAAGACCTACGAGGCCGTGGCGCTCCTGCCGGACGCCCCCGACGACGGCGCCCGCCGCCCCGGCGCCCCGGCCGACCCCGTCCTGGGGCGGTTCCCGCTGACCGTGCGCAGCCGGATCCGCAAGGACAAGGGGATCCTGCGCTCCGTGGTGGAGGAGATCCCGCCGGCCGCCTCGGGACGCCGGGCGGGCGCGCCGGTGCGGACCCGGCGGTCGAACCGGCCCCACGCCGGGGCGAACGCGGAGTCCCGGGTGGAGCTGCTGGGCGTCGGCGTCTCCGCCGGGACGCTGGCGGGGCGGCGCGTGGCGCACCTGCGGCTCACCCCGCGCACGGGCCGCACCCACCAGCTGCGCATCCACCTGGCCGCCCTGGGCCTGGGCATCGCGTTCGACCCGTTCTACCCGGACCTGCTCGACCTCGCCCCGGACGACGTCACACGGCCCCTGCAGCTGCTCTCCCGGTCGCTGCGCTTCACGGACCCGGTGACGGGCGAGGAGCGGGAGTTCACCTCCCCCGCCGAGCTGCAGGAGCGACCGCGGTGACGGGCGGGGACCCGGCCGCCCTGATGGACGCGCTCGGAGCGTGGTTCCACCCGCTCACCGCGCTCCTCGTGGCCCTGGACGCCCCGATCCCGCCCGTCCCGTCGGAGGTGGTGGTCATCGGCTCGGGGGCGCTCGCGGCCGAGGGCCGGGTCTCCCCCGTGGCCGCGGTGCTGGCGGCGTGGCTGGGCTGCTGGGCCGGGGACGTCGGCCTCTACGCGCTGTTCCGCCACGGCCTCGCCGACCGCCTGGACCGCTGGGCGTGGTGGCGGCGGATCCACCGGGGGATCCGGAGCCTGCTGGTGCGGGTGGGCCCGGCGGGCAGCCTGGCGGGGCTGTCCGTGCTGCGGTTCGTCTCGGGCGGGCGGACGGCGTCGATGGCGGCGGCCGGGATCGGCGGGATCCGCTGGCCCGTGTTCCTGTGGCTGTCCGGGGCGGGCTCGCTCGCGTGGTCCGGGTCCATGGTGGGGCTCGGCTGGATCACCGGCCGGGCCACCGGCCTGCCGTGGTGGGCGTCCGCGGTGGTCGGCATGGTGTTCGGTACCCTTGCAGGGTTGATGATCGCGGGGATCATGGCCCACCGTCGCCGGGGCCGGAAGGGGTGAGCATGCAGGACGCGTCCTCCGAGTCCCGCGCCGCGCTCGAGCGCCTCCGGGACGCCTCGGCGCCCCGTCCCGACGACGACGCGCCGCGTGCCCCCGCCGCGCGCCCCCGCCGCG